>ERZ1034917.108-NODE-108-length-79717-cov-12.030278_pt1 | contig 79717 bp, 56 predicted proteins | sample MGYA00520605_ERZ1034917 | MGnify/ENA primary metagenome ERZ1034917 (study PRJEB33766, sample SAMN09781784) | gut metagenome | biome: gut microbiome | host: Homo sapiens | place: Madagascar | study: EMG produced TPA metagenomics assembly of the PRJNA485056 data... | reverse complement strand
TACGCTCATATTTTCCGAAAAAAGCGTCAAAGAAACTGGAGAAAGAAGGAAAGGCCGCCATCATTTTTTCTTTTCTGCAGAGATTGCCTTTCTCATGTTTGCAAAAGTTGCCTGAACTTTTGCGTTCGTGATTTGAAGAAAGCGCAAAGATGTGCTATCTTTACGGCTTGAAATCAAGGAGAAGAAAATTATGCCGGCATATGAAGCTGTAATCGGTCTTGAGGTGCATGTTCAGGCACGTACGAAAAGCAAAATGTTCTGTTCCTGCCCGAATCAGTTCGGAGCGGAACCCAATACATTGGTCTGTCCCGTCTGCATGGGATATCCCGGGGTTCTGCCGACTCCGAATAAAGAGGCGATCCGCAAGATTGTCACCGCCGGCCTCATGTGTTCCTGCGACATTCAGAAGCGGAGCAAATTCGACCGCAAGAGCTATTTCTATCCCGATATGCCGAAGAACTATCAGCTTACCCAGTATGACATGCCGTTCTGCCTGAACGGGAGGATTCATATTTACGGAAAAGGTTTTTCCGGTGAAGAACTGCCGGACAAATATATCCGCCTGACGCGTATCCATATGGAGGAGGATGTCGCGAAGCTGACTCATTTCGGCACACATAGCGGAGTTGATTTCAACCGTGCGGGCGTGCCGCTGATGGAGATTGTCAGCGAGCCGGACATGCGGTCGCCCGATGAAGCTTATGCCTACCTGACTTCTCTGAAACAGATCATTCAGTATGCCGATATCAGTGACTGCGATATGGAGAAAGGGCAGATGCGCTGTGATGTCAATATTTCGATCCGCGAGCGCGGCGCCGAGGCATTCGGAACGAAAGTCGAGCTTAAAAATCTGAACAGTTTCCGCGCGGTTCATCGCGCGATCGCCTATGAGATCAAGCGCCAGATCGTTGTCCTGACCGAGGGCGGCATGATCGAACAGGAAACACGCGGCTGGAATGACGATGCGGGCGAGTCCTATACGATGCGCGGCAAGGAAAATGCGCATGACTACCGTTATTTCCCTGAACCTGACCTGCTTCCGGTCGAGTTTACGGATGAAGATCTGGAAAATTTCCGGAAAGGCTTGCCGGAGCTTCCCGAAGTGAAACGCGAACGTTTCGTCAAGGAATACCAGATTACGCCTTATGATGCTCAGATCCTGACGCTTGAGAAGCCGATGGCGGATTACTTCGAGGCTGCCGCGTCGAAATCAAAGGCTCCGAAGCTGATTGCAAACTGGATTGTCGGAGAACTCCTCCGGGAACTGTCCGAGGCGAATATTACGATTGCAGAGTGCAAGATCACACCGGAGAATCTGACGGCGATGGTGGAGCTCATCAATAACGGGACGATCAACGGGAAGATCGCGAAAACCGTTTTTGCAGAGATGTTTGCAACAGGCAAGGCTCCGGCGGAAATCGTCAGGGAAAAGGGGCTGGTGCAGGTTTCGGACGAGGGGGCGATCCTGAAATTCGTAGAGGATGTGATTGCTGCGAACCCCGCGCAGGTTCAGCAGTTCCGCGACGGCAAGACGGCGGTTCTGCAATACCTTGTCGGGCAGGTCATGAAAGCGAGTCGCGGCAAGGTCAATCCGCAGTCCGCGATCAAGCTGCTGACAGAGAAGCTCAAGTGACCGGCGGAGAGAACGCGCAAGGTTTTCCTGCTGTGCGTTTTCCCGTTTTCATTTTCTTTTGATTTTTTTATTTTCCGGGCTATGAATTTTCAGGAATGCTTCTATCTTACTAACTGAATATTCTGATTTTCATGTCTTGACAGGAGTAATTTTTGAAGGTGCAGGATCACAGACTTTTTCCGGCGGCGATGACGATTGCCGGAAGCGACAGCGGCGGCGGAGCGGGGATTCAGGCGGATCTGAGAACTTTTACCTTTTTCCGTGTGTTCGGCTGTTCCGCAATTACCGCACTGACTTCACAAAATCCGCTTTGCGTTGCGGGGATCGAACCCGTCAGGGCGTCTGCGGTGGAGCTCCAGATACGGACAGTGCGCAAGGAGCTTGAAATTTCCGCGATCAAGACCGGGATGCTGTTTTCCCGTCCGATCATTATGGCGGTGGCGCGGGCGCTTACCGGTTTTCGCGGCGAACTTGTCGTGGACCCTGTCATGATTTCCACCAGCGGGAAAAGGCTGATGCAGGATTCCGCCGTGGCGGCGATCCGGAAACATATTCTTCCGCTGGCGACATGGATCACGCCGAATCTTCCGGAAGCCGAGGCGATCAGCGGAATGAAGATCAGGAATGCGGAGGACTGCAAGCGTGCCGCAGAGTATTGCGCCGGATGTTGGAACTGCTCCGTAATCATTAAAGGAGGGCATTCGGACGATCCGGAGAATGCCGCCGATCTGGTGTATCATCAGGGGGAGTTCCGCCTGTTCCGTTCGAAGCGTTTTCCTGTCAGGAAAAATTCGGATCACGGAACCGGATGTACATTCAGCGCCGCTCTGACTGCGCTTCTGGCAAAAGGAGTCCCCTGGGATCTTGCCATACTTCGCGCGAAGGCTTTGATCTCGGCTTCCCTCGCGGAGTCCGTGAAGCTTTCCGATTCCGGGCTTTATGCGATGTTCCCGCCGGAAACGCCGCTTGAGAAATACGAGAAAATGATATCCTGCGGAAAGGCGTGAATGCAATGCTGAAAGAGCTTTATCATCTGATATCGGGCCGCCGCCGTTCCATGCTGCTGTCCATGTTTCTGCCGACTTTCCTTTTCGGGGATATTTTCGATGCGGATGCGGCTTCACAGAGGACCTATCAACCGACTCAGGCACAGCGCCGCCTTGAGGCGCAGCGCCGCCTTCAGAATCAGCGGATCGCGGAGATCCGGCGTCAGAATGCCGCACGGAATGCGGCAAAGGCCGCCGCTGCCAGAACAGCAGATACTGCGGCAAAAGCGGCGGCTCCGAAACTCCGTTATACATGGATTAAATCGCAGCGGTATATTCTTCTCCGTGATATTGCAAAATTTTACGGTCTTTCTCTTGTTCACACGAAAACGGGCGCCGTTCTGCGCGGCGCGGCAAAGGTGGACCTCTATTATAATAAACGCCTTGCGTCAATTGACGGCGTCACGGTTTATTTCACAACGCCTCCGGTGCTTCGCGGAAGCAATGCTTATCTGAATGAAAAAGATCTGCTGCTGGTTCTGGATCCTGTCCTGCGGGGAAAAGCGCTTGCAAAATATCCGGTCCGTACCATCATGATTGATCCGGGACACGGCGGAACGGATAAAGGCGCGGCAGGCGCCGGCGGCAGGTTGCTGGAAAAGAACCTGAATCTTTCCATGGCTCTGAAACTGCGGGCGGCTTTGAGAAAACTCGGTTTTCAGGTCATCATGACCCGCGGAGCGGATTCCACTCTTTCATTGCAGGGCAGGGCGGAGCTTTGCAAAAAGTATAAGCCGGATCTTTTTATTTCCATTCACTGCAATGCAGCGGCGCAGAAGACGATTTCCGGAATTGAGACGTTTGCCATGACTCCGAACGGGTGCGCTTCTTCCAACGACTCCAAGCCGGGGAATTCCACCGGCACAGGCAACTCCTTCGACAAGAACAATTACCGGATGGCTTATGAAATTCAGAAGGCACTGCTTAAAAATACGAAGGCGGAGGACCGCGGAGTGAAACATGCCCGTTTCTTTGTCCTGCGTAATGCATCGTGTCCGGCGGTTCTGATCGAAACCGGTTTTATTTCCAACCTGCGGGAAAGCGCCCTGCTGAACCGTGCGGATTATCAGGCGAAAATCGTCAACGCCATTGTTGCCGGTGTCCTGAACTATCGCGCTTCCTACCGCTGAATAAAAATAAACAGACCTGAAAGCCGAAGCCTTCAGGTCTGTTCATTGTGGTTGAATGCAATTATTTGATCAGCAGGGACATGATCGCTTTCTGGACATGCAGACGGTTTTCCGCCTGATCGAAAACGATTGAATTCCGAGATTCCATGACTTCGTCCGTGATCTCTTCGCCGCGGTGTGCGGGAAGGCAATGCAGGACTTTGATATCCGGCTTTGCCAGTTTGAGCGCTTCCATGTTCAACTGATACGGTTTGAGAATTTCCATGCGGCGCTTGGACTCTTCTTCGAAGCCCATGCTGACCCAGACATCCGTATAGACGAAATCGGCATCCTGCATCGCTTCCCTGACGCACTTTGTCCAGGAGCATTTTCCGGGACCGAGGTTCTTTTCCATAAGATCCTGCCTCGGCTTGTATTCTTCCGGCGCGGCTATGACCATATTGACTCCGGCGAGCTGCGATGCAAGCATCAGCGAATTCGCCATATTGCTGGCTCCGTCACCGAGGTATGCCAGTTTGAGCCCTTCCAGCTTATGCGCATATTCATACATTGTGAACATATCGGTCAGTGCCTGGCACGGATGAAAATCATCCGTGAGAGCGTTGATGATCGGAATATGGGCATTTGCCGCAAGGTCAATCAGATCCTGCTGGGCAAAGGTTCGGATCACGATACCGGAGAGATAACGTTCCAATACGCGTGCCGTGTCGGGAACCGTTTCGCCGCGTCCCATCTGAGTGCGGGACTGGTCGAGGTAGACGGGATGTCCGCCGAGCTCGAAAATGCCGACTTCAAACGAGACTCTTGTCCGAGTGGAGGATTTTGCAAAGATCATGCCGACGCTTTTTCCCTCGAAAGGTTTCGGCGCGCCGGGTTTGCCGCGTCCTTCTTTCAGTTCGGCGGCAAGACTTATGATTCTTTCAAAATCCGCCCGTGTGATATCCATGCAGGACAGTAAGTCTTTTTTCATGTCATAACTCCTTTATTTAGAGTTGATTGTTTACTTTGAACAAAGTTCCGCGAAAGCACTGTCGATCAGTTCCAGAGCTTTGCGGCACTCATCGCCGGACACATTGAGCGGCGGAACGAGGCGCAGGACATTTTCACCGGCGGAGAGGGCGATCATACCCTTGCCGCGCAAAATCGAAAGAACTTTGCCGGCAGGCTGGTCCAGAACCGCGCCGACCATGAGTCCCTTGCCGCGGACACCCTGAATGCAGGGATATTTTTTCGAAAGTTCCACGATGCCGTCCATGAGGACTTTCGACTGTTTCACCACATTATCGAGAACTTTTTCATTGTCGATGGCGTCGATTACGGCGCACGCCGCGGCGGATGCAAGCGCGGTTCCACCGAATGTGCTGGCATGTGTGCCGGGTGTCAGAACCTGCGAATATTTGCGTTTTGCAACCATCGCGCCGATCGGATAACCGTTTCCGAGAGCCTTTGCCATGGAAAGCGCATCGGGTTCCACGCCGAAAGACTGCCATGCGAAGAAAGAGCCGGTTCTGCCCATGCCGCACTGGACTTCATCGAAAAGAAGCATGATATCATTTTTATCGCAGAGCTCACGCACCGCTTTCAGGTATTCCCTGTCGGCGGGAATGATTCCGCCTTCGCCCTGAACGGGTTCAAGCATGACCGCAGCAGTTTTCCCGTCAATCGCATTTCTGACGGCTTCGATGTCGTTGTAATTGACGAACTTGAAGCCGGGCATGTCGGGAGAGAAACCCTTGCGGTATTTGGAACGTCCTGTCGCGGCGAGGGTTGCAAGAGTCCTGCCGTGGAAAGAGTCATTCATGACGATGATTTCGCAACGTTCTTTTTCCGAACCGTTTTTCCGTGCCAGCTTGATGAGCGCTTCGTTGGCTTCCGCGCCGCTGTTGCAGAAGAAACATGTGCCGTCGAATCCATGAGCGATGAGTTTCTGCGCGAGACGCGGCTGCCACTCATTCAGAAAGAGATTGGAGACATGAACAAGTTTCGCAGCCTGTTCCTGAATCGCTTTCGTCACCGCCGGATGGCAGTGTCCGAGACTGCATACCGCGATTCCCGCGGCAAAATCCAGATACTCTTTTCCGGTGGAGTCATAAAGATAACTTCCCTGACCGCGAACGAAAAGCAGATCTGCGCGGGCGTAGGTCTCCATCACATATTTTTCATACAATGCGCTGATTTCTTCCAGTGTCACAGTGTTCATTTCTTCCGACCTCTTTAATTAAATTGAAAAAAACAAATGATTATCTTAACATGAAATTTCAGATTGTCAAGAGGTTTTTTCCGATTCTTAGAAGAAAATCACAAGATTTGAGAATGTTTCACTGAAACTTGCAGAAATGCCTTTTCATCAGTTGCGGATTCTGCCGGCAGATCGAAACTGACCGCATTACGCAAAAAGCGTGTCCCCGGATTCCCGGGAGACACGCTTTGCAGTCAGAGCAGACCGGAGATTATTTTTCTGTGAGAGAGATATCCTTGAACTGCATTTCGGTGGGTTTGTTCCAGACGGAGAAGATTACGATTTTGCCTTTTCTTGCGCCGGGCCACCACTGTTTGCTCGGAGAACCGCTTTTGACCTGCCCTTTGATTTCAGCAGTGAATTCTTTCCAGTCGGCGGGTGCGCTCACATAAGCCGCGCCGGGATACATGTAAGTGCTCCCGTGAGACTGCTGGCGGACAGCTGTTCCTGCCGGATACGCAGTCCGCATCGGCGCCTGCAGGGTGATTTCCCAGACATCGCCTTTCTGTTCCAGCTTTGTGATATTTGATGAGAAAGTTCTGTTCGGGAGATCGGAAAGATCGGCTTTCGTGTTGAAAGCGACGATTTTGAAATTACGCTTGTCCCATTTGGACGCATCCTTGACCTTGATCACTTTATCTCCCTTTTTCACGGCGTCCGCCAGAACGGTATCCGTATTCGGCATTACGATGACGGCTCCGGATGGAATCGGATTGCCTTTTTCATCACAGGACGCCAATCCGAAGTAGATTCTCGTATCCACGGTGGAACCGGGCACTTTACGGAATTTGCCGGAAAGTTTATAGGTTTTTGCCGGATCTACCGTAATCGCCTTTTTGGAGGATATCGTCGTGCTTTTCGGCTTCATTGTGATTACGCCCTCCGCATCCTGTGTCACGTTCTGGTTCACTCCTGCCCAGTCGGACAATGTTTGCGGTGCAATTGATTCCGCGCCGCAAAGAACTCCCGCCGCAGCCAATACTGCCGAAATGCCTGTCATTTTCACGAATCCGTTCATTTCCTCTTCCTTCCTTTTTTTGATTGAAAACAAGTCACGGAACATACAAGAATCATTTATAGTATATGCCGTTGCCGGAGAATATCAAGCAGCCGCTTCTCTCTGAAGATATGAAAAAGAGGAAAAAAAATATGTTTTTCATGCAAATGGCAGGGATATGGCTTGACTTCCGCGCCTTATGAAAAGAGATCGGGTTCTCCGCCGTCCTCCAGGAACGGGGCGAACTTTTTACGGAGCTCCTCCAGCTTGTCCAGATAATACGCCACGTTTTCATCGCGTTCTCCCTCTTTTGCATCGGACAGCAGTTTGGAGTTTTCCACGACCGACACCTTTTTCTTTTCGCCGGTGATGTAGAATGTCACCTGATCCCCCTGCCTGTAATCGCGCCCGGAGGCGATCGCCAGTTCATACGCGGCGCTCCGGCGGGAACCGCCTGCCGCCATCTTGCGCTTGTAGGTCTCCAGCGAATCCGAAAGATTTTCCGATTTGGCGAGATCACGCAGGGGCAGCTCATGATTTGCAATCGCTTTTACAAAATAATCGTGCGTGTCGCGGATCGTCTTCTGGTCGTGCGTCAGCAGGCTGTGAATGATCGTTTCCATATAGCGCCGCTGGAACGGTTCGAGTCCACGCGATTTCAGCGCCGCCCCGGTGATCGACATCCTGCCGTCCGCATGGAGCAGGGCGTAGTTCTTGCTTTTATAGCAGAACATCGCCTTGTAGGATTCATCGAAATCCACTTCGATTCCTTCCGGCAGAGCCTTTTTCAGCGCCGCGCCGATGGAATCCGGTGTGGTGCCGTTCTGAACCTGGAAATAGATGCCGTCGGTATCCATTTCGATGATTTTTGCGCCGGAGCTTTCCAGCGTGTCAAGCATCAGTGTCAGGATTTCGCGTCCGCGCGTCGTGACCCGTTCCGCCATGTCGTAATCGTTCAGGAAGCCCTGCTCGAAACCGAGATAGCCGTAAAACGAGTTGATCAGAATCTTGAACGTGGACTGCAGCGCGCTGTAATAATCCTTTTCTTCGGAGGTCTTCGCGTTTTTCGCGGAATCCTTTGCATTCAGCCGGAACGTGCGCAGACGTTCCAGCAGGCGCGGGAACACGCCGAGAGAGTCGCGCCCGGGCGTCCATTGTTCGGAAAGGATGATCGAAGGATACAGCGAGCGCACATCGCAATGGTCGATATTCTCGAAGACGCCGGAGTCCAGCGCCCGCGTCAGGGCGCCGCTGAAAGGACGCCCCCGCTCAGGAGCCGGGAGCGCATGTCCGGCTTTGAGATATTCCGAGGCGAGCAGAGCATCGATCCGTGTCGCATTGCCGCGCACGATGCAGTTCTGGTAGCTGATCGGCACAAGCTGCGCCTGATAGAAATAACTCGGCGACAGAATCGCGGAGAGCGCACGTGTTTCACGCACATCGTCCAGCGCATATTTCAGGAGATTTTCACGGTCCTTTTCCCATGCCGACGAAATTTCCGCCCCCTCCACATAGGTGCGGTCCGGCGCGGCGACTCCGAAATGTTTTGCCGCATATTTGAGATTGTAACTTTCCAGACTGCGGTGAATCGCATCATAGAACAGGAGCAGGTGGAACGTGTCCGCCACATGCCGTCCGTAGATGTCGTAACGGGTATAGTTGACGGTGCGTTCGGCAATGCTGATCCGGGAGTTGCGTTTTGCCGGAACCGAGCCGTCGCGCCCGAGCTGAAGCCTGACCTTGTGCCGTTTTGCGCGTTCTTCAATGTACGGCAGGTCGAAACGGAAAATGTTGTGTCCTTCCAGAATATCGGGATCGCGTTCCCGGACCGTTGCGACAAAATCTTCAAGCAGTTCCTTTTCGGTATGGTCTTCCAGGCTGATCGCCTTTTCCCATCCGGTGCTGTCGGACATGGAAATGATGATGATTCTGTCTTCTTCCCGCTTCGGATTCGGGAAATCGAACTCCGGCGAACAGAGCGTTTCGATATCGAACTGCATCCGGCGGATCTGCGGAAAGGTCATTCCGTCGAACAGACGCATGTCTTTCGCCATGAGCGCCTGCTGAACCATGTCCGTGAACAGACGGTACGGTGCGCCCGGCGCGCTGGCATTGAATCCCGTCACCTGCTTCAGGAGCTTCACGGCTTTATCGTAAAGCACAAGGTCTCCGAACGTTGCGAGGAACTGGTAAGGATCGCCGCCTTCCAGTTTCGTGACGTTTACATCACCGTCCATATCGCACAGAAAATCCGGCGCGGACATCAGCAGGAACGGGCGGAACTGTTCCATGCGCTTTTCCACTTTATCGCCGTTGCGGATGAACATTGTGACCGCGCCGGACTCCGCCACTTCCAGTGCGCAGAGATTCTTTACCTTGTTTTCAGATTGAAACATCATTGTTCCCTCCCCATGTGTTGCAGAAGGACAGACCGGAAAGAAGTCCTTTCCTTTTTTCTGCCCTGAGATTCTTTGTCCCACTGTTCAAAGCTGATATTTTGCGGCAAGCTTCTGCAAAGCCGCAAACTGACGGTCGCTGAGCGCTTTGCCTTCGGAACGCTGTTTTGACAGCGATTCGTAAAACACTTTGTCGTCATAAATGCGCCGCCCGACTTTTTTCGGCTCGTTCCACTTGGTCACGTGCGAGAATTTTTCCAGAAGCGCATCGGCTTCCGCCATCATGGCATTTGCGGCGGCGGAGGCTTCCGGGGAAACCGTTTCCGCCGGAGCGACGTTCAAAATGGATGCGATCCGCTCGAAATTCGGGATCTGATCCTGATATTTCGATGCCATTTTGCCGAGCGCGGCGAGCTGTTTTTCCGAGAGGGGGCGCCCTCCCTGGCTCTGTGTCTTGAGCGACGTGTAAAACTTCTTGTCGTCATACACCCGCCTGCCTGCTTTTTCCGGTTCTTTCCACTGAACGGAATCCATTGCGGTGAAGACCTCCGCCATATCATTCTGCGGAGGCGCGGCGGCCGCTGCCTGTTCCCGCTTTGCCTGCCATTCCTCCTGTTGCGCCTGACGCTTCCTGATCTGCTGTGCGGCATCCGCGAGGTCTGCGGTAAACCCGTGTTCCGCCGCAAACTTTTCCAGATCAGGCAATTGACTTTCATATTTGATCGCCATCTTGAGCATCGCCTCCCACTGACGCGCGGAGATTGCCTTCCCTCCATCGAAACTTTTCTTCAGGGATGTGTAGAATTTTCTGTCGTCATAGGTTCTGGATGCGCCTTTTTCGGGGGCGTCCCATTGGGAAATTCCTTCCAGCAGAGTCATCAGCGCGGATGCCTTGGATGCTTCGGGAGCGCCGACGCTCTTGGCGGCATTCAGCCATTTTTCAAACTTGTCGTAGAACGCGTGCATCATGGCGGTCCACTGGATTTTGCCTTCCTCGATCTCGTCAAGCTTGTTTTCCATTTCTGCGGTGAAACCGACCTGAAAGAGTTCGGGCAGGCTCAAAACAAGATAGTCGTTGATCTGGAATCCGAGGTCCGTCGGGATCAGCTTGCCTTTTTCCTTGAGCACATACAGACGTTCCTGAATGGTATTGACGATCGTTGCGTAGGTGGACGGGCGCCCGATTCCGTTGAGTTCGAGTTCCTTGATGAGTGTCGCTTCGGAGAAGCGGGGCGGCGGTTCGGTGAACTTCTGTTCGGAGAGAGCGTCAAGCAGACGGCATGCGTCGCCCTTTTTCAGCGCTTTCAGAATATCCGCGTAACGGGTCTCCTCGTCTTCTTCCTCGGCACCTTCCTCCTTGATGTTGTAGGCGCGCAGAAAACCGGGGAACGTCGTGATTGTCGCCGTGGTTCTGAAATCATAAGTATTGGAATCCGGACCTTTTGCCACGACGTCAACCGTGGTCCGCTGCTGTTCCGCCGGCGCCATCTGGCTCGCGGTGAATCTGCGCCAGATCAAAGTGTAAAGTTTCAGCATCCGGTCGTCAAGGAACTCTTTCACCTTTTCCGGCGTCAGAGTGACGTCGGTGGGGCGGATCGCCTCATGCGCCCCCTGAGCGGACGCTTTCGATTTGTAGACATTATGTTTCGGAGGAACATATTCCTGGCCGTAGTTCGCGGCAATGAAACTGCGGGCGGCGTTCTGCGCTTCGACAGCGATCGCCACGGAGTCCGTTCTCATATAAGTAATCAGACCGACCGGCCCGCCTCTGCCCACATCCACGCCTTCATAAAGCTGCTGGGCGATGCGCATGGTCGTATTGGCGGAAAAACCGAGCGCCGAGCTTGCCGCCTGTTGAAGCGTGCTGGTGATGAACGGCGGCGCGGCATATTTGCGGCGCGGCTGGGTTTCGATATTTTCCACGGACCAGCTTTTCGCGCCTTTCACTGCGGTCAGGAGGGCGTCGGCATCTTTTTTGTTGCCGATCTCGAATTTGTCGCCGTTGATTTTGAACAGTTTTGCCACGAAATGTTCGCGCTGGTTCTGCTCCGGCGAGAACTTGGCGAGAAAGTTCCAGTATTCTTTCGGGACAAACGCCTGGATCAGGCGTTCCCGTTCACAGACGAGACGCAGGGCGACGGACTGGACGCGCCCGGCGCTCAATCCTTTTTTGATTTTCCCCCAGAGCAGCGGGCTTACCATATAACCGACGATGCGGTCAAGCACGCGCCGCGCCTGCTGCGCGTCCACACGGTCGATGTCGATCGTGCTCGGTGTCTGAAACGCCTTTGCAATGGCGGATTTCGTGATTTCATGGAACGTGACGCGGTGGAACTTCGCTTTTTTGTTGGCTTTGGAAAGAATCTCTTTCAGATGCCACGCGATTGCCTCTCCTTCGCGGTCAGGGTCGGGCGCAAGATAAATTTCGGAAGCTCCTTTTGCGGCGCTTTTCAGATCGCTCAGGTTCTTGCCGCGCTCCTTGCTTTCCTCATACTGCGGCGCAAAATCGTGTTCGATGTCTACACCGAAAGTGCGGGCGGGCAGGTCCCTTACATGCCCCATGGAGGCTTTGATTGTATAATCCCGTCCCAACATCTTGCCGATGGTCTTGGCTTTCGCGGGAGACTCCACTATCACCAGTTTCTGATCCATATATGTCAACCTTCCACTTTCCGAAATAAAATTCATGTTATCACGTTTTTACATTATCTTCACTTTTCCAATATGTCAAGCGGGAATCCCCATGCCGCCATTTCATTGCATAGCAATGATTTTTAAAACGGCGGAAGAATGGAGCCGGAATCGGGGAGCCTCCGGAGCGCTGACTCTTGAAGGATTTCCGTCTCTGTCATCCCTTCCGCCGGACCTTGGACAAACGCTCCGGACCATTTTTTACTGCAAAAATCTCTAAAAAAAATTATTTATCCTTGAATTTTGCACAATAAATGTCAGTGTTGTTGCGTTAAAGAGAAGATTGACGGGCAGAATAACCTTAAACCTTCAGGAGTTTTTCGATGAAAAGAACAATCATAGCGGCAGCCATGCTTTGGGTTTTTGCATGTGGAGTGCTTTCCGCGCAGGGACCCGGACGCCAGCGTTCCAGACGCGGCGGAGACACCCGGATGCAGCAGGACAGTTCTGAGGAATGGGCAAAAGCACAGGCGGAACTCAAGAAAAAATACCCTGAGAAATATAAAGAGATCGAAAAACTTCAGGCAACCAATCTGTTTGCCGCCATGGAAAAAATGCGTGAACTCGCCTCCGAAGCCTCTGTAACGCTTCCCGGTTCCCGCCGTGGAAACTGGGGCGGGCGTCCGGGCGGTATGCCCGGCGGCATGAGGATGCCCGGCGGCATGGGCATGATGGGGAATATGAGAAATCCGCGTGCTGCGGCTGAAGCGGAACTGAAGGCGAAATATCCGGCGGAATATGCGGAGATCGAAAAACAGCGTATCCTGGCGGAAAACAAGCTGGAGGAGCTTGCGAAAAAAGCGAATGTCAAACTGCCGGCGACGGCGGAATCAATCCGGCTCAAAATGGAAGAATTGAAGAATTCCGGCAAATATAAGGCTGAGTTCGAGGAAATCGAGAAACTCAGAACCTCCGATCCGCGCGCGGCGTTCATGAAAACCAGGGAGCTGATGGCAAAAGCCGGAATCGAAATGCCGGAAATGAGACGCGGCGGCATGATGGGCGCCGCGGATTCTGAAGTGACCGTTCCCCGCAGCAGCCGGGAGAATCCGATGCGCCGGATTATGGAACTCCGCAGGAAGTATCCGGAGGAGATGAAGAAGCTGGACGCCATCCGCCGCGAGAATCCCAAAGCTTATCGCGACGGTGTCATGGAACTGTTGAAGAAATCCGGAGCCGAATAGGGAAAAGCACCGAAACAATAACGTTTTTATGGAATGGCTATGAGGTTTTCCAAAAATAAAGAGTTTGCCGTTCTTCTGTTTTCCGCGGATCATGTCAGATGCTGCATGTTCCGCCGGGACTCGAAAGGGGTTCGTCTGAAAGCGTATGCTTCGTGCGAACATGACGGAACGGATCCGGCGAAAGCGTGGAAACAGGTTCTGCACGAGACCGGTTACAGCAGGGTCTGCCCGCTGATGATTTCCGGTGCCCTCAAAGGCGGCACTTTTTTCCGCTGCACCGGTGTCAGGCTTGCTCCCAAAGCGATGCGGAACGCACTGGAATTTGAACTGCCGCAGAGACTGCTGCAGGATGCGGGAAACCATGAATTGGAATTCGTCGAGCTTGCAGGGGACCCGGGGAGTGTGCCGGTCAATGTCTATACGTTTCCGTCCGCCGATCTCGAAAATCTTGCGGCGATGATTACTCAGAGCGTCAGGAAAGCCGATTACTTCATTTATCCGCTTCTGGCTTTGCGTGAGTCCGACGGCCCGGTTTTTCTGCCGGAGGCGGAGCCCGATTTCTATTTTGCCGACGGGGAGTGGCATTCTGCGGATGAACTCCCGCCGGACTGGTTTTCCTGCTGGGACAGGGAACTGCGCAGGGAGTTTATTCTGCCGGAGGATTCCTCTTTCCAGCCCCGCGAGTGGCTGGGGTGCCTGCTGACGGCACGTCTTGCCGCTTCGGACGACGTCCGGCATACATTCGGCGGGCTGAATGTCCTGCCGAAACAGCTCCGTCCGAGCCGCCTCCGCAACCAGTTGCGCCTGACTGCATTGCTGATTGTCCTGCTGATTGCCAATTTCGGCTGGGGGATTGCCGGGCAGCTTTCCCAGCATCACAAAGAGTATTCTTCCCTTGTCGCCGCACGGAACCGTTTGCGTACGCTGGTGACTGCGGCGCAGAGGAAACTGAAAACGGCGGAAAAGGAGCTGCGGGAGCTTTCCCGTGTCGTCAACCAGTCGGCGGGAGAATACGATGTGATCGGCAAGCTTGCCGAATTCTCCTCCGTTCTTCCGAACAATGTGATGGTCATGAATCTGCGTTGGACGGACAGCAGTGTCGATCTTACGATGCGCAGTGAAGCGGAGAGCCTGAACGTGCCGGAAATGCTTCGCCCGCTCAAGTTCTGGAAGATGGAGCAGATTCAGCAGCGCCGCCGGAACAATGACGTGACGAGCATGATCATGCTGAAACTGGTTCCCGCGGAGGAGAAGAAATGAATGCGAAACTCAAAGAGTTCCTGAAAACGGGAAAAGGCAAATTGCTGGTCGCCTGCGGTGCGCTTCTGATCAGTTGGATTTTCCTTTTGACACAGCTCAGCGGCAGTTTTTCCTCATGGTTCCCCGACGAAGGGCGCAAGGAGGGGCTGCGCAGGGAAATCAAAAAGTTTGAAGCCGAACAACTGGTTCAGCAGAAGAAACTCAAGGAGATGGAGGAGCTGCGCCGGAAATACCGCGCCATGATTGAAAACAGTTGGCAGTTCAAGCGTGACGGTGATCCGGAACTGCTTCTGCGGCAGAAAGTTGAAACGGCGGCGAAAGAGTCGGAACTCAGCCTGAATAATCTCGGTTCCGTCAGGACGTCGCGGATCAATGACGACCTTTACTTCGCGGAGCTCGACGTTTCGACCAGTGCGCCGTTTGAGAATCTGATGCTGTTCATTGCAAAGCTCCAGGAGAGCAGACCCCGGATGGCATGGCGGCGCATTACCGCAAACCTGATGTTACGCCCGCCCGCACAGCAGAATACGAAAGTCGTGACGAATACGGCGGCCGCAACAGCAGCGCAGACCAACCTCATGTTCAACGGCACGGTTCGTGTGATCGCTTTCGACGGAGAACTGCCGCCGGCAGGCGGTCCGCTTGTGAAGACGGCATCGAAAACGGAGGTGAAGAAATGAAGGGGCTTCTGATTCTGTTCAATCTCTTTCTTGCGTCGATGCTTGTATGGGGACTTGCTTCTCATTTCAAACCTGCCGCATCGAAAACGGTATATACCGTGAAGAAGCGGACGGCATCGCAGAAAAAAGAGGTTGTTGCGCCCGTAAAGCCTGTTGCGGTTCAGAAGAAAATGACGCCGAAAGAACAACTGGCGAAAATCATTGAGGCGAATATCTTCAACTCCGACCGTTGTCCCAACGCGACGGCAGGGGGGCGGAATGCCCGTGTCGAACTGTCGCTTGTCGGCACATTCAAAATCGGGGACTGTGTCGGAGCCATCATCAAACAGAAAACATCCGGGAACAATAACAATAACCGCTTCATGCCTTTCATGCCGGGGATGCCCGGAGGTTTTCCGCCGGGACGCCAGATGGGGATCAGCCGCAATAACCGGCCCCAGAATAATGGCGGTCGTACGGGTGGAACCCCCGGAAGCACAGGCATGCCGGGAGGAATGATGTTCCGCAGCGCCCGGAATATGAGAAACGGCGGTATGGAGCGTGGAGTTCGCGGTCAGATGCCGGCGATCGGGACAAATGTGACTGCCGCGGCAGCCGGTAATCAGATGACGTATAAACAGTACGTCCGTCTCGGCGAAACCCTCAGCAACGGCTACAAGCTGGTCGAAGTGAACCGCGACAGCGTGCTTCTGACACGTGGCAGCGACAAGCTGGAACTTGAACTGCTGGACGCATCCAAGAATACGCCGCAGACCGCCGGCCGCACCAATCGCCGCGTCAACACCGGCACTCAGATGCTTCAGACACTTCAGAACATGCAGCGTATGCAGATGTTCCAGAATATGCAGATGATGCGTATGATGAGGCAGAACCAGAATCCGCCCCAGCAGCAGAACAACAGCAGCAACATGCGCAGCAATACAAACCGCAGCCGGGGACGTACCAGATAAGATCAATTATTCAATTAAAATAGGACTTAATCAACATGGCTCATTTTCTGCGAAATCAAAAATTGCACCGGGTGTCCCGCATTATGATGCTCTCACTCTCTGTGGTCTTTCTGCAATCCTGTTCTCACATCAAAAAGGATCTTGAGGAGATCAATTCGGACGATACGAAGAAGGAGGAGCCGGGGAAAGCGGACCGTTTCGCATTTCTGAAGAGCGAGATGAGGGAGATTCCGAAAGACACCGTAACGACGGAATCCATCAATGAGGAACTGGTCAAAACGGATTCGGACAAAGATGTTCCCACGAGCCTGAAAAGCAAAACGGAAAAGATTCCGGTGACGGCTCTGGCGCCCAAGACGGAGAAAGCCAGGGAACCGCTTCATTTTTATGACGATTTCATCATTCTGAACGGAGATGAGGAGGTCGCGGTCAATCTGGTGTTCAACAGTGCGCCGCTGCTGGATGTGATTCCCTCTTTCGCGGATGCGCTCGGCTTCAATTTCCTTGCGGACAGCGATCTCAAAGGTGTTGTGACATTGAACATCGACCAGAAAATGACACGCCGCGAACTCTGGAATACCTTTGACAAGATGCTGAACCTTTCCGGCGCGGGCGTCACGGTGGAAGGCACGCTTCTGCGGATCATGGCACTGCCGAAAGTCGCGCGTCAGGCGGACTCCCGCCTCGCGAAGGACGGTACCGGCGAGCTGTTCTATTATCCGCTGAAAAACACGACTGCGAAAGAGGTTGTGAACCAGATCAAGCCGTTTGTCGGAAATAATGCCGTCTGCGTGGAGCTGACCCGCCCGAACGCGGTCATGATCGCGGACGACCGTGCGAATATGCCGAAAATCAAACAGCTCCTCGATGTGATCGATATGAGCGGGAAAAGCAACTGGAAGCGCAAAATCCTCCTTTGTTCCAATATCCTGCCGAGCAAACTGACGGACGAGCTCAAGACCATTCTTCCCGTTCTCGGATTCAATGTCCAGCAGATCACGGATAAGACCGAGACGCCCGGTTCCGTTCAGATCAGCGGACTTGACCGTCTGCATATTCTGGTTGTATCCGCCGCGACGGATGAGGCGATTCAGGAGATCGAACAGTGGGTGGATCTTCTCGACAGTTCGAATTCGCTGGATCAGGAACGTGTTTTCGTCTATAAAATCCGTCACAACAAGGCTGCACAGCTGGCACAGGCGCTGTCCGTGATTTATGATATCCAAGGATCCAGCCTTACGATCGACACCACGACCGGCAATGCGAAAATGGAGACGGTCACTTCCACCCAGGCGAACCGCAACCGGACTGCCGCCAACACCCGGAGCAGGACTGCGGCGGGGCAGGCTGACATCAACAGTACGGAGAACACTCTGACCGACCGGAGTTCCAATGTGTTCAATACACCTGTCCGCGTGTTTGCTGACGGGGTCCTGAACCGTCTTGTGATCCGCACGACACCGAGAACGTACGCCTCCATCAAGGCGTTGATCAACCGTCTGGATGTCGTTCCCGCGCAGGTGCTTCTGCAGGTGCTTGTGGTCGAAGTGACCTTGTCGGAATCCACACAGTTCGGTTTGGAGCTTTCCGGTTCCTATTCCGGCAAGACCAATTCCCTGATCGGCACCAACTATTCCAATCTGACGACGCCGACCGTGACGACGACCAAAGATGAGAATACCGGCGAGATCACAAGGACGACGAACCGTCAGACCGGGTTCAGCTATTTTCTTTCCGATCCAAACAATCCGGACAATAAATTTGCCTATATCCGCGCGCTTGCCGGAAATGGGAACATCAAGGTGGTTTCCAGTCCCCAGCTTCTCGTATCCAGTCACACGGAAGCTAAAATCAATGTTGGCACGGAGGTCTCCGTTATTACCGGAACCATCACCAATACATCTTCCGATGGAAATATGCAGAATGCTTATCAGTATCGGCCCACGGGAGTTACATTGACTGTCACGCCGCAGATTACGAGTAATGATCTGATTTCTCTGAAAGTCCTTCAGGAACTTTCCAGCGTTGATTACACTAGTGCCACAGTGGAGAACCCGAATCCGAATCTTCACAGCCGGAGTATTTCCACGAATATGACGATTGCCAACGGCAGGACCATGATACTGGGCGGGTTGATTCAGGAGAAAAAAACCGACAATCTTGATTCCGTTCCGCTGATCAATCAGGTTCCGATCCTGAGACGCCTGATCGGTTCCACGGATGCCTCCGTCGAACGTTCCGAGATTCTGGTCCTTGTGACCGGATATATCGTCAATGAGCGCAACAAGGTTGAGGAACTGATCGAACGCTATAACGACGCCTTGAAAGCGTTGAATGATTTCGATGAGAATCTGTCCGGGAAAAACGGGGTGTTCCTGACCAAGCCGCGTATCATGACAACGAAGGAGTTCTGGTCCAATGACCTCTTCTGAGCCGAAGAAACAGTCCCCGCGCGAGCGTCTCAGGGCGCTTTATGCGGCAAAATTCCCGGACTCTCCCGTGCCTTCGCGGGCGGGGGACCGGACGCTGGTGCAGTCTTCCATGACAACGGAAACGGAACTGATCGCCCTCTATTCGGAAGCCTACGGAGTGCCCGTGCTGCCCGAAGATGAAATCCGCCAGCCGGAGGCGTTCCCGAATGCCCCGCTGGAGTTTTTCAATGCGAATGCGTGTCTGCCCTATGAGTGGGAGGAGGATTCGATCACCTTTCTTGTCGTGGACCCCTATGATCTTGACCAGCTCGCTTTCCTGGTCCGGAAGACCTGGAAGCTGAAAGCGGAGTTCCGTTTTGTCCGCCGGACTTTTCTGGAGCGGATGCTCAGCAAGGCGCAGAGTATGGAGGAGGAAGATGAAGACACGGCGGTTGACGTGGATGATGAGAATACCCTCCGCACGATGGCAGGCGAAGCGCGGATCGTGCGTCTGGTGAACGATATTTTCACTCAGGCGATTGAACTCGGCGCCAGCGATATTCACATCGAACCCGGCGAAGACCATGTGGCGGTCCGCTGCCGTGTGGACGGCGTGCTGACGGAGATCATCAGTTGTCCGTTGAACCAGTTCCCGGCGATTGCGTCGCGCATTAAACTTCTGGGCGGGCTGAATATTGCCGAAAGCCGTCTGCCGCAGGACGGGCGGACCAATGTTCAGCTCGGGCGCACCGAGCTGGATATGCGTATCAGCACAATTCCGATTCTGACCGGGGAAAGCATTGTCCTGCGTCTGCTGAATCAGGACGCAATCACATTCGACCTGAAAACGCTCGGCATGTCTCCGGAGCATCTGGCACAGTTCCGGCGGCTGATCAGCATTCCCCACGGCATGATCCTCGTCGTCGGTCCGACCGGAAGCGGCAAGACCACGACTCTTTACAGCGTCATCAGCCAGCTCAATGACAACCGGAAGAAAATCATCACGGTCGAAGACCCTGTGGAATACAAGATGCCGGGACTCTGTCAGATGCAGGTGAATGCGAAAATCGGCGTAACTTTTGCCAACGGGCTCCGCAGTATCGTCCGTCAGGACCCCGACATCATTCTCGTCGGTGAAATCCGTGACCGCGAGACTGCGGACATCGCGATCAATGCGGCGCTTACGGGACATCTGGTCCTGAGCACGCTTCACACCAACGATGCGGTCGGCGCAGTCACCCGCCTGCTGGATATGGGGGTGGAGAACTTTCTGGTTTCCTCTGCGCTTTACGGAGTGCTGTCACAGCGTCTTGTCCGCAAGATCTGCACCGCATGTCATGGCGGCGGAACGGATGCGCAGGGTGTGAAATGCCGCCGTTGCAACGGGAGTGGTTTCAAGGGGCGTTCCGGCATTTTCGAACTGTTGTTTCTGGATGATGACCTGCGCATGGCGGTGAACCGCAACGCTTCGAGTTCCGAACTGGAGGAGATTGCAGTGAAACACGGCATGGTGACGCTTCAGCAGGACGGCGCGGCGAAGGTCGCGGCGGGAATTACGACGGCGGAGGAACTCAACCGTTCCACGGCGGAATTGTAACGCGGAGGTTTGCGGATGGCGCTTTACAAATATCTGGCGGCGGCGAAAGGCGAACAGCCACACGACATGCTGATCGAAGCGGACAACGAGAAAGAGGCGTTGAGCAAGCTTCGCAGCCGTCATGTCATGCCCGTCCGCTTTTATGGCGAGGTCTCGGTCGGAGGCGGCGGCAGACTGATGTTCCGCCGTTCCAGGATCGACACCTACGATTTCACGCGCCAGCTTGCTCCGCTTCTCGATTCTTTCATTCCGCTGGAAAAAGCGCTCGGCATCATTGCCGAAAGTGCGGTCGAACCGGAACAGCGTGACTTTGTCAATTCGCTCCGCCAGGGGCTCCATGAGGGCAAGAAGTTCTCGGAGCTGGTGCGTTCCCACGGTTCGCTTTTTCCCGGTTATTACGCCAATCTGATTGAGAGCGGCGAGGAGACGGGATGTCTGCCGGAGGTCGTCGGGCAGCTTTACAAGTTCATGGGGGAGAGCAAGGAACTCAAGGATTTTATCATTTCAAGTTCGATTTATCCGCTGGCGATTCTTTCGATTACGCTGGTCGTGACGGTGCTTCTGTTTACGGTGTTTGTGCCGCGGTTTGCAAAAATCTTTCAGGACATGGGGCGCGAAATGCCGCCGTCGATGAACTTTCTGCTTGGAGTGAGCGCCTTTGCATCGTGGGCGTGGTGGCTGATTCCCTGTGCCGCGGTCGGGATATGGACCGGATTGAAACGGTTTTTCGGCGCGGAGGCGTTCCATTACAATTACAGCAAATTTCTGCTTTCCCTGCCGCTGTTCGGCAGAATCATCGTCGATCTGGAAATGTGCAAATACATTCGCACGCTTTCCATTCTGATCGCAAATCATGTGGAGATCATCCGTACGGTGAAGATCTCCGGCAGGATCATACACAACCCCGTGATCGCCAAAGCTTTTGCGGATATTGCGCGCAAGCTGAAAGGAGGTGCGAAGCTTTCCGCCGCGCTGGCGGGCAACCGGTTTGTGCCGTCGGGAATGGTGCCGATGCTGAGAGTCGGAGAGGAGTCCGGAACGGTCGGCGAGATGCTTTCACGCATTGCGACCCATCTGGAAAGCGACACGCGCCTGAAGATCAAAAGACTGCTGAGTTTGTTCGAACCGGCGGTAATTGTGTTTCTGGCACTTGTAGTTCTGGTGGTTGTGGTGTCTATTTTCGTAGCAATGATGGAAATCAATTCAATCAGTCAGGGAGGACCCAAAATATGAGAAAAAGAAGATGGAAAAGATCGGACTTCACCTTGATAGAAGTCGTCGTCGTGATCATTATTCTGGTCACACTGGCGTCCATTGCGACGCCGCTGTATCTGAACTACGTCAAGAAGGCGAATGTCGGCGCCGCCAAGACCCAGATCAAGCTTTTGGAGGAGGCGTTGACCGGTTTCCGGCTGGATGTAGGCAGTTATCCGGACTCCACAGTGGGGCTCCGTGCTCTGGTCGAGAATGTCGATCAGAATGCCAAATGGAACGGCCCTTATCTCCAGCCCGCAGTCCCGAAGGACCCGTGGGGCAATGAGTATATTTATGTCTTCCCCGGCGAGCACCGCGAATTCGATCTCATGAGTTACGGTGCGGATGGACAGCCCGGCGGCGAAGGCGAAAATGCCGATATTACGAACTGGGAATAAGGAAAGCCGGATACGGAAAAAAGCCGCAGTCCCGGAAGATCGCCGACAGGTTTCCGTCTCTGTTTTCCGTTTCCGCAAGAGAATTGCATGGATGGAAGAAGATATTTTCTCAAGGGGGTGGAACGTCCCGTCTTGAACTGTTTCACTCTGCTGGAGCTCGTGGTTGCGATTGCGGTCATAGCTCTGACGACGGCTCTTGCCGTGGTTTCATTCCGCGGCGAGTCTCCTGTCCAGCAGTTGAACAGCGCGGGGCTCCGTTTCGAGGCTTTCTGTGCGAAGGCGCGTTTTCAGGCGATGGAAAACGGCGGAGATCGCGTCGTGATGTTCTATCCTGAGACGCGCACTTTTAAAATGGAGATACCCGCAGAATTCCAGGCAGCGGAGGAAGCAGCGCAGGAAGAGGAGGAAAACAGGCTGAAACTTGCTGCGGTCGAATGGACTCTGCCGGAGAATTTTGAGCTTGGAACCGCGATCTCCGACAGGGAGCGCGAGACGGCGGAGGAATCTTTTGAGGTGTTCCGTTTCTTTCCCGACGGCGGTGCGTCCGGCAGCCTGAAGTTCGAACTGCGTTATCAGACGCTCCGGAAGGTTTTCGATATTTCGCCCTTGACCGGGCTTCTGATTCGGAGCGAAGGCGAGGAGGACAAATGAGAAAAGCTTGTTTTACCTTGATCGAAGTCGTGGTTGCGCTTGCGATTCTCGGGCTAAGCATTACCGGGCTTCTCACTTTGCTGACCACATCCCAGCGCCGGATGGCGAAGAGCTATGAGAAGTGGGAACGGATGCACATGCTGGCGCAGGGCGCCGAATACTTCATGCTCCGGGGTGAGGACCCCGGCGGGATTCCGGAAGAATTTTTCCCGTATCAGGGATACCGGATCGTCGCGTCATACGAGGATATGGAGGAGGAGCAGATTCCGGATGATTATAATAATCTGGTCGGGCAGCTTCCTTTGAAATGCCTGGTGATCAGGCTGGAGCGGGAACGTGACGGCGAACTGCTGGATGAACTCAAGATAGACAGGATCAGTTATGAATCGGCGATCGGCGATGAGGAAGAGTAAACGTTTTTTCACCCTGGTGGAAATGATCGTGGCGATGGCGGTCATGATTTTCGTCGCCCTGATCATTGCAACGGCTTCCATGACATTTTACAATGCATGGCAGAGAACCGTGCGTGTCAGCGACCGCCTGAAAACCTGTCAGGCAATCGACCGCATCATGGACAACTGCATCCGCAACATGATCCCGTTCCGCTGGAAGGATAAGGATCTGGATCAGGAGCGTGTCGTCTTCAAGGGAGAACCCGACAATATTCATTTCGTATCTCTGCGCCGTGCATACCGGCATGACAAGGGGGCGTTGATTTTCATCCGGCTGAAAGTGGAGAATGAACAGTTGATTGCCGAATATTCCCAGTATCCCCGCTTCCAGTGGGACGAGGAGGAATCGGAGCTGAATTCCTATTCCCGCGAGGTGCTTGCCGACCGGGTCCGTTCGGTCAGCTTTCTTTATGCGTCCGAAGAGGAGGATGAACTGGTCTGGAACGACAGCTGGGAGGAGGATCTGGATCTTAACGTTTCCGTCAGCAATCCGCGTTCCGCGACCGCAGACAGTAAACGGACGTTCCTGATCCCGATTGCAGTCCAGATGACGGTGGAGTGGACCGACGGGCGCAGGGAAGTCTGGCTGCGCCGGACTGCCGGCAATTCCAAGAATACACAACTGACAACCTGAGGCAGAGATGAGACGGCGGATTTCCAGAAAAAGAAAATCGGAATCGGGTTCCGCATTGATTGCGGCTCTGTGCCTGATCTTTATTGCCGGAATGCTGACGGCTTCGGTTCTGATCCTGTCGCAGATCTCCACATACGATGTCAGCGCCCATACGGAACTTCAGCGGTCCGCCTATGTCAACGAGGGAGTCGCCAACCGCGTCCAGTGGCTGCTTGCCGCGGAACAGAATCTTTTCACGGACAGAAGGCTGGGGGAGCTTGATTACACGGAATATGACTATGACCGTTACATGGCGGACGGCATAACGCATGAGATGGATTATCACGGCACGAAAGTGCAGTTCACGATTACGGATGCCAGAGCCGGATGGGATTTCAGCGTGCGCAATTACAGAAGCACTCTTCAGAGACTGGGAAGCCCCATTGATACGGAGACTGAAACCCTTGATCTGCTGGATGTGCTCGCCGCCCGGATCGCCGACTATTACGATGAAGACGATGAGATCGGCATCGACGGCATGGAGGCGGATGATTACGAAGCGGAGAATATGAGTCCCCTGCCGCGTAATTCCAGCAACAATGTTTTGCGCGAGGAGTTTTTCTATATCAAGGGTTTCACTGCCCTGTTTCCGCCCGACAAGTTTGGGCGTCTGAGTGCGGTCCGCCTGATTCGCGGTCCCGGCGGAGCCCCGAATTTCTTTACGGCGTCCCCGCTCCAGTTGAAAATCTACTGCAATCTGGAAGATGAGCAGATTGAGGAAGTCATTGCCGCGAGGAACATCTGGTTCAAGGAGCGGACTTTGATCAGAGATCAGCTTGACCCGCTGCTGTATGCATCTCTTTCCGGTTTATCGTGGCGTGAGAGCGGAACTTATACGGTTACGGTCGGCCCTCAGGAGAAAGCGGAACGTCCTTCCCGCCGTCTGGTCTTCACTTTTGAACGTTTCGATGTGACAGGCGCTTCGGACAACAATGTAAAATTCATCGAATGGATGCAGTTCTGAGAAATTGTCGCCCCCTCCGTCGTGATTGACGAGAGGGGGGGATAATCTTATCCTGATTTATTGTTTCAGAGCTTCCAGTGCGCGCGCTGCTTTGAGCCGTTCGGCGCGGATCAGCCGCGGATCAATCGAATAATCGGCAGTGGAGCGTATTACGGATTCCGGAATTTTCAAGGCCTCCCGTGCGGTACTGCGTGCTTCGGGTGAACCTTTTCCGGCGGCGACGGCACGGGAGAGCAGCGTATAATACCAGTGATCCTCCACGCCGTCACGATAGTTTTCCACACGGATCGAGGGCAGGATGATCCGGTTTTCACCGGGAGCGAACAGATTGCCTTCGGAGGTGTCAGCCTGAGCGCAGGTGGTCGGATTCCAGTTTGTATAGGGGCCTTTTCCGATCGGAACCTTGTTGTTGCGCCAGTAGGTCGCCGCCCAGTAGAGAAAACCGTCCGGGCGGTATTTTTCGGTCATCATCCCCATGAAAAGGCGTGGTACGGCGGCAGGGACTTCCAGCATGAAAGTCGGCTCCGGCGGGCGCGGGAAATCACAGAGATACCACCAGACTTTCCGTCCGCTTTTCCGGAATGCTCCGGTTAAATCCGGGCGTGCCGCAAAACGCGGGGCAATCGGGACCCAGATGTCAACCGCCTTCGCCGCAGGAAGCGACGGATCACCGTAACGCATGGTGGTCATGATCGGGATTTCCGGATAAGCTTTCTTTATCGCTCCGCAGATTTTTTCCGTTACGGCATTCGGAGTGCCTTCATCGAATCCGTAGATATAGGCTTTGTCGAGGATGCCGAGTTCTTTGAGTTTCGGCACATGGAGCGCAAGGAATTTGAGATTGTAATCAATTACGCGATCCACTTCCGGATCTGCGGGGTCAACCAGCCATCGGTCACTGCTGTAGTTTTTGCCGGGTTGATTCAGGTAGGTGAGGGCAAAGCTTTTGAGAATTCCCGCATCGTCAAGACGTTTCAGGTGATGGAAGAAATTATCGCGCTTCATACCCGGCAATCCCCACCAGTACATCTGATCGTAGGTGATCTTGTATTTCGCGGCAAGGTCAACCATCTGCTTGATCAGGGCGTCGGAAGCCTCATGATCTTTTGCCAAACCGTAGAAGTTCGTCATGGTCTTGATGTCGAATGAGAAGCTTGTCGGCAGGACCGCCCCGTCCGGCAGGGTAAAATTGAACACTTCAATTTCCACCGGAAAACGGAACGGGGAGATTCCGTCTCCTGAAACCGTTGCCTGTGCGGTATAATGCCCCGGCGGAGTTCCTTTCGGAGTATGGATACGGACCCAGAAAGGGACACTCTCGCCGGGGGCGGCATCAGCCGTTTTCTGTTTTTCCAGGATGAATTCGGGATAAAAACCGGTATGTTCGCGCGGATAAAGCATCGGCTGTGTTTTACTGTGCCCGACGACGGCGCATTCCGCTTGCGGAGCTTTCCCGTCAATTGTGCTGAAAGGACCGATTTCAACCTTGATGTTTTTCAATGGTTTCTTCCCGGCAATGATTACAGTCTGGAAACTTTCGTATTCATTGGATGCCATTTCAAGTTTTGCTTTTCCGAAATTGAGTTCCGAACCGGGCCCTGTGAGAAAAACCGAAGTCATGGAATCGGCGGTTCCGACTCCGTAGCCGAGTCCGGTTGCGGCAAGTGCGGCGCGTCTGTTGTACTCGCGCAGTTGAGCCAGTGCCTCCTGACGGATGTTCCGGGCATCGGCAAGAAAACGGGCGGCGTCATTGTAACGGAACGTGTCGCCTCGAACCGGAGCATAGGCATTGTCCAGTTGCTTCTGCAGGGCTTCCGCGTGTTTTCTTTCCGCCGTATTCAGGCTTTGACGCTTGAGAATGTCAAGACGTGACTGGGTCTGTTCGCGTATCACTTCGGGGCGGAATTCGAATTGCAGTTTCCTGATCCTGCTTGCCTGGTCGTTGGCGCTCGGGGAATTCTCCAGGAGAGTGACGCTTTTCATCTGATCAAGCGCCAAGCCGCTGTTATAGAGTTGCTGACTGCCTCGAATCGGAAAATTTTTACCGGGAGTGCCGATTCCCTGCCACATCGATTTTCCGTTGGCATCGGCGATGGACAGACCGAAGTAATTGCCGTAGGGTGACAGCAGTTCGAACTCATATGAGATATGGGTCATGACGCTGATATCGGGTGAGGTGGCTGAAAAAATCAGGTGGCAGCCCCTGTCGCCTTTGCGATACCGGGGAGAGCGGAACATCAGCGAACCGTCTTCAAGCCGCTTCAACTCGCCTTTGCCTGTTGTCTGAATGGACGCCTTGCGGAGGTCGAAGACGCGTCCGAGGATGCGTTTCCCGTCCGCTCTTTTTTCCGTTTTTCCCATATTGTCCAGTTCCAGTGTCGTCAGCAGCAGATTGACTGGTTTCTCCGGTTTGCTCAGGGCAAAATCGACGGAACGGATTTTCGCAAGATCCAGTTGCTTTGCCAATGAGGCAGTCTGGATTTCGCAGTTGCCGGAAAATCCGGCTTTAAGCGGAAACGTTGTAACCGCATATTTGTTTCCGGTGTCCCGGACCGTGATTTTGAGATTACAGGCGACGGAACCGGTATTACGGACTCCACAGCGCAATATTCTGTATTTGCGCCAGTCGGAAATTCCGAGCATTCCCGGTTTTGTCGAGAGATAGGGCCATTGAGCATTTCCCGTCGTATAGGCATGAAATTTGAGCGGCAGACCGTCGATGCCGTCCACAACCGATCCGGTTTCAACACCCCGTTTTGCCGGCGGCAGACTTTCATTTACGGCAGTTTCCCCGGTGGAGAAATCAAAGATGCGGACCGGAGCGGCGAAAGCGCTCAACGAGAGAGAAAGCAGGAACAGGTAAAGTGTGTTTTTCATAATGGCAATGATCCTGATTATGGTTGTTTGTAGGGGCACCAGAAAGAGGTCCACCATGGACCTGTGGCGGAAGTCAGGCGCACATACTCGGATAAGTCACGGTAGTCCACCGGTGCGGCATGTCCGTCGGCATAAACGGCATTCGTCCTTTTGGAATGCCGCGCGACTCCGAGCTGTTTTTCGACACTTCCGTTCAGATCGGAGCTTTTGGCGACCCGCTGGCTTCCGAAAAGAGAGATGTCTTTGCAGCCCCAGTCCATGATAAACATATTTTTCGATGGTGTGTATGCCTGAAGCAGCTTGACCGTATCAATTCCCGTTGCTGATTTTGGGGAGCTGAAATAAACATCGGCAGCGTAGCATGTCTGATAATACAAGGTGATGAAAGAGGTGTCAAGCGAGGGGCAGTATGCTATTTTCGGAGGCAGAAGCCCGGTCTTGTTATCCGGAACCTTGATATTCATGTAGGGATAAAAGGCAAACATCCACGGAGTGATGGGCGAACTGTATTCAAAAGAGGCATATCCGTTGTTGTCACCGGCATAACTGAGTCCGGCGAGCCCATACTGCTTCAAATTACTGAGACAGGCAATCGAACGTGCTTTTTCCCTTGCCTGATTCAATGCCGGAAGAAGCATTCCTGCCAGAATCGCGATGATCGCAATTACGATAAGGAGTTCTATCAGGGTGAAAATCCTCTTTCTCCTCCCCGGAAGGAAGAACCGGCGGGCGGGGAACGACGAAAGAAGATGGCTGCGGAACTGCTGAAGCAGTTTTTCCTGTTCCTTTAAGCCTGGAAAGTCGTCCGCATTATCTAAATCCCGCGGCATTCTTTCTGCCATTGTTCCGGCGGATTCTGTTTTGCTGGGCATGAGGGGGTCCTTTCTTTGGTTAATATGATTTGCTTGAAAATGATGAGCTTCGTCTTGCAAACTGCCTGGCTGCCGGTCCCTGTTGAGCTCCGGCGGTGTTTCCGTCAGGTTTTTTCTTATCGATACAACTTTCATAAAAGACTTTCTGAAGTGTTATTATAGTCTTAACTTACTTTTTATTATAAACAAAAATCAGGATTTGTCAATAGGTATTTTGAAAATTACTTGATTTTTTCTCATTTTTCTATCAAAATATATTCATTTTATGATATAAAATATTCAGATTTCATTATGATAGACTTTATTGATTTTATGATAAGACTGGTTCTTGCCCATAAAAATACTCATGACGCAGATATGAGATTGCCATCGGCGGCAAATACACCTGATATTGGACGATTTACTGCTGATTTATGGAAAAATTCAAAGTTTTTTCCGTTTCCCCCATTGACAAAACGCAGGTTGTCGCTTATAATAATGCTGTAAACGATTAAAGCAATCAGGGAATCATCATTTATGAGCGTGACTTTGAAGGACATTGCGAAGGCTGCCGGGGTGCATCAGACGGTTGTTTCCGTGGTGTTGAACAACAAGAAATACACACGGGTTTCTCCGGAACGCCGCGAATACATCCGGCGGATTGCTGAGGAAATGGGATATCGGCCCAATCTTCAGGCGGTGAGCCTGCGCCGGCGCAAAAGGGCGACGGTAGGCGTGTTTCTGCCTCCGTGGCGCGATGTCCTGCTCCTGGAGCTGATCAAAGGGCTTGCCGACGGCTCCAACCGGTATGAGATTCCGCTGACTTATCATTTCGGCATGACTGCGGATTCCTATTGCAGTTTCATTGATTCCATGACTTCGTTTCAGCATACGGGGATCATCAGCTATGTGCCGTTCTGGGATCGTGAATATGAGAGGATTCTCTCCAAACTGGAAGAATATATGGGCAGCGGCGGGAAGATTATTTCGCTGAATACCTTGAAATGGCCGATGAAAAAGACGATTACGCTGGACATTGATGATGAAGCCGGCGGCAGGCTTGCTGCGGACTATCTGCTGGGAGTGGATCCGGCATCTTATGCTGTTTTTTCGAGTGCGACGCTCACGCATGATCTTCGTGAATATGCATTCTGCGGGAGAATCCGCGGAAAGAAAGGCGAAGCAGATCTTTCTGTCTTCCATGTTGCGGAAAATGAGTTGAGGCGTGAGTTCATTCTTCCGGAAATAGACCGGATGCTGGATCAGATGAAGCGTCCCGCCGGCATGATGACGGTCTGTACGGAATTCACTGGATTGATTCTGACATCCTGTGAAAAACGCGGATGGAAGTACGGAGCGGATTTTGAGCTGGTCGGATACGATTTTGCCCCGCGCTACGGTGATTATATTCAGGTTCCCCGCGTGGTTCAGCCTTTCCGGGAGATGGGGAGTCTGGCGATGGATAAACTGTATCATTTACTGCTCGGAGATGAAGTTCAATCAGAAATATTGAAACCTATTTTACAAACAGGAGAGGAAATATGAATTACAGAAGACGGATGGAAAATTTCACTTTGATAGAGTTGCTGATTGTAATAGCGATCATCGCCATTCTGGCAGGAATGCTTCTTCCTGCGTTGAACAAGGCGAGGAATATGGCAAAAGCCGTCAGCTGCACAAACAACTTGAAACAACTGGCTCTTGGCGCAATGATGTACTGCTCTGACAATAAGGGACATATGCCTTTGATATGGGACCCGGTCATTTCTCCTGACGCTGTCTGGAACAGAACTTTGAACAAAGAGAAATATATCTCTGAAAAAATCCTTTATTGTCCGGCACTGAAAAGAGCTCCTGTCGGTGAATGGGGGCTTGACTGGCAGGCAACTTATGGTATCAGCAGAATTATCTTCGGCTGCAACAGCAGCACGACAAATTTTGATGCGCACACCAGAACTTATGCCTCAAGGATTGCGTCCACGCCGTTTTTTGCCGATAGCGGCAAAATCAACCACGATGATATGTTTCATTATTTTGATGGTGGTTATTGGGGACCGGGGAATCCCCTCATCCGGCTGATGCATAACAAAAGAGCTAATATCGCAATGCTGGATGGTCATGTGGAAGCTGTCGCTTTCTCTCAATTCTATCCGGGACTCAGCAGAACAGGGCATTTGATTTACCATGTTTTCCCAGAGAGTGCTGTTACTGCACTTTACACGGGACAACCGTAAAAGAAAGGACAAATCATGATTTTGAAGAAAATTTGTTTTATGTTGCTGCTGTTTTGCGGAATTGTCTCGTCTGCCGCGAATCTTGTAAAGAACGGTGATTTTTCCAGTGTGAATGCAGAGGGAAAACCTGAGGGATGGGGGACACAGTCGTGGGGACCGCCGCTTGGGGATTTTATTTTGGATACACAGAATTTTGCCGGAAAAGCACCCTCTTTACGCATTGACAACAAAAAGGCAGATTTCCACTCTTTCCTTGCGCAATGGGTGGAGCTGGAGTCCGGGACGACTTACCGGATCAGTTATTTCATCAAAGGCGAAAACATTAAGGCAAAGGGAACGCATGACGGCGGAGTGGTTTATCTGATGGACAAAGGAAATCCGCTGTTCTCCATGGGAACCGGACTCTACCGTCATGCGCAGGGTTCCTTCGGATGGAGACGTGTCGAGCATACTTTCAGAACGCAGCGGCTTCAAAGCAGGTCTTTGGCTTTACTGCTCGCTCTGCGTGCTGCAACAGGAAGTATCTGGTTTGATGATATTCAGATTAAGAAAGTGAAGGAAAAGCCGGATGTCTCATTGAGCACCCGCCTTTATCCGGTGGATTATCAGAAAGACTCTTTCTTTCTCTGCAAAGACTTTCCGGCGGCACTTCTCCTGAATATCAATCTTGACCGCAAGGTCATTCCGGGTAATTTCCTGCAAATGGAGCTGGATCTGCCTGAAATCGTGGAATATCTTGCTTCCGGAGCTTTGCTTCCTGCGGGAAGGCGAAACGGAAAGCCGGAGTTTGAAAAAGATCAATGCCGGAAAATACAAATTCAGCGCGACGGCAAAAAATATACTCGTTGCATCCTGACTTTTGCTCCGGATTTCACTTCCAAATTAAATAAGACGCAAGCGTGGGAAAATTACAACCGAATTTATCTGAAAGCAGTTTCAGAAGCCGGCAGTTCCGGAAAAGTCTACTGGCGGCTCCGCAGTAAAGAGCGGGTGTTTCCGGAGCATTCTTTCACTGTAAACGTGCTTTCGGAATTACAGCTTCCGGAGAAAGCCTGCAACCGTTTTCAGCTTTGCATTTCAAGTCCGTGGAACATGAACATGCTTCCTGAAATCAGTGATGCCTATGTCGGACTCTGGAGTTCACTGCAGAAACGTCCATGGATTTCGCTTCTGTACCATTTCGGCGCCTATCCTGAGAGCGAACGGAAAAAGATACTTGGTAATTTCAATCACTGCATCCACCTGCCGGCTTCGCGCGGAATGCCGTGGATCGGACCGCTTTATCAAGCTGTCACAGAGAATCTGTATCCGGGAAAACTGCCCCCGTCTATCGGCGCGGATGGCAAACCGATGCCGGCAACAGTCAGCCCGTGGTATCTGATTGAAGATCCGGAGGGGCTGATCTGGGGAAAATTTTTTGACGGTTATGCTGAATCCATCAGAAAATCTCCGGAAGTGAAAGCTATTGCAATGGATTATGAGCCGGGCGCACTGACCCATTGTTTCAGCGAAGAGAACCGGGAACGTTTTGCCGCGTTTGCGAAACTTCCCTCTGTGCCTTCCACGCAGGAGATCATTGCGAAATACCGCGCCGAATGGTTGAAATTCCGGGTGGAACAGCATCGGCTGATCATTCAAAGACTGTCCAGGGCAATCCGGACAAAACTGCCGGGAATTGAATTCTGGCTCATCAGCGATCCGCTCCAGACGGGAAAACAGCGTGTCGCGGAGTGGTGCGGCGTGGATGTGAAGGCATCGGACCCGGATATTGATCTGCATCAGGATATGCCGTATTTCACCGGACTTCCTTTTTTCGAGACCATGAAGCTGAATATTTTCACGCTGGAAAAGCCCTGTTTCCCTTTCATTGACCCCAGCGAGAACATGGCGATGTATTACAGCCGTTATACGCCGGAGACCGTGAAACAGAATATCCTGATTGTGGCGGCGCTCGGCGGATACGGGATCGGTTTCTGGCCGAACGATATTTTCGACGGGCGTTATCTCGAAGCGATCAAGGAGGGATACCGTGTTGTTGCCGGGGTTGAGGATTTCTATGCGGAACCGGCTCTGCCGGAAAATTCATTCAAGGCTGTCTGCCGCAATGTGATGGAGTTCGACGCGGTCGGAAGCAACGGAGAGTCCGTGAAACTGACGATGCCCCAGTTGGATCGCAAAATCCGTGTGCTTCGCCACCGGCGGAACGGGACGGAACTTTTGACCCTGTTCAATTTCTCGGATACGCTTCCCGCGATTGTGGAGCTGGCGCTGCCTGATGCCGATGGCGATTTTTATTCCGCCGAGGAGCTTGCCGGACGGATGCGGCTTGCCGAAAACGGAAAGATTTTCACCGGGGGGCGCGTAAGAGAAGGCTTCCTGCTTGAAATCCCGCCCAATGGAACGGCTGTCGTCAGACTTGCGCGGGAGCGTGAGAGCAAGGTTGTAAAAGGCGGTTGCGATCAGAAAGACCTGCGTTTGAAGCTGGAAAGGATTGCCGCCCGTTACGCGCAGCAAAGTCAGGTGAAGCCTTACCGGAGCTCGAACTCCGCTGTCCGCTGGGGGCTTCTGCCGGACAATGATAAAGCGGTTCTGTTTCTGGAGCAGGGAGCTGCCCGGATCGGGATTGCGGCGCTGGACGGCGGAGAGATCGTTGCATGGCAGCCGGAGGGTGGTTCCGGCAGCGATGCGCTTTATCATCATGAACGCGGTTTCCTGGGGCGTTTCTCACTGAATTCGCCGGAACAGGTTGCGGGACCTTATCCATTTGAATTGCAGTCAATTATGGAGAAAAACGGGATTCCTGCGGTGTGTTTTTCCTATACCGTGCCGGATTTTGCGAATGCATCCGCCGTGAAAAACCCGCTTGCGGGGCTCCGTATTGAAGAAGAAATCGCATTGTCGGAGCATGGCAGGAAAATAATGCAGACTTACCGTTTTATGAATCCGGGGAAGGATCCGATGCGGTTCTCATTCAAGATCAATAATTTCCCGAAGATCGGCAGTCGTTTCGCAGGAAAGGAGCCTTTGGCTGGGCAGACAAGAATATCATGCGGAACTCTTTCCTACGTTCCCGGCGTTCCGAAGAATGAGCGCTTGTTTCTTGCTTCGCCGGATGCCGCTCCCGAATTGCGCAGACACCTGGTTTTCGGGCGGATGCCTGTGGAAAAAGTGATTCCCGGACCTGTTACGGTCGAGGCGGGAAAAGGGGTGTGTGAAACATTGCGGATCATTCCGGATGGCAGAACCGCCGGTTTTTACTCGTGGGCGAATCTGGAGAGCGGCTATACGGTGGAACCCGTTTCGGAAGTCCTGGAGCTGCCTGCCGGAAAAACCCTTGTATGGCGTTGTGTTTATCTGCTGAAATAAAAATGAATGCAGGAATAAGCCGGTTGCCGCGGATGCGTTCTTCACCTGCTGGTTCCGGCTGAACATCCGGTGAACTCCCGGCGGTATTCCAGCGGTGAGATCTGATATTTCTCTTTGAACAGACGTGAGAAATAGAACGGGTTGTCGATGCCGGATTCTTCTGCGATGATGCTGACCGGGTCCGAGGTATGGATCAGCAGCCCTGCGGCTTTCTGAAGACGGTTCTGGAGCAGGAACTGGAGCGGCGGAAGTCCTGCCGCCTCTTTGAACAGGCGGCGGAAGTGGGTCGGCGTAATATGGCATTCTTCCGCTTCCTTCTCAAAATCCCAGTCGTTTTGCGGATTCAGGCGGATTTCGTCAATCAGCCGTTCCAGATACGGCATCTGGCACGGCGTCAGTTTCAGGGCTTTTTCTCTGGATTCATGCAGTTGAAGCAGAAGGTCTTCATACAGCAGAACCGCACGCGGGGGGACAGGTCCCACCCGGCTTGTCAGCGCAATGATCGAGTGCATATTCTGCAGGAAACGTTCCGGATTCCGTACCGGAATCAGCGGATTTTCCGGATTGAGTTCCATCAGCCCGCTTTCGATGTACTGCCGGATTCGTTCCCCGTAGGAACAGATGAAATTATGGTGTCTCGGACGGTTGTCGATGGAGCCGTATTCGAAGAATGCGCCCGGATGCGTAATGAATGCATACGCTCCTTCCACGCGGAACTCCGGGCCGTCGTCAATCCGCAGACGCAATGCTCCCTGGTAGTTGAACTGAATCCCGTAATAGAGCGGCACATTGCGGACTGTCGCCCGGTTCTCCGGCATACTTCCCGCAAGACTGAAATGATGGCCCGAGAAAAATATCATCTTCGTATTCCCGATGTTCGTTTTATATAAAAAGCTGTTTGTTTTCTTCATTCCAAATCCTGAAAACAGGAATATAATGATAGGCAGTTACAATATTCGTTACATGCAAAAAGTCAAGAGGAGAACAGAATGGAAGCATTGAAAATCGGTTATCTCGCCCTTTCAAAAGCGAGCTGGCGCACTGCGAAAATCGACGCATTGATGGAGGATACGGTGAAGAACCTTTCTTTGCTGGAACATGCGGAACTGCATCATCCGGGGAAACTGATCACGGCGGAGGATGAGGCGGAACAGGCTTGTGCGGAACTGCGAAGCGCAGATATAGATGTTCTTGTGATGCACTTCATCACGTTTCCCGTCGGGGCGCTGATTCCGGCGGTCGGAACACGCATTGGGACTGTTCCCGTAATTCTTCTGGCGAATCCGGAAGAACCGGGGGAAGGCAAAATGTGGGAACAGAACTCTTTCTGCGGCGCGAATCTCGGCGCTTTTGTCATGAACCGCCTGAAAAAGCGGTATGTTTTTGTGAAAGCTCTCCCGAAAGAGACTGCGGAGGCATTGAAACAGCCTTTGAGCGTGGTGCGCTGCCTCAGGGAGCTGTGTTCCCTGCGCATCGGACTGGTCGGGGGGCGGGTTCCGGGATTCTACACCTCCAATTTTGATGAAATGAAACTCCGCCGCGAGCTCGGCGTAACCGTGGAGGTCAGCGATATTGCGGAGGTGATTGATACCGCCGGGAAACTTACGGACGGTCAGTTGGAAGAAGCCGGCGGCATTGTAAGGAACTCCGCGGCAAGTGTCTGTGCGGTCACGGACGCGGAACTTGAGAAAGCGGCGCGGATGTTCGGTGCTTTCAAGTCGATGGCGAAGAAATACCGTTTGTCCGAGTTCGCGGTCCGCTGCTGGCCGGAATTTTCCGATCTCTTTGGAATCGCCCCCTGTGCGGTGCTCGGCATGCTCAGCGACAACGGATATCCGACAAGCTGCGAGGGCGATATTCCCGGCGCGGTCACGATGGTGATCCTGAAACTGCTCGCCGGAGGCGGGATTCCGTTTTTTGTCGATTTGATTTCCTATGAGGAAAGCGACAATACAGGTGTGGTCTGGCACTGCGGCGCGGCTCCGAAATCGCTCTGCCGGAATTTCGAGGAAACGCAGCTGCGGCTGCACATGCGTGTGGACGGAGGCGACAGGAAAGGCGTCACCAACGACTTTTCTCTGAAAGCCGGGCGCGTCACTCTCGCAAAACTCGATCAGTCCGCAGACGGGCGCTACCGTATGCTGATCGCTCCGGGAACAGCTCTCGACACGGAGCCTTATCTGCGCGGAAATCCGCTGCGCATCCGTTTCGACGATCCGGTTCCGGCGCTGATCGATACGATCATGAAAAAGGGGTTCGAACATCATTATGCAGTAATTCACGCAGATGTGAAGAAAGAGCTCCTGCTGTTCTGCGAATGGATGGACATAGAACCTGTAACGGCGGAGTGATGCAATGAGGAAATCGCAGATTGCAGCACAACTGTACAGTTTCCGGGATTTCATCAAAACGCCGGAAGGAGTGGCGGATACGTTTCGCATTCTTCATGAAATGGGATACGGTGCGGTTCAGCTTTCGTCCAGCCTTGCGAAAATGCCGGAGGAGGAGCTTGCCCGGCTGCTTGCGGAATATTCGCTGGTTCCCTGTTCCGCGCATGAAAACGGTGCGGATATCGTCGGGAAAACGGAGGAAATCATTGCAAAACTCAGGAAATTGAACTGTTTCCATCTTGCATATCCCGGTCCGCATGTCAATGTAACGGGCGAGGGCGAGGCGCGGGCGTTTGCGCGGATGCTGAACCGTAAAGCGCAGGAATTTGCGGAAGCGGGGATCACGCTTGCATATCACAATCATCATGTCGAGTTCAGGCATTTCGGGAGAAAGACTCTGCTGGAGCTGATCTATGAAAATGCGCCGGAACTGGAAGGGGAGATTGATACGCACTGGGTTCAGCGCGGCGGGGGTGATCCGGTCCGGTGGATCCGGATGCTTTCCGGCAGAATGCGGGTGCTCCATGTGAAAGACTACGGGGTGGATTCGGCGGACCGTTCGAGTCTCTGGAACGGAAAACCGGTGATGATGCCTGTCGGATATGGGAATCTGGATTGGAATATGATTCTTGAAACGGCGGAGTCCGCAGGTGTGGAATGGTATGTCGTGGAACATGACGCCGATGTGGGCGATCCGTTTGAATCGTTTGCGGAGAGTTTGAAATTCTTAACGGAAAATTTTGTGAAATAAGAGGTGAATCATGTTGAAAGTCGCATTTATCGGAGCGGGGCGCATGGCAAACGCACATGCGGCGCAGTTGCAGAAAATCGAAAATGTTGAAATTGCCGGAGTCTATGATATCGACCCGGAAAAAAGCAGGATTTTTGCGGAGCGTTACAGAATTCCGAAACAGTATGCCTCGCAGGAGGAACTGCTCGGAGACCGTTCGCTGAACGGAATTCTGATGTGCCACTACTGTCCCGACCATGCCGCGTCCATGATGGCGGCGATGCAGGCGGGCTTCCGGTATATCTTTTCCGAGAAGCCCGCGATCCGCAGGATGGAGGAGGGACCGGCGCTTCTCAAGGCGGCGGAGCGGCACGGGGCGAAGATTATGATCGGGCATCACCGGAAACATGATGAGATCAATAAGAAAATGCGTGAGATTATCCGGAGCGGCGTGCTCGGGACAATCCGTTTTGCGAAAGTTCAGTTCTGCAATACATGGTTCTCGCGCGAATGGGGCGATTATTTTGCGGATTATGCGCGCTCCGGCGGGACTACGCTTGACATGGTGACGCACTACATTGATCTGCTGAACTGGTTTTTCGAGGCGGAGCCGGAGAGTGTCTATGCCCGCGCGGTGATGCTTGAAAAGAACATTCCGCCGGACAGAAAACCGTCGGATTATGTCAGCGGGACACTGGTATACCGAAACGGAATCATCTGCGGACTGGAATCCTCCTATCAGCGTTACGGTGTCTCTTACGACAACATCGAAGTTTACGGTGATGAACATACGGTGATCCTGCGTGACGGCAGGCTCAGGCTTTTCCGTAAAAAAGAGGTCACGGAATATGACGTCTCCGGCGCGATGAACTGTCAGGAGGAGCAGATGAGGGATTTCGTGAAGATGATGGAAGACGGCGGGCAGCGTCAGACGACTCTTGCGGAGGGAATCAGGTCCGCCGTGATTGCGCTCGGCATGATGGAGTCTTCCGAAAGCGGAAAAGTATATCGGTTCTGAAGGAGTGCGCCATGAGCGATAAAATCAAGGTTACGATCTGGAATGAGTTCATCCATGAGAATACGAATGAAGCCGCTGCGAAGATGTATCCCGGCGGACTTCATAAAGCAATTGCGCGGGGAATTGCGCATCCTGATTTCGAGATTCGCTTTGCGACACTCCGGCAGGACGGGGAACACGGGCTTTCCGAAACCGTCCTGCGGGATACGGATGTCCTGCTGTGGTGGGGGCATTGCGCTCACGGCGAGGTCAGGGATGAGATTGTCCGGCGTGTGATTGAGAACGTATGGGAGGGGATGGGGCTGATCTGTCTCCATTCCGCGCATATGTCCAAAGTGTTCCGCCAGTTGAACGGCACGAGCGGGAAACTTCACTGGCGCGAGGCGGAGGAACGGGAACGCATCTGGTGCGTGAATCCCGCGCATCCGATCGCAAAAGATGTGCCGGAGTCTTTCGTGCTGGATTATGAGGAGATGTACGGGGAGCCGTTCATGATCGCCCCGGAGGCTCAGATTGTGTTTCTTTCATGGTTCGAGGGGGGAGAGGCTTTCCGCAGCGGAGTGACGCTTCAGCGCGGCAACGGCAGGATTTTCTACTTCCGCCCCGGACATGAAACCTATCCGTCTTTCCACAATGAAAATGTATTGAAGATCATTTCCAATGCGGTCCGCTGGGCAAAACCGTCGGTCCGTTCGGAGTATCCGAAAACGCATCGCGCGGAGTCTTACGAAAAAATCTCAAAAAAGGACGTGTCTTTCGGAAAAGCGGGAATTATCCTGAACTGACAGGAGGGAATTCCGGCAGGGCGGCATCCGTCCGCCCTGTTTTCTTCCCCGATGATTCAGAGAAATTCCCTTGGAGTGTTTTTCTTTCGTATCTTTTTTGCATAAAGCAATTTTGTAAAATCAATGCGCTCCACGTAAAGCCAGCGTACCGTATCAATCTTTACAAAGAAATAGAGATACTGCCTTCCGTTTTCCCGGACGAAGATACGGCCGTTTTTCCGGCGCCACATGGTTTGCAGCAGTTCGGGATCATGGAACTGTTTCTGCCGGATGCTGCCCTGCTGATCCGGAGAGACTTTGCCTTTGCTGTCAACCAGAACTCTGCCGTCCTCGTCAATCAGATATTTGTTTTTGACCGCGGGGCTCATATTTCCGGTTTTGGACAGCATGTCAAGAATCCAGTTCAATGAGATGTCCGCCCCGGCGACTCCGAGGAGTCTGCCGTCTTTTCCGATGATTGCCTGGGAACAGGTGATGACGAGTTCCGGATTTTTGACGCCGTCGATATAAGGCGTTCCCCAGACCGCCTGATGCCGCTTCGCCTGTACCGCCGCCCGGTACCACGGGCGTTCCCGGGGATCATAAGCCGGATCATAATCGCTGTGGTAGGGATAGCAGATATGAAGCCCCGATTTCAGGCTGACATAAACCCATGTGAACGGCGGTTTCATTTGAGTCGCGATCACTTTTTTGAGTTCCGTATCGCTCGCAGGGACCGGATTGCCTTCGGAGACGCTTTTTGCCACGGCGCGGAAAAATCCCCACTTCAGCGGATAGAGCTTCTGAAGGATATTGTCCTGGCTGACGGTCTTTCCACCGGGAGGCTCCTTATAGGCGAAATGATCGAGATCAATGTTTCTCCCGAAGGTCGGAGCATAGGCGAGCCCCGGCGGAGCGGTGTCTTTCCGGGCACCGTCAAGATAGCTGTAGATTCTGCCGGGGCTTTTGTCCGGCATCGGTCCTTCCAGAAGCAGCGCCGTTTCCCACGTGATGGCGGAAAGCAGACTTTCCAGTGAATGAAGACGGTAATCGAACTGGCTTCCGGAATGGATGCCTTGCGAGTAGATCTCAGCCAGCGCCGCGTCGTAATCCTGCTGCATGGCGCGGCTGCGCATCTCATCATACAGAAAATAGGAGAATGCGCTCATCAGCGAGAGAAGCAGGACCATGCAGAAAAATAGCATCAGTTTGTAATGATGACGGAACTGACGTATCAGCTTGCCGAGGAAATGATCCGGGTTTGCCGTCACCTCTTCCATCCGAAGATAGCTGCGAAGGTCTTTCGCAAGCGCCTTGACGTTCTGGTAGCGGTCCGACGGCGCCGGTGCGAGCGCTTTGCGGATAATCATTTTGAGATCACGGTCAACGGGGCATTTATAAAAATGTTCATAGGAATCCACCAGGCAGGACTGTGCTTTATCCAGCGCTTCTTCCGTTGTTTCTGACGGATAGGCGCGTTTCAGGAATACGATTTCAAAAAGGATCAGCCCCAATGCGTAAATATCCGAGCGGGAGTCATAGTGTTGAAGGTTGATTACTTCGGGGGCGATATACTGAATCGTGCCGGAGAATTTCCCGTTTGACCGCGCTTCGTTTTTCCGTGCCTGATGTTCTGAAATACCCCAGTCCATGACATAGGTTTCATTGAAAGAGCCGATCATGATATTTTCCGGTTTCAGGTCACGATGAATCACTTTCTTGTGGTGTGCGTAGGAGACCGCCTCGCAGACGCGCAGAAAGATGTCCAGGCGCTGCGGCAGGAGTTTCCGTTCATTCCAGCGGACCTGTGATTTCGGTAGCAGGCGGTAGAGTGAAAGAATTTTTTCCAGATACCGGCGCAGAGTGCTGCCTTTGATCAGTTTCATGGCAAGATGAAGTCCGTGTTCCGAATCACTGTAAATGCCGTGTACCGGAACGATTGCCGGATGGTCGAGCTGGGCGGTGATTCTCGCTTCGGCAAGAAATGCGTTTCTGCTGTTGGATTGATCCTTGAGTTTGTCATGCAGGGATTTCAATGCGACGACACGACAGAGCTTCCGGTCCACCGCTCTGTTGATGCGTCCCTGTCCGCCGTCCGCGATTTTTTCCTTCAACTCGAAATTGGATTCAAAGTCGGCGAAATCCTCTTCGGACGGAGGACGCTTCTGAACGCGGAGTTCATCCCGTTCTTCCGTATCGTTGTTGAGCATTTCACTGACGTTGACGGTTCTGGTGCCCAGAATTCCGGTCAGGAAGCTCAGGCGCGATGTGCCGGAAAGAGATGACTTCGAAACATGGGAACTGCTGTCCCCGGCTTTTTTCCCGAGACGGTTTCCCTGCCTGCCGGTTGCAGCCGTTCTATCTACTTTGATCGTCTTGTCGGGCTGGGGCGTGTCTGGAGGTTCATTCATGATTCCGGATTTTCCTCTTTCCCGTTCCGTTCCAACAGTCCCGGCAGGGTTTTCTGCAGACATTCCCTGAGCGCTTCAATGGTAATGGGCTTGAACAGCGTCCATTTGAACCAGCGCCTGGCATTTTTGTCGATTTGAGTATCCGCCGTGACGACGATTACAGGGATTTCCGCGAAAGACGGTGTCCGCGCCATATACTGTGCGAGTTCATCGCCTCCCATGTCCGGCATCCAGAGATCCGTGAATACTGCCGTCGGAGCCGCTTTTTCCAGTTCCTGAATCGCTTCTCTTGCCGATTTGCAGCAGACATGCGGGATGTTCAGGCGTTTGAACATGGCGCTCATGACCTTGAGATTCATCGGCACATCATCCACCAGAACGACCTGATTGATTCTTGCATAGTCCGGTGATCTGCCGAGTATTTTTTCCGGCGGCAGCTCTGTGGCAATGCAGGATACGTTTTCAAAGATGATGACCAGAGTGCTTTCTTTTTCATTGACTTCAATTCTGCCGTCCATACAGTTGCAGAGACGCTGCGCCAGGGTCAGCTCAAGCCCCGTTTCCTCATACGACCGGTTGCCGCGGACCGTATGAAGGCTGAACGGTTCGAACAGGTGCTCCGCCTTTTCCAGCGCAAGACCCGCATCGGAGTTTGAAATACGGATGATCAGTGTGCCTTTGTCTTTCTTTTCCGGATGAATCCGGAATTGAGTTGACAGGATGACTTTGCCCGTTTTGATGTTTTTGTAGGTGATGCCGACGAGATTGATCAGAATCTGACGCAGGCGTTTCGGGTCGAGGACGAGTCGCGGCAGACGCTCCGGCAGAAGCAGTTCCATGGGCGCCTTTTTGCTTTCCGATGTCTGGCGGAAGATCGTGGGCATTTCGGAAAGGAGTTCTTTCAGGTTCATCGGTTCCGGATTGATTTCCAGCTTGTCCGTTTCCATATTGGAGAGATCAAGCACATCATTGATGAGATTGAGGAGTGTATGTCCGGCGAGATTGATGGCCTGAAGGTCTTTTTTCTCCTCCTCCCTCGGAATGTTGTCCATCTGGAGCAGTTCGCTGAAACCGATGACTGCGTTCAGAGGCGTTTTGAGTTCATGACTCATGGTTGCGATGAAATAACTCTTGGCACGGTCGGCTGCCTGCGCCGCTTCCATGGCGTCCTGAAGCTGTTTTTTCTGCTGTGTCAGTTCCGTGATGTCAATGGCGGATTTCAGGATATATTTCAGTTCATGCCTGCGGTCGAATATCGGCTGAGTCGTCAGGATGAATCTCCGTCCGTGGATTTCCGCTTCTTCGCTGTGCGGGTATTTGTCGGAAAGAGTCTGCTGCATGGGGCACCACTCCGGCGGATTCCCGTGATTGCAGATCGTATCGTAGCATTTTTTGCCGACGATCTCCGCAAGCGGGATTTTACAGACCTTGCAGAGGCTCGGATTGGCGGCAATGATGTTGCTGTCCTTATCGAATATTGCGATGGGGATCGCAATATTGTCTACGATCTGGCGCTGAAGCGAAACGCTGTCTGCGATTGCATTCATCTGCTGGTAACGTTCCCGCGCGAGCAGGAAGAGTTTCGTGCTGCTGTGAACCGTGTGGATGTCGCTGTCGGAGAATGTGCGCCTGGAATGGATGAATTCCATGCCGATATATCCCCACAGGTTATTTTCCAGCCAGATTCCGCTTGCCAGCACCGACTGTATTTTGTGCTCTTTCAGGACTTCCGCCTCACCGGCAAGTTCCTGCGGCGGATGATCGGTATCTTCGATGATCAGATCCTGTTTCCGGAGCAGTTTGCGTGTCCATCCGGGAACGGGGCTCAGGTCGATACTGCGGAGTTTTTCCAGTTTCGGCTCGACTCCGTCGCGAATCCATTCGGAAATATTGTCGGAGTGGACTTTCTCCTGATCCGTATACTTGAAGATGTAGCAGCGGTCGGCTCCCGCATTCTGCCCGATGACGCGAAGCATTTCATCAATCGCCTTATTGAAGTCATTTTCCACGGAAATTCTTGCAAGGCACTGATTGATGGTTCGCTCGCACTGAATATAATTGTTCAGTTGTTCGATCATTTTCAGACGCTCCTGTTCGAGCTGTTTCTGGCGCGTCACGTCAATGCTCATGCCAAGCAGAAGGCGTTTGCCGTCGGTTTGCGGGACGATGGTTTTCATGGTCCTGACCAGATGGGTTTTACCGGATGCGTCCTTGACAGCCTCCTCCAGGTCAAGAAGTTTATCGGAGTTCAGCAGTTCCTGATCGTCCTTCCGGAACCGTTCTATTTCTTCCTGCGTCCGGAAAATATCTTCGTCGCGTTTTCCGATGAGCTGTTCACTGGCGAGCCCTGTCAGCTCCGCGAAACCCCGGTTGCACATGAGATACCGGAACTGGTCATCGGCATTCTTGACGAACATGTAACAGGGGAGGTGATCCATAATTCCCTTGAGCAGATTCGCATTATCCTGAAAACGCCGTTCATTTTCTTTGGTTTCCGTGATGTCCTGAATGATCCCGTAGTATTCCTCTCCGTCATTTTCCGCTTTGGCGGCGGACTTGATGATGCGCATTTCATAGTCGCGCCGTCCCGCTTCCCTGTTGGAACGGTAGAAACAGTGCATGGAATCGGTTTCTCCGGAAAGCAGTTTCCTGAGTTCCCTGTCGTAGGCAGGAAAGTCTTCCGGATCAAGCCATTCTTCCGCCGGAACAGGTTGTCCGTCACGATACATCCAGTTTTTCTCGAAGTCTCCCATCGGAATCAGACGGCCTGTTCTGTCACTGCGGAAATAAACGATATTCGCCACTTCCGTGGCATTGCGGAGAATTGTATTCTGCCGGCTGAGGATGGCGCGCTTTTCATAATCGTCCGTCACGTCGCGGAAGAAGAGCACCGCACCGGAAATGCCGTCTTCCTCTTCCCTGATCGGGGCTGCGCTGGCTGCGATGTGGTAGCGTTTCCCGTCGCGTGAGATCAGGTCATTGTGGTTTTCAAGAATCACTTCTTTTTCAGTCCGGATCACGGTAGTCACCGGTGTTTCGACTTTTTCATTTCCTGAAATGGAGACGAAGTTGAAAACTTCGCCGAGTTTCCTGCCGACGGCTTCGTTCTGCCGATACCCCGTCAGCTTGTCTGCCATCGGGTTCATCAGCGTGATTTTTTCGTCGCAGTCCGTTACGATCACGGCGTCACCGATGGACTCCAGTGTCAGCCGGAACCGCTGGGCAAGCTGAGCCTTTGCTGTGAAAGCATCGTGAAGCTGCGTGACATCTGCCGAAATCCACATCACTGCCTGTTTGCCGAAGATCTCTTCCGGCAGAAGGAGAAATTCCAGTTGCTGATGCTGCCCGAATACACTGTACTCCCTGCGGGAACCCTCACCGGTCCGGAATGTGTCCCTGACCGGTTTCTCTACCTCGCGGAGAAGTTCGACGGGCAGATCTGTAAGTTTTTCGGGACGCGGTCCGGTGAAAATCTGGTTGCCTGCCTGAAGAAAGAGAATTTTCCCTTTTGCATCGACAACTCCGACATGGATCGGCAGCGCCGAGAACAGACCGTTCAGTTTTTTCTGGTTTCTTCTGCGCTGCTCTCCGAGAACCAGATACCATATCAGCAGGAGCAGGGCAATTGCGCCGGTAATGACGCTTTCCTGTTTCCAGTTTTCCCAGAAAGAAGACGGTTTATTGAGATACACGGTGTCTGGCGGAAGCTGCCCGGCGGGAATATCCCACTGCGCCAGAGAGTTCCAGTCGAAAACTGGATGCTGTTTTGTGGTCTGGATCGGGATATCGGCAGGTTTTTCTCCTTTCAGAATGCGGGCTGCCGTTTTTGCCGTCTCGATACCGTGTTCCCTGCTGTTGGTCAGAATCCCGCCGATGACGCCCGTATCGCGCGGTGCTTCCTGCAACGTGAAGACCGGATGCTGAGCGGTCCTGACGATATTGGGATAAAGTATTCCGTAGGGGATAAAGGGTTCCGGCTGAGTGCTGCGCCAGTTCTGCAGAAGGACAAGGGAATCCTGAGGCAGTTGTGACAGTTGAGTCAGCATTTCGTCCGTGCTGAGATATGCCCCGTGAAGAAAAAGAAATCCCGGCATTTTGATTTCTGCCGCCGCCTGCCTGTATTCCTGATAAAGTGCATTGCCTGCGGGAGAACCGTCGGTGATGACGGCGATCTTCTGCGTCTGCGGGTAGATTTTGAGTATGAGGCTGATCAACGGCTGGAAATTGTGACCGCATTCGATGCCGGTAAGATTCGGATACTGCGTGCGTTTTTCCCTGTCGAAGTCCGTATATGCACAGAAGACAATCGGCGCTTTCTCCTGCAGGACGGCATAGTGTTTCAGCAGGAGGTCAGTCGCAGCTTTGCCTTCCGTAACAATCAGCCCATACTTTTTCTTCTGCAGAAGTTCCAGAATGAACGCCTCGTCCGATGGACGGACCTTCAGCCCCGGATTTCTCAGGATTCCAAGCTCAATGACGTTGAGTTTGACGGATGGTTTGTTGAGTCCGTTGTTGAAATATGCCCGGAAACCGTCGAGAATATCGGCTGACCACTGGTAAGACGTGTCGTAAGAATTGATATATAAAATCTGATTTACTGTATTTTTTACCTCCGCCTGAACATGCCAGAGCAACAGGCAGAGAGACAGAAAGAACCATCTTTTTCTCATAAAACGACTCATCAGTTCATGGTATAAATTTTATAACAGGATCTCCTTGCCGGTGCAGTGAAAATATGAGGTGCAGACATCAATTTTATTCCGCAGTTCCGCAGGAAACCGGATATTTACAGTACACCTGTTATAAACTAATCCATGAGGAAGACGATTGCAAGCGTGAAATCAGGAAATATCCCTGAATAATGCGGAATCCGAATGAGGCGGCGGCAGCTTTATGGTTCCGGAGTTCCGGGAGCCGCATTCTGCGGCAGGATATAAAAAAAGCGCCGCAATGCAATTGACGGCGCTCCTGAAATACGAAAAGACGGTCAGTCTTTGTTGAGAATGGCGTAGACTTTCTTTTTGTCTGTTCCCGCTTCCAGAATCTCGTTCATGATATCTTTGTCTTTCAACTTGATGGAGATGCTTCCGAGAAGCTTGAGATATGCCTCCTGATCTTTTTCATCGGCGGCAAGGAAAACAATCAGCTTGACAGGTTCATTGTCGAGAGTCTTATAATCTGCAATCGGAGTCTGGCAGATTCCGACGATTACGAGAGGAGAGGGAAATTCCGCGACACGGATATGAGGAAGCGCGAGACCGTTTCCGATACCGGTTGTCATCATTTTTTCTCTTTTCCAGATTGCTTCACGGAGCTGTGCCTCATCCATGGTGCAACGGGTGGTAGCGTATGTAATGATTTCTTCGAGAACGGCTTTTTTGGTTTCGCCTTCCAGAACGAGGATAGAATCTGCATGAAGATATTTTACAAATTCGGGTTTCATCTTCGTGATATCTCCTTTCACAATGTTAATAAGACTCACATATATATTCTAAAATTACTACTGAATATGGAAAAGTCAAGCGGGAAAGCGCAATATGTCCGGAATAAGCATTTTTTTCAATTCCGGACTTGCGTTTTTCAGAAACGAGGTTATATTACGTGTCCATTGCAAGCCAATCTAGCTCAGTCGGTAGAGCAGCTCATTCGTAATGAGCAGGTCATCGGTTCGAATCCGATGATTGGCTCCATTTTTTTGTCCGGATTGCCTGTTTTGTGTCTGAACCGCTGATTTCATACTTTTCCCGCTGAAGATCCTGGTGCAGGTGCGTTGTATCTGCACCAAACTATTTTTATTTACAATGACGGCAAACTTGTTTGCCGGGGTGCAGGTGACTTTCACCTGCCGCGGAGTTTGAGGGCGCGGAGCCCTCATGGTCTTTTCCCCCGGCGGCGGTTCCACCGCTAACGGATGAGGAACAAAGTTCCGAGAGCCGCCGGAAGATGGCATTACATCGGGAATTCCGGCGGGGAGATTTCGTGCTGCGCACGACCAACTTACGCAGTTGGACCGCGGCAGATGCGACGCACCTGCACCAAACTATTTTTATTTATAATGACGGCAAACTTGTTTGCCGGGGTGCAGGTGACTTTCACCTGCCGCGGAGTTTGAGGGCGCGGAGCCCTCATGGTCTTTTCCCCCGGCGGCGGTTCCACCGCTAACGGACGAGGAACAAAGTTCCGAGAGCCGCCGGGACTGCGCATCACCGCAGGGAATTTCGCCGGAGCTCTCGAACTTGATACATCAAGTTCTCGCCATTGAGCGGATTGGACCGCTCCGGCGGGGAGATTTCGTGCTGCGCACGACCAACTTACGCAGTTGGATCGCGGCAGATGCGACGCACCTGCACCAAACTATTATTCGGGCTTTCCGATCTCCCGCTGCTTGTCACAGGGTAGTCCATTGAATCTGACAGGGAATATTTGTTTTCCCGTGACAGGTCAGTCTCTTCTGCCGCCGAAAATACGGAGCAGATAGAGGAACAGGTTGATGAAGTCCAGATACAGTGTCAGAGCGCCGAGCACGGCGATTTTCCTGACGGTTTCGGAATCATCGGTTCCCGCCGCAAGATACATGTTTTTGATCTTCTGCGCATCAAAGGCGGTGAGTCCGACGAAGATCAGGACACCCGCGTAAGTCACGATCCAGTAGAGCGTTGAATTCGCCCAGAACCAGTTTACGATGGAAGCGATGATGAGTCCGATCAGCGCCATGAAAAGAAGATTCCCCATACTGGTCAGATCTTTTTTGGTCGTTGTGCCGATCAGCGCCATGACGCCGAATGTCCCGGCTGTCACGGCGAATGTCATTGCGATTGACCCCATCGAATATGCAAGGAAGATGAATGACAGAGTGATGCCGTTCAGAACTGCGTATGCGATGAACAGCGCGGTTGCGGTCGAAGCCTGCATTTTGTTGATTCCCGCCGAGATCCAGAACACCATGCCGAGCTCCGCCAGAATCAGGATGATGAAGATGCCTTTATTCTGGAATACCATTCTGCTGAGTTCCGCGGATGTTCCCACCGCCCATGCCGTGACGCCGCTGACCAGCAGCGCAAAGGTCATCCACCAGTAAACATTTGCGAGACAAGCCGCCAGCGCCGAGGACGTGCGACTTCCAACCTGATAGTTTTCGTCATACATAGATGAGACTCCTTCTTTTTGATCTGATTTCCGTGATGACTTGCCGGGCTCCTGCCCGATGCGGTAATATACTTCGGATTCCCCCTCCGTTTCTATTATGAGAGAAAATATAACTTCATACTTGAATAAATCAAATTGGGAATTAAATTTATCTTCTTCTATCAGGACAAAAAATGAATACATTGCGAAACAGTTGGCTCGAAGAAGATGATGAACACCTGCTGCGCGAGTGCGTACAGGATTTTCATAAAGCCTCGGGAAACGGCGGGCAGAAAGTCAACAAGACTTCTTCCGCGGTCAGGCTCATCCATACACCCAGCGGAGTTTCGGTTTCCGAATCGGGAGACCGGAGTCAGGTCCGGAACCGCTCCAATGCGCTGAAAAAACTGCGCCTCCGGATCGCGATGACGGTCCGTTGCAAAATTGATGAGGATTGTCCTGTCGCCGATCCGTTTTACGTGCCTTCCGTCCATAACATTCACGCCTATGCGCCATGGCTCGCCGTACTGGTGGATCATCTGGCTTTTGACGGGTGGGATGTCAGGAGGACCGCGGAACGGTATGGAATCAGTTCTTCCAGACTTATAAAAATCATATTCAGGGACTCGGGCCTGTGGCAGGAACTCAATCGGAAGAGAGCTGCCGCCGGACTTGCCCCGCTCAAAGGAATCAAATGAAAATATCAGTGGAAAATCTTACGCTTAATGTCAAGGGACTGCCCGCGACGATCGATCATGAACTCCAACGTTACATTGCCACAAGATGCGGAATCAAGGCGTCCGATGTTCTCGGATACAGGATTCTCAAACGCAGTATCGACGCCCGCCATAAGCCGGACCTGAAACTGATTTACTCTCTCGTCGCAACCATTAAGGACGGCGCCGAGGCTGTCTATCCGCTGGTGCCGGCTCCCGCTGAAATGGATAACGGAACCCCGAATTTCGAGTGTAAGAACGGACTTCTGAATCCTGTCGTGATCGGTTCCGGACCCGCGGGGCTTTTCTGTGCGCTGATTCTCGCTCAGGCGGGATGCAGGCCCGTCATTCTCGAACGGGGCAAGGATGTGGACAGCCGCCATGAGGATATTGATGATTTCTACTCCACGCGCAAACTCAACGAGGAGAGCAACTTCCTGTTCGGCGAGGGCGGCGCCGGCACATGGTCCGACGGCAAACTTTACACGCGGGTCCGCGACGGGCGCATCGGTTATATTCTTGATACGTTCATCAAGTTCGGAGCTCCCCGCGAAATCGGTTATTTCAGCCATCCGCATATCGGTTCGGATAAACTGCCGCTGCTGATTTCGGCGATCCGCGACGAGATCATTGCGCTCGGCGGCGAGTTCAAATGGAGCACCCGCGCCGATACGATCCTCGTGAAGGGCAATGTCTGCAAAGGCGTTGTTCTGGCGAACGGCGAGACGCTTGAAGCGCCTGCGGTGGTATCCGCGTGCGGGCACAGCGCAAGGAAATTTATCCTGAATCTCGTGAATGCGGGCGTCAAATCTTCCCTGAAAGGATTTCAGGTCGGTTGCCGGATCGAGCATCCGCAGGAGTTCATCAACCAGCTCCGCTACGGTATGCGGAAAGCGCCACCTGCGCTGGGCAGCGCGGAATACAGTTTCGCATCGAAACCGAATGCAAACGGTTCGATTGCCGGCGCGACGACTTTCTGCATGTGTCCCGGCGGAGAACTGATTCCGGCGACCTCCGACAGCGGACAGCTCTGCACAAACGGCATGAGCAATTCCGATCGCGACGGTTTCTTCGCGAATGCGGCGATCGTGACTGCGCAGGATCTTTCGCAGTTCCGGACTCCGGCGGAGGCGTTTGCGTTCCTCGACATGCTGGAAAAGAAGACGTTCGAAGCGGGCGGCGGAGATTATACGTGCCCCGCGCAGACCGCCGAAGATTTCATGCGCGGAACGGCGGGGGAACTTCCGGATGACGGTTCCTACGGGCTGGGATTGCGCAAGTTCCGTGTGGATTCCCTGCTTCCCGAAGCCTCGAAGCGGGCGATCCGCCGCGCCATCAAACATATCGACAACGTCGTTCCCGGCTATATTGACAACGGGGTTGTGGTCGGACTTGAGACCCGTGTATCCAGCCCGGTCCGGTTTGACCGCGACCCGGAGACGCAGGAGACTTCCGTCGCCAATTTCTATGCGATAGGCGAGGGCGCCGGTATGGCGGGCGGCATCATGTCCTCCGCCGTGGACGGTATCCGCATCGCGGAAGCCATGCTCAGAAAATAAAGCGGAACAGCCTGCGGAAAATCAGAGATTTTCTGCAGGCTTGGAACAGCAATCTGTATTTCAATTCTTCAATTCTGCCGCAAGAAGGCGGTAGTCATGTCTTGGGATTTTCATGCTGAATGTATTTCCATGCAGGGATATGCTCTTTTTATTTTCCATGTCGGCAAGGCTTTTGATTGATTTGATCCCGAGTTTTTCCGGGAGAAGCCGGACGGTGAAGCTTCCTGCTTCCCCGAGGTTGGAGAGCATGACGACGATGCGCTGTTTTTGTTTCCAGACTGTGACCAGCAAGTCTTCATGTGCATGTTCAAAGACTTTGTGCTTCCCTTTTGCCCAATACGGATAAAGACGTGGGGAATCATGGTAGAAATCCAGATCATTTATGATTTTATGCCATGTTTTGACAGGCTCTCTGTTTTTATTGGTTCCGTCCCATGGGGCGATATCATGTGGCAGGAGCAATGCAAGCCAGGCCCGCGAATGATGCCCGTCCTCATCTTTTCCGGGGAAAGTCATTTCAGAAAGAAAGATCGTATTAATGCCGAAAGCCCGCCCCATACTGACTGCCCGCATATAGTCAAGGTCTTTCCAGTGGTCAATGTAATCCTTGTCATCAGTGGAGTCATAACGTCCCGGCTGTTCGCCGTCAATGAAGAAACTGCAATTTGTCAGAGCAGGAATCAGCAGGCTTGCGCTGGCGTGTGCGCCTGTGAGATTGTCAAATTGATGTTTTTCGTAATGAGATGCAAGCGAATGATAATAGTCGCGAAGACTCCAGAGGTCATAGGATGGATGTATTCTACCCTGTTCGTCCCGGAATCCTTTGTTTCTGGGGGGATCAAAAAAGCGCCTCAAGTGAATGTTGTCCTCATAAAAGGACAGGGCGCCGACCTGATCAATTTTGCGTCCGATTGCCCAGTTGCGATAGGCGAGATAGCTTGGGATAAAACGCTGCATGTATACGACCGTTGCAGAGGATACGTCATAACTTGCTGAAGGTCGTCTGATTGACTTGGAGCCATGAAGACTGTTTGCAGGCATGACTGCCCATTCACTGAAGAACGTACGGAGTTCGGGAATATTCGGATTCAGTTCATCGCTGCAGAAATATTCCTGATATGTGCTTCCGAACTGATCTCTGATATTTTCATACATTTTTTGGGTTTTCTCAATATCCGGCGATACAATTGACTGGGTTCCGGCATTGAAGGCGGGGGCACCGGCAGAAACCATGATGATTTTTCTGCAATTATCAAGCTTTGAATAAAAAGACTTATCCATTGTCATCCAGCGCGGAAATATGGTTCCCCGCCAGTGTTTCAGCGGTGTCTTTACCGGTGTCGCAAGCAGTCCGATTGTCCATTTGAGCTGTTTTTGAGGAACAGGTGATTTTTTGCGATTGATGAAATTGACAGCAAGAATGACTTGTCCATCTTTTCTTTTCAGCTCCAGGGCGCTTCTGGAATCGTCAACCAGCCAGTCCTGTTCGTCATCGGCAAAATAGCAGAATCCCCGGTCTTCATTACCGAGCCAGAGATAAGGCAGGAAACTGCCGGGTGAACGGCGTTCCTGTCCGAGACTTTGCCAGACTGTGTTGCCTGTGATTTTTGCCTGCGGAGTAGAGCCGGCATGTCCTCCGAGCAAGGTTGACCCCAGTTTCTTTGTCTGATCCTTTCTGCGGTAAGCGATATCCGTTACATTTTGGAAAAGCGTTGCCTGTGAGTCTTTTATGGGAATGGAAAGAGTGACTTTGCCCGGATTGAAGGCGGCAGAAGGAATTACCTGTATATTCATTCGCTGTACGCCATCGGGATCAAGTCTGTTGATTATTTTCCAATCCGCTCCGGCATGGTGGCCTGTTTGTTCCCAGAAAATGGATTTGCCTTCTTTGCGGAGGGGAGTGGCTGTCATTGATATCGGGATTCCATCGCAGCAGAGAGACAGTTTTTCTGCAAGTATTTCCTCTTTTTCCGCTCCTATGGTCGGTTCCAGCTGCCTGGCGATGACTTGTTTCAGAAAACCATCTGTCCCGTATTCATAGCATCGTTCCAAAATATTTACTGTAAGTGCGGTCAGTTCCGGTTCAGGAAAAAAGGGAAAATGATGTTTCATTGAGTTTGTGGATTGAAACGGAAATTTCTGCTGTCTGAAAGTCCTCATTCCCATAGGATAATTCTGCACCCATTTTTTCAGATGGGCGTTCCGGAGCATGTTGGCGACCATATAACGCCCGGTTGTAAGATCCATATGGGGAACGGTACTGTAACCTCTGCCTGTAATAAGGACATTCTGTTTTTTGTCCAGAAATTCTCCGGCTATATAAAAATCTCCCCGATAAGTTTCCGGAAGCCGGATGGACTGATTGATGACTTTGCCACGTTCGAAGATAAAATTTTTTTCTGCGACTCTCTTTTGATTTTTTTCGTCAACTGCGCAGATCGTGATGGAATCGACCTGATTTCCTGCGGGACCGAATGGTGTATTGATCTCATCCAGGATGATTCTGTTTTCAGAGGCAAAAAAACGGACCGGAAAATCATTCGGGCCGGGCGTCAATAATTGAAACCCGTCGGGAAGCGGAATTTCAACTTCGGCTTTTTCCGGTGATTCCGGCATTTTCATAACCTCAATTTCCCCGATTGAGATATTACTGTCCGGCTGAACTCTGAAAAAGGGTCTGACATGGGATACCATCGGTTTCCCCGCGGGTGTTTTTATAATGAAGTTAACTTCTCCGGATTCGGAAGACGCTTTTTCTTCAACCATACCCAGCCAGACATTGCCTTGTCGATAGAGATGAAGTCCCAAAAACGCCTTGCCTTTCCCTGCAATGCGGAAGCGGATTTTGATGCGGCTGTTCTCTTTGACTGGAAGCGTTTTCCCGGCAAAGAGACTGCACTTCTGCCGGGGCGCCGTCTTGATGGAAAGCATGCTGCTTGCGGCATCTCCGTTTCCGGACATGGAGATTTTTTGTGCTTCGGATGTCCGGTCATACTGCCATGCCCTGAAGACGGGAGCGGTATTGATGTTATCAGCGTTGATGACGTCAAGCTGAGTCAGTTTGAAATCGGAGACTCCTGTTTTTCCGGACAGCACATCAATGAACGGCCGTATGAAGGCAATCTTTTTTTGGGGCAGGACAAATGTTTCTTCGATTTTTTTCGGTTGTCCGTCGGCAACAGTGAACTTGACTCCGCTGATCATTCCCAGCCAGCGGGAACCGGTGTCATAGTAATGACAGCCGAGCCGTACCTCGCCATTTCCTGAAAAATCGCCGGAAAGATGAATTTTCAGACCGTCAAAAGCGTTTACAGCTTTTTTGAAGAATATCTGACCTTTTTTCCCGGGAGTTGATGATGAGACAAAGACAGTACCGTTTTCCATACTGAGCAAGGTGCCGTCTTGAGCTTTTGTCCATTGCTCCAGATTTCCAGCGAAAAGAGATGCTGCATAAAGCCAGCAGCATGATAATAACAATTGTTTCATCGTAAACCCTTCTATTGATTTATTTCATTTGAATCCAAATGTGTGACTGCCATGCTGAAAATTGAGCCGCCTCACTTTGCGGTGAAATAGATATTCCATCTTTTTTCAAAGGTAGCCTGTTGAATGCGCCGTTCATTTTGGACATGACCTGCAAGATAAAGACAGTTCAACGTATTCTGATGTCTTCCCCATGACAATCTGGCGCTTCCGTTGCAATGGGCGGAATCGTATTGACTGAAATCTCCCTTATGGGCATCCGTTAAGACGAGCGTAGTTGACGGATATGTGAAATTTGTCATTTTTCTCGCTTTCACTTCCACATTTTTCTGGATTTTACCAAGTTGAATATTGATTCCATAAGTCATCATTGCAATTCCCCATTCATTTGCCCCCCAGTACCCATTGAACAGACCGTTGATGCGAAGCGCCGAAGGGCATGTATAGGCGGATGGCTTTCTCGAAGGACAATTTTCCGCTTTTTTTTCATCAATATTATAGGGAATATAATCGTTGAGAAGCTGATACCAGACGATCGCTCCAGTTTGAGTATAATATGCCGGTATGACGTAATCATAATCATTCTGGTAAGCCATACCGGCGACGCTGAATTGCCGCAGATTATTCACGCATCCTATGTTTCTGGCTTTTTCCTTTGCCTTGTTCAAAGCGGGCAGCAGCATGCCGGCGAGAATGGCGATGATCGAAATTACGATCAGCAGCTCTATCAAGGTAAATCTATGTCTCATGATGTCCTCCTATTGGTTGTTATGTCGATATTCTTCCCATTTCAGCATGATCTGGTCAAGTACCAGATCCAGCCTGATGTTGCGATCCAGCAGATCCGCCAGATCGTCCCACACGGCATATGTGAAAAACTGCATGGCAGGAGGCGGAAGCATGGCATCCAGTTGACCTGCCAGCAAATTGGCTGCCGGTTCCGGCATCTGGAAGATCTGTTGCGCACCGTAATGCCATGCCGTCCTGCGCGCTGGAATCAACTGGCGCCGCAGAGGCAGTTGACGCTGGACCGGTTCACTTAACAGATGTTTCATGAACAGTTCGGCAGTCGCCGGATATCTGCTTTTCTTCCAGACGGAGAGCAGAAGGGGAGGGCTTGCCCGGCGGCTGCCCGGAAGCGGATGGACCGGTTCGCATTCCACCTTGAAGGACGCATTTGCCTGAGCCGTCTGCCATGCCGCTGGGTTCGTATCCACCAGCAGCTGGTTCCCGTTTGAAAAATTACGAACCGCATCCAGCGAATCTGTCTGACTCGTATAAAAGATACGCGGATTTCCTCTGAATCGCGCCAGATCTTCCAAATGTTTCTTCAGGAACGGACGCTTCAGGTCCGGAGTTCCGGGCGGATAACCGAGAAATGCCAGATAATCCCAGACATGTCCCGCGATCCGGTATCGGGGCGGCAGTTTCCGATCAGCTTCTTCCAGGACTTCCAGGTAATTCCCGGACCGCAGACGTTTCCGGATATCCGGAATTCCGTATTCTTCCGCAAGAGACTGGTTCCAGTAAGTCATCGCGCAGGAACATGCGTAGGGAAGGGAGTGAAATGTCAGTGCCCCATTGAAAAGAAAGTGCTTTCCCGTAAAACTTCCGCGCAGGTCATCGGAGAGTTTCAACCCCAGATCGGAGGCGTCAAGGGTAAGTTCGTGCTGAAACAGATCCGGATTGACTTTTGCAAGATAATCGGCATAGTGTTCTCTTGATACATCGCCCGGCAGCCAGTGAATCGAAATATGATATTTCGGGTAAAGCGAATTGAATGAATTGACCGTGTAATACCAGAACTCCTGCTGTGCCGGAATGTTTTCATAAAGAACGAGCGTCAGTTTTTCGCGGGGTTCCATGGAATCCGTCCCGAGAGCCATCTGATGAATGGAGTGCTGTTCCGGCGGTGTTCCCTCGGAGCGGGGAGCGATCCTTGTCCCCTGACGGGTATTGCGGACCAGCAGTCCTTCTTTATAGAGCGGAAGCATGGCATTGCGGACTGTGACACGCGAAATTCCGAGCACTTTTTCCAGTGTGCGTTCCGGCGGCAGAAGCGTTTCCGGCTCTGCATTTTTGACAAACAGATACAATTTTGTCTGAAGCTGTTCCCGCAGGGACTCTTCCGAATCCGGGTCGACTCCAAATTGTTTTCTGATTTCCGCGTCTGTCATGGTAAGCCTTTTTCTATTTCTATTGGTATTACGTCTATATTATATGGTATTATGCTTTCTTTGTCAATAGGAAAAGAGAAAATACAGGGATTTTTTACGGAAAAAATATTTTTTCTATGGCTATTGGTGTCATACCAAAATAATTTCCGTCAGGGGCGAATGTGTTGTCTTGCGTGGTTCCCGTCAACGTGTTTTGCGGATGAGAGCGAGGTAATGTTTTTTGCAGAAACGGGGAAACCGGGTCGATATCCGCTTTCCCGTGACTACGATGGTGACTGCCGTCAGAATGACGATGATTCCGATTACAAGGCGCAGTGTCAGTTGTTCCCCGAACAGCAGCACGCCGAAGCAGACAGCCGTTGCGGGTTCCAACGCTCCCAGAATCGCTGTCCTGGTTGCGCCGATGACCCGGATTGCGACCGTCATCAGAAGCAGGGAGACGATGGTCGGCAGTACCGCAAGGGCGACCGCGCAGCCCCAGCCCGAAAGGGTGGGAATCCACTGCAATTCAAGCCCGAAATTCATCCGGATCAGAAACAGCGGCAGTCCGAAAACCAGCGCATAAAAGGTCAGGAGCTCCGGAGAAATATCCTTCATGCCGGTTTCGCGGACAGCCACCATATACAGCGCATAACTCAATGCCGAGAACAGAACCAGAATCAGCCCCGTGAAGTTCAACGGCTGTCCGTCGCCGCCTTTGTAGAGGATGCAGACGCCTGTCAATGCCGCCAGAATTCCAAGAATTGTGGAAACCGTAACCTTTTCATGGAAAAATACAGCCATGATGACGGCGACCATCACCGGATAAATGAAGAGAAGCGTTGACGCGATCCCCGCATCCATTTTTTTATAACTCAGAAAAAGAAGGAGTGAGGAGAGCGCCATCAGAAATCCCCCTGCGGCGACCAGTGAAATCTGCTTCGCGGACAGTTGGAAGGAGCCCTTTCTCCACCGGATGAGGATGCCGAGCAGTGCCATCGCGAAGAAATAACGGTAGAAAAGCACTGTATCCGGAGTCATTCCGATTTTATATAGCGGAAGCGTAAACAGAGGGTTCATTCCGTAAGCCATTGCCGCCAGTGCTCCGCAGCACAGACCTTTGAATCTGTCATTCCACATTCTTTCTTTTTTCCTGATTTGATATGAGACACTGTCCTGTCCGTTCCGGCAGGGACTTCGCCGTCTCTTTCTCTTTCTTCATTGTTCCTGAATTTTTTCCCTGATGCCTTGCTGTGCCGGAAACGTGGACGGAAACTGTCCCGGAGATTACTGAATGTTGCACTTCCCCTGCCGCATTTCATAAAAATATTTCCAGAGCGGAGCCGCCATAAGCGCCTGCACGATTTTCCCGTTCAAAAGCAGTTCCAGAACTTCATCGGGAGAAAGCAGGTGAATGGTCAGGTCTTCTCCCGGGTCCAGGTTTTGAGCGGAAACAGGGATCACATTGCGGGCAAGAAAGGTGTGCGTGAGATTCGTCTGGCTGGCGGGATTTGCCGACAGAGTCATGAATTCCGTCCATTCTCCGCCGCCGAAGCCGGTCTCCTCCTGAAGTTCACGTTTTGCCGCATCCATGGGCGAATGATCGCTTTTCTCGCAGACGCCGGCGGGGATTTCGTAGAAGGACTGCCGTAGTCCGTGGCGGTACTGATGGACGAAGATGAACTGCCCGTTTGCCGTAATCGCGATCATGTTGACCCATTCCGGGTATTCAAGGATATAGTAATCCGGAATCCTCCGTCTGTCAGGCAATTCGACTTCTTCGTGCCGGACCGTCAGCCACGGCTGGCGGAACAGGTATTTGCTCGAAACTGTTTTCCAATGTTCTGTGCCGGGTTGTTTTTTCATGATTCAACGCCTCTAAAACGCCTTTCATTTTGATTTGCCGCAAGAGTTGCCGAAAGCGGGAATATAGTGAATCTCCGGGAAAAGTCAAGCTCCGCCCGGATGCTTTTCCTGCGATCATCTGCTGATTCATATTGCGTTGGCGGAAACCCGGAAAGGAATCAGGCGGCGCAATGCCCGCATCGCTGTTTTTTTTGAAATTTATTGCAATGACCTCTTGACATTTTCTCTGAAATGCATATAATATTAATATAATCCAAAATTAGATTAGAGAGAAAAACGATGTATTTCGGTGACAATCAGGGGAAACGCACAGAGTTTGCAAAACAGGCGATCATCCGTTATATCTGGGATAAGAACCTGCAGGAAGGCGACCGGATTCCGGCACAGTCGGCGCTCTGCCGTCTGCTGAACGCGGGAAGCGCCACGATCGACCGCGCGGTAAAGAGCCTTGTCAATGACGGGGTTCTCGAAGCCCGCAAGCGGACCGGTGTCTTTGTGCGGATGGAGAAGCCGGAAGGATACCTCGGACGTTCCGTCGGCATCATCGGGCAGGTCAGGAATGTCCCGCGGATTTTCAACTGGACTCTTGCAAACGCCCTCCAGACGGCGCTTCAGGCGCGCGGTTGCCTCTGCGTCATGTTCCCGTTCCGTGACAGATACCACAGCATGCCCGTGGTTTCCGATTTTCTCGGGCTCGAAACCGCACTCTCCCAGCGGACGGTTCACGGCTTGATCAGTATTTCCGATTTCAACGGGGAGAAGCTGATTCCCGCTCTGGAAAAGTTCGGGTTGCCGGTCTGCTTCGGGGGACCGCCTTCCGCGAACGTGTCCGGCGTATTCATCGACACCCCCGGTTTCATGCTCCGCGGGCTCGATGAACTGCGCTCCGCCGGGTGCAGGAAGCCCTGGATACTGATCGGTCCCGGTCCCGTCAGGAATTTCAGCATTCCGCGCGTGGAGCGTTATCTCGCGGAGTGGGACGGCGGGCGTCTTTCCGTGGAGGAGGTTTACAGGGAAGGCTATGCGCTGGATGCGGGGCAGGAGTTCGCTAGGACGGCAATGTCGCTTCCCCCGGAGGAGCGTCCGGACGGCGTTGTTCTCTGCGATGACATCATGGCGCAGGGATTTTTCTCGGAGCTGGTGCGGCTGCAGGACCCGTGTCTGACCTATCTGCCGCAGTCGGTCTGCCTCAGAAACAAGGAGAGCCAGATTGATTTTCCCGCCCGTTTCATCAGCAATTATGAAGTGAACCCGAAACAGATTGCGGATCTGCTGGTGGAACAGCTCCTGAAACATCTGCAGCCTGATCAGCCGGCAACGGAAACCGCCTGGATTTTTCCGGAGAAATCGAACAGCAACTTAATCAAAAAAGATAAGGAGAACAATAGATGAGTGCGGACAAAAAAATGCAGGAAAAGAGAAGAAGTTTCACTTTGATAGAACTTCTGATCGTAATTGCGATCATTGCCATTCTGGCGGCAATGCTGCTGCCGGTGCTGAACAAAGCCAGAGAGAGCGCAAACGGGATCAAATGCCTGAACAACCTGAAACAGATGGGAGTGGCGACGGCCTATTATGCCGATGACAACAAGGAATGGATGCCGGCGATGCGCCATGATTGGGGAGAGGCGAATCATGACTCGATATGGGCGGTTGTACTGTTGAAAAACAACTATCTGACTGAAACTGTTTTCCAATGTCCGGGCGAACGCAAAGTACGTTCGGAAATCAAGGCGAAGGATGCGGAAGGTTACTGGAATGGAATGCACGGCACCTTGAACTATGGATTGAATTATGCAACTTTCGGTTCTCTTGACTCCGGTGTGCAGAAACGCACGACGCGGGCGAACCTGACCAAACTCGGCGCCGGAAGTTCCCTGATCGTATATGGCGATGCCGTGCCGTCGCGCGGAAACAATCAAAGCGATACGGGCAAGCCTTATCCGGGATCCTCTCCGGAGGCCGGCGGCATCGCAACGCTTGAGTGGACCAGTGACGGCGGACGCTTTTACCCGCTGCAAAGCGGAGGGACAGTCATTTACGCCTCCCCGTTTTTCCGTCATGGCAGGAATGCCTATTTCTCGTTTTTTGACGGTCATGCCGGAGCGCTTGCACGGAATCAGGCGATTGATCACAGGAAATACTGGACTCCGGTACAGATCAACGGCGCATGGATCAAATTCGGACAGGAGTGGCACTGATCATGAAATATTCTGCATTTCTATTTCTGATGTATGCCGCTTTCCAGGTTACGGCTGAAAATCCGGAAGCTTACCGGAAGCTTGACAGCGAACGGAAGGAAAATCTGCTTCACAACAGCGGATTTGAGCAGAACGAAACTCATTGGCAGGGAATAGGGGAAAACGGCTGGAGCATTGTCCGGGGGGAGGGGCGTAACGGAACGAACGCGCTCTGCAAATCACGGGCAGGCAGAGGCGAATACACGCTGGCCGGACAGAAGGAACTGGTTCTGAAACCCGGTGTCGCCTATGAGTTCGGGGGGTGGATCAGAACGGATCGCCTGACGGGCCCCGGGGCGGGCATCGCCATCGAATGGAGCAATGCACAGACCGGGAAACACCTGTATGGGGCATACCTGCCTCTGATGAACGGGAATCACTCTTATCAGGAGGTAAAGGGACTGCTGACCCCCAGAGATTACGGCTTCCCTGTCCGTTATCAGATGACGCTTTATCTGCATCGCGATTCGACAGGAAAAGCATTTTTTGACGATCTTTATGTCCGTTCTGTATCCGGACGCTGGAATGCGGCAATGATCTACCCGATTCGCGAAACCGTAACACTTCCTGAACCGTCTCTGGAACTGTTATGCGCTGTTGACGGCGAATTTCGTTATCCCCGGAAAAGTGTCCCACACCTGCAGTGCCGTACAGTCATAAGACGGAATACGGACATTCTGTATGATAAGGTGCTTCCCATTAAGAATGAGAGAGTTGTCGTCAAACCTGAAAATCTGTCTGAAGGTTCTTATCATGTGGAACTTCAGCTTCTGGATACCGCAAACAAGGTCATTCTTGGCACAACATCGTTTCCAATGAGGGCAGTTTCCGCCGAAGCCGCGGGAAAATACCGGATTGCGGTTGACCGGTCGGGACGGATCGCGGTGAAAGGGAAATATTTTCTGCCGATCGGGATTTACAAGCACAGACTGACCTCCCGGAGCGAGGTCGATCTGCTGCTTGACGCCGGATTCAATACCGTCTGCGTCTATCTCGGGCACGAAATCCCTGCGGACATTTTCCAATACTGCGCGGAACGCGGGCTTTGGATTATTCCTTCCGTAGGCGGGCTGATGCCGGTCGGCGCATCTCAACTGCCGCTCCACAGTTATCGCGGAATTACTGATCGGGAAAAGATGGCTGACGCCTTGATCTCCGACCTCCGAAAGCATGATGCCGTTCTTGCATATTATATTGCGGACGAAGTCGATTCCTCTTATGCGGACGATCTGAAAAAACTGCGGAGGCGAATCCGTCGCCTGGACCCGGAGCGCCCGACGTTTGCCGTCTATTATCAGAATTTCATGGAGCTTGCCGGATGTCAGGATATTATCGGGATCGATCCGTACCCGGTGAAAGTAACCGGGTCCAATGAGATGCGTGATGTTCTGAAACAATTACGGGAAGCCGGGCGGACGAGAAAACTGCCCGGAGCCGGCGGCATGGCTCTCTGGGCTGTTCCGCAGTATTCCAATCTGGGAATTGTTGCCGCCGATGCGAAAGACCCGGCAGTCTACCTGAAAAAATACAGATATCCGACATTGACGGAACTGTATTCCATGATCGCGCTGGAAATGATCAAAGGGGCGCGCGGGTTCATCGGATTCAATTTTGACTTCATGCATTATAAGAAAACTGTCGATCCCGACGCTTTCAGACGTTTCTGGCCGGTGATCGGAAAAGCTGTTGCATTTCAGCGGGAAATGACGGACTTTCTGTTGTCCGACATGCCCGCCATTCCTGTCAGGATCAGGACAGTCAGAGGGGAAGTGCATGCAGCCGCCTTCCAATGTGAAGACGGGCGGACCGCTCTGCTCGTCGCTTCCATCGGGCCCGGAGAGGCGGAAGCGGTGATTGAACTGGACCGTGACCCGGACATGATGCCCCGTTTTGGAAATCTGAAACGGCAAGCCCCCGGAGTATGGCATTTCCGGGGACGCGACATCGACAGCGCTCTGGTGATTTCCGGGAAAAGAACGGACGAAAGCCAGAAATAATATGTCTTTTCCGTTTCCCGTGACCGATCAGGGCTTCCGGCAGACCGCGATGCTGCGGATCAGAGGATACCGGTTTCCGAGTTTGCGCAGGACAATATGCACCTCTCCGCATGGAGCGAGATCAATGCGGGGAGCGTCATCCAGACGGCACTCCGACTCCCTGCCGTTCACCGATATGCGGCAGTCCCCGGTCCCTTCAAGGAGCAGGAACTGCGGAGCGGAGGCGTCGCCTTTGAGGAAACACTCCAGATAGCCGTTCGGGAACACCTGATTCCCGATCAGGCGTCCGGGGCGCCCGTCTTTCAGAAGCGCATGGCTCGCGTGCATGAAGCGTCCGCAGCGGCATTCATCCGTGATTCCGCCGGGGATAATGAAATCGACCACACCGGGGAGCGCACCGGCTTTTTTCCTCGCTTCGAACTCCGCCCGATACTCCGCCCGGAGCAGCGGCACAATTCCGAGGAGAGGTTTCAGGTAAACCTGATCCAAGTCATTCCCCGCCACGGTAAAGACATGGTGATCCATTCCGTTCACGAACTCCGCCGAGGCGACTTCAAACTCTCCCGGATGCGTCATCAGCGGAAGCAGAGTCTCTTTCATGGACGCAATCGCCGCTTCCATGCCCGGCGCTTCCTCTCTGCCCGCTTCCATATCGTCGAAATACGCACAGACCACGCGCACAAAAGAACCGATCGCCTTGCCGGCGGTCACTGCATTGCTCCAGAGCCGTTTCAAACGCAGAGATTCCGCTTCGGAGAGTTCCGGGCGCAGTTTTTCCACACGCGCAAGATTCTTTTCCGCCAGAACAAGAGCCTCCTCTTTTTCCCTGAGGATGCGTTCGCGCCCCGGCGTGGTGTGTTCGCTCAGGATTGACCAGATGCCGTTCAGCAGATTCAGCTTCCGGTGATCTTTGAAGACGCCGAAAATGCCGCCCGCCTTGATCCATTTCAGATCCGCCTGCAGCGGGAACTGGTGAAAAATCAGATGATGATCGATGTAATGAAGTTTTGTCACCACCTCATACCCGGCGGCACCGAGCTCCTCCAGTTCTTTCCGGCAGGAGACGGGGTAATGTGTTTCCGCATAACGCCTGCGGATTTCCTGTGCGCTGATTCCGGGATTGAGAATCGCCTATTCGTAGGCGAAAAGATTGACGGGATAGGAGTCGAAGATATTGTTTCCGATCCGGTCGAGGCGGATTGTAAAACGGTCCACGCCGCATTTCTGTCCCCAGCGGACGTAGCGCACGATATTTTCCACATTTTCGGCGGGAAGATAGCCCGCTCCGAGAAATTCGCCGAGACTGTCGCATTCCGCCCCGAGGGTCAGATTCGGAATCCGCTTCATGAACGGATTGTCCGGCAGGAACGGATCGAAATCATAAGGCGTGATCTTGGTCTCGACTTCAAAGGAGAACTCTTTTGCGGCAAGGGCGGCTCCGGCAAGAATGTCTTCGTAATCCTTCGCAATGGAACCGAACGAGCGCAGGATGAAGCGTTTGCCGCGCGCCGCATGTTCCCCGGCGAAAATGCGGACGATCTTCGCCACCACCTGTTCCGGCGGATAAATGCCGGGGGTGGAATTGTGAATCGCGGAAAAGTCGGCTTCGGTCAGAGTCAGGACAATGCCGTCCAGCGCGGGGACGGCGTCAAACGCTTTCGCCAGCTTATAGCGCAGAAGCGTCTCAAAGGCGTCTCCGAGAAGGTCGAATTCCCCGTTGGCGTCGCGCAGTTCCGGCACCGCTTTCAGGAATTCCGGCCAGACCGTGACCTCCCGGTGCCAGTAATAGACCGGGCGGCCGGACGCATGTGCAAGCTCCAGAATCTCATTCAGCCGCCGACGGTTCGCAATGATTCCCTCCCGGTCGAGAGAAGCCGCGACTGCCGGATAATCCTCATACAGAACCAGGCCGTCCAGACCGCCCAGCAGAGTGTGGCACGCCGCGCAGATTTCAAAACTGTCCACTTTGTAATTCGCGGCTTCCGTTATGACACGTTTCATATAATCCACATTCAGCGGAGTCGGATGCATCAGCGACCATGTGACTTCCGGCAGTTTATCCATAACCATGATTCCTTTTTTTATTTGCCAACGTTGGCAAATAAAATATATTGCAAGCTGTGTTTTTGCAAGTCCCCCCGTGTAAAAATACAGGAAAAAGAGAACGGCGGGCAATATGCCTGAGAAATTTCTCATGGTTCAAGGCTGGAAAACGAAACGCCGGTGACTGCGGTGCAGTGTGCTGCTTTCAGAAATTCCGACTGCGCGGATGCCGGGGCGGTATCGGAATCATACGTCTATGTTGAATTCTGAATACAGGATTTCCGCAGAAACGCTCATGCCGGGGGAAAACAGTTTCTGCGGAAATTGCCTGCGGAGCCGTCACTTTTTCGGCAGTGCCGTTTCCTTGACTCCGCTGAAATCGTCGAAATAAAGATCGGCGGTGCCGGGATTGACCTCGATTGCGATGCGGACGTTTCCGACATCACCGTCCAGTTTGGATGCAGGGATGGTGTAATCCTTTTTCACCCACTCCCCGCTGTCGATTACAGTTGCAGGCTCCATGTAGGAACTGACATATTTCCTATCTTTCGCATAGGTATAAAATCCGATCCGGAAAGCGCCTTTCCCCCTGACCCATATGGACAGCTTGAACGTGTCCGTATTTTTGTCGGCCGGGATCAGCGCACGGGAATAAAGCGCGGAAAAGCTCTTGTCCGTATTCGTGATCTGCATGCAGGAACCGCTTCTTCCGTTCGGCGCTTTTTTTATCTCTCCTCCGGGGCGTTTCTGCATCATTCCCTCGTTTGCGTTCCAGTAGCCCAGAACCTCGTCGAACGAATTGTCGTTTTTGATCCGGGTGGTTTCGATGTCGTCGTTTGCGGCGAGCCCGAGCGCAAAGCACAGGGCGAGTGTTCCGATTGTGATTTTTTTCATGTCCAACTCCTTGTTATTTGATGTGAATGACTTCCACGTCGTTTGCGGGGACAGTCAGGGTTATGTTTTCCGGTTTGTCAAATGTCCTGCCGGAGTAGCAGGCTTTGCCCTTCTGCCCGCTGAGCAGTCCGGTGCTTTTCACTGTAACCTGTTTCGGTGTTTCGGATTCGTTGAAGAGCAGGACAAGACGCTCTCCATCATGTTCCAGCACCAGCAGGTCAGGGTAGGCGATCTCTTTGGATACCGCAAGTTTGTCATTGCGCTTTCCGTAATAGAAAAGATTCTCGTATTTCGCAATGATGCGCGTTGCCTCTCCGACATAATACTTGATGCCGCCGACCATCTCCAGCGGATTCTGGAAATCCAGCCCTCCCTGAAGAGTCGCAAGGATACGGAGTGTTTCTCCCTTCCAGGTTTCGGGATGCACATAGCCGTCGTCGGACATCACATTGAATTTGAGCCAGCCTTCTTTCTGTTCCGTGTTCCAGCCGTAGGTCTGCGGGAAGAACACGAAACGCTGTCCCACGATATGGCTGCGTTTCATTTTCCCCTTGTGGAACTTCATATACTCATCCATGGAAATCTGCTGACGGCGATCCGCCGTTCCGTTTCCGGGACATCCGAGAAATACGGTATACGGTATTCCTTCCGCCGCTTCCCAGTATCCGAAATGATTGCTCCAGGAGTAGAACATGACCTGTTTTCCGAGCGACCGGATCGCATCAACCACAACCCGGTGGACTCCTGCGTCCTGTGAATAGCGGAACTTTCTCCACGGTTCATAATAATTTTTGAATATTGTTTGATTGGAGAGATCCGCATCCGCCGGGAGTTTTGCCCATTTGCGGAAGTTCTCCTTGCATACCCCGCAGAAACAGAACGCATTTTCCGGATTGGACGATTTCTCGTAAACACTGCCGGTCCACGGCTCCTGTTCCCAGTTGAGGAAGACATATTTCGCATCGGGATAGGCTTTGAAGAAGAAATTCCGGTAATCCTCTTTCACCGCGTCCGAAAATTCCGCTTTGTATCTGGAAAGCACCAGCGACGGGCAGAACTGAAACTTCCATGTGTGCGCGGGAGCGTTCATATCTTCTTCTCCGCGGCGCTTCCCGGTGAAATATTCAGCGTAGAGGTCCGGGTGTTTCCGGAACAGGCGCATGACGCCGCCGTCCTTGACCCGCGCGCCCCAGATCGGATGGTTCAGATAACCGAACATCTGTGTCCCGCCGTTGGCGGTTACAAGATCATTGAGCAAACTTCTGCCCGGATAGAGGGAGAAGATATCGACTCCGGCGCGGACAGCATCCCTGATGAATGCCGAGGTCATTTCCCGACTCATTCCCTGCGGCATGGCGCCCATATAAAACGACATGACCATATGTTTCGTCTTTCCGCCGTTGATCCTCGGGAGAATGTGATACGGGAGCGTCCCCGTGATCTCCGTCACATTTCCGTTGATCCGGCGGGAATAATGAATACCGCCTTTGTCGCCCGCTTTGCCTGTGCCGTCCTTGTAAATGCCGAGAATGGAGTCCGCGGTACGCCATTCGTCGATATCGCTGTCTGCATACTGGAGCGTATAGCGGGTAAACGGTTTTCCGTCAAGTGTGGCAGGTTCGCTTTTTACAGTGCGGGGTGCAATGCTTAAACGGTTCCTGCGGGCGCCGGGCTCCATATCCAGCAGCCGGAACCCGGCAGGGAGGTCGAGGATGAATTCATAACTGTTGACCTTCAGGCCTGTCGGCGAATAGAGACTGAGGTAAAGCGGCTCCGTGGAATCCAGCGAGAAGCCCCAGTTGTGAATGGAGGGATTGATGCAGCGGAAGCGCCCGTCGTGTTTCCGGTTCCAGATCACGGTCTGCCGCAGGTAAATTTTTTCCGAATCGAACCGTTCCGGCATCGGTTTCCAATTCCGGTCGTCGAACCTGATATCCGTCCAGTTTTGGGGCGCCTCCGCGGAGTATGCCCAGCGGCGGTTGAGTTCCGGCATATTTTTGAAATCAAATTTCAGGGAGGACTCTCCCGAAGCTTTTTCCGCACTCATGCAAAGTGTTGTGACGCCTTCTTCCAGAGAAAAACGGTATCTGCCGTTTTCCGCTGCGACAGGTGCGCCGTTCACCTGAAACTTCAGATTTTTCATCCCTTTTTCCTGAACGGAGAACTCAATGGAACATCTCGGTATGCTGATCTTTGCAACGGTATTTTCCCAGTCGCGGTAAAGCGCGGCATATTCGGACTTGGGGAGTTGCTGATAAATACCGGCGATTTTCTTCTGCATCATACGGACGTTGTCAAAGTCGGGAGCTTCGGAAAAACGGGTCTCCAGCTCTTTGTATGATCTGCCTTTGACGGCGATCTCCCGAAGCCGGAGATAGAGCCATGTATCATATTTCCTGTTCAGTTCATGGCTTTCCAGCTCCACGTCCGCAGGTCCGTTGGAGTCCTGTTTCGCCAATTGTGCAAAACGTGCGGAATCCCCGTAGCCTCTGATGACATCCGCCCAGCAGGCGTGTTTTTCCTTGACGCCGCCGGGCATGTTGCGCCCGATGTTGAACCGTATTCCGTCAATGTCGACGGCGCCCAGGAATTTGACGGGGATTGCCATCTCAAGAGTCCAGGAACGGTCCGTTCTTCCCGCCGCGACCTTCCATTCCATCGGAGGTTCCGTTTCCCGCTCCGCGCCGTCGAGCTTTGACCAGCGGGCGCCTTTGGCGTTTGCCATGAGCTGCATGTAATGCCTGGACCCCCGCGGCAGGAAGAACAGTTCGACAGCATCGTCCATCGACCAGCCGTCGCGGTAGGTGTCGACCGCCTTGAGCTTTTTCAGATCGGGTTCATCGCATTCCACCGCCACATAGAGACAGTCGCCGCGGTATCCCATTTTGAATTTCGTCGTGCGTTCTTTGGCATACGGGGCATCCTTCTTCAATACGATGAATCCGCGTCCTTCGGGAAGTTTCTTCCAGGCATGGTCGTCCAGCCTGCCGTCTATTTCCGGTACGCGGGAGATCTTGTAGACGGGATATTCCTTTGCATCCAACCCGCCGAAGGACAGCAGGCAGGATAAGAACATGGCACTGTGCATCAGTTTCATCAATTTCATAAGACCCTTTCTTTCTCAGTTTCATTTTTAAAAATCATAGCTGGCATATGGGTGTGCCATGATATATTTCTGAATTGTCCTGGACTCCATATGTCCATCCAGAAACCATTGATTCACCGTTCGTTCATGGCGCATGTGAACCCTCGGTCCTTCTCCGCTTGCGCCATCCGGGTAATACCAATAAGCCTGCCGCGGAGAGTCTTTTTGTTTCGTGTCGGAGAACCAGTCCAGTTTTTCAAGGGAATCCATATTCCAGCTTTTATTTCGAAAAATTTCATTCATTTTCAGAAACTCCGTTCCTTCCCTCATTCCGTAAATATACATGGAGCCTGTTGCCGCCGTCGGAAATGTGTCGATTTCAGCCTGTTGTTCCGGGGTGATGTAAGAGTGACAATACAGCCATTTATAGTCTTTCCGGAAATTGATGTATCCGATATTTTCAAGTCGGCGATACCACGCCAGACCGTCAGGCACATAGTATCGCGGGACCATCCAGTCGTTGTAATCATTGACGTAAAACAGAAAAACGGTTCCCACCTGCTTCAGATTATTGACGCAACTGATTCTTTTTGCAACGTTGCGCGCTTTGCTCAATGCAGGCAGAAGCATTCCTGCCAGAATCGCGATGATCGCAATCACGATCAGGAGCTCGATCAGGGTGAAAATTCTTGTTTTCATCCTGCGAAGTAAAAATATCGAACAGGGAATTCTGAAGGAAAAAATAGAAAAACAATGGAACAATCGAACATTAGAACAATTCAGCAATCGAGTGAAGAAGCGAGGCAGGGCAGGGATTGACTGCGCCCTGTCTTGCTGCCGGAATGAAATCCTCCTTTTATGGAATCTCATCATCAAGAATTCGATCAATGTGAAAATTTTCTTTTCCCTGCCCATTTTTTCTTCCTTTCGTCTGTCATTAAAAACCGTCCTTTCCTGTTCAGGATATGACAACCGGATCATACACCGTTCCCGGATTCCGGATCAGTTTCTGAAACAGTTCCGCCGCCTGTATGCCGGCGCGATACATATATTTCTGAATCGTGTTTTCTCCGTTCAGCCTGATATTCAGGTTCGGGTAATCCCTTTTATATTGCAGAGTGATTGGAGAGCGTTCCAACAGGAGTGCGATTCTCCTGCCTTCCGGGTGCCCGGACAGCACTTTCATCAGCGGGTTGTAGCGGCAGGCGGCTCCGCTCGATGAAATGGAGTCAATTTTGTTCCTTTCGATCAGAGACGGCAGCTTTTCTTCAATTTCTCCGGGTTCCGCAAGAAGATTTTCCGGATTGAAGCAGATGCCTTCTTTGCCGAGAACTTCAACGAAACGCCTGAAAGATTCATTCGGGTATCCGCAGTAAACCGGACGGCGCAAGCCGTTTTCAAGCAGGAATCGGGCAATGTCTTCACCGGATTGTGCGTAATTTCTCAGGATCGTATTTTTTTCCAGAACCGGATAATAGGATGTGAAAGGGGTGCCGATGCTGACCACGGGAAAACGACGCTCCGTCAGCCGGCGCAGTTCAGGGAAAATCTTCTCGCATGGAGAGATCCAGAAAAGCCCCTGGAGATTGTTGTTCTCAATGATATTTTCCAGACTTTCACCGGAACTGATGTTCAGGTAAATATAGAGCCATGAGCAGTTTTCATCGGAACCCATTTTTTTCAGGAAGCCGCTGAGCGCCATGGCTGCGGAACCGTCGATGGAAAAAGTGTATCCCATATCCACCGCGATTCCGACAGGATAGGGTATGCTTTTCGCCATTTCAGGATTCGTAAAGGCGCCGCGGCGTTTCGGCAGGCGGATGATGTAGGCGCCTGCGATCAGGGACTCAATCGCACGGCGGACCGTAACCCGGCTGACCTTGAATTTTTCGCAGAGTTCCATTTCGCCGGGCAGGAGTTCCGGGTCCACTCCCGCATGCCTGATCCGGCTTAAGAGATAGTGGACCACCGCTTCCGTCTTCAATACTTTGTTTCCGTTTTTTACCATCTGGTTATCCATTTATGTATTATCATATAATACAATAACTTTCGATTTTCTTATAATTATAAACATAAAAACCGATTTGTCAAGAGGTGGATGCAGAAGTTTTCATAAAAAAACAATCATATATGCCGATGCAGGGCGCAGGACCGCCGCATCACGCGGAACATGGCAGGAGAAAGTGGAAAACAGGAGAGATGAGGAAAAGGGCAGGGCGCGAAACGGGTTCTTCTTCCGGAGAACGTTTCGCGCCCTGTATTTATTGGGCTTTACCTGACCAGTGAAATTGTCTGAGTCAGAGTATGGCTCATGCCGGGTTTCAGGTCTATGATGTCGTCGCCGCAGTTGGCGGCTTCCACGCAGACCATGACATGATATTCATCGTCGCGGAACTCACTGATGAGTTTGGATTTTTCCACCCAGGGGTTCCATACGACCGTTGCTTCGGAGCCGCTCTTTTCCACGAGAATCTTCCTGTCGAACACGGGGTCGATGATCGTAACCGCGGCATTCGATGCGTAAATATTGTCCGTTTCGGCGGTGAAACCGAAGTCACCTTTGCAGAGACAGCCGGGAATGTTTCCACCGCCTGCGCGGTCGCAGTAGGTGGAGCCGCCGAGCCCGGAGATCGTGACCTTTTCGATCTCCCCGACGGAGAAGTAGGTGTGGAGTGCGCCGCCGAGGGAATAGGCGCTGTCCCCCTGATTGACCGTGATCAGTTTCATGGAAAGTTTTGCGCCGAAGTTGACTTCAAAAACGGCGTCGAGACGATGCGGTTCGCAAATGGAAAGGCTGAATACGACCGTATCGGAGCCGTCGCTCTCTTTCCTGACAGCCGTCATGTTCCAGTATTGAATGCGCGCAACGCCGTGCATCGGTTTTGCCGCCGGTCCGAACCACGGCCAGCAGACGGGCACTCCGCCGCGAATCGCTTTCGGCGGCTCGTATGCGCTGAGTTCCGACACCATGAGCAGGTCCTTTTCCCCGTTCGGGACATAGGAGAGGACATGTGCGCCGTAGGGAGATACCGCGCCTTTGCAGTATTGATTGGAAATAAATGCCGTCGGCAGGGAGGAATCTTTCCATGTACCGAAGAAAATGCTTTCCGATTTGAATTTTCCGTTGAGTTCCGCAATCAGATTTGCCGCATCCATCTTGTTTTCCGCCTTTCTGTTTTTGATTGTTGCAGGGAACTATGCCATAAATTTGAGCGAAATCAAGCCTTTTCCCCGTTTAAGTTTGGAAAAACCGCGATTATGCAATATAGTACACGCTTACGATAAGCAGGAATGAAATACAACAATACCGGGTTCAGCAATGAAAAAACATATGAATATGGATCTTCTTCATGCCGCGCTCCGTGAAAGAATCCTGATTCTGGACGGCGCAATGGGCACCATGCTTCAGGCGCAGGGGCTTACGGAGGAAGACTTTCGCAGACATCATTTCACATCTTTCAGGAAAGAACTCAAGGGCAACAACGACGTGCTCTGCATGACCTGCCCCGAAGCGGTGCTGAAGGTCCATAATGCGTATCTTGAAGCCGGCGCGGATATCATCGAGACCAATACTTTCAACTCGAACGCCGTTTCGCAGGAGGAATACGGGCTTCAGGATCTTGTTTACGAGCTGAACAAAGCCGGAGCGGCTGTCGCGCGGAAAGCGGCGGATGCCTATACGCGGCTCAATCCGGGCAAACCGCGTTTCGTGGCGGGGTCCATGGGGCCGACCGGACGCACTGCCTCCATGTCGCCGGACGTCAACAATCCCTCCATGCGCAATATCACGTTCGATGAACTTGCGGCAACTTACAGAGTCGCCGCGGCGGGGCTGATCGACGGCGGGGCGGACATTCTGCTGATCGAAACCATATTCGATACGCTGAACTGCAAGGCGGCGATCTACGGGATCGAATCCACGCTTCAGGAGCGCGGACTCCGCATGCCGGTCATGATCTCCGGGACAGTCAGCGACGCCAGCGGGCGCATGCTCACGGGGCAGAACGTCGAGGCGTTTCTGATTTCGGTTTCGCATACGCCCGATCTACTGACCATCGGCTTCAACTGTGCGCTCGGCGCAACCGAAATGCGTCCCCATATCGTGGAACTTGCGGCAAAGGCGCCGTTCATGATCAGCGCGCATCCCAATGCGGGACTGCCCGACGAGTTCGGGCGTTATGCACAGACTCCTGAGATGATGGGAGGCATCCTCAAAGAGTTTGCGGAATCGAACCTGCTGAATATTGTCGGCGGATGCTGCGGCACGACTCCGGCGCATATCAAGGCGATTGCGGATGCGGTCAAGGGGATTCCGGGGCATCGCGTGCCGGATGTGAAAAAATATTTCCGGCTGAGCGGACTTGATCCGCTGGTCGTCACGGAAAACACCAACTTCGTCAATGTCGGCGAACGGACCAATGTGGCTGGTTCCAGGAAGTTTCTGAATCTCATCAAGGCGGGCAGTTACGAGGAAGCCGTCCATATCGCGCGGAGCCAGGTCGAGAACGGTGCGCAGATCATCGACGTCAACATGGACGATGCGATGCTCGATTCTCCGGAAGCAATGAAAAAGTTTCTGCTCTACACGACTTCCGAACCCGATATCGCCCGCGTCCCCGTCATGATCGACTCTTCCAAATGGGAGGTCATCGAAACGGGTTTGAAATGTGTGCAGGGGAAATGTGCGGTCAATTCGATCAGCCTCAAGGAAGGCGAGGCGCCGTTTCTTGAGAAAGCGCGCAAAATCAGGCGCTACGGTGCGGCGGTGCTCGTTATGGCATTTGATGAAAACGGGCAGGCGGATACCCTTGAGCGCAGGCTTGCGGTCTGCAAACGTTCTTACCGGCTGCTGACGGAGCAAGCCGGTTTCAAGCCGGAGGATATCATTTTCGATCCGAACGTATTTGCCGTCGCCACAGGCATGAAAGAGCATGACAACTATGCGAAGGATTTTATTGATTCGGTCAAGGCGATCAAAGAGGCGATGCCGCTTTGCAGGATCAGCGGCGGCGTCAGCAATGTGTCGTTCTCCTTCCGCGGCAATAATACTGTCCGCGAGGCTCTTCACAGCGTATTTCTCTATCATGCGATCCGCAACGGCATGGACATGGGAATCGTGAATCCGGGACAGCTCGCGATTTATGAGGACCTGCCCCCGGACCTCCGGGAAGCCGCCGAGGATGTGATCCTGAACCGCCATCCCGATGCGGCGGAGAAATTGATCGAAGTCGCCGGAAAATACGGGAAAAACGCCTCGTCCGCACAGGCAGACCACTCCCTTGACTGGCGGAACGAACCGCTTCAGGAACGGGTCAGTCATGCGATGCTCAAGGGTGACGATGCTTTCATTGAGTCTGATATGGACGAGGCGCTCGGCGTCTTTGAAAATCCAGTGGAGATCATCGAGGGCCCTCTCATGACTGCCATGAAGCAGGTGGGCAAGCTTTTTGGAGAAGGCAAGATGTTTCTTCCGCAGGTCGTGAAAAGCGCGCGTGTGATGAAGAAAGCTGTCGGTAAACTCCTGCCCGTCATCGAAGCACGCAAAGGCAATTCCGGCGCGGCGTCCTCCAACGGGACGATCGTGATTGCCACCGTCAAGGGGGATGTGCACGACATCGGCAAGAACATCGCGGGCGTGGTGCTCCAGTGCAACAATTACAAGATCATCGACCTCGGTGTCATGGTTCCCATGCAGACCATTCTCGATGCTGCGGAGAAGGAAAAAGCCGATCTGATCGGATTGAGCGGACTGATTACGCCGTCTCTGGATGAGATGGTTGCGATTGCCGCCGAAATGGAGCGGCGGGGGATGAAGATTCCACTGCTTCTCGGCGGGGCGACCACTTCAAAGGCGCATACCGCCGTCAAAGTCCAGCCGCAGTACAGCGGTCCCGTGGTGCATGCTGCTGATGCTTCGCAGGGAGTCCTGCTGGTCAATGCGCTGATGAATCCGGACACGCGGGATGAGTTCATTGCTGAAACGCAGGCGGAATACGAGGCGATCCGCGCGAAATCCGGGGAGAAGCATGCTCCTCTGCTTTCGCTGGAGGAAGCGCGTGCGAATGCTTTCCGTCCCGACTGGTCCGTCACGCCGAATGAAATGCCGCGACATCCGGGAATCACGGATCTCGCCGGCGAACCGCTGGAGGAGATCATTCCGTATATCGACTGGGATATGTTCCTGAATACCTGGGAGATCGACACGGAAGCCGCGGCGCATACCCGCGAGGAACTGATGCGCGATGCACGGGCGTTGCTGGAAAAAATCCGTATGGAAAAACTGTTCCGCTGTTCCGCCTCCGCCGGGCTTTATCCGGCTGTTTCCGTTCAGGATGACATCGAAGTTTACAGGGATTCTTCGCGCACGGAGGTGCTGGCGCGTCTGCCGATGCTTCGCCAGCAGTTGAAGAAAAATACAAAAAATCCGAATCTTTCCCTTGCGGATTATCTGCCGCAGAAAGGTTCCGGCTTCCAGTCGTGGATGGGATTCTTCGCTGTGACGTGCGCCGGAGCGGATGAGCTCGGAAAGCGTTACATGGATCAAGGCGACGATTATTCCGCGCTCCTCGTCAAGACACTTGCGGACCGTCTGGCGGAAGCTTTTGCGGAATATCTGTTCCTGCGGGTTCGCCGCGAGTTCTGGGGATACGCGCAAAATGAGGTCGTCTCTTTGTCCGACATTCTCCGCGGGAAGGTCCGCGGCATCCGTCCCGCCCCCGGCTATCCGGCGGCGCCGGATCATGCACTCAAGGCGGAGATATTCCGTCTGCTGGATGTGGAGCGGAAGTTCGGAATGAAACTGACGGAAAGTTATATGATGCAGCCGGGAGCTTCGGTCTGCGGCATGTACTTTGCGCATCCGAAAGCGATGTATTTCAGCATTGGAAAAATCGGTGACGACCAGCTTGCGGACTATGCGAAGCGTTCCGGCAGGACTCCGGGGGAAACCGCCGCATATCTCTCATTTGCAAAGTAATCCGGAACAGAGAATTATAATATTGTTTTGAAAATACTGAAAAATCTCCATTGACGGCAAAATCCGCAATGGAGATTTTTTATCTTCGGTCAGCGGTCAGAAATTGAATTCAAGCTGTGTTGATTGCGTTTCCTGCGGCGGAACCGGGACGGCGGGCGCCTGTTTCTCCAACTCTCTCAGAATGCTTTTCAGTTCCATTCTGGAAGCCAGTTCGGTGATCTTCCGGTAATCCGGAAGATTCCGGCGGAAAGAGTCTTCCGTCAGCGCCAGACCTTCCGGGATCGTCTTGTCCAGAAGAATCAATTTCTGATTCAGGTGCATGACCTCGGCGGACGCCCTGATCTTTTCTCGCAGGGATTCACGCTTGATTTCATCTACTCTTGCAAGCATATCGTCAATGGAATCAAACTGGTTCAGGAGAGCGGCGGCTGTCTTGGGACCGACTCCTTCGACTCCGGGAATATTGTCGGAACTGTCCCCGATCAGTGCAAGATAATCCACGATTGCGGAAGGTTTCACACCGAATTTTGCAATGGTTTCTTCTATTCCGCGCCTGGTGAAACCTTTCCCGTCATGATCCGGCACGAGCATCTCGACCCGTTCGTCGATCACCTGCGAAATATCTTTGTCGGAGGAGACGATCAGAACCTTGCGGTCTGTGAAATTTGCCGCCGCTGCCGCGATCAGGTCATCCGCCTCCGCCCCATCCCATTCGATGATGTTCCAGCCGAAAGCGTGAATCATATCCCGTATGATTTCCAACTGGCTGCGGAGATCGTCGGGCATCGGCGGGCGGTTCGCTTTGTAGGCGGGGGCGAGCGCCATTCTCTGCGCCGGGCGCCCCTTGTCGAATACGAACGCGCCTTCATAGCCTTCGTATTCCTCTTTGAGTTTCATCAGAAGTTTCGTCATGGCAAACACCGCATTGGACGGTATTCCCTGAGCGGTTGTAAGCGCGCGTATCGCATAATACCCGCGATAAATCTGGGAATAGGAGTCGATCAGCAGAAGCGGTGCAGCCATGATTTCTTCCTTCCGTTATTTCGCCATATCGACGATGGATTTGTCATAATCGGCGGGCGGAACGAATCCGAGCAGTTCCATGCAGGTTGTGGCGATGGAACTGATACCGAGCCCCGGATTCAGGACCGGAGAATATTCGCCTTTGCTTTCCGGATCGAAGATGAAGCAGGGAACCGGATTCAGGGAATGGCTGGTCTTGCGTTTCGGAGAACCGTCCTTGTTGTATTTGACTTCACCCTTTTTGTCATGTTCATACATGTCGTCGGCATTGCCGTGGTCTGCTGTAACGACAAGGATGCCGCCGGCTTTTTTCACCGCATTGTAAACACGCTCAAGGCAGAGGTCCAGCGCTCCCATGGAGACCTGGACCGCCTGATAGATTCCGGTATGCCCGACCATGTCGCCGTTGGGGTAGTTGAGACGGATGAAGTCATATTTGCCGCTCTCGATCGCCTTGTCGACTGCATCCGTGATTTCCGCGCACTTCATCCACGGGCGCTGTTCAAACGGGACAACGTCGGAGGGAATCTCAAGATATTCTTCATTTTCAAATTTGCCGGAACGGTTGCCATTGAAGAAATAGGTCACATGCCCGTATTTCTGAGTCTCGCTGATCGCAAACTGCTTCACGCCGGAAACGCTGAGATATTCGGCAAGCGTGCGGTCGATTTCCGGCGGATTCACCAGATAGTTGTTGGGAATATGAAGGTCTCCGTCGTATTCCATCATGCCGGCGTAAAGAACATCCGGCTTGGCGCCGCGGTCGAAATGAGTGAATTCAGCTCCCTGATCGAACGCCTGGCTGATCTCAATCGCACGGTCCCCGCGGAAGTTGAAGTAGATTACGGCGTCACCGTCCCTGACCGGACCGACAGGCGTCGTTCCGTCCTCGGAGATGACGAACGGCGGCAGGTCCTGGTCAATCGCCTTGGTTTCCGCGCGAAGCGTTTCGACGGCTTCATGCGCGCTTTTGAACATTCTGCCTTTGCCCTGCACATGAGTTTCCCAGCCCTTGCGGACCATGTCCCAGTTTGCGCCGTAACGGTCCATCGTGATGACCATGCGTCCGCCGCCGGAAGCGATTTTGAAATCGGGTCCGAGCTCTTTCAGGTAGGTTTCAAAAGGATCGATATAGTCGAGGGCGGAGGTTTCGGGAACATCGCGTCCGTCGAGAAGAATGTGGAGACGGACCTTTGTGATTCCCTCGGCTTTGGCTTTGTCGAGCATTCCCTTGAGGTGCGCGATATTGCTGTGGACATTGCCGTCGGAAAAGAGTCCGATGAAATGAAGCGTGCCGCCGTTCTTTGCCTGTGCAATGACTTTTTTCCAGGTTTCGCCTTCGAACATTTTCCCGGAGGCGATTGCTTCGGAGACCAGTTTCGCGCCCTGAGCGAAAACGCGTCCGCATCCCATTGCGTTGTGTCCGACTTCACTGTTGCCCATGTCGTCGTCGCTGGGCAGCCCGACCGCCGTTCCGTGCGCTTTGAGCGTAGTGAAAGGGAGCTCTTTCATAAGCTTGTGAAGGAAAGGTGTCGGCGAATCAAGAACCGCATCGCCTTCTTTGTATTTGCCGATGCCGACGCCGTCCATGATCATCAGGACAACCGGGCCGCGTCTTTTCTGGAATTTCGGATTGGTCTGGAGTTTTTCAAGCATGATATCTTTCCTTTCTTGTTTAAAAATATACAGACAAGTAAATTACACTCTTGTGCCGTGATATTCAAAAAGAAAAGAGCAATCTTTCGGAAAAAATAAGCTGTTCGGGAATCTGCCGATGGAAGGATTTCAAATGCCGTCCGTTATAAAGCCGTGCCTTTTTCCGGAATATGGAAATGCCTCATATCCGCCTTTTCCAGAGCAAGCAGCTTTGCTTTTTTACTGATTCCTCCCGCATATCCGGTTAAACTGCCGTTTGCCCCGACAACACGGTGGCAGGGGACGATAATGGAGATTTCATTATGCCCGACCGCACCCCCTACTGCCTGTGCCGACATTCGGTGCAGCCCTTTTTGTGCGGCGATCATCCGCGCGATTTCTCCGTAAGTCGTGGTAGAGCCGTAAGGAATTTTACGCAGGATTTCCCAGACCGCAAGCTGAAAAGGGGAGCCGGTCATATGAAGCGGCGGCATGAAACCGGGTTCGGACCCGGAGAAATAAATATCAAGCCACCGCTTTGTCTCCCTGAAAAGTGGGAGGTCTTTTTCGACATGCTCCGGGTCAAGATGATCGGCAAAATATTTTTCTCCGTCAAACCAGAGCCCTGTCAGGCCGGTTTCATCGCCTGCCAGCAGAATGCCGCCGAGCGGTGACTGATAATGATTCGTGTATTGCATCCTGGCCTCCTTGCTGTTTTTTCCTGTGAATGCCGGTTCAGTTTCCCTTGTAACGCGGATAGCGGTATTTGTCCTCCTCGGTGATCTGCCTCATCACACGGCAGGGGACACCGACGGCGACGACATGCTCCGGTATGGACCTTGAAACCACGCTGCCTGCTCCGATGACGGAATTGTCTCCGATGGTTACGCCGGCAAGGACGGTGGTTCCGGCTCCGATCCAGACATTGTTGCCGACGGTGATCGGTTTGGCGATTTCGAGACCGGCCTTGCGCTGTTCGGGATCGATGGGATGTTCGGCGGTTGTGAAACAGCAGTTCGGGGCGATGAAAACATGATCGCCGAACGATACTTTCACTCCGTCGGTGATAATCAGGTTGTGGTTGGCATAAAAATAATCCCCGACGAAAATATTATATCCGTAGTCGCACCAGAACGGCGGGGTGAAAACTACATTTTCTCCCATTTTTCCCAGGATTTCAGCCAGCATTTTCCGTTGAGTCTCCCGGTCATTGGGATTCAGTTGATTGTAATTGTAACACTTGTCCTTGCATTTACGGATTTCCGCTTCGAATTCAGGATTGTAACATCCTTGAAACAGGCAGTTGACCGGAACTGTCGGTTTGGTTCCCATTGTTTTTTCTCCTGTGTTATATTAAAATGAAATAGTATAATTGCAGATACCGTTCTTTTCAAGTATGGCGGAAAAACATCTGTCATAAGTTGCGGACAATCAATTACTCTCCATAGAAAAACTGGTGGGAAGAGAGGAACTCCGCCAATTTAATTTGCAGTAATCTGTATATACAATTAGTTAGCACTGCCAACATGCTCTCTTCCGGTGTCACATTTCGTGTCATACTTTAGAACAAATTTAAAGTTCAATCGAAAAATCAACGGCGGTTCTCAAATGCCGTGATTAAGAACTTATCCCTAAATAACAACTTGAAATAAAAGAAATATTGTGCTATATT
>ERZ1034917.107-NODE-107-length-79768-cov-11.709683_pt1 | contig 79768 bp, 68 predicted proteins | sample MGYA00520605_ERZ1034917 | MGnify/ENA primary metagenome ERZ1034917 (study PRJEB33766, sample SAMN09781784) | gut metagenome | biome: gut microbiome | host: Homo sapiens | place: Madagascar | study: EMG produced TPA metagenomics assembly of the PRJNA485056 data... | reverse complement strand
ATCTCGCCATCTCGCCATCTCGCCATCTCGCCATCTCGCCATCTCGCCATCTCGCAATCTCGCAATCTCGCAATCTCGCAACCTCACAACAAGTCGTCCTGTTCTTCGGTGATTCTGAAGGCTTCGTCCTGCGTCCGCGGAGCCGGAAATTTCAATTGATAATGCTCGATGATCCAGCGTACAAGATTCGGAACGGGGAGAGTCGTGACAATGGAAAGAACAACAATGGCATTAAAGAAATTGTTGTCCAGCATTCCCAATTCCTTGCCAATGGCTGCGGCAGCCAGAGTCGCGGAAAGCTGCGGTACGGTCATAACGCCCGCACAAATTCCCTTCACATTGGAAAACCCGCAGAGCCGGAGCGCCAGCCAGCCGGAGAAAACCTTGCTTCCGACGAGCCCCACAACAGTCAGCAGAATAATCTGAAGATTTCCCGCCGACTGGAAAAGCATCCGCAGATCGGTCTTCATGCCGATTGAAATGAACAGAAACGGAATAAGGAATCCGTAACCGATCCCCTCGAATTTACGGAAAGTCTCACCTGCCGACTTCACGACGCGGGATAGTCCGAGCCCCGCAAGAAACGCCCCCACAACCAGGTTGATTCCCAGAAACTCCCCGATCAGAACAGTCACGAGAACCACAAAAATAAAACAGGTAATCAGTCCGTCCTGCCCCTCGTCAAGCACCTTCAGCAGATAGCCTCCGGCTTTCGGGACCAGAAACAGAACCAGTACAAAATACAGCAGGACAACCACCAGAAAGAAAACCGTGAAATAATTGCCGAAAATCTTCGGGTCGATGTAATCGAACAGAGAAAGAGTCTTGTTCAGGGCAACGTCCTGCGAAATGGAAAGTTTCTTGATCTGGACGCTGACCGCAAGAAGCACGATGCTGGCGACATCCGTAATCACGGTGGAAATCAGGATCGCCGCTCCGAACAGACTCCGCACCAGGTTCAATTCACGGATGATCGGGAACACAATGCCTACCGAATGGGACGCAAACAGAGAGGCATACAGAAGTTTGCCGGGAAAATCATCCGCCTTGAAACAGGCATAGACGAGATAACCGGAAACGGAAGGAATCAGAAACGTCAGGACACTCAAGGCGATCACGGGGCGCCTGCTGTTCCTGATAAGCTTGAAATCAGCCTCCATCCCCGCCAGCGTCATCAGGAAAAGGAGTCCGAGCGAACCAAGAGAGTTGATCAGCGTCAGCGAATGCGCCTCCACCACATCCGGCTTGGTCCCGAGAAAAGAAAGCAGCGGCGTAAGCCTGCCGAGAAGATCGAATCCGTTCGGTCCGATCAACATTCCCACAAGGAGCAAAGCAATCACATCGGGGATCTTGAATTTCCTGAGAAAAAGCGGAATAATCGTCATCAATCCGATCAGGATCAGAAATAAAATCAAAAATGCGTCATTGCTCATAATCATATCCCGTATTCATATTTTCCGGACGATATTGTATTATAATTGAAAAAGCCTTTTTGGCAATCTTTCAAACTGAAAAATATCGTATTTTTATTTGCCGTAAAGCAATACGGGAACTCCGCAGCGGCGGCATTCAGGGAATTCATTCAATATGCCGGAATTGATATGACATTGCCTGAAACGGTATTCCATCTTTACCGTAATCCATTTATATTATAACTGCACATAAAAATAAGGAGATATGCAACATGAGCGTAAAACGTTATGAAAACAATCCGGTTCTGAGTTCCGCCAATCTCTCATACCCGTCCTCTCTGGTCTTCAATGCCGGGGTAGCAAAATACCGGAATCAATATGTCATGGTATTCCGCAATGATGTGGGATTTGCCCCCGATTCCAGAAAGGATATTCATATCAATCTGGGAATTGCATTCAGTGACGACGGGAAACAGTGGAAACCGGCGCCGCATCCGTGGCTCGAAACTGCCGGGCGCCATCCGGAACTGGAACGGATCTATGATCCGCGCCTGACTGTAATTGAAGACCGGTGTTACATCTGTTTCGCAGCGGATACCAGATTCGGAGTATGCGGAGGCATCGGACTCATCAGCGAAGATTTCAGTTCAATCGAAATTCTTTCCATCTCGTCCCCGGACAACAGGAACATGGTGCTGTTCCCTGAAAAAATCAATGGAAAATTCGTCCGCCTTGAACGTCCTTTCCCGGAATACAGTCTCAACTACCGGGAGCATTTCGATATCTGGATGTCCACTTCTCCCGACGGCAGGCATTGGGGAGAGTCGCGCATTGTGCTTTCCCATGTGGATGTGCCGTTCTGCAACAGCAAGATCGGTCCCGCGGCACCTCCCGTCAGAACGGCACAAGGATATCTGACACTGTTCCACGCCGTCTGGAAGGACACAGGCAAAGATCTTTCCTGCTGGGATCTCGGCTGCGGAACACGCTGGAACAAAACCTACTACGCGGGGCTCATGCTCCTCAATCCGGACGATCCCTCAAAAGTGACGGGGCTCTGCCGGAAACCGTTACTGGCTCCCGTCGAAAAATATGAACTGGAAGGATTCCGCGGTTCCGTAATCTTTCCCGGCGGAATGATTCAGGAAGATTCCGGAGAGGTGAAAATCTACTACGGCGCCGCAGATACGGTGGAATGCCTCGCCACGGCCTCCGTCGAAGAACTTCTTGCCATGTGCGAACCTGTAACGCTCAATCATTTCTCCTTGAACGGCCGGAAACTGGACTGCAAAATCAGCAGGTAGCCATCAGCGGCGGCGCAGGGGAACATGTTTCTTGCCGAATACCGCCATGACCTGCTGGAGGTCCTTCCAGACATCCGCCTTTGCCGCCGGATTGCGCAACAGATAAGCCGGATGGAATGTCGGCATGACCTTGACGCCGTGATAATCCATCCAGTTTCCGCGCGTTCTCGTGATTCCGGCTGTAATCTCCGGGAAAAGCAGGCGCAGCGGCACCGCGCCGAGCATCACAATGACCTTGGGGTGAATCAAGCCGATCTGCCGCATGATGAACGGACGGCATGCGGCGGTCTCATCCGGCTCGGGATTCCGGTTGTTCGGAGGACGGCATTTCACGGTGTTGGCGATAAAGACTTCCGCCCGGTTGAACTGCATCGCATTGATCATGCGCGTCAGGAGTTCCCCGGCACGCCCGACGAAGGGAAGCCCCTGAAGATCTTCATCCGCTCCGGGAGCCTCCCCGAGAAACATCAGTTGAGCTTTCGGGTCGCCATCTCCGAACACCGTATTCGTCCGGGTGCGGCAGAGTTTGCAGCCGCGGCACACGGCAACGGCATCGTACAGTTCGTCCCATGTCATCTCGCGCGGTCTCTTCCCGGACGATGCGACAACCGGAGGCGCCGCCGGAACATCCGGTGCAGAAACCGGAGAAGCCTGGGCGGCGAAGCGTGCGTAACCTCCCGGCGGCACTGCGGGGCGGGTGGGAGTCTGCCGGACCGGAGGCGGTTTGACGATATCCGTATAGAACTCTCTGCGGACCTCCGGGCTCACATAGGTATCAGGCGAAACAAGCGCCTGCGTCTTGAGACATTCTATGATTTCATCGAAAATATCCGGCTTCGCCATACCTCAAAAAACCTCCTCCGCTATTTGCCTTTTCAGAAAAGCAATGTATTATACATCCGGAAAAATACAATATTCAATCTGAAATAATATGGTAAAATTAAAGGATGGGATTCATGATCCGGAAAAAAACAACCTGTCTGCTGACCGTCATACTTTTCAGCCTCTGCGCCATGCTGCCGGCGGAACCCGCCGCAGAACAGCAAGAAAAAACAATCCGGACGGTACAAGCCGGAGCAAAAGAAGACTCTCTGCTGGACACGCTCGGCATTGACGTCCATGACAAAACCATTCAGGAAGACGAGATCAAGGCATTCCGCACGCTCTTTCAATCGGTCACGCATCTGGTTTCCGAAGGAACCGGCAGAATCATCAACTGGCAGGGATTTGAACTGAAAAGAATCATCATCGCACTCTGCGGCTCCGTTCTTGCTCTGCTCCTTTCGCTTTTCACCCGCTGGTTCATCAGAAACAAATGGTGGAAAATCACAGCCAGGCTGTATCATGCAAAAAACCCCGGTTCATTCTGTGCGCTTCTCGCGGGACCGCTTGCCGCCTTTCTGTTTTTCAGCGGCGTCTTTCTCAGTTTTCTGCCGATGCTGCTGTGCCTGCCGGAACGCGGATATCTTTTCTTTGAAAAACTCTATTTCGGTCTCGTCACCATCGCGGTAACGGCACTGATCCTGAATCTTTTCAAACTGCTCGACGCCGTTCTCCTGAAATTCTTCTCGCGAAACAGGAAGAACAACAGCATGGACAGTCTCGCGGTCAAAGTCATCGGGCGCGTGATTCAGATCATCATCATTATGTTCGCATTCTTTTTTCTCTGCGAAAACGTGCTTGGAATCAATATTACCGCGATTCTTGCAGGGGCGGGTGTCATCGGGCTCGGCATCGCATTTGCCGCACAGGACACCATCGCCAACTTTTTCGGCTCCCTGATGATTATCATCGACCGGCCGTTCAAGGTCAATGACTTTATCCGCATCGACGGCAAGGAAGGCACCGTGGAGCGGGTCGGGCTGCGCAGCACCGGGTTGCGCACGCCGGACGGTTTTCTGGTGACGATCCCGAACAAAACCACAGCCAACGCCACAATCGAAGATGTTTCCTGCCGCCTGACAATCAAACGCGTCATAACGCTGGGGCTGGTCTATGACACTCCGCCGGAAAAGATGGAACGCGCCGTCGCCATTCTTCATGAAATCCTCGACAGCCATGAATCAATCGACCCGAAACTTCCGCCGAAGATTCATTTTGTGGAATTTGCAGACTGTTCTCTGAACATTCAGGTCATTCTGTGGTTCAATACCACGAATCTCTGGCAGAGCCTCGACTGGGCGGATGAAATCAACCGCACCATCCTGAAACGCTTCAATGGCGAAGGACTCGAATTCGCGTTCCCGACCAGCACCACCTATCTTGCCTATGATTCAAAGCGGGAAGTTGAGCTCAAGGTAAAAGAACTGCCGCAATCCCCCGCCGCAGAAGCAGGAGAAAAGAAAGATTGAACGGAGCATATTGCCGCGCCGTATCACGTTTTCATGAAAAAGTTGAATCGGACGCCGGAAAAATACTTTCATATTTTCATATTTATGCTATTTTTCAGGATATACTTTGCAATCCATTTATTTTGAGGTTCCTCTATGGCTGGCGAAAATGAAGAAAAAGTAACGACTTTCAAATTGAGATATGTGATCTGCGGAATCGCGCTCCTGCTGTTCCTGCTTTCGATCTTCTCCTACAACAAGGCGGATCTGGCAGTGCTTGACGGAGGATCCGCAGAGCCTCTCCGGAACTGGGTCGGACCGCTGGGCGCCAATATTTCCAGAGCATTGTTTTATATTTTCGGACTTGCGGTCTATCCCGTCACAAGCCTTATGATCATCTGCCTCGCGCGCGGTTTCATCCCCTATCCACTGAAACGGCGAGGCTACATCATGGCGCTCTGCGTAACAATACTCGGCATCGTGATTCTGCTGGCGCTGTTTCCGCAGGAGTTCATTCTCCATACGGAACGTCTCGGCATCGGGCACAGCGGCAAGCCCGCATTCGCGCTCTCCGGCGGCGCCCTCGGAGCGTTGATCGCCGCACCTGAAACGGAAAACATCTCCGCAGGAATCCTCCGCCGCTGCATCGGCACAATCGGCACCATGGTCACGGCGCTCTGTCTCATTTTTTCGGGTCTTTTCTGGATTTTCATGCAGGACTGGAAGAACATGATCTTCGACGCCATACGCGGGACATCCGCAGGAGGAACCGGGAAACAGCGGAGAAAAGAGCGCGAACCCATGTTTGAAGAAGAAAATCCGGAAACGGGTGAAAAAGTCAGGAAGCAGAAATACCGTCCGGAATTTGAACAGAGCGAAAAGCCGGAGGATGGCGGAGAGGAAACGCCGGAACCGGATAAGACGGCAAAACGTTCCCTGTTCGGGTTCATAAAGAACAAACCGGCGGATCAGGAAGCGGAGGAAGAACTGCCGCCGGAGACAGAGGAAAATTTCAAGGAACTGCCGCCGGTACCGCCTCAACACCGTTCCTATACGGACAGTCTTGACGCGACGGACCGTCATACGCCGGAACGCGACGATGCGTTTGCGGATGACAGGATGCGCCCGCCGCAGGTTACGCGTTCCCAGATGCAGAAGCGCCAGGCGCCTCCGATGCAAAGCGCAAATCCGGCGAATTACAATCTGCCGCCGGTTCCTCTGCTGGATAAACCCAAAGACGTCAAAAATGAGGATGACGAACACCTCAAACAGGCATCCGCGATTCTTCAGGCGACGCTCGACAGTTTCGAGATCAACGGCAGAGTCGCCGATACCGTCGTCGGTCCCCGCATTACACGGTTCGACATTCAGCTTGAACCCGGCGTAAAGGTGGAGAAAGTCTCCAATATCCAGAACAACATCGCCATGGAAATGAGCGCGGAAAGCATCCGTATCCTCGCCCCGATCCCCGGCAGAAACGCCGTCGGTATCGAACTGCCGAACAAAGTCTCCAACATGGTGTTCATCCGCGAACTGTTCGAATCCGAGGCATGGAGAGGGTCCAAAGCGGATATCCCGATCATTCTCGGCAAGGATGTTTCCGGTAAAGTCATGATCGCCGACCTCGCAAAAGCGCCGCACCTGCTGATCGCGGGTTCGACGGGAAGCGGCAAGAGCGTATGTATGAACACGCTGATCATGAGCCTGCTCTTCAAATTCTCGCCGTTCGACCTGAAATTGATCCTTGTCGACCCGAAATTCGTCGAACTGGAGATGTACCGTCCCCTGCCCCACCTGATCACACCAGTCGTGAACGACCCGAAAAAGGTCCCGTTCGCGCTGCGCTGGGGCGTCAACGAAATGGAACACCGTTACCAGATGCTGGCGAAAGTCAAGGCGAAAAACCTGAATGCGTTCAACTCGCGCCCCCCTGATCCCGAACCGGTTTATGACGAAAATGACGATCTCATTCCGCCGAAGCTGCCTCTGCTCGTGATCATCGTCGACGAGCTCGCGGACATCATGATGACGGAAGCCAAGAGCGATGTCGAAACCTCCATCTGCCGTATCGCCCAGAAAGGGCGCGCCGCCGGAATCCATCTCGTCATCGCCACGCAGACTCCCCGTAAAGACATCATTACGGGAACGATCAAGGCGAACCTGCCGACCAAGATCGCGTTCAAGGTTTCGACGGTCATGGACAGCCGCGTCATTCTGGATGCGATGGGCGCGGAAAAACTGCTCGGCAAGGGCGACATGCTTTTCAAGGGACCGAGCGGGGAAACCGACCGTATCCAGGGGTCCATGGTCTCCGACCCTGAAATTCAGAAAGTCGTGGATTTCGTCTCCAGCCAGGTGGAACAGCATTTCGATACGAAAGTCGTGCTTGAAAAACCGGAGGAAGAGGAGGACGAACCCGATGACGGCAAAAACTCCTTCGCCGAGGAGGAGTTCGACGACGACGCCACCGGAGATTATGTCAAGATGGTCATAGCCAAATATTTGCAACCCGGCGACGACGAGAACCTGAAGAAAGCGCTTGACATCATCATCCGTGAAAGCAAGGCAAGCACCTCTTATCTCCAGCGCCGCATGGGAATCGGTTACAACAAGGCGGCGGAAATCATCGACAAGCTGGAACAGCGCGGAATCGTCTCGGCTCCCCTCCCCGGCGGACAGAAGCGCGACATATTAGTTTTCGACGAATTGGGAAAACCGGATTGATTTCTTGACAATCCGTGTTATAATTATTAAGAAATATGAAATACACAACGGTGCATCATGGCTGACGAAAACAATAAATTGAATGCCGAATTAAGAAAAGTGGAAGACGATCTCTTTGCAGCGGATGATTTCTCCGCGAAAGAACCCGTTCCGCTTGACAATGCCATGAAGCCCGTGGAACAGCCTGATTTTGTAAAGCCGCTCCCTGTTGCGGACGAGGATTTGAGCCCTGTTGAGGCGGGTTTTGTCCCGGTCAAAGAAGAAGTCGCGCGGGAAATACCCCAGGAAAATCCGCCGGAAATCCGTATCATGCCGGAAATCAAGACTTTCTCGGAAAACCGGCCGCTTCATAAGAGTGACGTTTTCAGCGAGCCTGTAAAACCGGTTCCCCAGCCTGCCGCTCCGCTGGAACACCCGGTAGAAACTGTGAAAGCCGTTCCGGAGGAAACTCCCGTTCCGGTTCCGGAGGAAAAGCCGTTGCCCAGGCACAAGGAAAAAGTCCCGCAGACAGCAGTATCGGCTCAGAAACAGGAAGCCGAACCCGTTCATTACGCATCCGTCCAGCATCAGACGATTGCCGTCCGCGATGTGGAACACGCTTCGCTGGGGACAATTCTCCGCGAAGCCCGCAATGCGGCGGGGTTGAGCGCGGAACAGGCGGCGGATGTCACGAAAATCCGTCTTGATTATATCGTCGGCATCGAAAACGACGACTTCAAGCGTCTGCCCCCGGTAGTCTTCATCCGCGCCTATTCGCGCACGCTTGCCGGTCTTTACAAACTGGATCAGGCGACGCAGGACGTGATCATGCAGAAAGTGAATGAACTGGAGGCTCCGGCGGATGTCCCGGAGCAACTCCTCCAGAAACTGGAAAAAGACGTTCAGGTCAGCGAAGAGGAAACGAAGAAACTCAAACGGATCATCCTTTATGCCGGATTGGTGATCGCACTGATTATTTCACTGACAATTACCTGTATCGTGGCGGCGGCGATCGGCAAATCCCGCAACAGGGTGCAGGCTCCGGCGGAGCAGAGAACCTCCGTTCCGACATTCCAGTCCGCCGATTTGGAAAAGCTGCTTCCGCAGCAGGTTCCCGAAATCAATGTTCTGGAAGTTCCGCAAAAGAAATAAGCCGTTGCGGCACAATCTGCAAACATTTCCGGGGAATCACATCCGGAACAGTCCGTATTTGATGATGCAGCGGAGCGCGGAAACTCCGTCTTTCCATGAGATTTTCTTGCCTTCGGCATAAGTCCGGCAGGAATAGGAAACCGGCACTTCATAGAACAGAATATCCTGGCGCGAGGCTTTCAGGGTGATTTCCGGTTCAAACCCGAAACGGCATTCTTTGAGTTCAATTTTCTCCAGGACGGAACGCCGGAACATTTTGTAACAGCACTCCATGTCACTGAGCGCAAGATTCGAGAACATATTGCAGAATGCGGTCAGAAACGCATTGATCTTCAGGTGCCAGAAATACATGACGCGGTGCGGAAGTCCCTTCACGAATGCCTCGCGCGCTCCGAAGACAAAATCCGCCTTGTTTTCCAGAATCGGCGCAAGCAGGCGCGGCAACTCCTCCGGATTGTATTCAAAATCGGAATCCTGAACCGTAATGACATCCCCCGTGGCAAGTTTGAAACCGGTATGAAGCGCGGCTCCCTTGCCGCCGTTTTTCTCATGACGGCAGACCTTTACGCCTTTGGGCTCCCATGCCTTGAGCTTTTCAAACGTCCCGTCTCTGGAACAATCGTCCACAGCGACCAGTTCCACTTCGACCCCCTGCTGGAACTTGACATTCCCCACTCGCTCCAACACGGCATCGATGAATTTTTCCTCATTGTAAACCGGAATTACGATAGAAAGTTTCATATTCTCACCATTTTTCATTAGATAAATGGAACTTTACGACTGGAAAAGTTGTTTTTCAAGTAATAATGTAATGGAATTATGCAAAAATACGAAAAGATGTATGATATCCGTAATGTTCCGGCAGGGAATTCCGTGCATGGCACGAGGCTTGCGGAAATATGGATGTGATACAGAATACAGGAAGAAAAAATGAATAAGAATACCTATCTGAATGTGCTTGTGACCGTGATCCTGATCGTGATGGCGGTCCTCTGCTTCGTCTTTGTCAGCGCTCTGGATCAGTTGCGTTTCGCAATGGAGGACATGAACCGTTCCATGAAAAATATCGAGTCCCGCCTCGCCGGTCTGCGTGTCGTATCAGGCAATCAGCCCGCGGCGGCGAACGGCACAGGCGCCGATGTCGCAAACCGTCAGTACTACGATCAGAATGCGGATCAGGGGGGACGCCTCATCACGGCGTTCGGCGCGGATGTCGGCAATATGAATATGCTCGTCACCAATGACGCCTACGTTTCGGAAATCTGGTCCAAGACCATGGACTCCCTCGCCGACCGCGACTATGCGGATAACGGTTCGGGCGCACTCAAACCGATGCTGGCGGAGTCCTGGACGATCTCTCCCGACAAACTCAAATACCGCATCAAACTCCGCAGGGGAATCCTCTGGCACGACTTCAGGGACCCCGTCACGGGAAAGGAATGGAAAAACAGGGAAGTGACCGCGCATGACTTCAAGTTTTATCTGGATGTGGTGAAAAATGAGGACGTTGACTGCGCCCCTCTGCGCGGTTATCTGAAAGATATCGACCGGATCGACGTCATCAACGATCATGAATTTGAAGTGATCTGGAACAAGCCCTATTTCCTTGCCGAGGACATTTCGCTCGGTCTGATTCCGCTTCCCCGGCATCTCTACCATGCCTACGAAGGCCCATTCGACGGCAAGAAATTCAACGACGACCACGAACGCAACCGGATGGTCGTCGGGTGTGGTCCCTACCGTTTCGACAAATGGGAAAAAGGACGCAGGATCGTGCTCCGGCGCTTCGACAACTATTACGGCAGGAATCTCGGCATCATGCCGCCGATTGAAACCATCGCGTTCGATATCATCCAGCATCCGAATACGCGTCTTCAGGCGTTGCTCTCCAATGAACTGGACCTGGATTCGCTCTCCGCCGACCAGTGGGTCAACCGCACCGGCACCAGAGAATTTCAGAAAGACGGTTCGCTCGAAAAACTTCAATATCCCTCCTCCATGTATTCCTATATCGGGCTGAACCAGAAGAACGAACTGTTCCGGGATAAAAGGGTGCGGCAGGCGCTGAGCCATCTTGTCAACCGTGAAAAAATTCTCAAGGACGTATTCTTCAATCTTGCGGAAATGGTCTCCGGGCCTTTCCCGAAAACAAGCGCCTCTTACGACCAGAGCATCAGACCTTACTCTTTCGACGTCGAAAAAGCAAAACTTCTGCTCGCGGAAGCGGGATGGAAAGACACCGACGGCGACGGAATTCTGGACAGGGACGGCAAGCCGTTCCGTTTTACGCTGATCTACCCGAATGTTTCCGTCAGCAACCAGAAGATGCTCCCGATCATCAAGGAGGATATGGCAAAAGCGGGCATCCAGATGGATCTGCTGGGAATCGAATGGTCGGTGTTGGTCCAGCGCCTCGAAAAGAAGCAGTTCGACGCGTGCACGCTCGCATGGACAGGCACCCTGAAGCCCGATCCCTATCAGCTTTGGCACTCCTCGCTGGCAGAAGTGAATGCGTCCAGCAACCATATCGCCTTTGCGAATCCGAAAGCGGATGAACTCATCGAGAAAATCCGCCTCTGCTTCGACCCGGCGGAGCGCAACAGGCTCTACCATGAATTCCACAGACTGATCCATGACGAGGAACCCTATCTGTTCCTGTTCGCGCCTCACAGCCTGGTTGCGGTCAACAAGCGCTACAACAACCGCAGAGTTTTCCGCGACGGCCTCAAAACCAATATCCTGTGGGTAGAACGTAACCGGCAGCTTCAGGTTCCGGGGTATTGAAAATGGACAATGCACAGAAGAAGGCATGGAGCCGGCGTCTCCCGTTCTGTGTGACGCTTCTCCTCCTGCTTTCCTCATTCACTTACCTCTTCCGCCCGTTCTGGTTCGATGAGGTTCTCACTCTCGATAACTTCGTGATGCGCCCGCCGCTGTCGCGCATTTACTTTCTTTATGAAATTCCGAACAATCATATCGTCTTCTCAATGCTGGAAAAAGTCTGGATCGATTTTCTGGCGCTGTTCCTGAATACGCCGTTTTTCCTGTTCCGCGGACTCTCCGTCCTGGCAGGTGCGCTCGCGGTTTTTCTGCTGACGAAACGCATGGTCCGTTCCTGCGGACTCTACGGAGGAGGGCTCCTCTGCGCGGCGTTTGCGGCAAGTTCGGCATGTGCCATTTTCGCCACGGGAGTTCGCGGCTACATGCTGGGATTCCTGTTCACGGTACTTGCCCTGCTCTTTGCGGAAAAGATCGTGGCGCGACCGACCCTGCCCGGATTCCTCGGTTTCTTTCTGATCTGCCTCCTGTCCGTAGGGACCACTCCGACCAATCTGGCTGCGCTGGAAGCTGTCGCCCTGTTCCACGCGTCTTTCTTATGGAAACGGAAACGCAGATTGCCGAGTCTGCTTTACCTGTTTGCGGCTCCAGCCCTGGCACTGGTCTTCTTCTATGCGCCGATCCACGGGAAATTCCTCCGGTGCCTGCAACTCGGGGAAGGATGGTTCTCCGAGGGAAGTGCAGTATGGAACCTTTACGCATCCTTTGCGCTGATTCTTCTCGGCTCGCTTCCATTCTGTATTGCGGGTCTCTTTCACCTCTGGAAAAGATATCCGCGCCTGCGATGGATGTGCATTGCAGGATTTCTGCTGTTCCTGCTGCCGCTTCCGGCATTTTTTGTATTCAAGGCTCCGGCATTCCCGCGCGTTTTCTTCCCGCTGTTTCCCATATGGCTTCTTGCGGCGGGGTATGCGTTCTGCGCTTACCTGAAAATGGTAAAACGGAGCCCGGCATTAAAAACCCTGCCGTTGATCCTGCAAGTCCTCTGCACGGCACTTCTGGTAAACACGGGTTCTTATGCAAGCGATGCCCTGTTCGGAAGCGGACGGCACGACGATATCACGCTGCCGTATTACGCGAGGAACAGCTTCGAACCGCAGAAAATCGTCTCCCTGATTCAGGAGAAATTCAAGTCGGGGGAACATCCGCTGGTCTTCGCCAGTTTCGACTCGGATTACCCGTCGGTTCTTTTCTGCGTCTCCTGCACGGACCTGCCGGAAAACACCGTCATTACGGATCTTCCCAACAGACCGCGGATCAGGGACCTGGATTTCCATACAGGAAAATACTACCTGATCACAAGCGGCAAAAATGATCTGGAGCAGACAATGCGGAGATTCGGCTTCACTGTTGCCGAACCGGTATGGGCCGGTCCTTTCCAGCGGCTGGACCATGTCGCCAAATAATACGGAAAGAGGTTTGAAAAAAGAAGGTACCGTGTTATGTTATCCGAATCAGAATTAACAGTTTGGATGCAGATGGAAGACAAGTCGGATCATATCTTGGTAATTGAGGCGGGGAAGAGCCATTCCCGCTACCTGCGGGACCTCTGGCTCTACCGGGAGCTTTTCCTGATCCTTGCCTGGCGGGATATCATCGTCCGCTACAAGCAGACAATCATCGGAATCGCATGGAGCATCATCCGTCCCCTGCTCGGCATGATCGTATTTACAGTCGTCTTCGGCAAGCTGGCGAAACTGCCGTCGGAAGGGGTGCCGTATCCGCTGATGGTCTATGCGGGAATGCTGATGTGGCAGTTTTTCAGCAGTACAGTTTCCAGCGGCAGCGAATCCCTGCTGGGCAACTCCAACCTGATCTCCAAAGTTTACTTCCCGCGCCTGATCATCCCCTCTACCAGCATGACGGTCAGCCTTACGGATTTCCTGATCTCGGCGGTGGTTTTCATTCCGCTGTTTTTCTGGTATGGGACAATCCCGTCATGGAAGATCGTCTTTCTCCCCTGCTTCATTCTGCTGACGGCAATCTTATCCCTTGGCGTCACTTATTTCATTTCGTCCCTGAACGTGAAATACCGTGATTTCCGTTATGTGATTCCGTTTGCACTGCAGGTCGGCATGTATATTTCCCCGGTCGGCTTCACCACCGCGATCGTGCCGGAGCGCTGGCAGCTTCTCTACTCTCTGAATCCGTTGGTCGGAATCATCGACGGCGTTCGCTGGTCGCTGTTCGGAACCCCGCTGAATCTTTTTTCTCTGCTCATATCCATCGCGATTTCCCTGTTTTTCCTCCTGTGCGGCTACTTCATGTTCCGCCGCATGGAACGCGAATTCGCAGACTTTATCTAGTTAAGAGTTAAGAGTTAAGAGTTATGAAATAAATAGGAATATTTAATGATGGATAAGATAAAAAAAGATTCTGTAAGAGATAAAAGTTATGCTTTTGCATTGAGAATGATAAAGATGTATCAGCATTTGACGAAGGACAAACAGGAATTTATTTTATCAAAACAAGTTCTGCGTTCCGGGACAAGTATAGGAGCAAATATTGAAGAAGCCAGCGGAGCGCAATCCAATAAAGATTTTCTGGCAAAAATGACAATAGCCTATAAAGAAGCGCGGGAAACTCATTACTGGTTGCGTTTATTACATGATTCAGGCTATTTCACAGAAAACGCTGCAATAAGTATCCTGAATGATTGCGAAGAACTTTTGAAAATGCTGGCATCAATCAAGAAAACCACCCAGTCCCGTCTTAACTCTTAACTCTTAACTATGAAGATCATAACCGTAGAACATCTTTCCAAATACTACACGATCGGGCACGACCGGAACAGCGGAGTAATCCGTTACAAGACATTCCGCGAAAGCATGATGTCCGCCGGACGGAGTCTGTACCAGCGTCTGCGCCATCCGCTGAGTCCGAATCGGGAACAGGTGGAGCTGGAGGAGTTCAGGGCATTGGACGACGTCTCGTTCGAGGTGGAACAGGGCGACCGGATCGGCATCATCGGACGCAACGGAGCCGGCAAATCGACGCTGTTGAAGCTTCTCTGCCGGATCACGGAGCCGACGAAAGGCAGAATCACGATGCACGGACGCGCCGCCAGTCTTCTGGAAGTCGGCACGGGTTTCCATCCAGAATTGAGCGGACGGGAAAACATTTATCTGAACGGTGCGATTCTTGGCATGAAACGTGCCGAGATCAAACGTAAATTCGACGAGATCGTGGATTTCTCCGGCGTGGAAAAGTTTCTGGACACCCCTGTCAAGCGTTATTCCAGCGGCATGTATGTGCGCCTTGCCTTTGCCGTTGCCGCGCACCTGGAGTCGGAAATCCTCCTGATTGACGAAGTCCTTGCCGTCGGCGACGCCGAATTCCAGAAAAAATGCCTCGGCAAAATGGATGACATCTCAAAAACTGAAGGGCGAACCATCCTCTTCGTCAGCCACAATATGGGAGCGATAAAAAATTTATGCAATAAGGGAATACTATTGTCAACAGGAAGAATTTCATATTCCGGTAACTGCCATTCAGCTATTCATAATTATATGGATTCCACGCAAAAGCACCATACACATTCATTAGCGACCAGATCTGACCGTAAGGGCAATGGAACCTTACGATTTCAATCAATTCAAATTAGGAATCACTTAGGCGAGAACAGCAATATTCTTCAAACCGGGGCATCAGCAGAATTTGTCATTCAGATAGAATCCAGTCAGGAAAGAAAAAATGAAGATATCGAAATTGCAATCAGAATTGATAATGATGCATCTATTCATTTAACGACTTTAAATATAAGAAATCTTGCAACACAGCTGCAATTTAAAAAAGGGATAAATACAATTATTTTCAAAATACCTCAAATTCCTTTTTTCAAAGGTAATTATCACATTATTTTATATGCTGATGTAGACAAAATCCTGGCGGACAGAATTGAATACGCGACCAATTTCTCTGTTCTTTCTGGTTCTTACTATGGTGGGATAATCACACAGGGAAATGCTTCATTATTTGCAATAGACTATTCTGTATCCTATGAGGCGAAACCATGAAACTCTTTTTTACCGGTGATATAGCTAAACAAACAACTCATGATTCTTTTCTATCTGTATCTTTGCAGAAACAAATAGCCGCCTGCGATTTTGTCATAGGAAATCTGGAGGCTCCAATTCCAGGAAAAGATGCAAAAGCAATCAAGAAATGCGGTCCTATTCTTTCTCAAGACAAACAAATTGTTTATCTCTTGAAAAAGGCAGGATTCACTCATCTAACTATCGCAAACAATCATATTATGGATTATGGATTAACCGGTCTAAAGGATACCCTTCAACAGTTATCCGGTAATCTTGAGTTCACAGGAGCCAGTGATAACGCTGAAAAAGTCTACTTGCCTAGCATTTTTGAAAAAGAGGGTATTAAAATTGCTTTATTTGCCGCAGCCGAATTTGGCTTTGGAGTATGCCCTGGGAATGGGTATGGAGGGTATGCCTATATACAAGCGGAAACATTAAAGCAGCAAATCATGCAAGCTAAAAAAAGTGGATATATCTGTATCTTATCCATACATGCAGGATTGGAAGATATCTCTTATCCATTGCCGGAGTGGAAAAAAATATACAAAGATTTTTGTAATGTCGGAGTAGATGTCATCATCGGTCACCATCCACATGTTCCTCAGGGATTTGAACGTTATCATACATCACTCATTTTTTATAGTTTAGGAAATTTTTATTTTGATCATGAATCAATGTTAACGGAAAAATATACAACTGCATATAGTGTTCTGCTGGATATTACACATATCGGGATTACTTACAAAATAATTTGGCATAGATTATGTAATAATCAGGTCTCTCTTTTAGAGGAAAACTCCGAACAGGAAAAGTATCTTACTTCTCTACTAAACTCTTCCACTTATGAAACGAATTGTAATCAGGAAGCAAAAGTATTTTGGGAGCAGGTCTATAGAAAATATTATTCTGTTTTTCAAGGTCCAGAACAAAAGTTCTGGAATTTCTTTCTCCATAAATTAAAAAAACGTTTAAAGTTTCCATTAGAAAAATATTCTAAACTAGAAGAAAATATTGATCTTTGGATGCAACATAATTTGCTTATAGAAAGCCATATTTTCATCCAACAGAGAGCCCTGAAAAATATTTACTGTGAACAGTATCCTTATAACATGAAAGGTTAAACAATGTTAAAGAACATCATACAGTTTTTATATCCTATAAAAAAAATGCTCTCAAAAATAAAAGCTTCTTTCACACCGGAGCGGAATTATGCATTTTATTCACGCTTATCACCTAAAAAATATGAAAAAGAACAGAAAAGAGCCTTTAAAATTGTTTTTGGAAAAAAACTTACCCGAGAAAATGTCAAAACATTCAATGAGAAGATCCAATGGTTGCGTTGTTATGACAATACTCCAATAAAGACTATTTTAGCAGATAAATATCGTGTCAGAGATTATGTAAAAAAACAAGTAGGAGAAAAATATCTTATAAAGTTATTGGGAGTCTGGAACAATTTTGATGAGATTGATTTCTCTAAATTACCAAAGTCTTTTGTATTAAAAGCCAATCACGGTTGCGGTTGGAATATTCTAGTTACAGATAAAAAGACTCTTAATATTGAAAAAGCAAAACAGAATATGAAAGAGTGGTTGAATACAAATTATGCATTCTATTTTCTGGAATTGCAGTATAGGAATATTCATCCTAAAATCATTGCAGAAGAATTTATCTCCAACAGCAGTAATAATTTATATGATTACAAAGTCTATTGTTTTAATGGACGTCCAGAATATATCCAATTCATTGGTGATCGTGCAACCCCTCCTACTCGGGAAATTTTTCTAGATAGGAATTGGATTCCACAACCTTTTACCTATACTTATCCCAGATACGAAACGCTACCGCCAAAACCAACTTGCTTAGATGAATTGTTATCCGTTGCAGAAAAACTTGCCGCTAATTTTGCCTATGTCAGAATAGATCTTTACGTATTAAATGACAATTCTATCCGTTTTGGAGAAATGACATTTACACCGGCTGGCGGCATGGATCATTGGACTCCCCCTGAATGGGATTTAAAACTAGGCAATCTGCTCAAACTTCCGGAAAAAGAAGATTAAATCAATTATGAAAAATACTGCTCCCATTGTTTTATTCTGTTACAACCGGGTCGAATATCTGATTCAGACTGTAATGGCTCTGCGTGCCAATGAACTTGCGGATCAAAGCGATTTGATTATCTTTTCCGACGGTCCCAAGAATGAATGCGATACCGGAAAAGTCAAGGCTGTCCGGGAATACATTCACCTGATACAGGGATTCAGGAAAGTGGAAATCCATGAAAGTCCCGTCAACAAAGGTCTGGCGAATTCCGTCATTGCAGGCGTCACGGAAGTCGTAAACCGCTACGGAAAAGTCATTGTACTGGAAGATGATCTGGTGACATCCCCCTGTTTTCTCCGCTTTATGAATGAGGCACTGGACCTGTATCAGGACGAAGAACAGGTCTGCAGCATTCACGGTTTCTCCTGGAATACAAAAGAAAAACTTCCGGATACCTTTTTCCTGAGAGGCGCGGACTGCTGGGGATGGGCGACCTGGAAACGCGGATGGGATCTGTTTGAACCGTCGGCGGAAAAACTGCTGGCATCTTTCCGGGCAAAACCAGAACTGATTCCGCTCTTTGATTTCAATGGTTCCTATCCCTACTTCCAAATGCTGGAAAATCAGAGAAGAGGAATCATTGATTCCTGGGCGATCCGCTGGTATGCCTCCGCATTTCTCGCAGACAAGCTAACTCTGCACAGCGGGAACAACCTGATTCAGAATATCGGACTCGCCGGAACTCACATACGAACAGAGGATCGTTTCCCAAAGATTACCGGAAATCATCTTTCTTTTCCTGTTCATAAGATTCCGGTGACAGTCAATGAACGGGTATATCAGATTTATGCCGATTTCTTCAAGTCTGCCTCCCCCGCCTTCTCCCCGTCCGGCATAAGCGGCATGTTGCGCAGAACTGCCGGAAAAATCCTGCCGGATTTTCTGAAAAGATTTTTACACAGATGCATGGGACAGGAAAACCCATGGAAGGGAGATTACGACAGTCTGGAAAGTGCGCAAAAGGAAGCAGTCGGATATGATGCCGCCAATATCCTGGAAAAAGTAAAGGATGCGATGAAAGAGGTGATCGCGGGAAACGCAGTCTTTGAGCGGGATTCCGTTTTATTTGTCCATGAGGAACCCAATTATCCTCTGATTTCATCACTCCTTTTCGCCATGCACGGGAAAGAGGAGCTTCATCTTTTGGACTTCGGAGGCTCTCTGGGCAGTGTCTATTTCCAAAACCGGAAGTTTCTCTCCTGCTTCAGGAAGATCTCATGGGAAATCGTGGAACAAAAACACTTCACGGAAGCCGGCAGAGAACTGTTGAAAGGGTTCCCGGAAATCAGTTTCCAGCAATCCGTCGAAGATGTTTTCCGAAACGGGAAACCGGACATTGTGCTTTTCTCCAGCGTGCTTCAGTATCTGCCGGACTTTCAACCGCTTCTTCAAAAAGTAATGGATGCGGAGTGCGATTACATTCTGATTGACCGGACTCCGATTTTCACAGAAAATGAAAAGCGCCATTACTGCATCCAGCATGTACCCCCCAGCATTTACCCAGGCTCCTATGCAGTACAAATATTCGGAAGGAATGATTTCAGCAATATTCTGAACTCCCGTTACCGGCTGCTTGACGATTTTCTCAGTTATCAGACTAAAATAAGACTTGGTATCTCTCAAGACCATGCGGAGTACAGAGGACAGCTTTGGAAAAGGAAGTCTTAATTCCCACCGAAAAACAGGATAGAAAGATGGATGAAAAGCAAAAAGCTCAGACGGGGAAAAAATATATAACGGTTTTCCAGGCTATTATAAACAGTTACCGTGACGCCGCCTTTTCCGATGGCATCATGAGCCTTCTTTTCAATCCATTTTTCTTTGCACGGAAATCTCTTATGCAGCAGATTCGCGAACTCGGCAAAAGTCTGCACGGAAAAGTTCTCGATGTAGGATGCGGATTGAAACCCTATGAAAAATTGATAAAATGTGAAAGCTACACCGGTTTGGAATATGCCCCGGAAGGAAAATATGCCGGAAAAGCTGATTTCACCTATGACGGACACTCTTTTCCATTTCAGGATCAGGAGTTTGACTCCATTATTACCAGCCAGGTACTGGAACATGTATTTAATCCCGAGGAATTTCTGGATGAAATAGCCAGATGCCTGAAAGACAACGGCCCATTATTGTTGACTGTCCCGTTTGTCTGGGACGAACATGAACAGCCGCAGGATTTCGGCAGATATTCTTCATTCGGGTTGCGATATATTCTTGAAAAACATGGTTTTCAAATCATAGAACAGCGGAAGACCTGCAATAACATCACTTTGATCGTTCAGCTTTTAAACGGTTATATCTTCAAAACGATCAAGCTGAAGAATCCCCGCCTGCGCATGTTACTGATTCATCTCTTCACGATGCCGCTGAACTTGATCGGATCATTTCTGAACCTATGCCTTCCCGTCAACGATGATCTCTATCTGGATAATATCATTCTAGCCCGCAAGCAACAGGGAAAAAGCGTTTTATAAAGACGGTCTGATATTTCCATGCATCAGGCTTACAATAACCGGTTTGACGCACTGCTGCAATAGACGCCTGATAAACCTTTTTTCCTGAATTTCCTGACGGTTCAGCATATCCACGGAATCAACCCTGACATTCCAGACATCTGAAATATCGCCGGAGCATTATTCATTCTTTGCAAAACAATCTCCCGGCTGGGTCAATGAGCTCTTGTAATGCCCACCGTTTTTCAAGGGATGCATTACAAATATTTCCCGCAGCTTCTACCGTCCGTTCAGGAGAAAAGTGAAAGACAGACTGCACAGGCTCATTGAGACTTACCTTTGAAATCAGGTTTCATTCGCATTTTTCTCGGAAAATGCCATTTGCTTTTTTATGCTTTTCTGATATAATAATGCTGTCATAAGGAATCCAACTTGGAGAAGGCAAATGCAGAAGATCACAGTTCGCAATTCCGGAATTGTTTCGTTGAAACGCATCATTGATGAACGGGACGGGGCATTGTGCATCATGGAAGCCCGGCGGGACATTCCATTTGATATAAAGAGAGTTTATTATATCAACAATCTGGAACATCAGTCCAGCATCCGGGGCAAACATGCCCACAAAACGCTCCGGCAGGTGATCTTCTGCATCAACGGCAGCTTCATGCTTTCTCTTGACGACGGAACCAACCGGCAGGACGTCCTGATGTGGAAAGACAATGAAGGAGTTATCCTGGGACCTTGTCTTTGGCATACAATGCACAGCTTTTCCAGCGGATGCGTTTTACTTGTCGCCGCCTCCGATTACTATGACGAGTCTGACTACATTCGGAACTATGACGCATTTCTGCAGTATGTGAAAGGAACAAAATGAACATTCCTCAATCCAGCCCGCTGCGTTCCCGGCAGCACTATGCGGAACTCCTGGAAAAGAAAATAGCCTCCGTCTTAAACAGCGGATGGTACATCCTGGGAAAGGAAGTGGACGCTTTCGAGGCCGCTTTTGCCGCCTTTTGCGGAACAGAACAGTGTATCGGCTGTGCCAATGGAACGGATGCAATCGAGCTGGTTCTGCGGGCTATGGGCATCAGAAACGGAAATCATGTGGCAACCGTCGCCAACACGGCTGTCGCCACCGTCGCCGGAATTGAGCGATCGGGAGCGGAAGCGGTTTTTGCCGATATTTGCCCCGAAACCTATACGATGTCCCCCGATTCCCTGAAGGAACTGCTGAAAAAAGACCCTCTCATAAAAGCAATCGTCGTCGTGCATCTTTTCGGATGCCCGGCGGACATGGACAGAATTCTTGCCATTGCGGAAAAAGCGGGCATTCCGGTAATTGAGGACTGCGCACAAGCGCATGGAGCCAAATATAAAGAACGCCCTTGCGGCTCTCTCGGAACCGCCGGATGTTTCAGCTTCTACCCGACTAAAAACCTCGGCTGTCTGGGAGACGGCGGCGCAGTTGTCACCTCTAATTCTGAGCTTGCCGGAAAGATTCGCGCGTTACGCCAATATGGCTGGGAAAAACGCTTTATCAGCAGTTTTCCCGGAATCAATTCCCGTCTGGATGAATTACAGGCGGGAATCTTGTCCGTAAAACTTCCGTTCCTTGAGAAGGACAATGCCAGCAGGCGAATTATTGCGCAAAAATACAATGAAGCGTTCCGCCATATTCAGGAGCTGACGCTCCCCGGAGAGCCCCCCGCAAGCCGGCATGTCTACCATCAGTACGTCATTCGGTATGCAAAACGGAATCAGCTCCGGGACTACCTTGCCGCAAACGGGATTGCATCAGCCGTTCATTATCCTGTCCCCGTTCACAGGCAGCCTGCCTATGTTTCACGGCAAATGGCGGTTCCCCTGCCCGTGACGGAGCAGGTCAATGAAATGATCCTGAGCCTTCCGATGTTTCCTGAACTGACGGAAACGGAGCTGAATTATGTGATCGAAAAAATACAGAGATTCTTTTCATGACATTCCACTTCTGCACCTGTTTCGACAGCAACTATCTGATCTACGGATACACTCTCTACCGTTCACTGAAGGCAACGGGAATCGAATTCAAGTTGTATGTGGCTTGTCTGGACGATACGGTCTTTCAAAATCTGCAGATGCTGCGTCATCCGGAAATCATACCAATTCCTCTTTCCGATATCGAAGCAGACGACCCGGAATTTTCCGCCTGCCGGGAAAACCGGAGTCGTGTGGAGTACATCTTCACATTGAGCCCGGTATTGCCTCTGTATATTCTGCGGAAGTTCCCGGGAATTGATATTCTCGGATATCTGGATTCCGATCTCTATTTCTTTTCCTCGCCGGAACCCGTATACCGCAGGCTGGGACAGGCTTCACTGCTCATCTTCGAACACGATTTTGCACCTGTTTCAGTTGATTTTGCCAAAAAAGTCGGATACTTCAATATGTCATTCCAGCTTTACCGCAATGATGAGACAGGGAAAAGATGCCTTGAAAAATGGAGAAGGCAATGTATCGAATGGTGTTATGATTTCTGGGAAGACGGTAAATTTGCGGATCAGAAGTATCTTGACACATGGCCCGGGGAATTCGGAGCCGTAGCCCTGAATGCGGCTTCCGGCGCCGGAGTCGCGCCGTGGAACTGTTTCAAATATCAATATGATCTGTCTGATATTCCAAAGCTCTGTGGTGTTCCTCTGATATCTTTTCATTATCAGGGCACAAAAATGCTCAGATACGGGCTGATCACGCCCTGCGAAGGAATCTGGCTGCCCTACATACCGTCCGACTTGCTGAACTTCTTCACCGGCAGATATTATACGGAACTCTGTAGAACACGGGACATTCTGAGAGAAAATCTCGGGAAAACGGCGGTAAAATCAAAGTTCACCTTCGCCAGAGTTGCACCGGCAGACAGGAAAAAAGGAGTGCGAAAAAAAAGGTTGGTTGATTATCTCAAAGACGTTTTTTATATTCTGACAGGCAGAATTCTGTTTCACGGGCATACCTGTTTTGCATTTTGCCGTATTCGTAAGGATTATCAATGAAACTCTCCATCATCACGGTCAACAGAAACAACAAAGACGGCCTGGAAAAGACAATACGCAGTGTCATTCGGCAAACAAGCCACGACTATGAATACATCATCATAGACGGCGCTTCGACTGACGGCAGCCCTGAAATCATCAGAAACTATGAAGAGAATATCACATACTGGATCTCGGAACCGGATACCGGCATTTACAATGCGATGAACAAAGGAATACGGAAAGCCCAGGGAGACTATTGCCTGTTTCTCAATTCCGGAGACTGGTTATATGAGAAGGATGTTCTTGAAAAAATCGCACCTCACCTGGACATGAAAACTCCAATCATATCCTGCAGAATTATGCGCGACGATGCCCCGGAAGGACTCACGGCAAGAAGATACAACATCTTTACTGCTGTTTCCATCGGACTGCCGCATCAAGCGACTTTCATAGCAAGACATCTCTTTCATACTTTCGGCATGTATGATGAAACTTACAGGATACGCTCTGACTCCAGTTTTTTCTTTAAAACAATCATATTGAATAAAATACCATATTTAATCATTGATATTCCCATTGCTTTCTTCGATGGTTCCGGGATCAGTTCCACCAATCAGGAACTAATGAAGAAAGAATTCACACGTTTTATAATGCATGACGCCCCACTGTATTTCACCATCCCATTTCTATTCAAGGAAACCATGAGAAAACTACTGCCTGCCCGTTTCTGGAATTTTCTTGCAAAACAATATCCAGGAATATAATATTTTATTTTTTTCTTCTATATAAAATATTTCTCAATTTCCTCATTATTATTGTCTTCATACGAAAGATCAAAATAAACCAGAAATAAAAAGTCTGCTTTTTGAAAGGCTCCCCGAGGTAAAAGTCAGGTATCTTCCATTTGGCGTCGCCTTGCATGTGGAGACTCCATAAAAACCACTCCTTATTTGTCTTCTGATCTACTAATTTCCAATGATTCCCTGATCGAAAAATCCGGTTAGAACTCCCATGCCAGCCGATTTCTTCCTGATAGGAGTAGCTGAACCTAGATGTCTTGGATATTGCAGAAAGATTCAACAAGCCTTGCGAAAAATATTTGGTAAATAAGTAAAGGGTCGTCATATCGCAAATTCCTCCATTGGAATGGACTTGTTTATATTTTTCCCAAAACAGCTGAAGTTCGTGATAAAACTTTGAACCGGGAGAAATACAATCATATAAAAACTCATTGTAGCGAGTTAAAGCCTCTAAAGTCCAACACGCGGTATGAGGGGAAACAGAGCGACTCTCTGAGAAGGATACTGTTTCCGGCAATAAGACAGCATATTGAAATGCTTGTTCCGGCATAATGTCATATAGACTGGAAAAAATAAGCACATCCGAGTCAAAATGCCAAATTATTTCCAATTTATGTCTGCGGCAAAAATTTTCCATAATGTAAGTTCTTTGAAAACAAGCATTTTCAAAGAAAAAAGAATTGAATGAACGATGGTTCCGACGATATAAATCAGAAAAAAGTTTTGCTTTTTCTGAATAATCTTCAATATCATAAGTCTCGACAAATGAACCACAAGAACAGGCAGCACAATCACCAATCAGAATAATCCGGGAATAGGGATTACTCTCATGCGCCTGATGAAGAATATATGGCAAATATGGAGCACTTCCCCTATGAATAAACAAAAAAGGAATCCCGTCTTTGGACATGTTTAATGATTCCTTTCCCATATAAAAAGACTATAAAAAGGGCGAGTTAATTCCAAGTTCGGTCGGTATTCATTCGGGAAAATCACACTTCCAATTCGATATCTTATCTTTCGATACAATGACATTTCAAATTTCCTTGTTTTGTTTTCCTGAAATTATCCGGGACAGCACAGCGCGCAGCCTCATTGCGCAATAGTAGGAACCGGCAAAAAGACGCGGATATCCGTGACGGATCAGAATATGGCGCAACTCCGCGGCAGTCTGCTTCCGGCGGACAGTGCTGAGCCCGCCAAGCGCAAAGTCCGTCAACGGACGGTCCAGATAGGTGAAGACGGCTCCCGACTCTTTCGCACGCAGGAAAAAATCAAGGTCGGCGCAGATCCGGAAAGATTCGTCGAAATACCCGATCCTTTCAAACAGAGACCGCCGGATGAAAGCCGCCGGATGAAAAATCCGGGCGCCTCCGAACGATGCAATCCCCCCCGGGGGCTTTACTTCACGCCCGTTTACCAGAATGTTTCCATAAACAATATCGCTTTCCGGCACGGATTCAAACCGCTCCTTCACTGCCTCCAGCGTCCCCGGCAGATAGGCGTCGTCCGCATTCAGACATGCGGTCAACTCATTTCCGGCACTCCGGATTCCCTTGTTCATTGCCTCGTAAATACCATTGTCTTTTTCCGATATCACGCGCACATTGCCGAAAGCACGCACTTTTTCCAGAGTATCATCCGAGGATTGATTGTCGATCACCAGATGTTCCGTTTCCGCCAGACGGTTTTCCCGCACAGACTGCAGGCACCGGCGGATGCTTCCGCCTGCATTGAACGTCGCCGTGACAATGGAAAAATCACTCATCTGCCAGACACCCGGCTGCGGTATTCTTCAATCTGGGCGGCGATGCCGTCCTCCAGCGAAATCACAGGTTTCCAGCCGAGACTGCGGATCTTGGAACTGTCCATCAACTTCCGTTTCATACCGTCCGGCTTTGTCCTGTCCCAGAGAATCCTGCCTTGAAAACCGGCAAGGCGGGCGACCAGTTCCGCAAGCTCGCGAATCGAAATTTCCTCGGAACTCCCGACATTGACGATCTGCGGATCATCGTGATTCATGAAAAGGAAATAAACTGCGGACGCCATATCGTCAACATTCAGGAACTCGCGCAGCGGAGTTCCCGTTCCCCAGCACACCACCTCCTGTCTCCCCTCCGCAACGGCATCGCAGAAGCGCCGGATCAGAGCGGGAAGCACATGGCACCGTTCAAGATCGAAATGATCGTTCCGCCCGTACAGATTGCAGGGCATCGCGCTGACCGTATGGAAGCCGTACTGCTGCGACAGATACACACAAAGTTTATATCCGGCGATCTTCGCCAGCGCATACCCCTCGTTCGTCGGTTCCAGCGGCCCGGTCAGGAGATACTCCTCCCTGATCGGCTGCGGAGCCTCGCAGGGATAAATACAACTGCTTCCGAGAAAACAAAGTTTCTTCACCTGATGAAGATATGCCTGCCAGATCAGGTTATTCTGAATCTGGAGATTTTCCAGCAGGAATTCCGCCTTGAAACGGTCATTCGCCGCAATTCCGCCGACCTTTGCGGCGGCAATCACCACATATTCCGGCTTTTCCGCATCATAAAACGCCTTGACCTCACTCTCATTCCGCAGATCCAGCTCCTCATGCGTGCGCGTCAGAAGATTGTGATAACCGTTTTTCTCAAAACAGCGCAGAATCGCGCTGCCGACCATTCCCCTGTGTCCTGCGATGAAAATCCGGGCATCCTTTGCAATCATTTCAACATGCCCCCTGCTTCCCGCCGCGCACCAGGCGCAGATCGCTTTCCACCATGATCTCCACAAGTTTTTCGAACGTCACAGCCGGCTTCCAGTGAAGCAGGCGCTCCGCCTTGGACGCATCGCCGAGCAGAGCCTCGACCTCCAGCGGACGGTAATAAACCGGATCAATCCGGATCAGGACTTTCCCGGTATCCGCATCAATTCCGCACTCGTCCACTCCCGCGCCTTTCCATTCAAGACGATGCCCGAGCAAACCGAACGCCCGTTCCGCAAATTCGCGGACACTGTGCGATTCCCCGGTCGCAGCCACATAGTCATCCGGCTCATCCTGCTGAAGCATCAGCCACATCAGCCTCACATAATCCGGCGCATACCCCCAGTCGCGCAGGCTGTTCAGGTTGCCGAGATACAGGCAATCCTGCAATCCGAGGTGAATCCGCGCCGCCGCCATCGTAATCTTCCGCGTGATGAAAGTCTCTCCCCGGCGGGGCGACTCATGGTTGAACAGAATGCCGTTGGATGCATGGATTTTATAGGATTCACGGTAGATTTTCACCAGCCAGAAGGCATAGAGTTTTGCCGCGGCGTAAGGGGAACACGGGTGAAACGGGGTCTTCTCGGTCTGAGGCACCTCCTCGACCTGCCCGTAAAGCTCGGAAGTGGACGCCTGATAAAAACGGGTCGGAATCCGCGTCTCCTTCACTGCGTCAAGAAGCCGCAGAGTGCCGAGCGCATCGACGTCGCCCGTATATTCCGGCACCTGAAAGGAGACCCCGACATGGGACTGCGCCGCAAGATTGTAGATTTCCGCCGGCTGGATCTTCTCAAGCAGACGGTTCAGATTGCTGGAATCCGTCATATCGCCGTAATGCAGGAACAGGCGGCACCCCTCCTTATGCGGGTCTTCGTAAAGATGGTCGATCCGCTTCGTATTGAAGTTGCTCGCCCGCCGGATAATCCCGTGAACCTCATATCCTTTTTCCAGCAGAAGCTCCGTCAGATAGGAACCGTCCTGCCCGGTAATGCCTGTAATCAACGCCCTTTTCATAAAAATATCCTGTCGCTGTACTCTCTTGATGACTCTCTGCTAAAATACCATTGAAACAACAAGAATACAAATTTCATCCCCGGCGTATCCGGATTTTTTTTCGGCAAACACAGCCGCCCCACCCCGGTTCTTCTCCCTTTCCGCCCCCGCATTGCATAATTATTTGTGAAAAATGTTGACAAACGCTCCTTAACAAGGTAAATTGTCACAGCAAATAATTTTTGGAGGATCATTATGAGACAAGGCAGCGTAACACGCACCACCCGGGAAACAGATATCAAGGCATCCATCAACCTCGACGGAGAGGGCAGGTCCGACATCTCCACGGGAATTGCCTTCATGGATCATATGCTTACCCTGTTCGCAAAACACGGCAAATTCGATCTTGAAGTCTCTGCAAAAGGCGATCTGGAAGTGGACTGCCATCACACCATGGAGGACCTCGGGCTGGTTCTCGGAGAAGCGATCGCGCAGGCGGTCGGCGACAAAAAGGGCATCCGCCGCTACGGCAGCTTCCTGCTCCCGATGGACGAGGCGCTTGCATTGATCGCGCTGGACCTTTCCGGCAGACCTTATCTTGTCTATAACCTCGTTCCTCCGGCGGCGCGGATCAAGGAGTTGGACACTGCGCTGTTCAAGGAGTTTTTCCAGGCGTTCTGCGTCAAAGGCGGCGTCAATCTTCATATCCGGATGCTCGAAGGCGCCGAAGTGCATCATGTTTTCGAAGCAGTTTTCAAAGGGCTTGCCAGAGCACTCGCGCAGGCGGTCGAGATTGATCCGAGGGAAAAAGGAATTCCGTCCACAAAAGGTTCTCTTTAAAATTTCAGGAGAAAAACGGCGTCCTGCACGCTGTCTTGAGGTCCCTGCCGAATGAGCGAATATATTTGCAGCAGATGCAACAACAGTTTTTCCTGCAATGCGGATGATGCGGATCGTATCACCTGTCCGTATTGCGGAGAGGAACTCGCGCTCGACAATGCCTCCGACATTTTGCCGGAGGGGTTCCGGATCAACGGGTTCCGGATCATCCGCCTGCTGGCATCGGGCGGGTGCGGGCGTGTCTACCTTGCCGATCAGGTCGCGATGGAACGGCAGGTCGCCATCAAAATTCTCAAGCAGTCTCTCGCGGATCAGGAAGATGCGGCGGAACGGTTCATCAATGAGGCGCGCAATGCCGCCAAGTTCCAGTATCCCAATATCGTGACCACCCTTGAAGCGGGGAAAGTCAACGGGCTTTATTACATCGCGATGCAGTATGTCAACGGCGAAACCGTCGAAAAACAGCTTGATGACGGCAAGATTTTTTCGGAGTCGGAAGCGCTTTCCATCGTCCTCAAGATCGCGGGCGCGCTCCAACTGATCTGGAACAAACACCGGATGTTTCACAAAGATATCAAGCCGGCAAACATCATGCTTGATTCCGACAATGAAGCCATGCTTCTCGATATGGGAATCGCACAGCAGGCGGGCGAGGAATCGCTCATCAACGGGGAAGTGGAAGGATCGCCGTTCTACATGAGCCCGGAGCAGATTCAGGGCAAGACACTGACATGGAGCACCGACCTCTACTCTCTCGGCGCGACTTTGTACCACATGGTAACGGGCTGTGTCCCGTTTTACGACAAATCCATTGATCAGATTCTTGAGATGCACAACAACGCCCCCTATCCGGAACCGTCGGAACGGGCGCCCGGCTCCGATATTTCCCCGGAACTCTCCGGCCTGATGAAACGGATGCTCGGCAAAACACCCCGGAAACGTTTCTCCTCATGGGAGGAATTTCTCCAGGCGGCTTCCGTCATTTATGAGGAACGGCAGGCGGAAGAACAGGCATTTCTCCATCCGCCGATCAAACTGACTCCGGTCATAACGGCTTCGCAGCCGCTGCCGGGGCGTCCCATGAAAAAGCATTGGGTACTGCTGTTTTACGGGTTCATCCTGATTCTTTTCGTGCTGATCCTCGCGGCGCTGTTCATCTGGCACAACAACCGTCTTGCGGCACAGGCTCTGGAGAATTGCAGATTCGATCCCTACACCACCAATCCGCAGGAATATAAAAAAGCATTGGACCAAGTCTATCTGACAGCGCAGAAGTTCGGGGTTCGAGCCAGAATCCGCAGAGAGGTCGATGACGCTTACGCCCGGCTGAAACAATTTGAAAATGAATTCCTGACGCTTCAGGCAAAAGTCAACCAGGCGCTCAACCGGGCGGAAAAACTGAAAGCACAGGCGCAAAAGGAAACCGCGCTCGGCAAAAAACTGGTGGAACAGAAACATTCCGACGACAATCATTACACACGCGCCCGGAAACTGTTGAACCAGGCGGCAATTCACCTGAACGGCATCACAACGAAAGACCCGCGTCTGCAATCTGTCATCAACGAGCGAATCAAACTCAATGAAGAAGAAATCCAGAAGATCAAAGCATTGGAGAAGGAACGCGATACCTATGCTGTCAGGCTCAGGAAAGAGCGTGAGGCGCGGATTGCGGAACAGAAGCGCAGGCAGGCGGAAGCGGCACGCCTCAGGCAACAGGAGGAACTCCGGAAAAAACAGCTTGCCGAAGAAAACAGAAAAAAGCAGACAACGCTCAAATCTTATCAGGAACGGCTCGAAAAATATAAAAATGAACTCCGGTCCATTATCGTGGAGGCGGTCCTGACTCAGAATTTCGACTCCTGGGCAGAAAAACTAGTCTCCCCGGAAGGACTGAATGAAGCAGCGGATTACAAAGCCGCCACGACCGCCTTCCTGAACTGGTACCAAGCTATGAAAATCTTCGCGGAGGAAATGAAATCCGCGCACGGCCTGATCTACGATTCCCGCCGGGATTACGTCGGATTTCCCCTGATGAGCCCCATCACCGGAAAGAAAATGAAAGTGGGCCGCATCAAAAAAGATTACATTCTTCTCTACATGGAAGGCATGATGAGCGAGAACCTGCCGTTCAGCCGTTTCCATTCTCCGGAACTTCTTTCATTGGAACGATATGCATCGAAAAAGAAAAAGCGGAAATTCTCCGTTCCGGCGTTCTTTGCATCGTTCGGCAGATGGAAGGATGCAAAACAAACTGCATCAAACGGATTTGAAAAAACGGAAATAGAGTTTATGATAAATATATATTTTTCCAATGCGGTCAAAGACGCGGCGCGGAAATGGCACAACGGCTCAAAGGAAGAAGCGAGACGGCTTCTTGCCGCGTATGGAACAATGCCGGAGTTCGCGAAATTCAAGGAGGAACTTCAGCAGAATATAAAGAACAGTGCCGGGAAATCATCCCCGGCGGAGCAAAAACAGAAAACAACAAAAGGTAAAAAATGAAAGCTGCTTTTATTTTTTCAGGACAGGGCGCACAACGCGTCGGAATGGGAAAAGACATCTACGACAACAGTGCGGCAGGGGCGGCGGTCTACAGAGAGGCGGATTCCGTTCTCGGATGGAGCGTCTCGGATGTCTGCTTCAACGGTCCGGAAGAGAAACTGACGGAAAGCAAATACTGTCAGGTGGCGATTTTCGTAACCAGCATGGCGTGCCTCGCGGCATTCCATGAAAAATTCGGCGACGCAGTCAAACCCGTCGGCGCGGCGGGGCTCAGCCTCGGGGAATACGGCGCACTCTGCTGCGCGGATTATTTCAGCTTTGCGGACGGACTCCGTCTTGTCGCCAAACGTGCGGAACTCATGGATGCGGCCTGCCGGGAAACTCACGGCACCATGGCATGTGTGCTTACAAAAGGCGCCGCTCCCGCAGACGTGATCCGGAAAATCTGCGCGGACTGCGGCATTGACGTGGCAAACTACAATTCCCCCGGTCAGATCGTCATCAGCGGTGTGGAAGACGGCGTCGCCAAAGCGTCCGAACAGATCAAAACGCTGGAAGGCATCCGCAAGATCATTCCGCTGAAAGTCGCGGGCGCCTATCACTCCAGGCTCATGGCAAAAGCGGGGGAACAGCTCAGGGACGTTCTCGACGGCGTAACGGTCAGGCAGAACAAAGTCCCCGTGGCGCAGAACGTCACAGGCGGAATCACGGAGGATGATACACAGATCAAGGCGAACCTCGTCAGCCAGGTCGCGGGCAGTGTCCGCTGGGTTGACTGCGTGAACGCGCTTTCATCGCTCGGAGCGGACACATTCATTGAGTTCGGCCCGGGAACGGTTCTTACAGGGCTGGTCAAACAGATCGACCCCGCGAAAGCCCTGTTCAACGTGTCTTCCTGTGAAGATCTCGGAAAAATTCAACTCTGAAATACCCAAAACCTAGTAAGGGAGAAAAAATTATGGGATGCAAGAAACTCGAAGGGCGTGTTGCACTGGTGACAGGCGGCGCACGCGGTATCGGCAGGGCAATCTGCGAAAAGCTGGCAGCGGAAGGCGCGACCGTCGCAATGGTCGATATTCTTCTTGATGTTGCTGAAAAAACCGCTGCTGAATTCAAAGCTCAGGGGTATGAAGCAATGGCAATCGCCGCAAACGTGGCAAAACCTGAAGAGGCGGAAGCCGCCGTCAAAGCGGTAGTCGACAAATACGGCAAACTCGATATCCTTGTCAACAACGCCGGCATCACGCGTGATACGCTCATGATGAAGATGACCGAACAGGACTGGGATATGGTCCTCGCCGTCAACCTCAAAGGCACATTCAACTTCACCAAGGCGGCAACCCGCTACATGATGAAGGCACGCTACGGAAAGATCGTCAACATCGCATCCGTCGTCGGCAGAATGGGCAACGCCGGACAGGCGAACTACTCCGCCTCCAAAGCCGGCGTGATCGGACTGACCAAGACCACGGCGCGCGAGTTCGGCAGCCGCAACATCTGCGCGAATGCGATCGCTCCCGGATACATCATCACGGATATGACCGAAAAGCTTCCGCAGGCGGCGCGCGACGCATTCCTCGTGAACATTCCGCTGAAACGCGGCGGCAAACCTGAAGACGTGGCAAATGTGGTCTGCTTCCTCTGCGGACCGGAATCCGACTATGTCACAGGGCAGGTCCTGAACGTCGACGGCGGCTTCCTGATGTCCTGACGCCATTCGGATTTTCAGGAAAAATGAATTCAAAAAGGGAAAGAAAAATCCTTTGAAAATTTTTTAGAGTGTCTTTTTTCCAAATAACACTTGAAAAATTTTAAAAAAGCACAATATTAATGTGCTAGTGTAGTCAAAACTCAACTGCGAATTAACTTACAGAAAGGGTTCGTAATGTCCACAATAGCAGAAAAAGTGAAAAAGATCGTTGTCGAGCAGCTCGGAGTTGCTGAAGACCAGGTAACGGAAGACGCAAAATTCATCGAGGACCTCGGTGCAGACTCTCTGGACCAGGTGGAGCTTGTCATGGCTCTCGAAGAAGAATTCGGATCCGATATTCCGGATGAAGACGCCGAAAAGCTGACAACAGTCGGTGATGCCATCAAGTATATTGAAGGCAAGCAGAAAGCATAATTCTGATTTTTGCTGATCAGAGCGGGACATTCCCGTAAAAGAATGCCCCGCTTTTTTGTATATCCACGGAGGCTTGAATGGATAAAAGACGCGTAGTAATTACCGGAGTCGGTGCGGTTTCCTGTGTCGGTCACGATGTGAATTCGATGTGGGATGCGCTGGTGAACGGCAAATGCGGACTGGATAAGATTACGAGATTCGATGTCAGCGCTTACCGTACTCAGATCGCGGGCGAAGTCAAAGATTTCGATCCCACGAAATATATGTCTGAAAAAGAGGCAAGAAGAATGGATGACTTCTGCCTGTATGCGGTTGCCGCGGCGGATGAAGCTCTCAAAGATGCGGGACTCCCTCTGGATATGAGAGACGGTTCAGTCGTCAACCCCGATCGCGTCGGCGTTTGCGTCGGCAGCGGAATCGGCGGAATGCGGACCATGGAACAGCAGTGCGAAGTCCTGCTGGAAAAAGGTCCGGGCAGAATTTCCCCTTTCCTGATCCCGATGATGATCATCGATATGGCATCAGGTTCCCTTTCTATCAGATACGGGGCGAAGGGACCCAATTTCGCGGCTGTCACTGCGTGCTCGACAGCTTCACACTCTCTCGGTGAATCCTTCTGTGCGGTTCAGCGCGGAGATGCGGACATCATGATCAGCGGCGGTGCTGAAGCCTCCGTTTCCAAGCTCGGCCTGGCAGGGTTCTGTTCCATGAAGGCAATGAGCCAGAGAAATGATGACCCGAAACATGCAAGCCGTCCTTTCGACAAGGACAGAGACGGTTTTGTCATGTCCGAAGGATCAGGTGTCCTGATCCTCGAAGAACTTGAACATGCGAAAAAACGCGGCGCCAGAATCTATGCCGAAGTGATCGGTTACGGAGCGACAGGCGACGCATATCATATCACCTCTCCCGCACCGGGCGGAGAAGGCATGGCGCGTGCAATGAATATGGCGCTCGGAAATGCCGGACTCAATGCGGATTGCATCGACTACATCAATGCGCACGGAACCAGCACTTCCCTGAATGACAAATTCGAGACCATGGCGATCAAAACATCGCTGGGCGAACATGCGCATAAAGTGGGAATCAGCAGTACAAAAGGGACAATGGGCCACGGGCTCGGCGCCGCAGGCGGTTTTGAAACCATCATCTGCGCACTGACCATTCAGAAAGGCATCATTCCCCCGACAATCAACTATGAGACCCCGGACCCGGATTGTGATTTGAACTATACGGTCAACACCGCCGTCGAAAGAAAGGTCGATGTTGCCATGAATATTAATCTCGGTTTTGGCGGGCATAACGGAGTGATTCTTCTCAAGAGATTCTCTGACTGACATTCAGTCGGAATGAGCAAAGGGAAGCTTTCGACCGGATAAAAATGCAATTGTGTCAAAACCCGTTACTTGGAGTTATGAGGATGAACAGGCGTATTTTTGTTGCGGGAACAGCTTCCCTTTTGTCATTCGTGCTTTGTTCCTGCGGTATTTTTGAAAGCGGAAGCGATGTTCCGCCGCCCCCGCAGGGAGAAGAATGGTCGGCTAAAATCAAATCCAGTTATCCCGACTGGCAGCCCCCGCGTGAAATGCCGGAGGGTTCTGCGGAATATCGGGCGGCTTTGAAAAATGAGCAGGAGCTCAAAGCTCTTGAAACAAAAGAAGCTGAAGTCAAGAAAGAAGAAAAAACAGTCTCTTCTGATGGTGTTGCTCAAAAGGAAATCATAAAGGAAGAACCGGAGGTTCCGACCTCTTATATTGTCAGGAAAAATGACAATCTCTGGAATATCGCCAAAGCCATCTACGGCAAAGGCGAAAAATGGACCGTTATCTTTGAGGCGAACAAAGAGAAGATCAAAGATCCGAACAAACTGAAACCCGGTCTTGAGCTTCTGATTCCTCCGGCTGGGAAATAATGAGTAACGAAAATGAAAGTCCCGGAGGCATAGTCTCCGACAAGTATTTTTTCAGCAATGCAACCGAAATGGAACTGCTTTTTGCAGGGCGTTTTACAGAAAATCTGAAAGAAACTGAAAAACGGCTCGGTGTCACTGTGACCGCACGCGATCTCTGTTTCAGGATATCTTCTCCCCAAAAGGAAAATGTGGTGAAAACCATTGCTTTTCTGGAGGAATTGAACAAGCTTTACTCCGCTACGAAAAAACGGATCGACCAGCGGGATTTCCAGATGACCCTGTCGGCGTTTCAGGAATCCCGCGAAACGGAATTGCAGAATTTCTTTTCCCAAAGAATCAAAGTCAGCCCCAAAAAACAGGAAATCGTGCCGCGCACTCTGAATCAGCTTGCTTATGTAAAAGCGGTCCGGATGAAAGATGTGGTATTCGGAATCGGTCCTGCCGGCACAGGCAAAACCTATCTGGCGATGGCGCTTGCGGTCTCGGAACTGCTTGCGGGAAAAGTCGACCGCATCGTGTTGACGCGTCCCGCCGTGGAGGCAGGGGAAAATCTCGGTTTCCTTCCGGGAAAAATTGAAGAAAAGATCAATCCGTATCTGCGTCCGCTGTATGATGCGCTGTATGATATGCTGGATTTTGAAGAGGCGGCGGCTCTCATCGACCGCAACATCATTGAAGTGGCGCCGCTTGCTTTCATGCGCGGGCGCACGCTCAATAACTCTTTCATCATTCTTGACGAGGCGCAGAATGCAAGCAATGAACAGATGCTGATGTTCCTGACGCGTCTCGGGTTCCATTCCAAGTGCGTGGTTGCGGGAGACCCGACTCAGATCGACCTGCCGAACAAACGGACATCAGGTTTGCTTCAGGCGGTCCGCAAGCTGGAGCAGATTCCGGAAATCGCGGTCTGCCAATTCTCGACACGTGACATCGTGCGCCATTCCCTTGTGGAAAAAATCGTCAACGCTTACCAGAAAAAAGAAACTGTATCCGGAGGCAACGAAAATGGCGGAACGGAATAAGGCAACAGAAAAACCTCCTTCTTTCGGGGAGAAGCTGGAACATTCCAAATTTGTGCTGGTGCTGATGCTCCTGATGGTTCTTGCCGTCAGCCTGATCGTCATGATCATCCCGGAGAACGATGCGGATATTCATTTCGTCGCAGGTCAGTACTCTCCTTACACCCTTTTCTCAAAACTTGACTTTTCGGGCGAGGATAAGCTGAAAACCCGAGCTCTGCGCGAACAGGTGGCATCCCAGGCACCGTATTACTTCAAGATTCAGCCGGAAGCCTCGGCACAGATCACGGAGCATTTTCAGGATTTCTTTGCGGAACTGCGGAAACGCGGAAACGCGGAAAACAAAGGGGCAAAATATCTGCCGTCTCCGGGAGATTCCGCAGAAAACCTTGCGGCGCGGCTGAATAAAAATACGCTGGACTGCCTCCTCCAGATTGCGGACAATCCGGTTCAGATGAAGAAGATGTATTCCCTGTTCGAAGGCGCGTTGAACAACGGAATCATCAGCAACGAGCAGAAAGGCAGTCTGACCTGGGATAAGCACATCCGGATCATCGACGCCTACAAACGCCAGCGCGACAGTGTGCCGATGCGTGAGATCATGACCCCCCTCGAAGCCGCAAAATCAGTCGTAAACGCGACGCTGGAATATTACAACGATCCGAACAAGGATGCCATTCTCGCGTCCATAGAAAAAACACTGGTTTCCATCATCGGCAACGGCAATCTTGCCTACGATCAGGATTTCACGGAAGCGAAAAAAGAGGAAATGGCAAACATGGTGCGCCCCGTCATGTTCGAGATACACAAGGGACAGCCGATCCTCGAGAAGAAAAGCGTCGTCACGGACAAGGACCTCATGATTCTGGAAGCCTATAACAAAGAGCTCCGGAAAACCAAGGCGCAGTCGGGTCCCTACCGCGTGATTCTGGAAAATATTTTCCTCTGCCTTGCAATCATCATCTTCACGGGCATCTATATCTATCATGTGCATCCGGAGATGGTCCGCAGCAACCGCACCATCTGGCTCCTCGGACTGATTACAATCGCCTCGATCCTGCTGAACCGCGTGTTTCTTGATCTTTTCAAAATCATAAGTGAACAATACAGCATTCCGCCGAATGTCATCTATTTCGCCCTGCCGCTGGGATTCTCCGCGATCATCGTCTCCGTCATTTACGGCATCCGCGCGGCGCTGTTCGTGGGACTGCTGGTGACGACCATCGCCTCCCTCCAGATGAACAATCCGTTCCAGATGATGCTGACGGGATTGATCGTCAACGGCGGCGCGGGATTCGCGGTGCGCTATGCGACCAATTACCGGAATTTCTTTGTCCGCGCATTTCTGGGGACCATGATTTCCACTCTGATCGTGGCATTCATCTTTCTCTGGCGGGACACGGAGGGAGAGGATCTCTGTTTCTGGATTCTGGTGTTCCCGCTGTTCACAGGGCTCCTGACCGCGATCCTCGCCCAGCTGGCGCTGTTCGTCATTGAATTCATGTTCGATGTCAGCACCACAATGTCCCTGCTGATTTACAGCGATTACAACCATCCGCTTCTCAAGCGCCTGCAATTCGAAGCGCCCGGCACCTATCATCACAGCCTGATGGTGTCGACCCTCGCGGAACAGGCGGCGCAGGAGGTCGGGCTCAACCATATCAAGGCGCGGGTCTGCGCATTATTTCATGACGTGGGCAAACTTTCCCAGCCGGATTACTTCATTGAGAACAGCCCCGGCGCGGACATGCACCGGGAACTGAATCCGTCCATGAGCGCCATGATCATCCTGAACCATGTGAAATACGGGCTGGAACTTGCGCGCAAGTATAAATTGAAGAAGATTATCCGCGACACGATCATGCAGCACCACGGGACGGACCTGATTCTCTACTTCTACAAACGTGCGCAGGAGATTCACGGCGAACATAATGTCGGTGAAAACGAGTTCCGCTACCAGGGTCCCCTGCCCTCGGAAAAGGAGATTGTGCTGATTATGCTGGCGGATTGCTGCGAGGCGGCTTCGCGGAGTCTGGAGAAACCGACACCGGCATCCATCGACGCGCTGGTCAAGGAGCTTTTCCGCAAAAAGATCCGCGACGGGCAGCTCGACGAAGCCAATCTGACCATGAAAGAGCTTGCGGGCATCCGCAAAAGTTTTGTTAAAACGCTTTCGTCCATGATGCATGGGCGCATAGCATATCCCAAGGATGACAGTAAGGATGAAGACGATCTGTTCATGGAGAGCGGAAAAGAAGTATCCGCGCCCGGCAATGGCGCGCCTGAAAAAACTGTCTGAGAAGGCAGCCGTAATCACGGGAAGCGGGATTGCAAATGAGCTTTCGCTGAATTTCGTCGGCGCGAAGGAGATGGCGGAAATCAACGAGGCTTTCGTCGGACATCAGGGACCGACGGATGTGATCTGCTTTGATTACCGTGAATCGAAAAGCGAACTGCCGGACGAAAAGGATGAAGATTCCGTGGAAGTGGAAATCATCGTCTGCCCGGAGGTCGCGAGACGGGAAGCGGAAAAACGTTCGCTCCCCTATTCGCGGGAAGTGGTTCTGTATCTGGTGCACGGACTGCTTCACGCTTCGGGAGAGGACGACCTGAAACCTGAACTCAAGAGGAAAATGAGGCGCAGGGAACATAAAACAATGAACGAACTGGAAAAGCTGTTCACATTCAGTGACATCTTTCCTGAACCTGTTCTGATGGGAGATACTCACACATAATGTTTCTCGAACTGGAACTGCTGATTGCAAGTTTTATCCTGTTTCTGATGCTGTTCTGCGCCTTCGAGGCGTTCGACCGTCTTTCCGGCGGGCAGATCATGAAACTGGAAAACACGGAGCCTGAACTGGCGGAAAAACTGAGTGAATGGATGGATCGTTCCGATTCGATCCGCGGCGTGTTCAAGCTGATGCTCTTCATTCTTTCGTCTCTCATGGGCATGCTTTCGTATTCGGTCCTCCTGGAGAAATTCGGCAACGACCTTCAGACCTGGCGCGTACTCATCATCATTGCCGCGATCATCTGCTCCTGGTATCTCGGCGAAATCATTTCGCGCCTCGTGCTCTACCGTTACGACACATTCATTCTGCGGACAACCCTCCCGTTCGTCTCCCTGCTTGCAAACACGATTCTGCTTCCATTCACGCTTTTGGCGAAACGCCTCAGGAAAAACGCCGAAGACTGGCGCGATGAGGAAGCGCCGGATCAGAAGGTCAGCACCGAAGACGAAATTCTTTCTTTCGTCGAAAATTACAGCGACAATGAGAACGACGACTTGGAGGAAGAGGAGAAGCGGATGATCAAGGGGATTCTTGACCTCGGCGATATGTCCGTCCGGGAAATCATGACGCCGCGCGTCGATCTCTCCGCCCTACCCTCGACCGCCTCGATTGAGGAAGCCAAGAAGATGTTCATCGAAACCGGGCACAGCCGTATTCCGGTCTACAACCGCACCGTCGATGAAATCAAAGGCATCATCTATGCCAAGGATTTCATTGACGACCGGAAGATCGCCGGAAAGACGCTTGACCAGCTTGCACACAAGCCGATCTTCATTCCCGAATCCAAGGAGGTCGGCGAACTGCTGGAAGAAATCAAACGCAAGCACAACCATTTTGCGGTCATCATCGACGAATACGGAGGAACGTCAGGCATCATCACCTTCGAGGATATCATTGAGGAAATCGTCGGAGACGTTCAGGACGAATATGACAATGAGGAGGAGGAAAAAACCAAGCCGCAACTGATGCCGGACGGTTCGATCGTTCTGGAAGCAAGAACCATGATCTCCGATGTAAACGAAATCATGGATTCGGATATTCCCGATACGGAAGCAGCGGACACCATCGGCGGCTATATCTGCTATGAACTCGGACGCATTCCCGAAGAAGGAGAAATTTTCCATTTCGAGAACAATCCGCTATCCGCGCTTGTCTTAAAGGCGGACAAACGCAAGATTCTGCAATTGAAACTGATGTATAAGGAACAGGATGAAGAAAAGCAAGCTTAATTTATACCTCTCGCTGATGGCGAGGCGAAGCAGGCGTTTCGTTTTTTCACAAACCAAAGGACTGCTGATCACAGGGCTGTTTGTCGTAATTCCGATTTTCGTGACGCTCTGGGTTGCGTGGTTCATCTACAATCTCCTGACGACGTGGGCGCTTGCAATCATCAAGCACCTCAATATCTTTCAGGACGAGATCGGCTCGTTCTGGGTCCAGCAGGGCATCCGCGTGATTTCGCTTATCCTGATCGTCGTGCTCCTGATCGCGATCGGGCAGCTTGCCAGAATGACGCTCGGAAACCGCATGATCACGCTGGCGCAGAAAATTCTGCTCCGCCTGCCGATCATTAATTTCATCTATTCCACCTGCAAGCAGATCGGCGACGCTCTCTGGTCCTCCGGCGGGGGAAGCATGTTCAGCAAAGTCGTGATGTTTGAATATCCGTGCTCCGGCTCTTATGCCATCGGATTTATGACGAACGAAAACACGGAACCGTTTGAAGTCACGGAGAAACTGGGCAAACCGGTCGTGAGCATCTTCATGCCGACGACTCCGAACCCGACCAGCGGTTTCCTGCTTCTGATTCCGAAGGAACGGTGCATTTTCCTTGACATGTCCGTTGCAGATGCCATGCGCCTCATCGTCAGCGCCGGAGCCGTTCTTCCTGACCAGATTCAGGAACAGCATCGCCCCGGCAGTCACGGTCCCCTGTGAAAGCGGAGAAGTAAAAACTGCCGTTATTTCATAAAAAAACTTGTATTATCGCCGTTTCAGATGTAACTTATGAACTCGAACATTTCAACCGTTAATCACTAAACAAAAGAAACTTCCATTACTGTCGTGTTAAAGAAAACTCAGAAAAAATCAGACCGTCCCTTCCGACTCAGTCTCAAGGCAAGGCTCAGACTTCTAAAAAAATCCATTTTCGGAACCGCTTCCACGGAAGAAGGGAAAAAACAGACCTCCCCGAAACCTCCTCAGAAATCAGCCTCCGGCAGAGGGCCGAAACGGGAGCAGTCCGTTCAGCGCCGTTCATCCGTAAAAAAAGCAGACGCCAGGCCGTCCACAGGGAAACCAAAGGCAGAGAACAGAGCCGGGAAAACGAAATCCGCACCGGTGCAGGCGAAAAGAAAACCCGTCAAGGCTTCTCCGCCGCCGATGCCGGAACTTGTCGCACCGCCGCAGGAAGAAGGCAAAACAAGATTCTGCGATCTTGATCTCGCGCCTGAAATCCTTGCAGGGACGCAGACTCTCGGATTCCAGTACTGCACCGTGATTCAGGAAAAATGTCTGCCCTATGCGCTTGCAGGCAAAGATCTTGCGGCAAAAGCACAGACCGGCACAGGAAAAACTGCTGCATTTCTGGCGTCCGCCATGACGCGCCTGATCAAGAATCCGCTTCCGCCGGAGTCAAGACGCCCCGGCTCCTGCCGTGTGCTGGTGCTTTCGCCCACCCGTGAGCTCGCGATCCAGATTCATAATGACGCGCTTGCACTCGGTAAATACACGTCGCTGAACAATCTCGTAATCTTCGGCGGCATGGATCATCAGGGACAGCGTGACTCGCTTGCCGATCCGATCGACATTCTCGTCGGGACTCCCGGCAGGATCATTGACTACTCGCGCAGCGGACATCTTGATCTTTCGTCCACGGAAATTCTCGTGATTGATGAAGCGGACCGTATGCTGGACATGGGATTCATCCCCGATGTCCGCCGCATCGTCTCCAAACTTCCGCCGGCAGGCAAACGCCAGACCATGCTTTTCAGCGCCACGCTGGAGCCGGAGGTGCTGGCTCTGGTGGACCGCTGGCTTGTCGAACCGGTCTCCCTTGAAGCGGAACCCGAACACGTCGTAACCGATCTCATCGACCAGCATTTCTATGCCGTGATGAATCACCAGAAACTTTCCATGCTGTTATGGCTCATCCGGAACGAACCGTTCGAGCGCATGATCATTTTCGGAAACTGGAAAGAGAAAAATATCGATCTGGTGGATCATCTTTATGAATACGGAATCAAGGCGGAGCTCCTCTCCGGTGACATTCCGCAGGCAAAGCGCCTGAAAATTCTGGAAAAATTCAAATCTGGCGAAGTCAAAATCGTCGTTGCAACCGATGTTGCCGCGCGCGGAATCCATATTGCCGGCATCTCGCATGTCGTCAACTACGACCTGCCGGATCATCCGGAGGACTATGTCCACCGCATCGGCCGCACAGGACGTGCCGGCGCCAAAGGCAAATCCATCAGTTTTGTCTGCGAATACGGTGCATACGTCATGCCGGACATCGAAAAATACGCACAGATTGAAATCAAGACGATTCAGCCGGAGGAGGAGATGCTTACCCTGCCGGAACGTGTCAACGCACCGGTGAAACATTCCCGTCCCCGCGGAAATTCCCGGCACGGAGGCGGCGGGCGCAGACCGGCTTCCGGGCGGTCCTCCTGTCCGAGAAGGTAAACGGAGATTCTTCATGGGCGCCCATCCGGAGATCACGATTGTGCTGGACCGTCTCAGGAGTTCCTTCAACACCGGAAATATTTTCCGTCTGGCGGACGCGGTCGGAGCAAAAGAAGTGGTTTGCTGCGGCTATACGCCTGCGCCGCCTCATCCGAAGCTCGCAAAATCCGCCATGGGCGCGGACAGAACTGTTCCGTTCCGCAAGTTCGGGCGAACCGTGGACGCCGTCCGCGAGCTGAAATCCAAAGGTTACTGCGTTCTCGCGGTGGAAGTCTCCGATCAGTCACAGCATGTGTGGGATTATGACTGCCGCTTTCCGCTCGCCCTGGTTTTCGGCAACGAGGCGCTTGGAGTCGATCCGGAGGCAGGCGCGGAATGCGACGGAATCGTTTCCCTGCCGATGTTCGGCGCAAAGACTTCGGTCAACGTTGGCAATTGCGCGGCTGCGGTGCTATATTCCATCATTGAAAAATATCAGTTCAGGAGTCCGGCGAAATGAAAGTCGCGCTTTACGGGAAAAATTCGGAATCGCTTGAAAAGATACTGCTCGGCAAAGGAGTCACGGTCGTAGACAGGCACAGGGAAGACTTCGACCTGCTGATCAGTTACGGCGGAGACGGTGCCATGCTCGGTGCCGAGCTCGCCTATCCACAGCGTCTGAAAATGCCTGTCCGCGACGTGGAAACCGCCCCTCACTGCCCTCTCCATTCCGTCGAAAACCAGATTGACGCCATGCTTGCCGGAAAGCTTAAAGTCACGAAAATGATGAAGCTCGTCGGGATGACCGGAAATGTCAAACGTTACGCCATCAACGATATTTTCATACACAACATGAACAACGTCAGCGCCCTGCGTTACCAGGTCAAAATCGACGATGACATTTACGCGCGTGAAGTGGTCGGCGACGGCGTCGGGGTCTCCACGGTCCACGGAAGCACAGCCTATTACCGGAGTATCACTCACGGCAGTTTCCGCGTCGGAATCGGAATTGCGTTCAGCAACAGCACGGAACTGCTGAATCATCTTGTACTGAAAGAAGAATCCATCATCAAGGTCAGAATTCTGCGGGGTCCCTCCGAGCTGGTTTTCGATAATTCACCGGAAAGCGTCAAACTCAGCGAAGGCGATATCGTCACAATCCGCAAATCGGAAAAAACTGCGCAGATGCTCGGACTGGAAGTCTTCATGTGCCCTGAATGCCGCCGCATCCGCCGGGAGCAGCGCGCCATCGGATTCGAGGATATTCCCCTATGAATATTCTGATCAACGCAGGACCGACGCGCGAAAGCATTGATCCGGTCCGTTTCATCACCAACCATTCTTCCGGTAAAATGGGATATGCCATAGCGGAAGCCGCCGTCAGGATCGGGCACACCGTCACTTTAGTTTCGGGTCCCGTCGCCATTCAACCGCCGGAGGGGCTTGCCGGATTCATCAGGATTGAAACAGCCTCGCAGATGGCGCAGGCAATGAAACAGGCAATGCCGGAAGCGGAGCTGATCATTCTCTCCGCCGCCGTTGCGGACTACCGCCCGGTCGTCTGTTCCCGGACCAAACTCAAGAAAGCGGAGGGCAATCTTTTTCTGGAGCTGGAACGGACGGAAGACATCGCTTTGTCACTGGGAAAGCTCAAACGCGGCAATCAGATACTCGTGGGCTTCGCCGCGGAAACGGATGATCTGGAATCCAATGCGCTCAAGAAAATGAAGGCAAAAAATTTTGACTGGATCGCGGCAAACGAAGTCGGCAAACCGGGGCGCGGATTCGCAGCCGACGACAACGCAATCACGCTTTATGGCTCCGACGGCCGCCGTTTCAATCTGGAGCTCAAACCCAAAAAGGAACTCGCGGCAGAACTCCTGTCACTGATACTGAATCCGAAATAAAAGGATTGTTCCGTCATGTTCAACAGGAACCATGTCATCGCATCCGCCAGAAAAATCCGGTATTCCTTGAATGGAATCACCAGAAAACAGTGGATCACCTGCGGGACGGTCTTCGCCACAGTCTATCTCCTGAGCGCAATTTATATTCTTTTCCGTCCGGGAAACTATATTGAACCCGGCACGCTCTGCCCGTTCATCATCACCGCGGCGATTTATTCCGCCGCTCTTTCCTGCGCCCTGATCCGCCGCGATGCGTGGGCGCGGATGATCTATTTTGCCTTTCCGCCGGTTCTCCTGTTCTGTGAATGGCTCAATTTTTCTCCGATCGAACAGTTCTATTCCGTCTGCCAGCTGTATTTTGCAATGCTCCTTGCAGTCTGGTGCTGGGGAACCGATGCCGTATGCGGCGATCTTCTGGGACGCATCCACCGCACGCTCCGGGTTCTGCCGACACTGATTCTCGGTTTCCTGCTGTATCTGCTCCCGCTGACAATTATTGCGCATCACATCGCAAACGGACGCAAGTTCACCTATGACTCCATTCAGGCGGTCTATCAGACGGAGCTCGCGGAAGGGCTTTACTATTTCCTGACACATTTCTTCTGCCTGCTGCTGTTCGTTCTTCTGCTTCTCGCCGCGGCGGGACTGTTCCTGCTGAACAGAATCGGCACTCCCCGGCGGAATTCCAGGGCTTTCTCCTGCATCCTTGTCCTGATGCTGCTCTGCCTCTCCCCTGCTCTTTATGGCGAACTCACGGGAATCGATGCATTGAACCGCACGAAGGTTCTGTTTACGGACAGCCTGCAATATTTCGCAGTCATCGAGCAATATGCGGCGTCCGGCGCGGCACGTCGGAAAGCCGTGGAAAGGCACGTCGTAAAAAACAGCGGCAGCGACGGGATTTATGTTCTGATCATCGGGGAATCCCATAATAAAAACCATTGCAGCGCCTACGGGTACGGGCTCGACACGACGCCGTTCATGAAAGCGGCGGCACGGGAACCGGGCTTCATCCTCATGAAAAACGCATTCTCATGCCATGTCCAGACCATGCAGGTCATCTCTTATCTGCTGACTGCGCATAACCAGTATATCCGGCAGGAAGACGGAGTGGCGCCAAGCATTTTCGATGTACTGAAATACTGTTCCTGCCATACCGTATTCCTGAGCAACCAATATCCCCACGGGCGTTTTGATTCACCTGTCGCGGCGCTGGCTTCCGGAGCGGACAAGTGCATCTGGCTCAACACAATGGAGGATTTCATCCTCTGGCGGGCACGTCCGGACGAAGCGCTGCTTGAACCATTTTCGCAACAACTGAACTCAAAACGTTCTTTCATTGTCCTGCACCTCATGGGCAATCACGGACCCTATGCCCGCCGTTATCCGGCAGGGTTCGGCGACAACCTTGCATGGAGCGCCTATGATAAAAGCATCCTGTATGTGGACGGTATTCTGGAAAAGATATTTTCGCTTCTGCGGAAAAACCCATACGTGAAAGCCGCCGTATATCTTTCGGATCATTCGGAAAAACCCGGAGTCGGGCATGGTGCGGACGCCTATGAACAGGAAATCGCAGAGATTCCGATGCTTCTCTATCTCTCGGAATCCCTGCGGAAAGAACGTCCCGGACTGGAAGAAACACTGCGTTCCAATGCGGGCTGCGTTTTCACCAACGACCTGACGTTTGAACTCCTGCTTGACCTGATGGGCATAAAACATACCTTCGGTTCCCCGCAGACGCGAATCGCCCTGCCCTCCTATGACATGCCGTTTGACAAAGCCCGTACCCTTCTCGGCGCCCGCAAACTCGACGGCGCCAAAATCCGGCGCCGCTGAAGCTGATTGTTATTGTTCAGAGTTCAAGCAGGAGCGCTCCCGTGTAGGTTACTTCTCCTTGATCTCCCTCGTTGATGACACTCAGTTGAACCGACATCGTATAGGCATACTTCGGAACAGTAAAGAGTTGCGAGATGTCTGTTTCTTTTCCGTCGCGGGAGAGGGGAAGATTGAAGCATCGAGAAGGGTGCAGCCATTTTTTGTTCTTGTCCAGAAAATTCACTTTACAGGAGGCTCTTCCTTTGGAAGTATTTTTTCCCCGGATGCGCAAGAAATAATATTTTCCCGGTTCCGTTGCAATTCTTTGATCGAAACAGCCTCGTGTGATCTTCCTGAGAACAGCTTTTCCGTTGCCAATGCTTCCGCTTCCCGGACATGGCTTCTTTTGGTCCTTTTCAATTTGCCACAGGCTGAATCCGCCATTTTCAGAAAAGTCTCCATTGTTCAGTTTGTTTTCCGGGGAATTGAATGGAATTTTTTCAAGATTTTTAACTTTTGCAATGGTTTTGACAAGATCAGGGCAACGCTGCTGCCAAGTCGTTTTGATCTGCCGATGGCTGGTATTGTTCCACCAGCTTCCTTTTTCGCTGTAAAACCAGATATAGCGGTCACTTTCTTCTATGGCAGCCGCCAGATTCCGTCGCATGAATGGAATAATCCCTTTATCTATGTCCGGTTTCAGTGCATCAGACCAATAGGGAAGAAGTCCGAAAACCGCATCCATGTAAAACGCAGGTCCGAGTGAGACCTGATTAAAGAATTTCGCACGGTTTTCCGGATAGACATTGCGGGAAAAACGGCTCATGAGTGTATAACGCAGATTTTTGTAGTCGGATGGCTCGCGTGAAGTATAGGAATAATATTCATGCCCGCTGACAATATGCGCTTCCGGCGGCATGGCAACCATCAGACCGTTTACAAATGGAATAGTCAATTCTCCCTCGAAAGAGAGAAAGAACGGCATGAAAAGCACGACATCGGGATATTCGGAAAAAATTGCATTGCCAACCTGTTTCCCGAACAGATACACTCTCTCCGAAGTTTCCGCAAGACTATGTTCTGTTCCGATTTCATCAAAATGCCAGATGCGAAGCTTTCCGTATTCCTCCAAATCGAACAGCAGACCCTTCAGATTTGCGGCTTTGGAAACTTTTGCCGCGATGCGGAAGTTGTTCAGAACCGGCTTCCAGTCTTCGTCATTAAACCAATCAAACTGGTCGGTCGTCGTTGTACAGTAGTAAAAATTATCCGTAAACTTTTTGAACGGAAGTTTTTTCAGCGTTGCAACCGCTTCCTGAAATGATTCATATTTCCAGCAATATCCCTTTTCTTTGCCCCAGGGGGACCCGCCGGGCATAACTTTTTTTCCGTTGAAGACCTCCGGTTTCCCAGATACCCGAATAGTTACTCCGTCTAAAATGCTGTCTTTTTCCATGTCGGCAAGATTTCTGCTCAGGAAATCAATCGTCGGATTAGACCACGACAGATCAATAATCTTTTTATTCAACGAAAATGCCGGGTAACCTGCCACGTCAGCTACGAGGCATCCTGCGACAAATATCAGAAGACAGCTAAAAAATAAATGCTTCATACTTTTCCTTCTTTGTAGAAAGTCTGCTTTCGGCAGATCATTTTGTTTCGATGACAATATCGCTTTTCAGCTTGATTTTTATTTGAAATACCGGATAGACCTCCTTTCATTCAAAAATAAGGGACTTTCTCTTTCAACATCACAGAACGCTTGATTTTGTTTTTGTCCCAGTAGTAGAAAATTTGGACTTTATATCCTGTCGTTTCATCGCAGTATGTTTCGTAGATATAATCTGCTGACTGTCCCGGTTGCAGACTTGTCGCACTGCCGTCAATCAATGTGCTGTTGATCAGACCGCTGTGTTTGGCATGCATCAAAGGAGCATCACTTACCAATGTCTGAATATATGGTGGCTGATAAAAGGTTGATGGAGTTGTTTGCGGACGCAGACTGTCGCTCAATAAGATAAAACGAGACGGCTTTCTTATCCTTTTGATTGTAATTGCAATTCCATATAACAAGCCGGGATTGCCTTCTTCAAAACCTGCGGGACGCAAGCTTTTAGGGGGATATAGATTGATACCGTAAAAATTGCTTGTTGACGCCGGTTCAATGATAGGACATGCTGCTGTTGAAGTTTTGGCTTCTTTACAGTAGCCTGTTTCCTTCAGTAATTGATACCAGTTCATTGCAGAAGCTGCATAATTTGTGTTGGTGTACAACAGCATGAACTCATTATTGTCACCGGCATATAAATTCATTAACAATCCGTTTTGTTTCAACTGAGATAAACAGCTGATTCCTGTTGCTTTGGCTTTGGCTGCCTGCAATGCCGGCAGCAGCATCGCCGCAAGAATCGCGATGATTGCAATTACTATAAGCAACTCTATCAATGTGAACCACTTTTCTCTCATCTTCTTTTCTCCTTTCAGTTGTTTTCCAATCATCGTAAATCCTCCTGTAATCTGGGGTAAATTTTTATTGCATCGGAATTAAAAGCTGAATAATGAATCTGTTCAGGCTTCTCTCCGTATTTCATCCAATTTGAAAGCACTGTTGCAATATAGCAAACCCTGTCCGGCATACAATCTGCCACAATAAGATCGTAATCCGGAGACGGAGGCTGATATTCCCCCGTCTGCTCACAAAGCAGGATATGAGGGAAAAAAAACTTTTTATAACGCAGATAATTCAGGATTTCATGTCCTGGGATAATGAAATACGAATCATTGAGCAGCGGCGTAATCTCCTCAACGGCAAGCGGTTCTTCTGATTCGTTCAAAAGAACGGTGGCTCCCATCGGGAAAAAGACTGGCTTGCCGTCCCGGATCAGAACACGATAACAGTATTTCAAGTTGGATTTACGGAAAAGCCGTTCCACTGCCGCATCAAATTCATCCGTCATATAACTCGTGGAATAAATCTCCTTCACCGCAGGGGTCCCCATCACCATATGCGGAAGCCCGCATTCCTTCAGATAACAACAGAAGTCGCGATGTGCATTCTGAAGAATATTGGATACGACACCTCCAATCATGCCCATGGCAACTGCACGTTGCAGACGTTGCAACTGTTCCGCTTCGGAATGATAGGGAATAAAAGTAACCTCGATATCCTCCTTATTGAGAAGAAAAGTCAACTCCATGAGATTCGACTGAAAATATCTGTGATACAAATTCCAGGCATGTGAATCCACATGAAAGAAAGCACCGACAATCGGAACTTCCTTAGTCCGGATCGAACGGGCGAATACACTGGGGACATAATTCATCTCCGCCACTGCTTTCCGGATTTCCTCCGCCTTGGCGGGAGAACAGCCGATCTTCTTATTCTTCCCGTTCAGGCACGCGGAAACCACCGCCGTCGATACCCCGCAGCGTTCCGCAATCATCTTCAAGGTTACTTTAGCCATTCCATAGCACCCATATTAACCGTTTAATATAATTATAATCAGAAATCCTCTTTTGTCAACCCCCGGAAAGAGAAAATTACAAAAAAAAGGAAATTACAGTGTGATGCAGTGCCACGGGCAAAACTCCGGAACAAGAAGCTAAGACCTCTGTGGCAACTGGAAAACCATAATGGCAAAATGGGAGACAGCCGCTCCCGAAACTCCGTTCCCCGTCACGGTGTGAAAGATACCGCCGAAAAAGAAAAAGAAAGCGAGGGTGGCGTCTCCACCCTCCAATGCAGATGAGAATCATCCGCGCCACGGCAAAACAAGTCTGCCGGTTTTCAAACTTTCGTGGATCAGTCTCTTTTTTCCTCGCCGAGGTGACAGATATTGCAATGACGGCAGTCCAATTCCTGCGGGAGATCGTAGGTTTTACCGGCTCTGGCGGCGCGGCGCATATTGTAAAAGTTCATCCCCGCAAGAATGAAGCCCATGACGATGAACCCGCCGGGAGCCTGTCCCATCACGGAAAAACCCTGCCATGCCGAAATGATCTTGATGTCGAACAGCGTTCCCGCCGCAAGGAATTCACGGATCAGCCCGATGAAAGTCAGGGCAAGCGTAAAACCGATTCCCATGCCCAGACCGTCCATCGCGGAATACAGCATCGTGTTTTTCGATGCGAACGCTTCGGCACGCCCGAGCACGATGCAGTTCACGACGATCAGCGGAATGAAGATTCCGAGCGCATTGTAAAGACTCTGCGTATAAGCCTGCATCAGAAGATCCACAACCGTCACGAAAGTTGCAATCACCACAATATAGCAGGGAATGCGGATCTTTGCCGGGACAATATTGCGGACCGCGGATATCACGACGTTGCTGCAAAGCAGGACAAAGGTCGTGGCAAGCCCCATCCCCATACCGTTGACGGCATTGGAGGAGGTCGCCAGCGAAGGGCACATGCCGAGGATCAGCACCAGAACGGGATTCTCTTTCCAGATCCCCTTCAAAAATTCTTCGGAAAGTTTCATTTCACATTCTCCTTTCTGATTGCGGGCGCCAGAAGTTCCGCCTTATGCTCCCGGAATGCGGAGGCGGCACGCCATACAAGATCCGTCACGGCACGGGAACTCAGGGTCGCCCCGCTGACATAATCCGCGTCGCCGCCGTCCTTTTTGATCTTCCACGGAACTGCCCACCCATCGCCCGCGAAGTGCGAACCGAACTGGTCAAGATATGGATTGGAGGGAAGCCCCTCCTTTTTTTCCGTCCTGCTGAAAAGGCAGGCAAGCGTCTTCTCCTCTTTGCGGTCGGTCAGACGAGTCCCAAGCCCCGGCGTCTCATTATGCCCGGTCACGATCACCGTCCTGATCTTCCCGTCCGGCGCAAAGGAGACAAGCCCGTCAACGCGCCCGCCGTATCCCATCGGACTGGACACCTTAGCAACGACACCGACCGGTTTGCCGTCCTGGAACGCGCGGTAGAAATCAACCACGGAGCCGTCGCTCTCCCGGCAGCTTCTGACATCCTCCATCGGATTGTTGTTGAACGGCGGCAGGACGGCGCTGAGCCCATCGGAAATTTTCTTCATTTTCGCTTTGGCGATCGGCTCTTTCGTCACGACGGCGACGCTTCCCATGACTCCCGCGGCAATCGCGCAGACAAGGCAGAGAAACACGCCGAGATAAAGCATATTCACGGATTTCTGATTCATTTGATCTCTCCTCTGCGCGGCTGGAGAATGTTGACCGAAGACGGATGCCATCCGAACGGACGCTTGTAACACATTTTATCGATCAGCGGAACCAGCGCATTCATAATCACAATCGCAAAACTCATCCCCTCGGGGAACGACCCCCAGATACGGATCACGCATACGATGACGCCGATACCGACACCGAACACGACTCCGCCCAGATGCGTCACGGGAGAAGTCACCATATCCGTCGCCATGAAAAACGCGCCGATCATCACGCCGCCGGTCAGCAGATGGAACATCGGCCCCGGCGTCAGCCCGGGACTGGCGAGATTCACAATCCAGACGAATACCGTAATCGTCACGAAAATCGCCAGCGGAATATGGCAATGGATCACACGCAGTGCGATCAGGGCAATCCCGCCGATCAGGATCGCCAGCGCGGAAGTCTCGCCCAGGCTCCCACCGACATTGCCGAGAAAGGCGTTCCAGAGGAAATCCCACGAATTGTAACGGGCAATCTCCGCCGCGTTTCCGGCAACGGCTTTCGCAGCCGCAAGAGGCGTCGCGGAGGCAACCGCATCCACTTTATCCGCCAGCCCCAGAATCGCGCCCGGCGCAGGATTCATCCACATCGTCATGGGACCCGTCGCCCCGACCAGCATCGCCACACGGGCGACCGCGGCGGGATTGAACGGATTCTGCCCGAGCCCGCCGAACACCTGTTTCGCCACAATGATTGCGATAAACGCGCCCGCGAGGCAGAGCCACCAGGGAGTCAGAGGACTCACATTCAAGGCGAGAATCAACCCCGTCACCAGCGCACTGAGGTTGGAGAGAGTCGACCCCGTTTTTGCAAGCACGCACCAGAGATACTCGAACAAAGCGCAGAACGCCATGCAGTAAACGACTACACGGAGTGCGTTCCAACCGAAAAACCAGACCGAAGCCAGGACTGCGGGAATCAGTGCCAGAATCACCAGCAGCATGACTTTGTGCGTGGAATCTCCGGTGCGGAGATGCGGAGAGGAACTCAATATCAGGGAGCCTTCCGCCGGAAGCCGCACCTTCGACTGTTCAGTTTTCATATCATTTTCATTCATATTCAACACCGTTCATTTCTTGCGTCTGCGCGCATTGATTTCAGCTTTGGCACGCCGGAAATGCTGGACGTTCGGACGCCCCGCCGGACAGACATAAGTGCAGATCCCGCACTCAAGACAGCTCATGACATAATTTTCCTCCGCGAGATCATAGCGTTCATTCTCGCAGACCTTGCTCAAGGTGCTCACGAGGAGACGCATCGGGCAGGCATCCACGCACCGCCCGCAACTCAGGCAGGGGCCCGCTTCAAACTGCCGGACCTCGTCCGCGCCAAGCAGCAGGATTCCCGACGTGTTTTTCGTAACTGCCACATCCGTCGAGGACTGCGCAAACCCCATCATCGGACCGCCCAGAATCAGTTTGCCGACCGGCGATTTGATTCCTCCCGCAAACTCCAGCGCCCTGCCGACCGGAGTTCCGAGGCGAAGCAGGAAATTCCCCGGATTCACGAGCGGCGTTCCCGTCACCGTGACAACCCGCTCAATCAGCGGATGCCCCTCCGTCACCGCCTCGTAAATCGCCGCAAGCGTGCCGACATTCTGCACGACGCATCCGACGTCCATCGGCAGGCCGCCCGCCACCACCTTGCGGGCAGTCAGCGCATAGATCAACTGTTTTTCGCCGCCCTGCGGATAGCGCACGGGCAGCGGGACAATCTCCGCGGAATACTTCTGCGACAAAGCGGACAGCGCCTCGACCGCTTCGGGCTTGTTGTTTTCGATCCCGACCACGATCCTCGATATTTTCAGAATCTTCGCGGCAATCGCGGCTCCTCCGAGCACCTTTTCCGCATGTTCCCGGATCAGACGGTCGTCCGCGGTCAGGTAAGGTTCGCATTCGGCGGCATTGACAATCAGCGTGTCGATGATCTTTTCCGGCGGCGGCGAAAGCTTCGCATGTGTCGGAAACGCCGCACCGCCCATGCCGACGATCCCCGCCTCCTGAATCCGCTTCTTCAGTTTTTCCCGATCCGTATTCCTCCAGTCCGGATACGGCTCAAGATCCGATCCCCATTCGTCCCTGCCGTCGGAAAGAATCTCAATGGCGGCGACAGCGGCTCCGTTCGCACCGGGAATCTCGACGGCATCACCGATTTTCCCGCTGGTCGGGGCATGGAGAGGAACGGAAATGAATCCGTCCGCCTCGGCAATGAGCTGTCCTTTTTTAACCTCATCGCCTTTCCTGACAATCAGCTTCGGAGGCGCACCGATATTCTGATGCACCGGAAGCGTGTATTTCTCAAGCAGAGGCGGAATCCGGATCGGCTGTCCGGCGGAAAGCTCCTTGCCTTCGCTCTCCGGATGAATCCCCCCCGCAAATCTTTTCGGATGAATGGATGAAATCATGCGGCACCCTCCTTATCATTCTTTTGCGTCTGTCCGAGCGCAAGATGTTCCTCCACAGTCTGAAGCGCTCCCGTGGGACAGCCCGCGCTCTTCACCAGAGCCTCGTCCACGAGTTCCGGTTTCGTCGCACGCACCAGAAATCCCTGCGGATTGAACACTTCCGGCGCGGCTTTCACACATTTGCGGCAGGCAATGCAGGGAATCGAACAGAACTTCTTTTTCTGCGGGCCTTTCAACAGAGAATTGCAATAGATATGCCCTTTGGACGCGGCGGGAACAAGGCGGATCAGTTTGCGCGGGCAGATCTCCACACACTTTCCGCATCCGACGCATATTTCAGGATGCACAATGGCAAGCCCTCGGCGGATTTCAATCGCACCGAACGGACAGCTTCTCGCACAAGAACCGAGTCCGATACAACCGAAACGGCATCCTTTGCCGCCGCCGTGAAGGGATGCCGCGGCGCGGCAGTCGTTGAGCCCGTTATATTGTGCAATCATCTTCGCATGACCGTGATCGCCGGAACAGTAGACCACGGCGACTTTCTTTTCCTTCGTCTCCGCCTCCATCCCCATGACGGCACAGATTTTCGCCACATTTTCAGCGGCGCAGACCGCGCAGAGAGACGGATTCACGCCTTTCGTGACAACCGCCTTCGCCAGATCGGCGCATCCTGCATACCCGCATCCGCCGCAGTTCGCGCCGGGAAGCAGTTCCGTCACTTCCTCGATACGCGGGTCGGACGCAACGACAAACTTCTTTGCCGCAAATCCGATGAGCCCCCCGAGGATCAATCCGATCAGGGCAACCACACCGACGGCAATCAGCACACTTTCCATAGACACCACCTTTTCAGATTTATTTGACCAGACCGGAAAATCCCATGAACGCCAGCGCCAGGATTCCGGCGGTAATCAGCGCAATCGCCGTTCCCTGAAACATTTTCGGGATGCGGGAAAGCTCCAGGCGTTCGCGGATGCTTGCAAACAGGATCAGGGCAAGCCCGAAACCGATACCGGAACAGATGCCGTAAACGGTCGAAGCCAGAATCCCGCGCCCGCTCGCGGCATTGAGTTCGGCGGCGCCGAGAACCGCGCAGTTCGTCGTGATCAGCGGCAGATAGATGCCAAGCGCGCTGTAAAGCGCCGGGCTGAATTTCTGAAGCAGAATCTCCACAATCTGCACCAGGCCCGCGATCACGACAATGAAAATCAGGATTTTCGTAAAAGCAATGTCGAGATTCTGTATCTGAAACGATCCGATTCTGACACTGATCTTCGCGGAAAGCATGAGATGGTAAAGCACCGAAGTGGCAAACGAGGCGATTCCCATGACGAAAATCACGGCGCCCGCCATGCCCAGAGCGGTCTTGATTTTTTTGGATACGCCCAGAAACGGGCAGATTCCGAGGATTCTGGATAAAACAATGTTGTTCACCAGAACGGCGCCGACTGTAATCAACAGCCATTCATTGGACGGCATGATGTTCTCCCTTTTTATTCTTAACGTTATGTTGCGGCTGATCTTATGATACAGAAAAACAGGAACAGCGGATTCTCAAGCCTCCGGCTCCGCTGCACCCGACGGAAATCACAAACCGAAAATCCGATTGCAGTATCAGAAATTCAGGTTTTTAATTTATAACATTTTTCACAGATTGCAAGTTCCCTTTTTCATGAATAAAAAATTCGTATCCCCGCTTGAATTTATAATAAATAAAATTATAGTAAATAAATTGATTATCAATAAAAATATGAAGGATTGAAGATTATATGAGCAGGGACCTGAAATTGTTCTTTCAGTATGTCACGCCTTCAATGGCAGGAATGCTGATCGCAGGGATTTACAGTATCGTCGACACATTTTTCGTCGGGATCGCATTGCATGAACCAGGCCTTGCGGCTGTAACGCTCACATGGCCGATCACCATGCTGGTCTTTGCTTTCGGCGACATGATCGGAACCGGCGCAGCCATCATCATCGCCCAGAAACGCGGAGCGGGGGACAACTCCGCCGCGGATCATGCGTTTTCGGGAATGATCGGGCTGGAACTGGCGGCAGGCATCCTGCTTCCTCTGGCAGTGATCCCTTGCACGAAACCGCTGCTGACCGCTCTCGGAGCAACGCCCGAACTTCTGCCGGGAGCCTTTGCCTACACGGCGATCTTCATCGGCGGAGGCCTCTTCCCCATGCTGACTTCCGGGCTGCTCGCCGCAGTCAGGAACGACGGGCACCCCATGCTTGCGATGCTTCTTGTGTCAACCGGGCTCATATCCAATATCATTCTGGACTTTCTGCTGGTCTGGGTTTTCCCGTTCGGACTCGCCGGAGCCTCTCTCGCAACGATCATCGCACAGGCGGTGCCGCTCGCCCTGACTCTCCGGTATTTCCAGAAAGGAAAATCGCAGGTATGTTTCCATATCGGAAGCATTTTTCCAAAGTTCGATCTGCTTCGCCGGACTTTCATCAACGGCATTCCGACTTTCGGCGGACAGATGTCGATCGGGCTCATGATCCTGTTCCACAACTGGCAGGCGCTGAAATACGGGGCGCTGCCCGCACTGGCGGCTTATACGGTCATCTGCACTGTGGAATCCATCGGCTCCATGCTGTCAACAGGCCTTGCAACAGGGGTCCAGCCTGTCGCAAGTTTTTTCTACGGGGCGCATAAACACAGGCGGAATCTCCGGATCGGCTTCTACGGCCTTCTGTTCTCCTTTCTTCTCGGAATCGCCATGATGATCGTATCGTTCGTCGCATGCAGGTTCATTCCGTGGACACTGGGACTTTCCGGCGAGGCGGCGGAAATCGCATCGCGCGCTCTGAAAATCAGCGCACCGGCATTTCTTGCACTGGGAATGGTCAGAGTCGGAAGCCTCTTTTTCCAGTCTACCGGAAAAATATTTGCCGCTTCGGTTTTGATTTACGGCGACACATGCTTTATATTACCGTTATGCCTCTTTGTTCTGCCGCTGTTCTTCGGACTCGACGGCGTCTGGGCGGCAATGCCGGTTTCGCGTCTGATCCTGTTCCTGATCCTCGCCGCGTTCTGGCGCTGTTACTATCATGCTCCGGCACGTCAGCCGGAAAAGGAATATGCTGGATGAACCGGACAAAAGACATTATAAAAAAGCGGCTTGCGGAGTTTCTGGACACCTGGGTCAAGACGGATCACGCATACGCCAGACTCCTCAAACGCTGGGACATCACTCTGCCCATGTGCTGGATTCTCGAATACCTTTACGAAAATCCATCCGGTCTGGAACCTGCGGTCATTGCGGAACGGACCAATATGCTGCGCCAGACCACCACACTCACGCTGGACATGCTTGAAAAACGCGGTATCGTCTGCCGCGAACCGCATCCGACCGACCGCAGGAAAAAGCTTATCAAACTGACTCCGCACGGGGCTGCTTTCGCAGGAGAGATCATTGAGACGATGAGTGCAGTCGAGTGTGAAGCCATGTCTCAGTTCACCGATGAGGAACAGCGGCAGCTCATCAACAACTCCCGGCGTTTTTATGAAGCCATCGAAAGAGCCGCCGAAACAGAGTGGAAAAGAATGAACCGCTCCAATGCAGAGCAATAAAAGGCTTCGGGAGATTTCGCTTGCGGCGATCAACCTGCGCAATTGACTCCGACAGGAGCGAATGAAGCCGCTTCTTCGCTGTTATTTATGAATCATTTCCTCTTATGGACAGCTTGCAGAGGCATGTTCTTTCTTACTTATTTCTTCATCCGCCGATGCCTGAAACGGCATACTTCCGGAAAAAGAACTGAACCGCAGACGAAAACCGTCTTTCCCGCAAAGACAGAAAATTTCTAATTTTCTTATAAATCGCTATTGACTTTACTGTATCAATGCACTATAATTATATATAGATACAGGGAGAATATATCATGACAAAAGCCGAGATCTTGTATGAAAAACTCAAGAAATATATTATTGAATGCAATCCCGGCGCGTCTTTCTTGTCTTCGCGGGCGATCATGAATGACTATCAGGTCAGTCTTGCCACAGTAACCGCCGCAGTCAGGCGGCTGGTGGAGGAAGGATTGCTTCAGCCGAATGCCCGCCGGAATATGCTGATCACTGACGAGATTTTGAAATATCGTAAAAATGCACCGTTAACGGTCTGCCTGGCACTGCCGCACTGGCAGTCGGACTGGTATACATTTGTGGAGCATTGTTTTTTCGACCTGGCGCCGGAACTCGGTTACGAGCTGGAAATTCTTCATTTTGACTGGCAGGCCAGTGTCCCCAAAGAACTGCAGAAACTTCGCAGGAAACTTGATGCCATCGTTCTGCTCAGCGATGTGGAGAAACTGTCTCCGGAACTGTTCCGCAAAATGGACGAACATGGGCTTCCTTATGTATTTTTCGGGAGGGATATTGCAAATCTTCCCGTGAATTGCGTCGTTCTGGACAATGAATACAGCGGAGCACAGGCAGCGCACCATCTTATTGAACTTGGACATAAGAAACTGGCGGTAGTCATGTCGCAGCCGAAATCGGAAGGAGTCTGCCTGAAATGCAAAGGTTTTCAGCAGTACAGTGAACTTCACGGCATTCCCGTGGAAGTGATCGACTGCGGCATCAGCAGCGGCGATTTCGCACCCGCCAGAGTCTATGAAGAACTGAAGAAGCGGTACAGCAACGGCAGCCCGGAATTTACCGGACTGTTCACTCTTTGCGAAGACAGCGTGCCTGCCGTTTACCGGTTCTGTTGCGAAAAAGGGATTCAGATTCCGCGAGACCTCAGCGTCGTCGCCATCGGCGAATCATGGCGTTTGGATTATTATACGCCTCCGGTGACCGCTGTTGCCCGCAACGTGAGAACCATGGTCCGGGAAATCATCCGGATCATCAAGAACAATCTGGCGGCAGCCGCTCCAATCGAATGTGAAAGGGTACTGGTTCGCCCAGGTTTCGTCATAAGGAAGTCTACAGCATCCGGATCAAGAGAGAATAATATGGAAGGAGAAAGAAAATCATGTGGAGGAAAATGAGGGGAAAACAAGAGAACGCCGGCGGGATTTTTACCTTGATTGAATTGCTGGTCGTAATAGCAATCATCGCGATTCTTGCGGCAATGCTGCTGCCGGCATTGAACAAGGCACGGGAAGCGGGACGCAGTGCGGCATGTGTCAACAATATGAAACAGATCATGCTCGCACAGACACAGTATGCAACAGACTACTCCGATTACATGGTTATGGCAATGCCCTACCCCGGAGTCAATTTCCGTCCATGGACAATGCTCCTGACAATGGGCAGTGGAACATACCGGTATGATTCCGGATATATTCCTTCAAAAATCCTGATCTGCCCATCGGGGCGCAAAGTCCCGGAAATCAACAAAAGCGGGAATAACTGGGAATATTATATCTCTTACGGCATGATGAACAATTACGGTTACGACTGGGCATATAAAGAAGATCAATACGGCGATTTTCTAGTCTTCAAAGACCCTATGCTGGGTTACAGCCTGAAACACATGCGTGCCCCTTCCCGCACCTTTCTGTGCGCCGATACAATGAATGGAAAAAGCGACTCCGCATGGTTCAATTACGGATACTGGAAATGGGCAATGCGCGATAATGTCGATGCCGGTCAGGCACGAATTCACCTGCGCCACGGAATGACGGCAACGGCAGGAGCCGCAGACGGCCATGCCGCCCGTCTGAACCGGTCAACATTCCGTTCCGAACCGGTCAATGCCGTAACAAAATTCTGGTTCCAGAATGGCGGCGGTATCTGAAAAATGATAAAGATGGAGACATGCAAATGAAATTATGGCTGATTATGCTCCTGTCGGCAGTTTGTCTTTTCCCGTCAGAAGCAAACGAAACGGTGGATTTCCAGAAAAATCCGCTGCGGATTACCAACAACAGGCACAATATTGCCTGTCAATGTTCCGTCACGACGGTGGAACAAAACAAAGGAACAATACTGTCATGGCAGGCTGTCCGCAAACCATTTTCAATTCTGGAACTGGCGCTGCGCAATCCGGCGCTGCATATAACGAATCTGGAAAACACAGAAATCATTCTGAGCGTTCATGTCGGGGAAAACACCCGTGTTCAGGCAATCAACCTGCGTTTTCTGGATGCTTCCGGCGAATACTTCCAGTTCCGTTCCGCCCCATTTCCTCTGCGGGGCGGCAAAGCTGGAATCCAGCAGATCCGCTATCAGATCAATCCGAAGAAAAAGTATGAAAGCTGGGGGAGGAACAAAAATGGAAAGTATGACTGGCCGCTTCGTTTTCAGGGATTCGGATGTGAACTGCTTCCCGGTTCAGGAACTCTGACATTCCTGTCGCTTGAGACAAGCCGTATGGACAGTGATCTGGCCTGTATCAAAGTTGAGTTGGAAACAGGGCATCCGCTCCGTTTGATCCGTCCGGGAGAAACGGTACAGCCCCGTATCAGATTCAAAAACACATCCGGGCAGACAAAACAATTTACAGCCGCCCTCTCTCTGGAAAATTTTCAGGGGGAAAAAACACCGTTCCACTTTGACTTCACACTTTCCCCCGGAGAGGAAAAGACGGCAGAAATTCAAGTTCCTGCAGAGGGGCTCGGCATCTGGTATGTGGATTATATCCTTGCCCAGACAGGCAAAACAGGAAACATCAGCGGAAGACGTTCCTTCATACGTCTGATCCCTTCGGGGCCCGTTCCTTATACCAAAGGGAATTTCCGGTTCGGCATCTGCTCCCATCCCGAAAGAGTACCGGAGGAACAGCAGAAGCTGGAGGCGCTCGCCGCAGGGCTGATCGGAGCCAACTTCCTGCGGCTGGATGCAGAATGGGGAAGCATCCAGCGCCACAATGCCATGGACTGGGATACACGTCGTTTCGACAAGCTGATCGAAATTTTCGGAGAACGCCACATTGAACTGATGCCGATTCTCGGTTACACGCCATACTGGGCAGTGGCAAAAGACTGGAAACCCTTCTATCCCGGTTCAAAAAAATTCCAGCGCCCCGATTACAGCAAGTTTGCGGCATGGGCGGCAAAACTGGCTTCGCATACACGCGGAAAAATACAGTATTTTGAAGTCTGGAACGAACCGGAACTCGGCTTCGCCAATTTTTCTCCCGATGAATACATTGAACTTCAGAAGCACGGCTTCAAAGGGGTGAAACAAGGCAATCCGGATGCAATCGTATCCACAGCGGGATTCGCTTACTATTTTGCGGAAGACCGTCCGCCGAAACCGGGTCTCATGCGGCGTGCGTTGACCGAAGGGCGCGGAAGCTACGATCTCGTCGCCTTTCACGGTCACCAGTCGTTTCAAGGATACCGGGATCAGATTCTGCCGATGAAGCAGATGTTCCGGCAGCAGAACATCACTGTCCCATGGATACCGAATGAAACCGGACTGACCAGTGTCGGAGGAGTGGAGCCGGAACAGGCGTATTCGCTTTTCCAGAAACTGATTTTCAGCTGGGCGGAGGGCGCCCCGGGCTATAACTGGTATGACCTGCGCAATGACGGATTTGATCCGCTTAACAGAGAACACAACTTCGGAATGCTGACCCGCGATTTCTACCCCAAAGCGGTATATGCGGCATACAATACAATCACGTCCCTCTTTCGGAATGCGCGTTTCGAAAAAGCTCTGGATTTCGGAAAAGGCGTCTATGCCTACCTGTTCCGGACGCCGGACGGAATGCTTCTGCCCGGCTGGAATGAACCGGGCTGCAATCCGGCGCTGACGGTTCTCAAAACCGATGCCCGCAAAGCGGAACGCATTGACCTGATGGGCAATGCAAAACAGCTTGTCCCGGAAAACGGCAGGCTTCTTCTCATGATGGGCGCAGAACCGTCCACATTCCGCTTCGATGGTGCGTCATTCCTGCAGGTGGAGGGAGAACCGGTCAGAATCACAGCCGGAGCGCTGGAAATTTCCGGTCAGGAGACCATGCTCGAACTGGAATTATTCAATCCATTCGATGAAACGCGCGAATTCACGGTCTCCGGCGGAAAAGAACATGTAAAAGCGCTTCTTCAAAGCAAAGCCAGGCACAATATCCGCGTATCAGCCTTACCGGAAAACGGCAGAGTTCAACTGACATGCCGCATCGGGCAGAATATTTCCGGCACGTTTACAGTCCCCCTGCAGAAAGCAAAATTGATTTCGGCGGCATATCATACAACCCCGGATTTCCGTTTGAATCAGGCATCGCAAAGGCATGAATTGTATCCGGGAAATCCCTTTATGCAGCATATGCACTGGAAAGGCCCGAAGGACCTCTCCGCCGACATTCGCCTGTGGTATGCCGATGGAAAGCTTATACTGGATGCCGAAGTCACCGATGATATTCATCATCAGCCTCATTCCGGCGAAAATGTCTGGCAGGGAGACAACGTTCAGGTTGCACTTCAATTCCCCGGCGAAATCGGCTGCTGGGAAATCGGTTTCACACGTCTTGCCGACGGACAGCCGGAGATTTTCGTCTGGCGGGCGCCGCACGGCAGGAAAAATACACTCCTGCCTGAACAAGCCATACTGAAAACGACTCGGAGCAATCATGCAACGACCTATCATGCCGAACTTCCGTTGCAGGTCCTGGGCGTGGACATGAATACCCTCAGGAACGGTTTTCTGTTCGGGCTGCTGGTCAATGACAATGACGGCAAAGGACGCAAAGGCTGGATGCAAACCGCTCCCGGGCTGGGGGACCGCAAGGACACCTCTTCCTTCACGACTCTCGTATTAAGATGAATCATTCCAGAACCGGAATGCAGCATTGTCCCCGGCAAACGAAAACGCCGGGGACAATTCAATCTCCCTGCTTGCACTTCCATCCGGCTCTGTTTCATGTCATTTTTCCGAAAACCGATCCCTGAACCGCGTATAGAGCACCGCGCCCGCCAGCATCAGAATACCGAGGATGATAAATGCCGTCACTTTATAAAGCGAAGAGAGATTCGCAAGATCGTAGATAAAAATTTTCAAGGTGCAGAATCCGAACAGAAAAAGAGAAATCCGGCGCAAAGTCCCGTTGCCTCCGGTAATGCCGAAAAACAGGAGCGCCACCGCCCAGAGCCCCCACCACACGGACAATCCGCCGCGGCTGAATCCGGCAAGGAATTCACGCAGAGCCTGATGGAGCTCAAATGAACTGTAAAGGAAAAACAGCACCACCGGAGCCGCAAGGAAAAAGCCCGCCCAGCCGGAGCAGGAACAGTCACCGCTCAAATCGTATCTGCTCTCCCGGTTTGCCCGTTCCGATGCCGACCGCAGGAAAATCCCTCCGAGGAACATGGCGGCAATAAACACGCCTCCCGTCAGCAGACGGTTTTCAAATGCCGCGCCGTAAGCCAGACCGGTAAAGAAAGTCTCTCCGGCAATGTCCCACAGGAACACTTTGACCGCCAGAATCAGGTAAAGCAGCAGGGAAGACATACAGAGAAAGCGGTTCGGAATCTTCGTGCCGAGCGCCATCATGACGACCGCCAGCGCCGCCCATGCCGGCGTAATCCAGACACCTGAGAACATCAGCGGGACGAACAACGCGAATCCGGCACATGCAAATGCAAGCTGCATCAGGTTCCAGTTCCGGTCTTCATTCTTCGTAAGAGAAGCCACCGGCAGTTGGATCAGTGCGAAACATGCAACGCCGAGCACCAGCCATGCCGCAATCTTATCATCCGCCCCGTACCGGAACGCCCACGGCAGCGACAGGCAGAGAAATGCGATCAACGCCCCGCAATGCAGAAGAATTTCAACCAGCGTGATTTTCGCCTTCCGGAACAGCATTCCGATGGTCGGCAGAGACGCGAACAGGATGTAATTCACGGCAAAGAAAAGAACACAGGCAAAATAATTGCCGGCATGGATTCCTTTGAGAGACGCCATGCCGTAAAGGATGGTATTGAGCACGAATGCAAGGATATTCAGGACTTTCCAGTTGCGGAAACAGGCGCAGAGAACCATGCCGATGGAAATAATCGTCAGATAAGAGAATAGAATGCAGACGTCGCCGCCTCCCCTGTTGAGCAGGAGAGGAGTCAGATAACCGCCGAGGGTTCCGACGAGCGCGGGGAACAGATAGTTGCGGCGGATGGAAAGAGACATGGCGCAGACCGTGATGAAAATCATGGCGCCATACGCCCACAGCCATCCGATCAGATCATACATGCGGTAAGCGGAAAACACCCCCAGATAACCGGTCACGAAACCAAGTCCTATGACTCCGAGCGCCACGGCATGGTAACGCTTCTCCGCAAAATAAAGCCCTCCGAGCACCATCCCGCAAGCCGCGCACAACATGCCGGCAACGCGCACCTCAGGCTGCACAAGATTGTTGTCAATGGAATACTTCACGAAGAAACCGACGCCGCAGACCAGAATCAGGATTCCGATCCGGATCAGCCATGTTGTGGCGACGGCATACTCGGCGGAAATATCTTTGTTCCGGTATTCCTCACCGACGCAGATCCAGTTCCGGATTTTCCGCAATGCCTCTTCCGTCCGTTTCTCAAATTCGCTTTTCGGCAGCTCATAAGCCTGATACTCGCGCGCACCGGAAAAGGCTTCCGCTTTCTGTAAAGACGCGGGCTTCTCCTCCGAAGCGACGGGACATCCGGCTTCGGGACGGGATATTGTCTCCTGCTTCTTCTCCGGTGAGGAAACAAGGACGGGAGCGGACGGAGCGTTCTTCCGCTCCGCTCCGTTTTTCTTCTCCGGCTCGCACGAGGCAGACACAAAAGCAGTCTTTCCATCTTTCGGAACTGCGGCAGTCTGTTTTCCGTAAATTTCCTTTCCGGCGGACTGCGGGACAATTTCTTTTTCCAACGCCTTTTTTTCCACAGGAACGGACCCAATGTCTTTCCTGAACGCCGCAAGTTCCGACTGGATCTTCAGAAGTGTCAGGAGTATTTTCTCCTGCGTCTCTTTTCCTTTGCGGAATTCCTTTGCCGCAGAGATCAGTTTACATCCAGCCACAATCAGAATGACGGGAACGATCAGGACTGTAATGACCGCGATTACAACCAGTGTCTCCATTGCCGGAACCTCCTTATATTGTTTACATTGTTTTGAACTGCCTATACCATACAGCAAAGAAAACAGTTTGTCATATTGATAAATTCAATGCCGATTATTGACAGAACTGATGTTTCATCCCGATTTGCATTCCTGCGGAAACATGATATAATAGTTTCAGGAGGACAGCTCCAGGTAAAAAAATCCATAAAACAAAGGGGGTATCTTATGGAAAACTGTTCAAAATCAAATTGTCCGGCACAGCACAAGGCGGAGGTCTTCACTCCGGCAAATCAGGTCGCCTACGCGGAAGGAGCGGTCGTAAGCCGCACCATCATCGAAAACGGCGGGGGAACGGTGACGCTCTTTTCCTTCGACGCAAATCAGGGGCTCAGCGAACATACCGCGCCATTCGATGCAATGGTCTGCATACTTGATGGAGAAGCCAGAATCACGATCGGCGGCAAACCGCATCATCTGAAAACAGGGGAAAGCATCATCATGCCGGCGAATGTCCCCCATGCTCTGGATGCCGTCACCGCATTCAAAATGATGCTGATCATGATCAAGGCATAACAACGGAAACTCCCCGGAAAGCATACCGTCTCTCCGGGGGAGTTCCTGTTTTCAGGCAAAAACAGAAAATCATTCAGTTTCGTGTTTCGCCTTGCGCGTCATCAACTCAAGCACCGCATCCTTCGGGGCTTTGCCGTGGTAAATGATGTCATAAATCGTATTGGCGACAGGCGTTTCCACGCCGATCTTCCGCGCGAGCTGGCACATGGACTCCGAAGTCTTGACTCCCTCCGCCACCACCATGCCCATCGACCGGATGATTTCATCGATCCCGCGTCCCTTGCCGAGCTCCTCCCCGACATAACGGTTGCGGCTGTGGCGGCTCATGCAGGTCACGATCAGGTCGCCGACTCCGCTCAAGCCGGAAAAGGTCTGCGCCCTGCCGCCCAGCATGACGCCGAGACGGCTCATTTCCGCAATCGCGCGCGTCATCAGCGCGGCTTTCGGATTGTCGCCAAGCCCCATGCCGTCAATCATTCCCGTCGCAATCGCATAAACGTTCTTCAATGCCCCGCCGAGCTCGACTCCCGTCAGGTCGTCCGAGGTATAGACGCGGAAAAACTCATTCATGAACAGGTTCTGGAGTTCGACGGCAAGCTCAATTTCCTTCGAAGCAATCACAACCGCCGTCGGCACCTTGCGCGAAACCTCCTCCGCATGGCTCGGACCGGACAGCGCGGCGTAATGGCTCTCGCCGAGAATCTCCTCGCAGATTTCGCTCATACGCTTCAGAGAACCGGTCTCAATGCCTTTGGCGATATCGACCAGACGGTGCTGCTCCTTTCTGAAATGCGGCTTCAATGCATTCAGAGTCTTGCGCATATACTGCGACGGAGACGCAAGAACCAGCAGGTCCGCATCCGCAACGGCTTTTGCAATATCCGCCTCGGCACGCAGTTCTTTCGGGAGTTTCACGCCTTTGAGAAATTGATTGTCGCCGGTCGCGTTGATCGCGTCGATATTTTCTTTGAAAGGTCCCCAGAGGGTCACATCATGTTTGTTCCAAAGCAGGACCAGGGCAAGAGAAGTTCCCCATGCGCCGTCGCCGAGAACCGCTGTTTTTGAAATATGCCGATTCATTTTTCTTCCTTTTTCCAAGATTCATTTTTCCTTGCGAAACGGCTTTCCGTCCCGTTGAGCAGACGCCTGATATTGGAACTGTGCCGGACCACCGCCAGCACCGCCAGCACACAGAACAGAATCATTTCCGTTGGAGAATAAGTCCATACTCCCGCCATTTTCATGATCCATGCGAAAACCGGCAGAGAAACCGCCGCGGCGATACTTGCCAGCGAAACATAGCGCGAAGTCAGGAAAACGATCACCCACAGCACGCCCGCCGAAAGCAGCGCCGGAGGATTCAACGCGAGAATCGCGCCGGCGGCGGTCGAAATCCCCTTGCCGCCCTTGAAATGAAGGTAGACCGGGTAGATATGCCCGCAGACTGTCGCAAGCGCGGCAATGGCGGGCAGAATTCCGCAAGGATCGTCGAAAGTCCCCCGCCTCACCAGCAGGTTGACCAGCACAACCGGCAGAATGCCTTTCATCAGATCAAGCAGGAAACAGAGTTTTCCCCAGTTCTTTCCGATCACGCGCGTAACATTCGTGGCGCCGATATTGCCGCTGCCCTGTGTGCGGATATCCAATCCCTTCATTTTCCCGATCAGGAACCCGAACGGAACCGAACCGATCAGATACGGAACCACTGCGCCGGAAGCATAAACAAGCGTCATTTCCAAAGGTGTTGCCATTTTCTCTCCGTTTGATTTGCGTCTCCGCCAAACCGGATTTATATTGATCCGTCGACAAAAACTTGATTGGAGTATTATTATGCGTCAAAACAGCGATTTTTCAAGTAAAAAGCACGAAACTTTTTTACCGAAACTGATCTGCGCCTCATCCGATGAGTCTGCGGACATCCTTTATGCCTCCGGTTTTCATGCGCCCGATGAGTTCCTTTATTTTGAAACGGAGGATCGCAAAGGGATTGTGGTCTCTCCCCTGGAATATTCGCGGGCATGTGCGGAAGTGAAAAAAGGGGTGGAGGTGATCGACCGTTCCGATCTGATGAGCCAATGCGGCCCGGAACGTCCTTTCCTGCCATTTTTCAGCAAATACCTCGGCGTCTCCAAATGGTGCGTTCCGGAGCGTTTCCCGCTGAAGACGGCCCTGGAGCTCTCCAAAGAGGGAATTGAACTCGTCTGCGCGAAATCCCCGTTCTTCCCGCAGCGCGAACGGAAAAACAGAACTGAAATCGCGGAAATCCGGAAATCGGTCCATGCCACGGAGGAGATGATGCGCTGTCTTCACCGGATGCTCTCCGAATCAAAGATCAATGCGCAAGGGTATCTGGAACTCTCCGGAAAAATCGTCACCTGCGATTTTCTGCGTGCGGAACTGGAAGGAAATTTCAAAAAGATGGGGTATACGGCGTCGCGGACCATTATCGCATGCGGAATTCAGAGTGCCGCGCCCCATAACATCGGAAGCGGTCCCGTCAAGGCAGGCGAACCCGTTGTGGCGGATATTTTTCCGCGGAGCGACGCCAGCGGCTACTGGGGCGACATGACGCGCACTTTCCTGAAAGGCAAGGCGCCGAAGTCCGTCATGCGCGCCTACAATGCCGTGAAGAAAGCGTCGGAAACGGCGATGTCCATGATTCGCGCAGGCGTCATTGCGGCGGATGTCCATATCGCGGCGTCGGAGACGATGGCGGGACTCGGTTTCCAGACGGGACGCGGGCGCGACGGCATGCCGTGCGGGTTCATTCACGGGCTGGGGCACGGCGTCGGGCTTGAAATTCATGAAGGTCCTCGCGTCTCTCCGCTCAACAGGAAACCGCTTCAGAGCGGGAACGTCATCAGCGTGGAACCGGGGCTGTATTATCCGGAGTGGGGCGGAATCCGCCTTGAGGATCTGGTGGTCGTGACAAAAGACGGATACCGGAATTTCAACTCCATGGAAAAAGAGTTCGAGATTCCATGATGATTTTCCCGCAGGCGTCAAGACTTCGGGACAAGCTTTTTCCGGTAGACGGACGGGGCAATGCCGTTGCGGGCCTTGAAAATCCGGGAAAAATGATATTGGTCCGTAAAATTGAGAAGCGCGGCAATCTCGGAGATCGTCATGGCGGGATTCGCCAGAAGATTTTCCGAGAGACGGATTCTCTTTTCGATCAGGTAATCATAGGGGGTCTGCCCGGTTTCGGTCTTGAAAAGATGGATGATATGACGGACGGAAATCCCCAGCGCCTTTGAAATGTCTTTCAGGCGGAAATGCTGATAGAGATTCCGGTCGATGTAATATTTGATCTCCAGAACCGGAATCGAGAAACGCGGCGCTCTCAATCTCTGCTGCGCAAGCAGGGAAATCAGGCGATGGGTCAGCAATGCCCCTTTTTCATTGAGATCCGGGGCATTGGCTTGAAAAAGTTCAATCATCTCCGAGTAAATCGGGAGAAACACCTCCCGGTCGCATCCGGGAAAATGAAATGCGGCGGATAAACCGTAGGAGGCAAGCAGATTCTCCACCAGTTTCCCGTATGTCACGAAATAGGACTTGATCCACGGGGTGTCATGAAACGTATAAAGATGATGCGTATGGAGCGCCGGCAGGAAGTAGACGTCGCCCGCTTTCACCTCATAAGCCACATTGTCGATCTCCACAACCCCCTTGCCCTCCTCCACCAGCTCAAAGGTGTAAAAGGGATAATTTTCACGCACGATATTGCGTTTGTAGTCGGAAAGCCTGGTTCTGTTTGCATTCAGCAGAATGAAAGGCTGGTCAATTTCTCCGATCCTGACTTTCCTCATGCAGGGGATCGTCAAACTCTGAATTGTCCGGTCCGTAAATTTCACGAGATTCTCCTTTTTTTGATGTTTTATCACTATTATACATCATTTTTGCTATTTTGTCTATTCATAATTCCGGGAAATATCGTATAATATCCAAGTCATGAAACAGGAGAAGAATTTACATCCCGTTTCTTCTCCTGAGAATCGGTTTTGTTTCAGCATGGTCAGGAGTCCGTCAGTTTTACGTGCGGATGGTTGAACAGGAAAAAAGGAACATTTATCTTAATGTCCCGGTCTGAATGAAAAATGAAAAATGAAAAAACGCCAAGGAGCGGAATCAAGATGAAAATCAACTTGTCCTTTGGGAAAGACGCTTTCACTCCCCTGATATCGAAGCAAGATTTTACATGCAAAAAAAGCAGCCGCATTCCATTATTGAATTGTTCCAATGTTTTTCTTCCTTCTTCCTTCCGTGTTCCCTGTTCGATATTCTTACTTTGCAGGCTGAAAACAAGGATTTTCACCCTGATAGAGCTCCTCATCGTGGTTGCGATCATCGCGATTCTGGCGGCAATGCTTCTGCCGGCGTTGAACAAGGCGCGGGAAAAGGCGCATTCGATTTCCTGCATCAACAATCTGAAGCAGCTCGGAGTCGCCGGAGCCTCTTACAGCAACGACTATCAGGAATACATGCTCCCTCTGAAAGGGAAACGGGACGATGGAACAACGGACAGATACTGGTCCGAATTGCTTCAGATTCATAAATACCTGCCCTCCACCGGAAGTTTCGATAAGAAAAATCCGCTGCCGTCGCTGCGTTGTCCGAACTATGACATCACCCGGCTTTCCGATGCCGATAAAGATCAGATGTGGGGTACCACATACGGAATGAACTATTTCTTTTACTATGACTACAAAAATGGCTCTAAAGTCGCACCGGTGCGCAATGGGCAGATCAAACATCATTCCAAAGTCGTTTTCATGGGAGACGGCGCCGATCCGAAGCAAAAGCCTACCTGCGCGATCAATGAGAGAAGTCTGCGTTACCGTCCCCTGCGCAACCACAACGGAGCATGGAACATCCTGTTTGCCGATTTTCATGTGGAAATGTTCAAAAGCAAGATGTCCTATGCAGAAGATCTTGGAATCAACATCGTGAGGGTCCGCCCGGAAAACCTCATCTACTGGGAACCCTATGTCGGACGAGTTCTCTGACATTTTCCGACGGCGGGAAAAATGGTTTGACTGCATATTAATTCTGAATTAAAATAAAACTCTCAACAAAAGGAAATATGGATTTCATCATGAAAAAAATCCTGACAGCATTGTTTTGCCTTACTGCGTCGATCTGTTTCTGCGCGGAAAATCTGATCGTCAATCCGAATGGAGAAAATGAGTTCAAAGGCTTCTGGAAATCGCCGCGCGCCGGAATCGTTTCGGAAAACGGTGTGATCATCCTTTCCGGAATGCCGGAGTCGCAGAAGGACTCCGAAAACTTCACAAAACTCATGCAGGTGCTCAAACGGCCTCCGGAGGAGCTTCAAAACAAAAAAATGATTCTGTCGTTCCAGATACGGCTTGCAAAGATCAGCGGGTCCCTGCAGATTGCAGTCCGCGAAGCATTCGGGAAAAGCGCTCTCTACCACGGACGTACTTTCAAGCGTTATGACGGCGGTCAGGAGTGGCGGAAAATTTCCGTTCCGTTTACGACCCGCGCCAATACGTCCGCACTGATGTTCCATCTGAACGCCGGCTATCTTGCACCGGATGACAGAATTGAAATCAAAGATCTGCAACTTTCAGAACAATAAGGAGTCTCCATGAAAAATTTTCTGCTGCCCGTAATCCTGTTCTGCGCGTCACTCTGCTGCACAGCGCTGGAAATTGATCCCGCCAAAGCGGTAATCGTCGCTCCCGGATCAGAAAAACTCGCCGCAGGCGAACTGCAGAAACATCTGAAACTCATCACCGGCGTGGAAATCCCGATTCAGGGCAAAGCGGACGGACAGTTCGCATTTACGCTCGGCAATCCTCCGTCCGATGCCGGGCTCCAGCCGGAAGAAGCCCGCTGGAAAGTCTCCCGGGACGGGGTTCACATTTACGGAGGGCCGCGAAACGGAACCGCGTTTGCTGTTTACGATTTTCTTGAAAAACAGTTCAAGGTCCGCTGGATCGAACCCGGCGACCGCGGAATTTCCTATCCAGAGATGAAAATGCTCAAGCTGGAGGAGACTTCGGGGCACTGGACGCCGGGACGGCTGGCGCAGCGCCGGATACGGCATGAACTTTTCCCATACAATGGCTATCCATATGACATGCCCGGACAGTTCATCATCGCCAATCGCGGCTACAACAGCAATCTGCCGAAGGAGATGCACCTCACGAAACAGGAATATGACGCAAAGCTCAAAGAGATCAGAATGTGGCATCTCAGGATGCGCATGGGCTCCGGGCTGTCGCTGAGTTACGGACACGCTTTCACAAACTGGTGGAAGAAATACGGCAAAACCCATCCGGAATACTTCTCGCTCATCAACGGAAAGCGCGGACCGAAAAACGCAGGAATGCCGGATACCGTAAAGATGTGCGTCAGCAACCCGGAACTCCATAAGCAGATCGTCGAAGAATGGCGCAAGCGGAATATGCCGAAGTGCATCAACATCTGTGAAAACGACTGGGGCGGCTACTGCGAATGCCCAGATTGCCGCAAACTGGACATGCCTCCCGCACCGGGCGCGAAATGGGACGACGACCTGAGCGACCGTTACGTCTATTTTGCGAACAAGGTTTTGGAACTGGCATCGCGCCACCGCCCGGATGTCATTGCGACGGCTTATGCCTATGGCGTCTACAAGAATGCGCCGCGCCGCGAGAAAGTCAGTCCTCAACTGGTGCTCGGTTTCGTCCCGAGCAAGTTCGACCTCCCCGGTGCGGAAGCCAACTACCGCGCCTGGGCGGAAGCAGGGGCAAAACAGCTTTTCCTGCGTCCCAACGACCATCACGCCATCAGCATAGGACTTCCGACCGGGGGAGAAAAACAGCTTTTCAAAGCATTCAAGCTCGGCTTCAAATATGGCATCATAGGGACTGATTACGACAGTTCCCACAACTTCTGGCCCGCAGTCGGAATCGCGGACTTCATTCTCGCCCGCGCACATACGCATCCGGAGGACACTTTCGAGCAGCATGAGCAGGAATACTATGCAGGATTCGGCAAGGCGGCGGAAGAAGTCGGCGAGTATTACCGTTACTGGAGGCAGAACGTATGGGATAACCGGATTTACCCGGACCGCAAGGAAATTGCGAAACTCGGACTTTACGGAAATTATCAGCGCGGGCTCATGTGGAACATACACCGTTACTTCCGGCTTTCCGATTTCGATAAAACGGATGCAATTCTCGCGCGGGCGGCGGCAAAACAGCTTTCCGGGCAAGACCGCAGGCGTGTGGAGATGCTTCAACTGGCAAACCGTTATTTCCGGCTTTTCTTCCTGGCATGCACCGCAAAGCAGGAGGAAAAGCAGAAACAGGCGGCAAAGCTGCTGGAATTCCGCTGCAAACACCACAAAGACCTGATGTTCGACTGGAACCGGATGGCTACGCTGGAGGGCCGTTACGGAGATGTCGCGGGAGTCGCGAAAGCGGATCGGTTCCGCAGTTTCCACGGATATAAGAGTTTGCCGCTGAAATGGTTCTTCAGCCCTGACCCCGATGACGCAGGAGTCAGAGAAAAATGGGAGGCATTCCCCATCGGCAAAATCCGTTCCCTGTGGGAACCGGTTCTTACAAACGCCGGATGGGAAAAACAGAAGAATTCAGGAATGCATCCGAAACTGCAGAAGCAGCTTGAAAATTATGACGGCTATGGATATTACGGACTTGATCTGCGCATTCCCCCGGAATGGAAAGGACGGGAAATCGAAGTCTACTTCGGAGCGGTCGATGAATCCGCCTGGGTTTATCTCAACGGCCAGAAAACCGGAGAGCGGATCTTCCGCAAAGGCACGGAGGACTGGAAACATCCTTTCTCCATTCCGATCACCCGGGCAATCGACTGGAGCAAACCGGTGCAGACGCTGGTCGTGCGCGTGCATGATTCCGGCGGAATGGGCGGCATCTGGCAGCCGTGTTACCTGATCTGCCGTTGACAATAAAACATGGAGCAATGATTATGTTGAAACATCGGAATCTGGAAGAACTTTACCGGAAAACGGAACGGACGATCGTAACCGCACACCGCGGTTTTTCCGGGCGATACCCGGAAAATACGCTGACGGCAATGCGGGAGGCAATCAGGGCGGGAGCGGATATTATCGAATTCGATCTCCGCCCCACCGCCGACGGCATTCCCGTCCTGTTGCACGACCCGACATTGGACCGGACTTCCAACGCGCATGGCTGCCCGGAGGATTACACTCTGAAGGAACTGAAAAAATTCAATTTCTCCTATTTCCGTGGCGGGCATGAGACAGGAAAGCGCATGGAGGAGCCCGAATACCCGGAAATGCCGATCCCGACTTTCGAGGAGGTTTTGTCCGAACTGAAAAACGAGGTCTTCATGAATATCCAACTGACCCGTCCGTCAGACCCGTTCCTGAAAACCATCTGCGATCTTTTCAAGCAGTATGACATGTATGAAACCGCATATTTCGTCACGGACAACTATGACGACTCACTCCGGGTGCGCGCCATCGACCCGGAGATCGAAACCTGCCCGCGCAACAGGAAAATCAAGATGGATGCGGCGGAACTGGAACGGCAGAAGAAATTCGGAACCAGAATCATTCAACCGGTCGCGGCGGACATCACGCCGGAATTCTGCCGGAAAGCGGAAGAACTCGGGCTCCATGCGAATATGTTCTGTTCCAATACGGACGAAGACAACCGTCGCTTCATTTCCTGGGGACTCCGCGGCATCATGACCGATTACACGGACATCCTGTTCGGAAGCATCAATGCAATGAAAGCAGGAAAGTAAGGAACCATGCTCCCTGATTTTCCTTCTCCGCGCGGGCGCGAAGCGTGGCTGTTCCTTGAGGAACTGAAACAGCCTTTCGAATACCGGGTCCAATGGACAGCGGGTGCAGAACCCGGCAACCATGAACTTGATCTCCGGCAGGGCATCCGTTTCCAGCCGGAATTCCCTGATGCGGGTCCACTGGAAACCGCCAATCGCGTATTCCGGTCTTTTCTGGCAAAACTGCCGGAAGGCGGCTTTCCGGTCAGAACCCTGCAATGCGGGGAACTCTCCGGCGAAGATTACAGATTCCGCATCACTGAACAGGAAATCTGCATCGAAGCCGGGGACGCGGAAGGAATCCGGCGCGGCATTTATGCGTTCATCGATGAACTGCGGGGAAACCGGGGACCGTTTATGGAAAAGGGGGAACGGACGTTCCGGCATTGGCTCGGGAACAGAATTTCACGCTGTTTTTTCGGTCCGATCAAACGGGCGCCGTTCTTCCGCGACGAACTCATGGACGAAATGGATTATTATCCGGATGAATACCTCAACAGACTCGCCGGAGAAGGCGTCAACGGATTATGGCTGACGATCGCATTCCGCGACCTTTGCAGGACATCGTTCTGCCCTCCGTCTCCGGATCGGGAGAGACGCCTCGCAAAACTCCGGGACACGGTAAACCGCTGTCTGCGTTACGGAATCAGGACCTGGGCTTTCTGCATCGAACCCACAGGGCTCTTCCCCGGCGACATTCTGCTGGAAAAGCATCCGGAGCTGAAAGGCGCGCCGACATGGGACCGTTTCGCCTTCTGTCCTTCCACGGAATCGGGGCGGCAGTACATTTATGAATCGGTCAAAGACCTTTTCACGCAGGTGCCGAAGCTCGGCGGAATCCTCAACATCAGTTACGGGGAGCGCCCGACCACCTGCCTGAGCAGCGCAAACGTAGTCAACGAATCTCCCGTCAAATGCCCCCGCTGCGCAGCAGTTCCGAAATGGGAAATCCTGTTCCGCAGCCTGAGCGCCATGCGAAGCGGAATGCCGGAATCGGCACAGTTGATCAGTTGGCTCTACATGGCGCGTCCGACCAGCCGTTCCGAATGGGTGTTCCGGATTGCGGAACACACGCCGGAAAATGTGATCCTGCAATATAATCTGGAATCCAACGGCACGAAAATGCAACTGGGCAAACCGCGGAAAGGCGGAGATTACTGGCTCTCCTACACAGGACCGTCGCAGGATTTCCGGGAAATCGCCGGACGGGCGGCAAAAGCCGGAACCGCACTGTCCGCAAAAATCCAGGTCGGCTGTTCCCATGAAGTCGCGACCGTCCCGTTTGTCCCCGTCCCCGGACTTCTTTACAGGAAATACCGGGAAATGAAACTCTGCGGCGTATCCTCCGTCATGCAGTGCTGGTATTTCGGCAACTATCCCGGACTCATGAACCGGGCCGCCGGAATGCTGGCGCGCGAAGACTTTGCAAATTCGGATGAGGATGATTTTCTGGTGCGCCTTGCCCGTCCGGAGTGGGGAGAAAAAGCCCCCGCAGTCGCCGCGGCATGGAAAATGCTCGGGGACGCCTATGAAGACTATCCTCTGGACAACATGATGCAATATTACGGCCCGATGCATTCGGGTGTGATATGGCCCCTGTTCCCGGAGGTCGCGCTGAAACCGCTTGCTCCGACCTGGAAACCGGATTTCGGCTACAGCGGCGATGTGATCGGGGAATGCCTCGGCAACCATACTCTTGAGGAGGCTGTCATACTGACCCGCAGGATGGCGGACGGCTGGGAAAAAGGGCTGAAACTCTGGCAGTCCTGCGGCAGTCACCCGGATATCGGCGTGGCGGAGGCATTGTCAATCCAATTCAGAAGCGCATCCGACATCCTGAATTTTTATCTTCTGCGGGAAAAGCTGATTGCGGGAATACGTCCGGCGGCAACACTTGACGCGATGGAGGAAATCGTCCGGCGGGAAATCGGAAATTCAGAACGGCTGATCCCGTTATGCAAAGCGGACAGCCGGCTCGGTTTTCATTCGGAAGCGGAATCGCATCAATACGATCCCGATCGCCTGCATTGGAGAATATCGCAGTTGAAGAATCTGCTCCTGCATGATTTTCCGGCAATACGGAAGAATCATTGCATTCCCCGTTCCGCAGAAGTCCCGTCTCATCGCGGCGGCTGGATCGCCGTCGGCACCATGCGCTGGTGCGCCGAATGGAAACAGGACGGGCTGCACTTCCGTTTGCAATGCAGGGAAAATGCGGATTGTGAAACGGACAAGGTGCTGATCGCAACCCTGAACCGGCCGGCAACCGGTATGCCGTGGTTGGTGGAAGCATTCTCCGACGGACGGAAAACCGACAACCGGGGCGGCAGCGAAGTGCAGATATCCAGACGCCCCGGAGGCTGGGATGCCGAAGTGTTCCTGCCATGCTCCCGCCGGGCAGATGACCGGATGCAGCTCCCCTTCTATTTCCTGCTGATCCGGCAGAATCAGACCATCGGAAAGGAAGACAGGAACTACTGCTGGCCCCCAAGCCGTGTCGTTCCCCGGCTGCGTCTCAATTTCAGCATTTACTCACCGGAAAATTTCGGCTGTTTTCCGGAAAACAACGGATAAAAGCACCGGACAAGGTTGCAAAACATTTTTCAGGGAGCTACCTTATACAGGCAAGAACCATCTGACAGGAGGCTCCTGATGAGAAAAAACATACCGCTTTTGCTGTTGTCTCTGACCCTGCCGCTTGCGGCGGAGACCATGAATATCCAGACTCTGAACGGACAGGTGTTCGAAGACGCCCAGATCGAAAGGGTGAATCCGAACGGAATTGACATCGGTTATGTCAATGAAAAAGGGCATTATGTCCTCAAAGGGATTCTTTTCAAGGACTTATCGGAAGAACTTCAGAAAAAATTCGGATATGATCCGGAAAAAAGCAGAAAATTCGAGTCTGAAGTCAGGAAATATGAAAAAACGGACATCAATAAAGTAGCCGATGAGGAGAAAACGCGGCTGGAACGCATTACGGAACAGATCAAGGCAAAATTCGCCGGAGAAAAGATCACGCTCAAACCAGCCGACCTCCGATATGCGATCCATGCATGGCGGCGTTCCGTGGAACTTACTCCCGTCAAGGATACGAAAACAGGCTGCGTCGTAAAAATCGACAAAGTGGTTTCCGGCAAGCCGATCGAATCGGAACTGGTTCTCCTTGACGGCATCCATCTTCCCGCGGAAGGCTCCTGGAGCGGCTTTCTTTACCCTGCCGGGGTTCAGGCGATTTATGACAGAAAACAAATTCCCGTCTTCACCGGAAGTCTTGACGATTCCACGGAAATCCTGACACAGTATCTTGAAATCTATGCGGAATATGCCGCCGCGGAAGACGATAAGAAAAATCTTCCGGACGCCAATGCACAGGCGCCGGATCAGGCAAAGGAACAGCCGCAGACAGTCAAGGAGACACACAATGCGCCGCCGGATCAGTGGACGGATGACGGGAAAATCACGTACTCCCCTTATGGAAGCTATTATGGCTTTGTCGGAGACGGAGTGTATTTCATCGCCGGAAACTTCATTCCCGTGGCATGGTGGAACCACTGTTACCCGGACCGTCCCCCGCGTCCTCGTCCGCCGCATCCACGCCCACCTCGTCCGCCGCATCCACGCCCACCTCGTCCACCGCATGACAAGCCGGGAAAACCGGGAAAACCGGACAAACCGGGTGTAATCATAAAACCGGGAAAACCGGACAAACCGGGTGTAATCATAAAACCGGGAAAACCGGGAAAACCGGATATCATCACGAGACCCGGCAGACCGGAAAAGCCAAATAAACCGACTGCTGAGAAACCGTCAATTCAGGTTCAACCCGGAAGCAGAAATGAAAATTCCAACAGGGTGATTCAACGTCCGGGGACAATACAACGGCAAAATACAGTGCGCGGATATGAAATCCGGCGTACAGGCAATTTCCGGCAGGCTGTACCGGCAAGGCGTGTTCGGTAAATGACAAATAAAAAGCAGTGAAAGCCATCCGTGACTCTCACTGCTTTTTTCAGCCGGATTCAGAACCCGTTCAGCGATTGTTTTTCATCTGAGCATCAAATTTAATCGTCGAAGACGGAAAATCCAGTTTTCTGACAAACTTCGCGGCATCGGCGGCGCCGTATTCGCGATCCATGCCGGAATCCTCCCACTCAACGGAAAGCGGACCGTCATATTCAATGCGGTTCAACTCGCGGATGATCTCCTCGAAATTAACCTGTCCGTGTCCGGGACTGCGGAAGTCCCATCCGCGTCCGGGCTGTCCGAAGTCAAGATGCGAAGATAGAATTCCGGAACGGCCGTCCAGAGTCAGCGCGGCATCCTTGATATGCACATGGAAAATACGGTCCGGAAACTCCTTGATAAATCGCACCGGGTCCATCATCTGCCAGAAAAGATGGCTGGGATCGAAGTTGAATCCGAACTCCTCGCGGTAATCCAGCGTTTCAAGCGTGCGCTTCGCGGTCACGATATCAAAAGCGATTTCCGTGGGGTGCACCTCAAGAGCGAATTTCACGCCGTGGTCCTCGAAGACGTCAAGGATCGGATGCCACATCTCCGCAAGGAAATCGAATCCGTCGTCGATGGTCTTCTTCGGCACCGGCGGGAAGCTGTAAAGCATGTGCCAGATCGGAGAACCGGTAAAGCCGGTCACGATTTCGATCCCCAGATTTTCCGCCGCCTTCGCGGTGTATTTCATCTGTTCGATTGCCCATGCGCGCTTTTCATTCATCTTGCCGGCAAATTTCTTCGGTGCAAAAACATCCGTCCTGAAATCATCGTCGGGGTCGCAGACAAGCTGTCCGGCGAGATGATTGCTGATGGCATAAAGATTCAGATTGTTGACTTTAAGCGTATCCAGAAACTCTTTACAGTATTTCTTGCTTTTCGCCGCCTTCACCGGGTCAAGGTGGGCTCCACACGCTACTTCGATTCCTTCATAGCCCCATGACGCCGCTTTTTTGGCAAATGTCACCAGAGGCATATCGGTCCACTGTCCTGAAAAAATTGTCAGGGGCCTCATTTCCTGCGAGTACCTTTCTTTGCTGCTGTTGTTGCTTTTGCAGTTTTCTTTTCCTGCATTTTGAATTCTGAATTATTCTTGACGATTTCAGTGATGCGGACGACCTCCGCAGCCTGTTCGATCGTAACCGGGAATTTCTCGCCTTTGCGGATCGCATTATAGACGTATTTGTAGATATCGAACTCGGTATCGGGATTGGAGGCTTCCACCATGATGGTCTTGCGAACCCATTTGAATGCATCCTTACGTCCGAAAGAACCGTCGATCGGCGGAGACGCCTTGCTCGCGGTAATCTTATCCAGCT
>ERZ1034917.106-NODE-106-length-79845-cov-506.410327_pt1 | contig 79845 bp, 121 predicted proteins | sample MGYA00520605_ERZ1034917 | MGnify/ENA primary metagenome ERZ1034917 (study PRJEB33766, sample SAMN09781784) | gut metagenome | biome: gut microbiome | host: Homo sapiens | place: Madagascar | study: EMG produced TPA metagenomics assembly of the PRJNA485056 data... | reverse complement strand
TTATATATATTATATCCAAGATGTTATATATACTGTGTGTATAGGTATATATTAATAACCTATGTAATATTAGAATATACAGCCGTACCCGCCCAGAACACCGAGCACCAGGAGCAGCGCCCACACGGTCACCAAAGCCCGAACCGGACGCAAGGACGCGCCCAGAAGCCCCCGTAATAAGCGCCATATATCGTGCCCTATCTTTATATGCCTCAGCCCACAAGCCCAGCAACACGCACGACGAAGCTTTACACAGCCGCACAGCCCCCCACCCTTTATATATAAATATCTAAGATATATATTATATATACTTAAGATTTATAATATATGTGTGTATATAATGTATATATATCTCTCTATAGGTATATAAAATAAGCACCGCCAAGAAGAGAGCGAACCGCACACAGAAAGAATATACACACACAGCCAAAGCAAGGAGCAGAGCAATACCACAAAGAAGAGAGAGAGAACACCGCCAAGAGAAGCAAGGACACAGCAACACCCAACACAACACGTCGCTGACTGTCGAACCATTTTAATACAGTTCTTCAGACGGGGGAGTGTCGCCGATTCGCGCTTGTTCACGATTTCGGGAGCATTTGCGAGATTTTGCGAGTTTTCAAAAGCTCCACGAAAACCGCCGTCAGCGCAGCCGAGGCCGTCTAGCTCTAGTCATTAGTGTAATAATGGCCAGAGATAGCACCCCACCCCCACTTACAAAACCGCGCGGGGGCTTGATTTTTCAAGGTTTTCCGGTGGCAGTCCCCATTTCATCCTTGTTCACTTCCTCCTTCCAACCATCCCAGTTTCCATCCCCTCCCCCTACTTAAAAATCGAATTTAAGATTTCAAAAGGTTCTCCGGGAGAAGCTGCTATTTATAGGCCAAATCCACATATTCAATTATAATTTGGTTAAAATGCGGATAAGTATTCGCTCTGGTTTTGCGTTATTCGCGCCTGTCGTGCTCTCTGGCACGCTTTACGCGTCTCGGTGGTGTAGTTTCATCCATAAATATTAAAAGCGTTTTTAAGGCCGTTCTCGTGCGTTTTAAGGCACATGATTTTCGGGCGGTTTTCAGCCCGCTCTCGGATAATTCTCGGATAATAGTCGGGTCAGGCTCAGCAGAGTTTCGCCTGCCGGTCGAGTCTGGTCGAGATAGCGACCGGCTTGGAGCATAAAAAAGAGGCCACCTCCGTAGAGATGACCTCTTGATATTTTATTCGGTATAATCAATTTCTCCGGCTTTTATGCGGGGGATCTCGGCGGTGACTATTCGTCTTCCGCACCGTGGGCAGGAAAACGGGTGAAAATGCCACTCGCGCATGTACCCAGATGACGTGTTTCCGCGAAGCGACAATGATGAAAGCGTATAACCACAGCGTTCGCATACCGGCTTGAACTTCATGGTAGTTGTATCTGACTCTTCGCCTAAGAATGTTCCTTCAAGCAAATCCGTCGAGTGGTCAACCTCCGCAAACCGCACCAGTTCGGTCATTGCGTCGTAGGCTTCGCAAGAAGTATCGAAGAGCATACCTCCCATCACCCCGTTTGTGTCGTCTGTGCACAAGAGGCACTCGCCCCAACCATCGTGGTGGATGCCGTAGCTCAGACCGCTCCACGGGTTTGATTCGTATGCACAGCCGAGCTCACCATGATAGTTTCCCTCGTCATCATGCACGCCGATGTGCAGTTTCTCCTTGCCGCAGAAAGGACACCTATACATCTTCGGCGTCCCGTTGAGAGCGCACACGATGCCGTAACAGTACACCTCGCTCTCCTCCATGATCTTGAACTCTGCGTGTGGTAGCTCGGTCTCGTATGCCCATGAGCAGTCTCTTCCTTCGGGGCACCACACTGCTTTGATGGGCAGAGAACGTCCTTCTCCACGCTTGAGCACACCGCCCTCGAAACAGTCGCACTCTCCGTCTATTGCGCCCCTCAACTCTGCGAGGTCGTCGGATGCGCCGAACACGACGAGGAAATCCAGATTTCTTGCGAGGATTGCTTCATCTTCTGTTATCTCATTACCATACTGCCGCCCATCCAGTTTCGCGGCAAATTCTTCAACTGTCATTTTTCTTCCTCCTGCGCCAACCAAAGGCACCAACATTTAAGGCAATCATTGTTTACATTCCTGCAAATCATGAGGGGCGGGCAAGCGTTGGGAATCTGCCCGTCCATGAACGCTGCAATCTGCTCGTCAGTCTCGGCTTTTCTGATTCTCTCCCCATTCGTCATTTCTTGTCCACCTCATCTATGAAAGTCGCCGCTTCATCTGCGACGTGCAGAAAGAACGCCAGCGGATTGCGTCGGAAAGTATCTCCCGCTGCTCTAGCTTCTCCCTCCTGCCATGAGCTCATGTGATAGCGGATTGCGGTCGCTTCGTCTACTGACAGAGACATGAACTGCTGGAGAATGAAAACGCTCTTTTCACCGTGGCCGAAGACGAGCTTCTCGTTGATCTCATAGGTCGGGACGGTTTCCCAGATGAAAGCCCCGCCCCCATCCTGTTTCACTTTCCAACTCTCCGCAGCCGCAACCTTTTCAGGGTCGTATGTTTTTTGGTTGCGGTAACCTGGGGTGTACATATTGGCCTTGCAGAGGTCGTGGAAAAGAGCGACGATCGCTATGGACGTCTCGTTGTATGGGCTGTTCGTTACCCCCTCGTACTCGTCGTGCAGGAGTTTGTGCAGCCTTTTGTATACGTTCAGACTGTGCAGACACAGCCCGCCTGGTTCCGCGAGGTGATGACGGGCGCTCGCCGGAGCTTCATAAAAATCTGACTCACAATCAAGCCATGCCAGTAGCTTATTCAGATTTTTGCAGGAGATATTTTCTGTGGCTATGCGGATAAACTTTTTCTTGTTTTTCTCAATGTCGATCATATTGTTTCATTCCTCCTTTGGTGCAGTTGCCGGTTCCACATAGATAGCGTTCCTACCGGGCGTTATCCCAATTTCTCGCAATTCCTTGGCTGACAATGTGTGAGTGGATGTGAACACGATAGTCGCTGTCGTCCGATTTGGGCAAGCGACACATTCACATACGTGCTGACCGCTCGATTCATTTACTCTGAACGGGCAGTTGCTGGCGTAGCACTCCATTACTCAATCTCCTTTAGCCAAAATTCGCGACGGCAATTATCGCAGCCTTTGGTTCGGTATTGTGTACACTCGCCTTTTTCGGTTCTAAATCCCGCGACAAAACGGTTCGGGCAAATATTTACAAAACCATCCTCAGTCATCAAAGCTTCCGGCCACTGTTTCAAAAATTCGCTCTGTCGGGTCTTGACAGGGTTCTGTTTAGACCATCGTTCAACGATTCCAACCATTTCCTCAGGACGATTATAGAGAAGTTGTATACACGATGTGCCAACGCTGAGGCTCTCTCCGAGGGGACAATAACGACATGTCGTTCTAAATGCTTTGCACATGCGATTTCTCTCTTTTGCAAATTCAACTGCGTCCATTATTTACCCTCCATTTCTCGCCGCAGCGCCGCTCCCATCTTCACCATTTCTTCCAGCGTTGGGGCGTGTTCGCACACGAAACTGCTACGGAAGAAACAGTTTGCGCATAAGTACCCTCCCATAAGCACCCAGCACCGATTACTCAACGCTCGGCAATCCTCCTTGAGGTTGGCGTTTTCTTCTTCCAGAGAGCCCACCTTTTTCGAATACTGCTTTTTCAGCTTGGACAGCTCCGCCTTGAGCCTTTTATTTTCCTCGGTCGCGTCCGAGGACATCTTGTTGCGAAATTCATTTAAGTCCATTTGGTTCTCCTCCATTCTGAGCATCCGCCGTTGCTCTTCCATACGCAACGGTCACATTTGCCGTAGCACTTCTTATGTTTCATCAAAGTCGTCATCCACATGTCCAAAATAGCCGAGGCCGAGTTTGTCTCGGATATAATCCGCAGCGTACATAACGCCGACGCAAAAATAAAAGCCATTTAATCCAGTTTCAGTTGTACTATTGTCTTTGGCAAGCGAGTTGAGAATTTTCTTCATTTTCTTCTTCGTGATAAGTCCGAACATTTTATTTTCTCCTATTCGTCGCTCTTTTTCATTCCGAGCGAGCAAAAATCATCACACTTTGTAGTGACGGTTCCGAATCGTTCACACCTGCCGTAGTCCCGGTTGACCTGTGTATGCCTTTGCCAAAATTGGCAGTCTTTGCATCTAACCACTGGAACTGCGTCGATAACCGGAAGATTCTGTAAAGCGTTCCACACTTCGTCAATACCATCGTTATACCCATCCATCTCGGCATACGACATACCTTGGCCAGTGACATTGTCATCTTCTGCATAAATTGGTTTTCGCAATGCGTCAACATCTTTAAGTTTCATTATGTATTCTTGTCCCTCCTCATTCGTCAAGCCCGAGACTCACGAAAAGTCTCTTGGCTTCCTCGTCATACGCCTTATAATCCGGGTACTTGTCCAGAATGTCAGCGTACTTACACCGCTTCTGCCCGCCACACGCCTTGCGGTCTTTGCAATATACGCAGCCGTATTTCTTCTGCGAGTCCGGATTAACACCTACATACCCCTCCGAGCTGCCCAAGCCTTCGCGCGAGCCTTTTCGCTCTCTGGTACATCCGCAGTTTCTGACTCGCCCTGTGCGGATATCATAGCCACGGCGCACGAAGGTTTTTCCGCATATCCGACAGCGGCAGTTGAAATACGCGCCCAGAGACCCGCCGGAACGCTTTTCGTTGTAACTCAGGACTTCTATGTCGTGGAATGTTTGCCCTGATATGTCGATGATTTTCATGATGTCTCCTCTATTGTCTCAAGCAAAGCAATCAGCCCGAAGAACGACCGCGGGTTTATCCCGGTCTTTTCCTTTGCCGCTGTCAAATGAAATTCCACTGTGGAGTTGTTCATGTTCAGCGCTCTGGCCGTAGCTGTGGCGTTCATATTGTTTTCGGCATAAGTGCAAATTACGCGCTTGCACTTCTCGGTTAATGGCCGTTGGCTTTTGTCCATTCGGCTCCCCTCCCCTCTGCATAATGCAAATATTTATTCATCCGGTAAAAATTCGGCTGGGCATATCATATTTGTCTCTATCAGGAACGCTAATTTGAACTGTGGTACTGTAAATATGCCCTGCTCCACGAGAACTTCTACACCATGCTTCAGCGCTTCTCCATCAATTACGGTTCCTTGCGGATAGCCAATAAACTGCGTGACAAAGCGCTTTACCGCTTCAAATTGTTCGCTCGAAGCCCACACGGTAATCCCTCACCTCCGACATGTCTACGACGCTCAACCTTGCTTGGTAATGGAAATCACCAGAACCGTCCTGCCGGAATCTCCACTCTATGAAACGGCTAAGCTCCTTGGATGTAACGAGCTTTTCTATAAAGTCCCGCTTGGTGATCTCCTTTATAATATCTTCGCCGAAGGTTTCCACCTGTTCGCGTGGATATATCGCTGAAACTACGAACGTTTCAGGACGCAAATTGATCTGAACAACTTTAGGCGGCGGCAGTTGCTCTGTATACCCGCCCAGTTTGCGTATGATCCAGCTCTTAAATTTGTTCATCGTTCATTCTCCCTTCCATCACGAAAAGACTTTGCTGTGCCGTATATTCGTTGAAGCGCTCTTCTTGAAGCTTGAAATACGTTGGGTCTATTTCGCATCCTACAAAGTCAAGCTCTGCATCGTAGGCCGCGATGCGGCTGCTGCCGCTTCCGAGATGCGTATCAAGAATCCGGTTGCCGGGTTTCGCGTAGTTTTGGAAAAGCCACCGATAGAGCGCGACTGCCTTTTGTGTAGGGTGAATCCGCTTCTCGTTCAGCTTTTTGTTGCCCTGCATAATGGTGCCTTCTTCAATGCTCTTCCCTTGGAGCATCCCGTTCCACATAAAGCGGAATATCCTGACGCTGGTGAAGAGGTCTGTCGCGGCCAGCTCGCAGTCGGAGAAACTGCTTGAGGAATTACACTTGTCCCACACGATTCGCCCCGGCGCAAAGTGGTAATCAAAGTAATTGCATCCCCACACTATGTAATGCTTGGCGACACGCTGAAGCTCTACAAAATATTCCGTTCCAGGAATATCCCACTGTGGGGAGATGGGATAATCTCGATGGACACCAATTTTGCTGACGCGGTTGCCGTAATAGCCGCGCCTTTCCGGCCCTGAGAAATACGGCGGATCCACAACTGCGAGGTCGAACGCCTTGTCAGGCACTCTGTGCATATACTCCATGCAGTCGCAGTTGACTACTATGCTTTCGCTCATTTCATCACTCCCTTACACTTCATTTCCCCATGCGTCCCAGCCGGGGAATCGTTCTCTCGCAAATATCTCTATGCGCGGCTCATAGCTCACCAGCTCTATCATGCAGCGCATTTCTTCGGGCTTGCGACTATGCACCGTTTTGGGCGCATAGAATCCCGTTTTCCCCTGACAGCGTTTACCTTCGGGAGAAACTTTGTAAGGCAAACGCTTCTTCGTCGTGGCAAATATGCAATGTTCAGTCAGTCCTCTGTAATACTGTCCCAAGCCCTGCTGATTCTTCATCCACGTTACCGTTGTCACGTACTCGAATCCCCACGCCTTCACACATTCAATGGCGGCGGGTAGATAATTGTTTGTCGCCCAGCAGTATAAGTGGCACCCGTCAGTGGCTGCGAGCTGCATAACCGGGAGCGCCTTAATTTCGGCAATTGACATTAAACTGTAGTGCTTGTCTGCGCCGCGCTTGATTTTGCCGCCCCCCCGCTCCGGCCACGGCGGGTCTATGTAGATTGTGCGATACTTGCCGCTTGGAAAATCGCTCATACGCCCTCCTTGATTTTGAAAAACTGACAGCCCCGGCCTTTATCGCAGTCGTTGGCGCAGAACCGGCAGGGATTCGCATCGAGCACCAGCAGTTTGATGATTCGGCACAGCCGTTCTATCTCGCGTCTCTGGTTCTGAATAATCATGTCTTTAGGTGTCATATTTTGCCGTCCACCTTTCCAAAGCGTCATGATTCCATATCCGAGCTGCTTTTATCTTCCTCTTGTACCAAGGTCGCTGCGCTCCAGCTCCACAGACTGGGCAGATGTACCTATAACGATTTTTGTGGAACTGCAACACAGGACTAACTTCTTTTCCACACTCACACACTAAGAAAATGATATTCATGTTCGCCTTCCTATTCATCGTCCGAGCATTTGTCAGGCGTCACAACTCGAATAATGCCCGCATTGGCGATCATCCTGCGGCAGATGGGGCAAGGTTCCGGGGTGGTAAGTTGCGTCCACACCGGGTGCACCGCTGTTTCGAGTTTCGTTCCTGGCGGGCAGTAAGGAAAGTATTCCAACTGCTCTCCATACAGATACATCGTCGCGCCAAGCATTTCGCTTCTGGAAGCCGATATAATGGCGTTCTGCTCTGCATGGACACTATGGCAATCGGAGTAATCCCCGCTGTTACTGGGCTTGTCCAGACGCTTACAGGAGCCTATATCACAGCAGTTCGGCTCGCCGCGAACAGAGCCGTTGTAGCCCGTGGCGATTATCTCGTCGTTCTTCACGACAACTGCGCCATACCGACGTTTGAGGCAGGTGCTTCTCTGCGATACGGCTTGAGCTATTTCAATGTAGTAAGCATCTTTCGATATTCGTTTCATTAAATTTCCTCCTCCACATAACACCAACTTTGCGGGGCGCGCTTGAGGTGGTGACACCATCCGCTCCACTCATTCCAGCAGCGCAAGCAGTTCCGTATGTTGAGATACGCATCGCCGCAATCCGTCAGCGCCTCTCCATACTCATTCGCGCCGTCATAGCAACAATAATCTGTGCCCGCATCATACCGCTTGTGCAGTTCTTCGTTGTACAGCCAGAAGTCTCCCAACTCGCGCGGTGCATCATAAATTTTGAGATTGGAAATGTGCCAGCCGAACATTGGCGACTGCAATGCATACACCGCCGCATCGCACGCGCTCATGCAGGCTGCACTGTAGAACTTTTCATTGTGGCCGAACGTGTGATCCTCAATGATCTGATCGCAAAGGAATTCGCCAATGGCTTTGCCGTTCCCGCATTTATCAAATGCGTTATGGCTGTGATCGTCCGCATAGGAATACCTCGGCCCTGTCCAAAACTGTTTCTTCGCGTCCTTCGTGCAGTAGATGTACACCTTAAACGGCGTTTCCAGCTTCGGGCGTGTTTTCCGCACCTCGATTGACTTATCTCCGCTCGCGATCTTTGCACACCACTCCGGGCGTATGCTGATTAAAACTGCTTTCATAAAACTCCTCCCTACACTGCTACGGCAGACGCCAACTCGGACATTGTTGTAAACGTCTTGCGGTTCCACTCTGGCAGATTTGCCATTACAACTGCTGTTGCCATCGGCGGACACACGGCGTTGCCGCAGCGCGCGACCTGCTGAGATTTGGGGTAGTCGTTACCCTCGTAATCCTTGTCGATGATGTAATCCGGTGGGAAGCCCATTGCGGCATACAACTCTCGCGGGGTCAGCATGCGAAGCCCAATGTCGGAAATGAAGTACCATGTGTCTCGGATATTAAGCAAAAGGACTTCATCTTCGGAAAGACTGTACCCACAATGTTTGTTGAGAAGTGCTCGAATTTCCGGCCAGTATTTCAGATCTGCATCGGGTGTATATTGCACTACCCTTGTCTGCACTTCCGCAAATTCTCCGATAGAGGCTGTAATAGTGCGGAGAGGTCGGTCTACGCTTTGGCCTTTATCTTGCCCCTTAAACTCTGCGACGTGTACCGCTGTCAGAGCTTCGCGATCCCGTGATGTCACCGTGTGCATCGGAACTCTTACATCAAGAGGACGCCCAGTGCTGAAATACTCGACAAGGTGCGCTGTTGTCAGACCGTATCTGTTGGAAGCGTCGACTGTTGGAAGTGGAGTCGCTACGCCGTTCGCCCGTACTTTCTCACTTTGCTCGGTATGGTACTGAATAAGAGACGGGGAAACGAGCATCTGATTTCCTGCGGTTGTTACTGTATGTACCGGCTCCGCGGCAGAGCCGCCAACGCTGTTTGTTGTATTGGATACTGTTATGGGTGTCAGTAACGGCCTACACAGGTTTTCCTTCCCCGTTGCTACCACAGTCGGAACAGGAGCTTCAATGTCATGTACCCGTGGTGCCTGTCCTTTGCGCTCGCCATAGCCTGTCGGCACAATAAATGGCTTGCCGCTTTTAATCGTGAACTTATCAACTCCACGTATCACCCGGCGCATGGTGTTGTCCGCCAAAGGTCTGACAGCTTTTACGCCATATTGTTCTTGTATCTCTCCCTTTGTCGCGAATACGGACGGGCAAGGAAGCGACCAGTCTATGATCTCCGCTGCCGACCTCCACGGTTTGTATTTGCCACACTTTACTTCTGCGCTTTCTGCAGGTGCATGTGTACGTTCAGGCCACACAATAGGCCGTCCATCGCAACGGGCTATCAACACAAACCTCTTTCTACTCGTAGGCGCACCATAGTCCGCGGCAATTAAAACACGAAACTCGACTGTATATCCAAGGTCTTTTAGTTGACCGAGCCATTTCTGAAAAGTGCACCCTGCTTTTTTCTTCACCGGCTTGCCTTTCCTTACCGGCCCCCATGTTTGAAACTCCTCAACATTCTCGAGGATGATAACTCTCGGCTTGACAGTTCCAGCCCAACGGAGAACTATCCACGCAAGTCCGCGGATATTACGGTCAACGAGCGCCGCGCCCTTCGCCTTGCTAAAGTGCTTGCAATCAGGCGAAAACCACGCCAGCCCAACAGGACGCCCCGCGCATACCTTTTCTGGGTCTACGTCCCAAACGGAAGCTTGGAGATGTTCGGTATATGGATGATTGGTCTTGTGCATCAGGATTGCGGCAGGATCATGGTTAATGGCGATTGTAACCGGACGGCCTGTTGCGAGTTCTATTCCAGTGGAAGCACCACCTCCCCCGGCAAAGTTGTCCACTATAATCTCATCAAGCATGGACACTTGTGCTCTATTCATTCCGATATTGATTCCTCCTTCATACCAGCGCAAGTGTGTCTGGCTCTTTGGTGCTGGGATGGTAGCACCCGTGTCAAGCGCAAATGAAGCGGACAGCGCAGAAATGCGGCATTGATTTATGCAAGTGTCACAAAGTTTCAGGCTTAATACGCGCAGAAAAGCAGCCTTTCCAAAATGAAAAGGCTGCTTTTTTCGTACACTTATACAAATTTTGATGTTTTGAAACTTCCCAAGCTCAAAAACGCGCTTGACATACCGTGTATCATCCTTGCACCGAAAAAGAAAGGGGCGATGCCTATGCAGGAGGCCGAGCTTAAAGCCGCGGCAGTCGGCATACTCACATATCTGGCGATAACGAACGAGGAGACCACTCGGCACAGCGGAGGGGACGGGGAAATCATGGAGTTTGATGCGCCATACAATCCAGCCGCGTTCAAACTGGCGATGCGGTATCTCGCGCGGATGGACATGGAAGAAACGGAGGTGAGGCTCAGTGGACATTGACAGTATTGTTGCGATTATGAAAGGAATCGGAATCATGATATTAGCGATTGCGTGCTGCGTGCAGGCAATACGCTTTCTTTTCAAAATATGTGACTGGAACGAATATGTGGAGAAAAAGGAAAATCACAAGTACATTCAGTGTTCCCCGAAAATACTTGAGATAATGTTGACCACTCTTCAATACAAAATTCATCCAATAACTACAACGTTCATAGACTGGTCTGGCTTAGAGAAAAAGGAATGTTACGGTATAGAATGGATTCGGCAAGACTCCTATGGTAGGGAAAGCTCCATTCTCATATATGGCCGAACTCGGCGAGAACAAGAGGAGATGAACTCCATCGTTATAAAAGCCTTGCGGAAGAAGCAAACCGTGGAAGCGAACAAGAAAGCGCTCGCCAACGATGCAACTACTGATTCGTTAAAGCAAGTCCAAGACGACATCCAACGTATCATCGACGACAATCTCCGCACTGCGCAGGAGGCCGCAAAGGAAAACCAAGAGATTATAGAACGTCTATCAGGGACAAGCACTACCCGCGGAGGCTCACCATGAACAGCCGGGACGATGCTGAGCGGCTTTACCTTGAAAATGAAAAACTCATTTATGGCGCTTTGCATAAATATTTCCCGGCGCTCGCGTCTGATGAGGACATTCAGCAGATCGCGGGGATCGGTCTTTGGAAAGCCTGTTTGAACTACGATGCGGATAAGTCGTGCTTCTCAACTGCCGCGTATAAATTCATCAAGACCGAAGTGCTACAGGAACTGCGAAAAAGGCGACGCCGAGGCAAAATCACAACAATACCTTTCGCTGCATTGGTGTGCGATTTGACCACTGAGGGTAAAGAAGAGATGGATATCCTTGCCATTAGTCCGAGTCTTGATGACGTTGACTGGTGTGACATGGAAACGTTTTGGGCATCACTGACCGAGCGCCAGCAGTTCATCGTCAAGGCGCGTATATCCGGGCTGATTGATGAGGAAATTGCCGCCGCACTGGATTTGTCTCGCACGATGATTATCCATGAAAAGAAAAACATTCGGCGAAAAGCCGAAGAAACATTATGAATGGAGGAGAGAAATGAGTAAACCAATTTATGTCCCAAAAGGAAAAGCCAAAGAATACGGCGACTATGCAATCAATATTTACACAGGATGCCCACACCGTTGCTTTTACTGCTTTGCCCCGAATGTACTCCGCCGCGACAGAGAGACTTTTCACGCGATTGTCAAGCCGCGAGAGAACATAGTCGAGGAAGTCCGAAAGCAGGTTGAACGTGAGCACATTACCGGACAACTCATTCATCTATGCTTCACCTGTGACCCATACCCCACGGGCTACGATTCGACACCGACACGTGAGATTATCAAGATTCTGAAAGAAAGCGGTAATCACGTGCAGATACTCACTAAGGGTGACGGCTCAAGGGACTTCGACCTGCTTGATGAAGGAGATTGGTACGGCATTACTTACGATGGCGCACCGCACGGCTTCTATACTCTTTCAGACATGATAGCAGACCTTGCCTCCGCAAGAATAGCGACCGGCTGCAATACGTGGGTATCGTGTGAACCGGTCTTAGATACCGATGCCGTTTTGAAGTTCATTGAAGAGTACCACACCATAATCGATAAAGTCAAAATAGGGAAACTCAACTACTACCCACACAATATAGACTGGGCAGTTTTCGGCAGAGATGCCGAAGCCTTGTGCAAGAGCCTCGGCATTGACTACTACATAAAAGAGAGCCTACGCGCAGAAATGGAGAGAGTATGAAACCAATAGCTTACATAGCCGGTAAAATCACCGGCGATCCGACTTACCGTGAAAAGTTTGCCCATGCGCAGGAAGTCCTTGAACACCGCGGCTACATCGTTTTCAACCCAGCTCTTTTGCCCGAAGGCATGAATTCCAAGGATTATATGCGGATCTGTATGCCGATGCTCGATAAGGCAGATGTGGTTTTCTTTCTACCGGGATGGCCGAACAGCAAGGGCGCACAGCTCGAAAAGCAGTATTGCGCCTACGTTCAGAAACCGGGCTACATATTTGAGGAGGATGGCACGTGAGCTATACAAGCCTTTGGATAATAGACAAGAATTGGAGCGGCACAGAGCACCGCAAATATCCCAACTCATGGCTGATGCCTCCCATTGTTTGGGATGTTCTCATGCAGAAATATATCGACACCAACGAACGCGATGGTGCTGTTTCCTATATCGCGTGGACACATTCCGGCAGGTCCGACAAAGAACGTGATGAGCGTTGGGCGCTTCTCAACAGCAGGATCAACAACACCGAGAATCAGGTTGATAGAATAATGTGGGAACTTGCGGGTCTCAGCGTTTTCAACTCCAAGGATAAAGAGTTCGTGGCAGACTGCATAGATGCTTTCGTGAGAGAAAACCAAAATATCGACGAACTACTGCAAGCAGAACATGTCCGTCAGCGTTTCTTTGACATTGCAATTGATATCCGCAATCTGCCCCGGCGTATCAAATACTTCGTTATCCACCCCACCAGCGTTGATGATTCCGTCGAGTGGTGGTTTCACCATAAGCGCCTGTGCTCATGGGACAAGTTTGTTTGTGAGTTCACTCTGATAGAGGATAATAAGGTCGTCGGCTTTTCGACAAACCTTGAGATGTGCAAAGGAGACAACTGATGGAACGATTAACTTTTGACGGCAATTTCTGCGATATCGCACAGTGCCGAACGATACCGTGCCCCTATAACAATTCCTGCACCCAGAAACAGGTATGGGAGCGACTCAAAATGTATGAGGATATCGGCCTTCCGCCTGACATAATCAGGGAATATAAAAAGTTTGAAGATGAACTCGTTTCCGACGGCTTGTCGTATGCAAAGTTTCTCAAAATGCTTAAAGAGCGTGAAAACAGCGGAAAGGACGAATGTAAATGATTAACAGACTGCTTGACAAATTTATTAATAACGAAATGGAACGACACGGATTCGTTCTGACCGATGAGAACGGGTATGGCGCATATTACGAGCGTCGGGACAAGCGCGGGTTTGACCATGTAATCTGCGTATTGCATAAAGCAAAGGGTAAGCCAATCGTGCAGAGTTATGACAAGAAAACACATATCACCAAGGACAATTACTTCATTAACAGTGTATGCGGCTTTGAAGTTTCTCTTCTTCCCCTGCTATGGCTTAAAGCCAAAGTACTCGCTCACAAGTATGGGTGGGAGAACTGGAATTGGGTAGGCCCTTCGGACAAAACCAAAAAAGAATTAAAGCGAATAAAGAGAGAACGGAAGCATAACAGATGACTAAATCAGATCGCGCCGCCCTTATATGCGGCTTGGCAGGAAGCCTGAAAGAGAGCGTCTCCGATTACGAGGATGCAGAAACGAGGGCTAATTGGAAGCCTATGGGTGGACAAGCCGTGGCATTAGAGAACTCCTGCACTTCTATCGTCCGCAAGTGCAGGACGCTACGTGCTGAATTGAATGTGCTCATTCACGAGATGAAAGGCTGAAAAAGATGAATCACGGAATTGGGAACGTAGTGAGGGTTAACGACTTGATGTACAAAGGGTGTGAGCCTCATTGGAAATGCGTAAAATGCGGGGACTGTGCACCATTCCACTGTTTTTCAAAGAAAGAGTTCGCCGAGCTCAAGTGCAAGCATAGCGTAAGCCATTCATTCAATCGACAGGAGGATAACCATTATGGCTGAATTAAAACCGTGCCCGTTCTGCGGCGGTGAAGTCGAAGAACGTGGGGGTTCTTGCAATTACGGGAAACACACTATAACGCTTGACATTAAATGTGGAGAGTGCGGGACAATTTTCAAGTTCAAAAGCAACTGGAAACTTAATCCGATTCCGGAAGCTCTTGAAGCATGGAACAGGAGGAAAGCTAACAAGTGAAATATCAAATCGACCAAGTCATAAAACTCGGCAACGCGAGCATTTGTGGCACATGCCTTCATCGTGCGGTTTGCCGTGCGATTGAAAACCAACCGTGCGTCGAGTGCAGTCAGTATGTTCCAGCTCCAACCACTACAACTAAATTAAAGCATTGCCCATACTGTGGCAAAGGAGCATTTGAAATGCGCTCTGGAAACAGCTACAGGATATGTTGCAAAAATCCCGACTGCCCAGCCGAGCCAAGGACTCACTGGTACTTCAATCTGCAGGAAGCTCGCAACGCTTGGAACAGGAGGTCATCAGATGCAGACAGCTGAACTTGAAATTATCATTCCCATTTACAATCGCGGGGAAGCCATAATCCCCACGCTTCAAAGTCTGCTGTTGCAGACCAAAGATGAATTTTTCGTCACATTCGTATTTGACGGGGCAGATGCCGTGGCGAACGCGACCATCAACCGTCATTACGGCGATCGTCCGTATAATATCTATTCCATGCCGCATAGAGGCGTTGGCGCGACGAGGAATACAGGACTGATAACTTCGGATTCACCTTACGTTATGTTCCTCGATGCCGACGATTTGCTATTGCCAAACGCCGTAGGAACGATTCTGAACGCCATCGGTCACGGCTTTGACATGATGGTAGGCAAGACCATGCGCGAAGCCGAAAACGGCAATTTTGAGGTCGTAGGTGGCGCACAGATGACATGGATCCATGGACGCGTGTATTCAAAGGAGTTCCTGACAAAGTACGACATCCACTTTCCGGACCTGCCTATGTGCGAGGATTTGGCGTTCAACATGATTTGCGCTGAGTTTGCCCAGCGCGTTTCTGAGACGCAATGGCCGATACATATCCAGCGGTATACCCCCGGCTCGCTGTCGCACGCAGAGGGTTCTCTGCGGCTCCAAGCTGACACATACATTGAGGCTTGCATATTCTACATTGAAAGCGCAGCCAGATTCAGGTCACTGGACAAGCTCATGATACTACCCGCCGCGCTTGCTGCTTGCTATTATTACCTCGATTCTTTGGAGCGAGAATTTCCGGGAGATACCGAGCTATATCACAAAATGTGCAAGCAGTTTTCGGACTTGATAGACACCAGCGATTTCTATGTGCTCAACTCAATACCCGAATGGCAAAGCCGCTTTGCAATGGCTTTAGCAACTTCCGCGAGACCGTTCAAAAAAACCTATATACCGGCGCTGACATTTGAGCAGCGAATAACAAATGCAAAATTGGAGGCTTTGAAATGAAAATCACAAAAGAAATCGTATACGCCCTTGAGCACGAAAGAATAGCGTGGGTGATGTTCAACTCCATATAATGTTACCTCCTTCTCAAACGAAAGCACCGCTTTGACCGTCGGTGCTTTTGTTATTTTTGAACTTCTCGAAAAAGTTACCGATTCAAAAGTGTGGACATGTCCACACTTGATGCAGTAAAATGCAGTTTTTTGCTTAGTGGAACTGGAAATTACATTTTTCAAAGATTAAGAAAAAAGCCCCAAAACCTTAGTTTTTTCAAGGTTTTGAGGCTTTTTCTTTGGAGCTGGTAATGTGACTCGAACACACGACCTGCTGATTACGAAGCAGTGTTCTATGAATCTATAACCGCCTCGCGCCAATGGTTTCCCGAACTGGAAATTATTTTGTCCACGTTTTTGTCCACATCTGGACTTTTTTTGTTTTTGCGAAATGCGTCAATAAGTTCAGAATCTGAGAGAAGATCATCCTCGTCGACGTCGGTATAAATGTTGGCTGTAAGCGCCATATCTGAATGTCCCATGTACCGTTGGGCATCCCTAAGTTTGACCCCGGCTTTCTTCAAATCGGTGCAGTAGGTATGTCTTAGATCGTAAAGCACAAGGTCATCGGCTATGCGATGTCCATTTCTCGGCTGCGTTGGGTTGTCCGGATCCGGGTACATTGGTGTGCCATCAGGCAACAGATCGGACGGATCATATATATGTCCCTTTGCAGTATACTCCGCTCCGAGAGCAATGTCCATATCACGTTTAAGATTTTCCCACCACCTGCGTATACAGCTTTCTGTGACCATCGTTTTTCCGTCTCGCTGTGTAAACAGAAAATCTGTGGAAGATTTCTCTGCAACGGCCTTTTTCAGCTCATCGGCCAAATCGAGCGGGATGGGTATTTGCCGAAGTCCTGCATGAGATTTTGGGCCTCCACCGAGGGCTTTTGTTCCCGACTCAACACTGTCGCGAACAGTAAGAAACCTTTTCGTTAAATCGAGGTCAGCAACTGTCAGAGCGGAACATTCGTTAGGGCGCACGCCGGTTCCGATAAGAAACTTCGCCCACAGTCCGTGCTTGTTGCGTTCTACCACAACGTCAAACGCTTCTCTCTCTGCGGCTGTCAGCGCTCTCCTACGCCCTTTTTCAGCGGCGGGCAATTCCAGTTTCAAAGACGGGTCAAAGATAATCACGCGCGAGGCTACGGCCTGTGAGAACATTGCTTTAATGACTATGCGCAGCTTTGAAACATGAGAAAAGGATTTTGTGGCTTCCCGGTTCAGTATATTTCGCAGGTGCGTGTCTGTTACCGCCTCAAGCTTTTTTCTGCCTATTGCGGGTATGATAATGTTATTTATCATCCGCTCATACATACTGTACGATTTCTCGGTCATAGTATTGCGGCGTTTGGCCGTGCCCGGTTTACGCACTTTCGGCTTAACGTATGTGTCAAGCCAAGTCTGTGCCCAGTCCGCAACTGTGGGATTAACGAGTGCCTTTTCCTTGTTCTCCAGTTCTGCAAGTTTCAGGGCTATTTTTTCCTTGCAGTCCGCCTCATCTCTACCCTTGACGTAGTAGCGTTGCCCCATATATGTAAAACTTGCCGACTTCCGTGCAGGAGATTTTGTCATTTCCTCTCTCCCCTTTTAATCATTAACCTTTACGCCATGCTCTTAGCTGGCGCAAGGCTATCCATGCAATTGCACCAATCCCGATGATAAAAACAAGAAAGAGCACAGCCGCATATATACTGAGCTGACCAAAGAGGATAAGCCCCTTGTCGCCCAGATGGAAGTCCATAACGAGGTAGTACCCCAGCGAGACTTCGAGTATTCCGGCCAAAAAAAGCAAAATATAGATAATCGGTTTTCTGGACGCAAGTTCATTGGTCAGACGCCCCTTCTCTCTCACCAGACCGTCGTTAATAGCATTCAGGCGGTTTACCTCGCCTTGAAGCCGAACATTTTCCAGCTCCAGCTTGTGAACTCGGTCGCGCTGATTGGATAGTTGCTCGGTGCCGTTGGCAAGTCTCTCGTTCTCCGCGGTCAGTTCGCGGATTCGCTGCAGGAGCACCTCTCGCTCGTAAGCTGGCTGCAAACCAAACACTTCGTCCGCGGACAGCCCAAGCGTGTCGATCAACGCTATCGCGTCCGATACCTTCGGGTTATCCTGCGTGTCTGCGCTTATTTTGCAGACAGTCGAATAGGATACGCCTGACTGATCAGACAACGCCTGATTTGTCAATCCCTGTTCCGCGCGAGCATTTTTGATCTTTGCGGTGAAATCATCAAAAAACTGCTGCAATCGCTGGTACGATGTCACAATTCTCCCCTCCAGACAAATTTTCTCCAAAAGAAAAAACTCTTGTTTCGACCCTTTTCGACTGACTTCTCCGAATCGAACAGGTATTCTCTTTTTAGGAGATGGACTTTGAAGATTACTTCTGCTACCATCGAAAGCGTAGCAGATACCGGTGCAATGTTCTATCTGCTGCAAGCTCCGGCGGAGGCGGCAACCAATGCCGGAGCTTTTTTCAAAATAACGTCAGTTCTTTAAGAAGTGATTTTTCTATATCGAGTATATCCGCATACGGCTTCAACCTTCCACTGCGCACGAGTGTCAAATATCGAGACAATTTACCCGGAACATGCCGTAAATCCCCTGCCTTTAGGCATGGGGAGTGTCAACATGCTATTTCTCCCACAACGCAAAACCGCCCTCCGCAATGAAGCAGAGGGCAGCTTTTCAAGCCGACTATTTATAAGTCCCCGTGCGACAGGGGGCAATTAAAAGCAGGTCGCATATTTGTTAGTCACCTGACGACAGGCGGCAGGGCGGATGACGAAGACTGAGAACTAAAGTTCTTTGTCATGGCAAGCAGTTACCCACCTGCAAGACCATTATACCGCATCCTATGCGAAAGTAAACAGAAAAGTCCCTCTGTATTTAATTTTGTGGATTCTGCTGGATGGAATATCTGCGATACGGACATTCTCCCCACGGGCGTTCTTGAAAAATACTTAAAGTTTTTGAATTATTACGTTTTGCTATTGCTGGTTACTTAATTAAGTACTAAAATACATACGCAATAAATAAAACGACGGGAGGTAAGGTATTGGTTGATTATGGGCAAGACGAGTTTGAGGAAGAAGTCCTCATGTTGTTTCGCGAGATTGAGCCAGAACGCCGAGAAGAATTTATTTCTCTGCTGCGAAAGTGCGCAGCATCTGAAGAACAGACTCCCGCTGCTCAGGCTCAATCTTTTTCAATAGCTCTTTAACTTCATCAGTCTGGCGCAAAAGCTCATCGCTTTCAATAGCGGTGGGCTTTTTTATTTTGTCCAAAAACTCCTCTACTTCCGCGCGGCAGTCAAGAACATCAGCAATGGCATAGATGTCATCCATAGATACTCTCGGCATACGACCTAAACCAAGTTTCTCAATGACGTTACTTTTATTGGAAATTGGGGCTTCTTTTTGAACGATTTCCGGTGACATCCCGGCGCTATTGCAGGCGGTATCAAAAATGTTAAAAAGTACTCCTTGCTCTTCTTCCGAGAGCTGAACAACGCCTAAAATATCATCAACACTAACGCCGAAATATGCAGCTAATCTCCCCGCCGTTTCAAGGCTAACGCTGGATTTCCGCCCCGTTTTCAAATCAGTGAAAAGCGATTTACTTGCACCAATCGAATTGCAAACTTCCGCTGGTTTTACGCCTTTCATATCGCAAAGCGACTTTAGCTTTTCATACATATTCACCAAAAACAACTCCTAAAAAATATGCAACACGCCGAAAGTTCGCAACTGCGTATTTTATTGGTTGACAAGTACGCCGCAGGGTAGTATTATGCAACCATGCGGTACGCAATTGCGAACTTATTCTATCTTCTGGTACTTGATATTATAAGTGCTTGTTTGCGTACTGTCAAGATAATTTTTGGAGGTGGACGAAACCAACATGAAATATCCCTTTGATAAGGCTGTGAAAATTCGGCTTATCGAGATGGGCAAAACGCAGACATGGCTATGCGGAGAAATCACCGCTCGAACTGGACTTTACGTCGATAGTGGTTATCTTGACCGTATTTACAAGGGAAAGCGTAATGCGCCCAAAATAGTTGCAGCCATACGCGAGATTCTTTCTTTGGAATGAATCGGAAAAGGAGAACCAATGCTCGACAAAAATTTGCGCACTCTTAGAAAAAGAAAAGGCCTCACGCAGGAAACTCTTGCAAAGGCCGCGGCGCTCATCGGAGTAAGCCCAAGGACGTACTCGCACATGAAAAACGACCTGCACACCGACGACTGGAAGCCGCGGCAGTACAAGACTCTCCTGCGCCGGTTGGGCGTCCCTATCGACGAATTGAGGGTCGCAACGACCTACACGTCGTTATGAAGAATCAAAAAGAGGGATATCAAATGAATGAGAAAGGCTACAAAGCATACAACCCCGGCTTGATATGCCAAGGGCATAAGTACGAAGAGGATACCGTTTATAAGAAAAACGGTCACGGTATCTGCTGCTCCGGTGTTACGCACTACTGCGTCAACCCGTTCGATACGCTTGACTATTATCCGCTTGTGCAGCCGGACGGACAGTTCAGCGAGTTCACGACGGTTGAGGCAATCGACGAGCCGGTTACAGATGATGGGCGAAAGTTCGCGACGAGTACTATAAAAATCGGTTTCAAGCTCGGCTTTAAGGGCTTTATACAAGCTTGCGTTGATTTCCTTTATGAAAAAACGATAAAGGAAATGCCAAAGCCAGAAGACGTTGGCGTTGATGTTGATGTTAGCGATGACGCGAAGATAGGCAGCTCCGGCGGATACGCGCAGATAGGCAGCTCCGGCGATGCCGCGCAGATAGGTAGCTCCGGCGATTACGCGCAGATAGGCAGCTCCGGCTATGCCGCGCAGATAGGTAGCTCCGGCGACGACGCGCAGATAGGCAGCTCCGGCGATGCCGCGAAGATAGGCAGCTCCGGCTATGCCGCGCAGATAGGTAGCTCCGGCGATTACGCGAAGATAGGCAGCTCCGGCCATGCCGCGCAGATAGGCAGCTCCGGCGATGCCGCGCAGATAGGTAGCTCCGGCGATTACGCGCAGATAGGCAGCTCCGGCTATGCCGCGCAGATAGGTAGCTCCGGCGACGACGCGCAGATAGGCAGCTCCGGCGATGCCGCGAAGATAGGCAGCTCCGGCTATGCCGCGCAGATAGGTAGCTCCGGCGATTACGCGAAGATAGGCAGCTCCGGCGACGACGCGCAGATAGGCAGCTCCGGCGACTACGCGCAGATAGGCAGCTCCGGCGATGCCGCGCAGATAGGTAGCTCCGGCGATTACGCGCAGATAGGCAGCTCCGGCGACGACGCGCAGATAACGGTTGAAAACGCTAACAATGTGGTAGCTTGTGTGGGCAAGCGCGGAAGAATTAAAGCACCTGTAGGGACTTGGTGTACGCTTGCCGAGTATGGTGAATGGGATGGCGCTGGATATCCGTGCGTCTGTGTAAAATCATTCAAAATCGACGGAGAGACTTATAAGGCCGACACATGGTACACACTCAAGGGCAGTGAGATCACGGAGGTTGATGAATGATAGAATTATAACGATTATAAACGCAATCGGCTACAGACTAAAAAATCTACTCTGAGGAGTGAATGTTAAATGGACAGCATTACATCGGTTTTCATTCTCGTTGTCTTGGTTACATGGGGCGTGATTGCCCTCCTCAATCGAATAGTCGTCGAAGAAGAGAGACGCCATCACGACAGCGAGCGTGCATGGCAGGAAGCGGGGCATTGAATATGGCTTTCCGTATGCCGCCGTGCAAGGACGCGCACGGCAATGAATGTCCGGAACGTTCACTCGGCTGTCAGGGTACATGCAAGCGCATGAAGGAGTACCAAGAGTTCCTTAATGATCATGACCGCGCCGCACGCCAGAAAGAGCGGCTGCTGTCTAAATATCAATTCGAGATGTCTGAAAGCGTAAGGCGATACGGCGGATGCCGCACGCCGAGGCAGATTTGCAAGGACATGAGAAAGCGCGAGGAAAGGAGGCTACGCAATGCCAAGGTCAAAGTTGATGCGGGATCCCGCTGAAGATGTAATCGCCGAAGAGATACGCAAGAACTACGGCGGAATGATGAATCTGGCTACGGTTCAAAGCTTTCTCGGCGTTAAGGATTGTAGAACTGCCAGACGTTTTCTTAATGGTGTGACAAGCTATTCCATAAATGGCCGAAGCATGTGGATGGCCTCTGACGTTGCTCATAGGCTGGTGGAGGTAAGGGACTTATGATGATTGTCGCCACTATCCCCCAAGGCAGCTACGTAAAAATTGCCGCAAGCGCCGTAATGCCGTGGAAGTCCATCGACGCAATCGCCACTGTCACGACGCGCTTGACGGAGCCTCAAGAGGTCATAGACCGCTGCCTTAACTGCACCTGCCCAGAGTGCTGGAACTGCATTGCATCCCGCAGCAAGCGCGCAAAAGCAAGAAAGGAGGCTCAGTAATGGGTGCGTGTCATCAATGCAAATGCTTCTACTGCGAAAATCTCTGCACCAAGAAGTGCCCTATCGGGCGCGTGTGTTCCACCTGTTATAAGGGAACGAACAGCCAAAGCTTTAAGATCACGCACTGCGACAAGCAGGTTCCTTACGATCCTACATACACCGTCACAACTGCCCCGCAAAGACCCAAGCGCAATCGTAAACCTTTGATCCGCAAAAACAACCGGACAAGCAATAAGAAAAAATAGGAGGATAAAAATGGGATATTACAGTGGAATCATCGAACACGACACCGGCATACACGCCGACGCAGAGCAGCAGGCGACCGGTCAGCTCATGATGAAGGTGGAGATCACTCTTGCAGAGTACCGTGAGCTACTCTCCATAAAGGCCACGTCGGAGTTCAAACTCAATGAGCAGAAAGAATTTCTCAAATCGAGCAATCAGAAACTCTACGACGCGCTGAAGGTTTTGGACGCAGACAACAAACTGACCGCCGAGCAGAAAGCGGATTTTCAGAAGCTTTGCGGCGACTATTTTATCAAGAAATAATTTTAACAGGAGGAAAATCACGCTATGAATGAATCTCTCATGTCGCGCTCCCCTGCTACTCAGATGAGCGTCTATCAGGAAAGCAAGGAGCTTTCCGAAATCAAAGGCAAGATGTACCTTGCCCGCCAGTTCCCCCGCGATCCTGAAATGTCCATGCAGAATGTTCTCCGCGAGTGCCAGAGAAAAGACCTTGCGGAAGCGGCTCAGTACGAGTTCCCGCGCGGCGACAGCGTTGTCAGAGGTCCCTCTATCCGTTTGGTGGAAGTTCTCGCGCGCCACTGGGGCAATATCATGTCCGGTATCACCGAGGTGGATGTACAGGGCGACACGACGACCATAAAGTGCTTTGCATGGGACTTAGAGACGAATGCTTCCGACGAAAAGACTTTCTCTGTGAAGCATGAGCGCTCGACCAAGAAAGGCAGCTACCGTCTGACCGACGAACGCGATATCTATGAAATGGTCGCCAACAAGGGCGCAAGGCGCAAGAGAGCCTGTCTGCTGGCCGTAATGCCCGGATGGTACGTTGATGCGGCACTTGAAGAGTGCGACAAGACGCTTTCCGACTCACTTTCCAAGAGCGGAGAGAGTTTGGAGAATATCATCGAAAAGACCGTCAACGCTTTTGCTGGCTTCGGTATCACCCCGGAGCAGATCAGCGCCAAACTCAACAAGGACATCGACAAGCTCAGCAACAACGACATTGTGAAGCTCCGCCATCTGTATTCCGCCATCAAGGACGGCTTTGTAAAGGCCACAGACGCCTTTGGAATCGCTTCTGCTTCCGATGCGGCTCTTCCCTCTACGGACGAGGAAAACGCGCTGGAAGCCCTCAACAAGAAGCTTGCGAAGAGCAGGGAGAAGAACAGTGGAACTGACGCGTGATAATTATTACACGCCTGAGGTCGATTGGGAGTACATGTCGTGCTCCCAATATCAGGCATGGAATGAGTGCGAGGCGCGGGAACTGGCTATCCTGCAGGGGCGCTGGCAGCCTGAGGAGAAAGAAGCCTTTCTCGTCGGGAATTACTTCCACACGCACTTTGAATCCCCAGAAGCACACGATCAGTTCTGCAGCGAGCATTTCGACAAGATATTCAAGACCAAGACCATCAAAGGCAAGGGCGGCATGCCCGACCAGACGGTCATTACCGGCAAATATGCTCCCTATGAGCAGGCTGACAAGATGATACAGACCGCTGAAAATGACGAGTTGATACAGTCTCTTGTCGGTCTGCCGGGTGAAAATGAAATGATAATGCACGGCAAGCTCTTCGGAGTTCCGTGGCGTATCAGACTCGACAAGTACGTTCCTGACGGGCGCATGATTATCGACTACAAGACCGTGGCAAACATCGGAGAGCTGAAATGGAGCGATGAACTTCACGAAAAAGTGACGTTCATAGATGCCTATGGCTACATGATGCGAGCCGCTGTGTACAGCGAGATTGAAAAGCAGTACGCAGGGAGCAAAGAAGACCCACAGTTCATCATCATCGCTATATCGAAGCAAGACCCGCCTGATAAAGACGTGCTCAGTCTCAACCACCGACAGCGGTACGACTATGAGCTTGAGAAAATCGCCAAGCGCTTGCCCATGATCCAGATGATAAAAGAGGGGCGCGCGAAGCCCAAGCGCTGCGGGTACTGTGATTACTGCCGCGCGACAAAAAAGCTTTGGGGAATCAGACCTTATTATTCACTCATGCCCGAATTTCGAGAGGAGCGCGAGGACGATGCAGCCGCAGAGTTCCGTCCTGAATGAAAGAGATCGCTGTTGGGTCGTCCATAAGCGCCGCGCTTGTTGGAGTTCGTGCCCGCTTTGCGGAGCATCCATAAGGTGGGTGCGCTTATGGGACGGCACATACTCCCCTTGCAACGAGGAACCGGTTTTATTCTGGGTTCCGGAGAACCAAAAGGGGCGGTACAAGGTCGTCCTAAAAGGTGAGATTTGGGAGCACGTTTCTCTCAAGGTTCCCTTCGGGAAGAAAGCAAAATATGCGAGTCTCCCGCATTATTATTCATGTCCCAAACTCCGCGCCGAGCGCCGGGAATGGGCATTACGCCACAAGGAATGGTAGGAAATAATCTATGCTTAACAAAGTATTGCTTCAGGGGCGTTTCGTCAGAGACCCCGAAATTCGCACAACGCAGAGCGGTAAATCTGTTGTGTCATTCACGCTGGCCGTAGATCGTGATTTTGCGCCGCAGGGGCAACAGAAAGAAACCGACTTCATCAACTGTACCGCTTGGAACGGCACGGCAGATTTCATCTCCAAGTATTTCTCCAAAGGCAGCATGGCTACCCTTTGCGGCAGTTTGCAGATACAGAGCTACACTGACCGCGACGGCAACAAGAGGACTTCCCCGAATGTCAACGTCGAGAACATCTACTTCGCCGGTGACAAGCGCTCCGAGAAGTCCGAAGGTAAGCCGAAAGAGCAGAACGCATCAAAAAGCGAATCTGCATATTCTTCCAACTCCAATCCTGCGCCGAAGCAGACGTTTGAGGAACTGGATGGCGTTGGGGACGACCTGCCTTTCTGATGCGAGGTAGCACATGAGAGACAGGACAACAATCTCAAACGAGGTCGTGGGGCGGTATTCTTTCAGCCGCCTCACACCCAACGCACAGGCGCTGTATTTCCATCTCTGCTTTGCCGCAGATGATGAGGGCGTTGTGCATGATCCGGCAGCAGTGCTCAACAAGGTATGTGCAGACAGTCTTGATCTGGAAGAGCTGATCTCCGCTGACTTCATCACCAGTCTTGGCGAAAGCGGCGTATTCATCCGCCATTGGGCACAGCACGTCGGTATTGATGACTAAGTGGGGTTTCCGTATGGTACATTCTTTCGATGCGCAAATTGCCACAGAATACGGTGTTAACGCCGCCGTTCTGCTGTGGCACTTAGATTTTTGGATTGAGAAGAACCGTGCGAATGGTGTCAACTGTTATGACGACAACTATTGGACATACAACAGCGTAAAAGCGTTCACCGAGCTTTTCCCATATATGTCAGCAAAAGCGATAAACAATGCGCTCTCAAAACTAATAGACGCAGGCATCATCATAACTGGCAATTACAACTCGTCAACATACGACAGAACGCTGTGGTATGCGATTACCGAATACGGTTACTCAATCTTACAAAAGGGAAAATGCATTTACCCAAAAAGGAAAATGGATTTACCCGAAACGGAAAATGGATTTGCCGAAATGGGGCAACCAATACCAGATATATTACCAGATAATAAACCAGATATAAATAACTCTCAAAAAGAAAACGAACAAAAGAAAAAGTCCTCTTCCGACGACGGCGATGCTCCACCAGATGTCAGCCCCGCAAGCGGCACTGACGCGCGCCCCAAAAAGGAAGAGAAAGTTTTCGACAAGGATTCTGATGCTTACCAAGCCGCAAGCTTTCTTGCCCGCCAGAAAGAAAAGCGTTATCCCGACTTAAAGCCCCCGGAGGAAAAAGACATTCAGCGTTGGGCAGCGGACTTCGACAAGTGCAACAGGATAGACAAGCATAGTTGGGAGGATATTTCTGATGTGCTTCGCTTCTCACAGAAAAACGCCTTCTGGCGGAAAAACATCCTTTCAGGGAAGAAATTCAGGGAGAAGTACGAACGGCTGCTGATTGAAATGACTGAGGAGAACCGCAAGAATGGCAAACGATGATAAAGAGCTTCTGTATGCGATTTCGTATAACCAGAACGCGGAACTATCCGTAACCGGTGCTTATCTAATCGACCCTCACTACCTAAACCGTGTCGCGGGGACGCTTCAAGCGGAGGATTTTATGAATCCCCTCTGTGCAAAACTGTACACCGCCGCGACTAAGGCGTTTAGGGAGGGCAAGGTTCTTGACCCTGTAATGGCGCGGGACGTGATTCTTCACGATACGCCTAACCCAGATGCCTTTCTTGTCGACTGCATGAATATGTGCCCGTCAGTTTCCGCCGCGGAAGATCACGCCGAATACATACACGCTCAAGCAAAGGAACGGCGGCTTCGGTCGAGGATAGACGAAGCCCTCACCTCCCAGTCAGGGGATGGTCTGGCCGTGGAAATCGCCGGAATATGTCAGGACTACATGAGCGGCAAACTCGGGCGGAGCCACACAATGTCTCAAATGCTGAACAATCTCATGGATCGTTTGTCGCTGCCTCCCAAAGGCAGGGTGGAAACCGGCTTCACCAGAGTTGACGCGCTGCTTAAAGGCATGAGAGCTGGAAACTTTGTGATAATTGCAGCTCGCCCAGCAGTGGGCAAGTCAGTTTATGCTCAGAATATTGCCATGAATGTGGCGAGAACTGGAAAATCTGTGCTGCTATACTCGCTCGAAATGAGCGACGAGGAGTTAGGTGAACGAATTATATCCAAAACTTCTGGGGTACAACTCAACAAAATCACTGACCACAACCTCGACGAACAGGATTGGAAGCGTATCTCGGACGCTTGTCAGTATCTGTACGACCTGCCGCTCATAATCAACGATGATCCCAGCGTTACCACCAGCAAGATTCGCGCAGAGGCGCGGATGACAGAAAATTTAGGGCTGATAATAGTCGACTTCTTGACGCTAATCAAGAGTGAGCGCAAATATGACAGCCGAAATCTTGAGGTTGGGGCAATAAGCCGAGAACTGAAGCTTTTGGCCAAGGAACTCAAAATCCCCATAATCGCGCTCTCTCAGCTTAACCGAAACGCCGCCGATACGAGTAGACCTACTCTGGCAGAACTTCGCGACAGCGGAGAACTTGAGCAAAACACGGACTCGGTCATTTTCCTGTGGAACATTGACGTCGAGCAGGGCATAAAGGGCGTCGCCGTAGCGAAGAACCGTCAAGGCCGATGTGGAGCCGTGCAGATGCGGTTCGTCGGCGATCAGATGCGGTTCGTGGAAATGCGAGCCGACGAGGAGGTTTGGTCAAAGACAACTCCCCCGCGTCGCCGTGGAAAATGGGAGGATGACGACTGATGGTCTTGATACCGGATGACCCCACAGTGCGCAGTATGGAGCGCACAGGGTATCCGCCATGGATGCAGGACGATATCTGCGTCAACGATGATGACGAGAAAATTGAAGGCTGGCCAGATAACTGGCATGAGGAGGAAGAAGAATGAAGATCACACTTGACCCCGGTGCTTATGTGCCTGTGAGAGCACATGCCACCGATGCGGGGCTTGACCTCAAGTCCCCGAAGCTTGTATACATACCACCCTATTCCAGCGTCGTGATAGACACCGGCGTCCATGTGGAGATACCGGAAGGCTACGCCGGGATGCTCAAGAGTAAGAGCGGGCTCAACATCAAGCACGACATCACCAGCGATGGAGTCGTGGACTGCGGATTCACCGGAAGCATACAGGTGAAGCTCTATAACCACGGCAGCCACGGCTACGAAGTCAAGAACGGCGACAAGATCACGCAGTTGGTTCTTACGCCAATCATCAACCCGGTAATCGAGCTTGTGGATGAGCTTGAGGCCACCGAGCGTGGAAGCAAAGGCTTCGGGAGCAGCGGACGATGAGTGTTTACGATATTTGCATAGCGACCGCGGTTCTCGTATTTGTGATGCTGGCAATCATGTCCATCTACGTCAGTATCGTTGAGGAACGTTTCGAGAAGATGAAAGAACTCGCCGAAGAATCCGCTTGGGCTGACAAAGAGAAGGTCGAAGCCCTCGACGAGAAAAAGTATACTCCGCGCAAGCCCGAACACCTCGCGCCGGTCGACGCTGACTTCTTCATTATGCCCGATGGGACGAAAATTCACAGAGCGAGCACCGCGAAGAGGCGCAGATAGCCACCAGAGGCCGCAGGAAGCCACGCAGCAGCGTTCCGGGCGCTTGGTAATGAATTTACACGTCCAAAGTCCAAACGCTGTCAAAGCGGTCACAAGCGGCCTTTAACGTAAAGGGAGGAGCGCGATGGTCTAAACAGAATACCCACCTCGGTGCTCAATGCGGATGTTCGAGGGAGTGAGGACACAATACCCTCTTTTCCGAGAGAATGGCCGCGCCCTGTACTGGACAATCGAACATCATGCAGAGGTGAGCCTTGGGGACTATGAGGTAGTGAAGAAAGACAAAAGCTATTATTTCCAGCAGCTTGGCAAGGCTGTTGAGTTTTTCAATCAGGAGGGATAAACAATGCTCAGAGTAACTGATGACTTTGAAATACTGATACAAGGCGGGTCAACTGACCTTCTTACACAGTACGGCACTCTGACCGCAAACATGTACAGGAGTTTCATCGAAAACGATGTAGGCGAGCCAGCAGAAGTCATGCTGATGCTGACAAAGGCGCTGGTAGCGGGCATAGAAGCGGCGCAGAAAGGCGGTGAAACCGATGGAAATTAAGGACAGCGGCGAAAGAACAGAGTTTGGAACCGGCGCTGTGCGCGATATGCACACTGGGAAAGGTAAAATGGATCTTCTGCCTTGGGCGGCAATCATGGAAGTCTCAAAGCACTGTGAACAGGGGGCTTTGAAATACGGCGAGCACAATGTTGATCGCGGCATCCCCCTTTCATCGCTTTGTGACTCCGGAGCAAGGCATTTGGCAAAGTTCTTTGACGGTTGGGATGATGAGCCGCACCTTACCGCCGCCGTTTGGAATCTCCTATGGGCGCTGGAAATGAAACTCAAGCGTCCGGATATGTGCGATATACCTTGGAGGGCTGAAAATGATAAAAATTGAGAATGTGGTGTTGCCTTCTTCCGAACAATGGAAGGCTATTATCATGGGTTGTAGAAATCCTAAAAACTCTTGGGACAAGAGTGATAGCGAATTTAACAGGGAGGTAAAAACCTATTTCGATGAGAATGATGTGCCGTGCATAGACTTTAGAAAGTTCGTCATCGGTCCCGACGACCTGAAGCTCATGGTTAAACTTTGTAACGCCGGTACAGATCACGGGAAATTCATGCGGATGATTCCTGTTTACTTAGACATTACCGCGCCGCTTTACTGGTGGTCTGAATACGATACATACAAGGTTGGCACGGTTGCTAACTCTTGCTCGAAAATGCACAAACTTCTTTACAAACCATTTGAAATGTCTGATTTCAGTTTTGACAAGCTACCCGGCTTTAAGAATGAAATCAAGCAGTTCAGGCCGGAAGTTGATGAAGAAGTGGAACTTTGGAAAAGGATCGACGCTGACTATGATGTAAGCAATCAGGGGCGAGTAAGGCACGGAAAAAGAATCCTTTCGGGAAGCGTTCACAGCGACAATTATATTTTGGTTACGCTTCACGGTAAGCAAATTCCTATCCACCGCCTTGTTGCAGAAGTGTTTATCCCAAACTACGAAAAGAAGCCGGAAGTAAATCACATTGACGGAAACAAAATGAATAATGCCGTTGACAACCTTGAATGGACTACAAGGGCTGAAAACCAAAAACACGCCGTTGACAACGGCTTACAGCCTAAACCAGCAAAAACCTATCAGGGAAAGTTTACAGCTGAACAGCGCGAGGAAATCAAGCATCTTTGGGATTCCGGAATGTTCAGCCGACGGCAACTTTCAAAGAAATTCGGCGTTTCGCATACCTGCATAAACGATATACTCAACGACAAATACAAGTATGCGGAATCCGTAAATGTATTTGAAGAAGTTGCAAGGCCAATAGTGGACACGCTGAACGAATTGCGCGATTCGTATTTTGTTTGCGAAAACGAAGCAAGTAAAAAAGAGATTTGGTATTCAATCTTGCAGTTGCTTCCCGAAAGCTACAACCAGCGACGCACGGTACAGCTCAACTATGCGGTGCTGCGAAACATGTATCACGCAAGAAAGGGACATAAGCTCGATGAGTGGAGGAACTTCTGCGCATGGATGGAGACTCTTCCCTACTCAAGGCTTATAACTTGGGATTTGACATGAGATATGACAGTCTTGAGGACATGCCCCCGGCGCTGCGGAAGCGCGTGGAAGAGCAGCTTGCAAGAGAACGGACGGCGGCGCAGATCAAGCAGCGATACGCACAGGGCGCTTCCGAGGTGAGCAAGAGCGCCGCTGCCGCCCTTGAAAAAGACGCGGAGGCGCTTCGTCAACTCAGCCGGGATATGGGCGCTTGGCAGGAGAAAAAGCCAAAGCGGAAGTACAACAACCAGCCGACCGAGCGGCTTTTGCCGAACGGCGAGTGCATCAAATTCGGAAGCAAGACCGAGGCGGCATATTACGACGAACTGGTTCTGCGGGAGAAGCTTGGACAGGTACGAAAAATCCGCTTGCAGGTGGAATACCTGCTGAAACCCGCGTACACGGACGGTGAGACTGGGGAACGCATACCGCGAATAGCCTACTTTGCGGACTTCGTTTTCGAGGAGCTTCGTGAGGACGGGAACTGGACAACACGTATTGTGGACACCAAGGGCGGCGGACGAAAAGGTACCAGTACCAAGACTTTTGCCATAAAGCGGAAACTCATGGCAGACAAGGGCTACTTCATCGACACAATCGAGCGGCGGAGGTGATTTTGTGACACCGGAAGAGTACACGGCATTTAAGCGCCGAGAGTACATGCGCAAGTATCAAGCCGAGTATTGGCGCAAAAATTCCGATAAAATCAAAACTCAACGCAGGAAACGACGGGATAAAAGGATTGGTGAAGAAGAAAAAGTTTAGACTCTGTTGCCAAAGTTCCCTTTCCGTCATACCATACAAGAGAACATAGAAAATTTCAGGCAGAGTGCTCAAGATAGATATAGCGTGGGCGGCTCTGCCTGTTTTTGATTTGCAGGAGAGGAGGGCGCGCCATGGCAGATAACACAGTCGTACAGCGGTGCTGTTTATGCGACAGGGAGCTGAACGATACGAACGCATGGACGCTGCCTGAACGCTTTGGAAAGCGTTACTCACCTTACTGCATCAAGTGCCAGCCCAAGGTTTACGACCAGCGGGCGGCAACAGTCGGCTACAAGCTTGCGATGTTCCTTTGCGCGGCAGAGTTCAATATGCCGTATATGCCTGATCTCTTCAAGGCGGCGCAGAAGCTCCAGAACGACAAGACAAACCCATGGGCAGCATACACGGTGATCCTGTGTCAGAAAGGCTACCACAAGGGTGAGAGATTCGTGCAGTTCGTCGACGGCGTAACTGATATCAAGAAAGCCTTTGACGGCAAATCCGAGACGCTGTATGTCGACGATGAAATGCTCTGCGCCGAGGATTACGTTGAAGGGCGTGTTGCGCAGGAAAAGAAATGGGGCAAAGGCCCCACGGATCACCCTTACACGCAGGAAGATTACGACAAGCTTGACCGCATTTACTCGGCCATAGCAGATGGTCGCCCCGCAATAGGCCCCCAAACGCAGATGGCGATAGAGAAAATATCCCGTTGGACACTTGAACAGGATTATTACTTTTACAACGGCGACCCGCAGAAAGCAAAACTGCTGGGTGACCTGATAAAAAGCGAGATGGAAAACGAACAGCTTCGCAAGAAGGACGAGTTGCCGCAAGACCTTGAAAAACTGGACGGCATCGTGAGGGCGCTCGAAGCCAAGGGGCTGCTTGGACTGCCATTCCCGGAACTGCTGGCAAAACTCCATCCTGAGTATCAGATGACAAAGGACGCGGCGGAGCAGATTCTCCTCGCAATTTACAACACAAGCGCGTGGAACGAGGGACGCGCAGAGGTGGCCAGCCTGCCGCCCTCGCTCCGGCTTGATGATGAGCTGGGCGAGTTCATGCAAGAGCCCGACGAGGTCGAAAAAGAGATTTACCGCAAGCTCGACCTTGTCCGCGGTGATGCGAAATGAGGAAGGACTACGTTTACAGCCGCAGAAGCGGCGGTTTTATCAAAAAGCAGACCCGACAGGGTGTCAACTATGATGACTTCACCGACGAATGGTGGGCGCTCCTAATATCGTTTTTCCGGTATTATCCAGATTATCTGGAAGATATCACAGAGAATCCGAACTGCAAATATCACAACAGTCTGATAGGCCGCATAATGCGGCGAGCAATGGTACGTTACCGCATGGTGGACATCATAGGTTCGCGCGGAACAACCAAAACCAGCGCCGTGATAAGTTCGGCAAGCAATAAAGGCATCTTATACCCCGGCGAAGTCACAGCGTATTACGGCCCTTCTAATAAGCAGACAGCAAAGATCGCGTCGGAGGCGTGGCACGAATATCAGTACAACTACCCGTATTTGGCGAAGCACTGGAACGTTAACAATGATTCGTCGGACACCTTCAAGATAAGCACGGCAGAGGGCAGCGCAGTCGAAGTCGCAATAGACCGAGGACGCAATACCCACTGTGTCATAGGCGAAGAGTGTGGTCAGGAGGACGGTTCGGTTCCGTTCAATTGGTCAGACTTCAATCAGGTGGTCAAGGCAACAAACCGTTTGCAGCACCTGATTGATGGCGTTCCGGATCCGTCTCACCAAGACCTTGCCGAGATATACATCACGTCGGCAAGCTCGAAAGAGAACCCCGCCTACAGCGTTTACATCAAGGCGCGCAAGAAAATGGCTGACGGTGAGAGCGCTTTTGCCTGTGCTATTCCTTGGCAAGTTCCGGTTTTGTGTCATGTAAGACCGTTTGAATACTATGACGGGCTGCGAGACACGCTGACGAAAGAAGAGTTCATGCGCGAGTGCGAATCTAAATGCACAGGCAGTGTGGACAATCCCCTTCTTCGGGATCAGTACGTACAGGATGCCAAGACGCTGACCATTATGGAGGACAGGCATTGCGGCGACCCGAACGTGCGGTATTACATAGGCTACGACGTCTCGTACCGACAGAGAAATGGCAATGCAATGTGCGCCGAGGTAGTGTTGAAAACCTACGAGCAGCGCAGGAGTACCAGTTTTAAGAAAGACTGTGTTTATTTGACCGACCTTCCCCCGCTTGATGCGGAGCGGCAGGCGCGGAGAATAAAGAACCGTTGGGCGCAGTACCGTCTTGAGGGAGCGCCTGAACCAATCATCGTTATTGACTCATGGCAGTTCGGTGAGGCTGTTGTGCAGCAGCTCCATAGAGACCTTGGAGATGGGCTTCCGCCCCTCTGTACGGTCAACAATGACGACCGATACCTCGATTTGGTTCAGAAAAACGCAAAACCGTGTATTTATTCACTTTATGCAACACCGGGGCGCAGTGGCGCAGACCCCAACATCGACATGCTCGACTACCTCACGCGAGAGTTTGAACATGGCAATGTGAAATTGCTCATAACCAACGTACACGAGGGTACACGGGCTTATAAAATGGCACACAACATCAAGGATGATACGCAGGATGTCAAAATCCAGCATCCGTACATCAAGACCAAGGAACTGTGCGACCAAATAGCTAACCTGCGCCGAAAGAAAACCGGCAGCGGTTGGACGCAGGAAGAGATAAACAAGCACATCAACAAAGACTTGTGGTCGGCAATGATGTACGCCGCGAGGCCGATAAAGCTTGACGAGGATGCTTTCGTAGCGTCGCAGAACCGGCACAAGAGTAGCTATCAGGAAGCGGCTGAACATCTCGACAGTGAGATAACATACGCGCCGGTGAGGACGCGGAGCGTCAGACGCCTTGGCCGAGGAGCAATAGTTTGATGGATATTACGAAAAACAAGCTGTGGGCGCTTCCCACAACTGATAAGAACCTGAAATTGCAGGAAACATTCAGCCATTTCTACTCGGACGCAGACCATATACTGATAATTTCTCCCGATAAGCCAAAGGGCGCGATAGAGGTCACGCCTGACCTCGAATACCTCCTGGCACAGTCCGATTGGCTGTGGATATGGAGCGAAAGTAATGCGGTCCGATGCGAGGAAGAACTAAAATACCGCAAAGAGCTTGACGATTACATGAAGGACTTTGAGAAGCGCTTCTTCGCAGAGCTCGATAAAATGCAGAAAGGTGGAGCGGACATTGGAAATACAGCAGATGGGGCCGATGGAAGCTCCGGCAGCAACGAGTTATAAGGCACTCGGAGAGATATTGCAGAAAGCCAACAGCATGTACGGCGGCATGGGAATGAGCGACTATTTCACCGCTTTCTCCGCTGCCGGTGGGCTTGGATTTCTGAACAACTGGCCGCAGATACAGAACACCCGCGTAAAGGGCATAAACACGCGCCCTGCCGAGTTCACCAAAGATCAGATAAGCACAATGGTGCAGAACCCGGACAGCAGTGAAAAGAGCCTGAGAGCGGTGTCAGCGTCGCTTGCGTATAGCACCAAGACTTACGATCTGATCCTCAAGACATATCCCGATACGCTTACCTATTCATGGTACGTATATCCCACGTACACCGATGCAGAGGTAAGCAAAAAGGATAAATTGCGCGACATGCTTCTGGCACAGCGGCTCGTTCAGACAGTGGGTGTAAAAGAAAAAGCCCATGAGCTGTGCGGCCTGTGCATGAAATATGGCAAAGTGTTCGTCACACCGCGTATTTCGGTCGACAAAAGCCACAACAAAATAAACTACGCTTTCTTGCAGGAACTCCCGATGGACTGGTGCAAAATCGTAGGTTACAACAACGGCCCCGGCAAATACACAGTGGCATTTAACCTGTTTTACTTCATGCGGCCGGGCAATGACTGGCGTCAGTTCGGTGACCTTTTCGAGCCGTATATGCGGATTTTCGATGAGGTTGTCGTAAAAACGCCGGGGAAATACGTCTATAACACCATCGATACAGACAAATTCAAAGCCATTCACGCGAATGAGACAATAGGAAATCCCGAATGGGTAGCCGTAGGGCGGCAGTATTTCTACTGGGTAACGCTCCCTGCCGACAGGGTTTTCACCATCGAGGTAGATGATACCACTCCCCTCGTTATCCCGCCGAACACCGGCATGTTCGTGTCACTGACGCAGATACCTAATTACGAGGCGGCACAGCTCGAAATAATCCTTAATCCGTTGACGTCTGTGCTGACTGGCTCGCTTGAAACTTATGACCCGAAGAGCGCAACGGATAACGACCCTATAAGGGTCTCTGACACGACGAGGAAGCTTTTTGAGTATCTGTGGTATCAGATGCTCAATAAGAACAACACGAGCGGCATAGGGCTTTACCTTGCGCCTGCGAAAGACTTGAAGCTTCAGACGATTTCTGACACCGTTGCGAACACGGACATAAGCTCGACGGCATATTCAGACCAGATTCTTAAAGCGGGTCTCCCCTCTCTCATTCCCACCACAAACGACCCAAAGGTCGGCGTGGCGCAGCTTTCAGCTTGGCTTGCGGCTTCTTATGCTAAGTTCATATATGGCAGCATGGAGCGGATTATGAACTGGATGATAGAGAGCCTGAACTGCAAGACCCCGATGCGCTTCAAAATGTTCGGCGACATCTTCAAGATAGATGACGAAATTGAGAACGCACGCAAGGGCATGACCAACGGCTGTCTCACCGATACGCTCAAATATGATGCGCTGTCCGGACACACGATACTTGACGATATTGCAATATCTGATTTTGTGGACGAAAGCGGCGTGATGGATAAGCGCAGACCGCTTGTGACATCGTATTCAGCCAAGCAGGATACCAGCGGACTTCCGCCGCAGGCAAAAAAGGAAATCTCCGAGGACGGGCGACCGGAAGAACGCGGCAGCATAAACAGCGAGACGCATGAGGAAGAGATATGAAAGATCGTGCTCAAGAGAAACCGCCTGAGTTATCTGCTGAAATGATAGCAATTATCAACCGACTGCTTCAAGAAGGCAAGCGGCTGGAAATTGCCGCGAAACCCAACGGGATTCACCTTTGGGAGATTAAAAACAAGAAAATAGAGATGTAAGGAACCTCATGTAGGAGGTTCGACAAAGCCAAAGCAGGGCTATTAGCACGAAGAAATTCGTGTTGGTAGCCCTGCTTTTTTATTTCACCGCAAGGGAGGAATGAGACTTGAGAGACTTTTACGCCGCATATCGGGAGGACAGATATTCCTTCCTTTATGAACCGATGCGCAGAGCTATGAGCGCGATGGGAAATGCCATGTGGAGTTTCGCGGCGATAAAAGAACAGACATGGTACAGCGGCTATGCGGCGCTGACACGAGCCATTCACGCGCTTGAACACAAGCAGCCGGAGTACATAGACCAGCTGAAAGACATCATGGCGAAGCTCGGTTTGCCGCTGGTTTATCCGACAATCCCGGAAATGCAGGACAGTTTTTCTTCCGTGGAAGAGGTGCTGGATAAGTGTATCAGCCTTATCGACGACGTGAATGATGGGCTGTCCGAGGTCATCGAGGTTTGCGACAATGCCAATTTCGAGCCGCTGGCACGCTATGCCGAGAACGTCCAGATGGAGAACTATCAGGACAGGCAGTGGCTGTGCGAGGCCAAGGCAATGGCGGAAAACGGCGGGATTAGCAGCACCAGTTTTGATAACTGGCTCAACCGCACGCTCAACGTGCCGCAGAAAGAGTGATGTCTTATGGCCAAGAACAGATACAAAGGCGCTGAAATAACGCGCACATCGCGAGGGCAGCTAAAAATTCTGTCCTCTGGCGATAGAAAACTCTACCGGGTCGAGCTGTGGATGCTGAACGACAAGGTGAACCGCAACAACTGGAAGTACATCAACCTCGCGGCGCACCTGCCTGAGTTCAAGGACATTCCCATTCTGACGGCCTATCTCCCAAGCGGGAAGATCGGCGATGGGCACAACTACGACCTCAAGAGAGACCCGAAAACGGGTGAAACCTACGCTTCTTTTACTGCCGCCGATGCCGAGAGGATAGTCGGCTGGATCCCGAAAGATGCGGATATCCGCTTAGAGCGGAAAGAAGACACAAGCTGGATAGTGGCCTCGGCATTTCTGTGGAAATGGTACGCACCGGAATTGGTTGACATGATCGCTCGGCAGGGGAACGGCATGGAAATCTCCATAGAAACGCTGGTGACCAAAGAACATATGGAAGGCGACGTTGCGGTCGAAGAGGAATACGTAGTGCTCGGCGTCACCGTCCTTGGCGCGGGAGTTGCCCCGGCTGTAGCGGGTGCGACCATCCAGTCCCTCTCTGCGATGAGAAACAGCATGGAAAAGATGTGTCTCAAAGCTGCCTCATACGCAAAGGAAGCTACAGCCAAAACAACCACACACGACAAAGGAGTGAAAGAAAACATGATTGACAAAGCACGACTCAAGGCGCTGTCGGAGAAGTTCAACGGCTATACCGTGGTCGGCGCTTCGAGCGATCTGAAACTTCTGGCTCTTGTGAACGCGAACGGTGAGCCTTTTACCTACTCCGTCGAGGAGAGCGACAAGGGCAACATCATTCCTGACCGAATAATGAGAGCCAACGCCTACGTTTCCTACAAGATAGGCGAATCCGAAGTTCAGGCGAGTCTCGATGCCTTTATGGGCGAGGCTGAAATCCGCTACAACGCCGCAACTGAGCAGGCGCAGGCCGACGCAAAGACCATCAAGCACCTTTCAGAGCAGCTTGACGCGATGAAGGGCAAGGAGGACAAACGCCGCCTGAACGCCGCAAAGACCGCCCTTGAGGACGAGTTCAAGCAGTGCAGCGGCGCGGAGGGCAAGTTCGACAGCGAAATCCTCAAAGACCTCAAGGCGAGGGTTGAGAACGGCGATTTCACCGCTCGTGAGGACGCTGACGGCAACTGGATCGGCGAAGCGGAAGTACGCATGAGTGTCAAGGCGCTGTGCATGGACGAGCAGAAGAAGCTCGACGAAGCAGCTGCCAAAGCAAGCGAGAAGCACTACTTCAACTTCAACAACATCAAAGGCAACTCTGGCGGCAGTCCGCGCACTTTCGGTGAGCTTTTCAAGGGCGACGCTCACGAATAATGAAAAAGGAGTGACAAAATAATGGCTTTTACTGAGAAAACCGCATTCCTTCCGAGAATGTGGAATAACCGCAACGACGACCTGCAGAACATCGCGGGTAAGTTCGGCAGCCTCTCCGGCACGACCTTCACCCCCGCTGACTGCTCCGCAGGCTTCATCTGCAATAAGGGCGCACACATGGCGACCGGCGGCTACCAGATGACCGCAGCCGCAGACGGCACTAAGGACGTTTACTTCTGCAATCCCGGTGACGTACAGCGCGGCACGATCGGCAACGGTCTTTACGCAGAGGGGATCAACACTCTCGGCCTTGGCATCCCGTCCGGTGTACTGGACACCTTCTCCAAGGCGATCCCCGGGGAGACCTACGCTTTCGGCGAAGGCAACTTCTCCACCGCCGTAGACGCTACGACCAACATCTACGCCACCATCGTAAACGGACTGCTCGTCGGCACCAATGCCGCCCCCGCAGCCGGTTCTGGCATCTACTTTGAGCTCGATACGGGACTCGGCATCGACGCCTGGACTGAGTCCAACTATAACGCGGGCAGCAGATTCAACATGCTGTGCCGCAAAGCATAAGGAAGGGAGGACGCACAACAATGAATGAACTGCTGAAGTTTAACTCTGCCCTCGGCAACCTGACCAGCAAGCCGCTGTCGGGCGACGAGTACGCAGACCTTGTTACCCGCGGTAGGATTCTCGCTCTTGAGAAGGCTGGACGAGAGAAGAACAGAGCGCTCTCCGCCGCTGGTAAGCCCACGGAGGACTTTGCGTTTGCCTGCAACAGCGCAAAGGCTTTCGAGGAGCAGTGCCGCGAGTGGACTGATGACGTACTGTATTTTGCCGCTTCCAAGGCAAATTCCGTTGTCGGCAAGTCTACTGACCGCAATGATCGCAGCACTTTCGCCAATATGTCTCTCGCCACCGACCCCATCTTCCTCAAGGTCATGGCAACCATCATCGGGGCTACCTACTACCCCGTAACTCCTGCCCTCATTTCCCCGCTGGTGGGTGAAATGGTTTCCGTGGAGACCACTCCCAAGGGCAAGACCAAGACCATCAACGTGACTTCCAACGCTGTGTTCCAGTACAGAGACACCTCTTGGACTGCTCTGCGCAGCGTGCCGCAGGATCAGCTCTACGGCAACACTATCACGCTCAACCCCAAGCCTTTTGCCACTCGCGGCGTTATCAACTTCTACCAGATGATCGGCAACGAGGGCAACCTCGTCGATACCGTCGCCGCAATGGCTGGCGGCTATGCGGCCTACATCATGCAGAAGTTCACCACCGCCTTCGATGAGGTTGCGGGCAACACCAAGTACGTCCCCTCCGCTCTGAAAGCCACCAGCTACACGAGCAACAACTGGGCGACCGTCTGCCAGAACGTTGCAAAGGCTAACCGTGTTCGCCGCGATCAGCTCATCGGCTACGGTGATTTCATGGCGCTGCGCAATGTCATCCCCGATACCACCGGGCTTGCCAGCGCGATCATGTACCAGCTCGGCGATCAGTACTTCCGCAACGGCTACATAACCTCCAAGGATGGTGTGCTTCTCTACGAGATTCAGCCCACCTCCACGCCGGAGACCATCAACACCACTCTGACCAGCATCTTCCCGACCGACATGATTATCATCGCTGCCCGCGCAAACGAGCGCTATGCGCCCATGGTCATGTGCTTCGAGGAGGGCGCTGACACTCAGATCACCCTCACTCCGGGTGAGGACACCATCGCAACCGGCAGAATCGAGCTTCTGCAGGTCGACAGCGTCGATATTGCCCCCGTCCTGGCAAGCCGTATAGGCATCATCTCTGGCGTCACCAGCGCCTGATAATCCGCAAGCAGAGGAGGGACAACCTCTCTCCTCTGTCATCTGCCATGAAAGGAGAAATTGAGAGATGGCAATGAGCGAAGAGCAGAAAAGAAAAATGGCCGAGGGCAGGAAGAAGAAAGCGGCTGAAAAGGCTGCTGAAGCTGCCAAGCCGAAGGAAGCGGAGAAGCCCGTAGAGCCTGTTGTACAGGCGGTATATGTCACTCCCAACGAGAAGATGGTGCAGTGCATCTACATTGACAGCGTTATCCCGAACAACGAGATCATCATCGGCAATGGCCGAAAGATAAGTGGCAGCGGACGAGTGTTCTCTGTTCCTCTAAGCGAGTTTGAGAGCACGTTCATCACACCGCTGATAGCAAAACTCATCAAAACCCGAAGAATCATAGTGCTGGACGGCCTGACCGACGAGCAGAGAAGCCTTTATGACTGCGAGTATGCCGAAAATGAAGTCATCCGCCGCGAGGGTGTTTTTGATTTCTTCTTCAAGAAAGAGATCCCCGAAGCCGCAGAGATATTTGGCAGCCTGTGCGCAGAGCATCAGGAGCTTGTAGCGGCGCGCTTCATGGATGCCTATCTGAACGATGGCAGCCCCCTCAAGCGGTATGTAAGCCGTGCCAGAGTCGTAGCGCTCAACAATATATCTAAGGAAAAGCACAACGGCGAGGGCATTTTCAAGCCCATGCTCGAAGCGCTGAATGCAGAAGATGTCTAATCAGGAGGATGTTCCCAAATGAATGAAGTGGTCATTGCGATACTTGGCGGCAGCGCCGGGGCAGCCATTATAAATGGCGCATTCAAGCTTATTGAATTAGCGGCAAACAGAAAGGCTCAGAAAGACGATAAAGCCGAAGCCAAGGCGGACAATGACAAGCTTCAGGATAGCGACATCGCAGAAATCAAAGAGGCCATTAAGTCCATCGGAGAAAAAATTAGCGAACTCGAAAAAAAAATCGCGGACGTGATGGCAGGCGAAAAGGAGTCCTTGGGCGACCGGGTCAAGCATTTGTGTGAGAAGTACGTCGAGCAGGGCTTCGTTTGGATGGATGACCTCGCAGACTTGAAGCGCATGCACGAAGTATACCACACCACCCTCAAAGGGAACGGCTTTTACGACGATGTCATGGCTAAAGTTGGGGACCTCCCAATCAGAGTAAAAGAAAGGAAGATACCAAAATGATAGAAAACATGACCAATGCAGCAGTGGAAATTGCTGCCAATCTCATTACCCAGCTTGCGATCATAGCCCTGACCACCGCATTTGCGTGGCTCACGGCCAAGATAGGAAAGAACAAGCACCTTGAGAACATCAACGCCGCCAAGGATGAGCTGAAAGATGCTGCCATCCAGACCGTAGGCGAACTGAATCAGCTCTTTGTTTCCGCTTGGAAAGAGACTCAGGGAGGCAAGCTCACGGAAGATCAGGTTGCAAAACTCGGCGCAGAACTTGTTAATTTGACCCTTAAAAAGATGAGCGGCAGTGCAATTAAAGTCCTTGAAGCTGCCAGCATAGACCTTGAGACCTACATACACGGCGTAGCTGAGGACTGGATTGGAACCCTCAAAGGCAACGGCGTAGAGGTTGGCGTCATCACCGGCATTAAGTAAATGAATTTTTCGGAAGCGAGGTGAGTTTTGAATGAGCACAGCATGGGAACCAATCGAAACGCAGGCGATGACCTACATAAAAAACGATTTGTCCCTCGATTGGGACATGAAAAACCGCCTCGCTGTCTTCTACAACCGCATGGCAGCGTACATGGATTGGGCTATTCCCCTTTTCAACCGTCCGCCTGAAATGCTGTTAAAACTGCAAAACCTTACCGCCCCAGATTTCGAGGATGTGGACTACACCCCCACAGAGAAGCAGGAAGCACCCGTGACGATAGAAACAGGACTCACTGGCTTCGATATCTGCTCATGCGGACTTATGGGCAAAGATCAGTTTGGAAATGTGACCTACTCCCCTGTTTCCTGTGTTTACTCCGCTGAGACCGGCGACGTTGTCGTGAACATCGACCTATCCCCGGACGATACATTGTCCATCAACTTTTATAAAAGCGGCGAGTTTGCCGCAGACCTCAGCCGGACGGAGCAGACCATACTCGCCTATGCGATATACGCGGCGTGGGAGCACCGCTTCGACAACAACGCCATAGAGCGCACATCCAAGATACGCGACAGCTCTTTCACGACGATAAGCGAGGCTTCACAGACGAACGCCAACACCGCGCGGCAGAAAGAGGTCATGCAGCAGTTCTACAGCATGCTCCGCCACTACGAGGAGAACAGAAACTACATAGCAACTGTTCTCAGCACAAATCTTTGATAAGAGGAGGCGGGGCATGAATCTGAACAAACTGGCGCGAAACGCCGGGATGGTCGGCGGATGCGACTACGCCCCGCTGACAAACGAGTGGATGCACTCGCAGGGGCTGCAAAAGCAGTATTTCACCCATCCGACGCAGGCTAATGCCGTAGACGTTGGTGATCTCGCAGACAATGTATTCAACACAGCCTGTCAGGGAGTAGATACATCCAAAGACTGGTACGAATACACGCCCATCCAGATCCGCTCGACCTTTGCATCTTCCTCCGCCACGGGCGAATTGCAGCCGGACGACTGGCAGCGTATCTATATCATCCAACCCGCAGGACTGACTTATATCCCCATCGGCTCTTACATGCAATATGCCAACAACTGGTGGATCGTCTACAAGCCCAACAACATGGGGCTTGGAATAGGTCAGGCTGTTGTGCGGCGCTGCAACGCCGTCATTAATGTCCTCGACTACTACGGCAACGTCATTTCTATCCCCATGAGCTACGCCAAGATGGGCACTCTCGGCAACGCAAGCCATGCAACGGAGAACAGTATCACTGCAAAGAACTATATCTCTTGCGTGTGTCAGCTCAATAAGTATTCCAAAGCGTTTGTAGAGAACACTCGGCTGCTCTTGGGCAATATGTCTTACGCAATGCGCGGCGTGAACAACTTCACGAGGGAGTTCACGAACAAGGCGGACAGCGTACATATCATCACTTTCACGATAGAGCTGACAGAGCCGCTGCCGCAGGACGACTTTGAACGCGGAGTAGCTGACGGGCTTGCGTTCAACTGGCAGATCTCCGTGACCGCAGACAAGAGCATGAACGCCGGTTCAACACAAACATTGGCCGTAAAAAGCATCAGGAACGGCGAGACCGTTGTTTCTAGTGCCGAGAACCCCATTACCTATGTATTTACATCATCTGACACAAACGTGCTCACAGTGGATGAAAACGGGCTTGTAAAGGCTGTTGGCGAAGGCTCTGCGACAGTAACCGTTACGCTTGCTCAAAATCCGGACGTTGCGCAGACCGTAGACATCACTGTTGCCGCTGTTGGCGAAAGCTACGTCGCCTTTACCAGCACTCCCCTGACAGCGCTTCACTCTCTTGAAACTGCCGAGATAAGCGCAGTTTGGTTCGAGAACGGTACTGCAACAGACGATGTTGTCACTTTCAGTTTTTCGGGAGCTGATGAGGACGCATACAGCGCAGACGTGCGCGGCAATAAGGCAACACTCACCTGCTACGGGCTTTCAGATAAGCCACTGATAGTGACAGCCACGCGCGAAGACAGTACCGCTCAAATGAGCATAGAACTTTTGGATTGAGGTGAAATCCCATGAAGTACGAATGTACCCACGCTCGCGAGGCAGACGGCATCCCTTACATAATCTGTGACCGAGAACCAAGGCCCTCCGCCGTGGATAAACAGAATCTGTATCACTCGCTTTGCCCCTATCAGCGTTTTTGTGGGCAGAAAAGATGCGCAGTGCTGCTCCCTGAATGGGTGCGTTGCAAGAAAAACGCCGCTGATAAGCCGCAGGAGAGCGCAGGGAAGCCGGTAGTCGCTAAAGCGGGCACGGATACCCCAGCAAAGAAAAGCGTGCAGAAACGCCGCAAATAAGCTTTAACGCCAAAGGAAAAGGAGAAATGACGATGGCGATCACGATAACAGAAGAAATGCTGAGAAATGCTGACGACTATCTCAGCTTGGCGCAGAAAGAGGGCATGGCAAAGTATTTTGCCATCGCTTGTGTTGAGGAAACGAAATCTGTTGGCGGGGATATGCTCCCGCCGCTGCTGAAAGAGCGCTTCGGCTTGAAGCAACAGTACCTTATGGGCGTCCTCGCCCAGCTTTATCTTCATCAGGATTTTGAAAAGCAGAAAGTTTCGTACATTGATGGCAAAAAGACTGCCGGTGTTCTCGATGCCTGCATGAGCGAGGAAGCCTACGACGAGTGGGCGCAGAGCCATGTTTTCTCGCAAATGAACCGCTTTGTGCGCCGCCATGACAACGATCTTTCGGACAAGGCTTATGAAATTATGAACGATTTCAAGACGTTCTCCATGATGCTTAATGACAGCATACATGCGTTGATAGAGCAGAACAACGACCCTGTGGGGCGTGTAGTGAAAGTTCTGTCCGCGGCTATCACGCCGGAGGTCACTCAAGAAATCCTCGCGCAGTTGGAGGAGGTCAAAGGCATGGCAGAGCAGATTCAGGAGGAGAAAGAAAATGCCTGACTGGATAGGCGCGCAGCCCTCCACAGATAGTCCCTACTACCCCTATACGAAGGTTGTAGCGGGCAACACGATGGAGGGAGCCGAAGAGATCCCGTACAGGTTGATGAAATACCTGATGGACTTGCCGTCGCGCGGCTATACGCCGCCCTCTGATAACAGTTTTCCGAGGGCGAGGCTCAAGAAGCTTCTGTATTGGGACGGCGCAAAGCCGCTTGAACAGCCGCTTCCGACGCCGCAGCAAATCAAGGCGATTCAATTTGACCCGCTGCACCCAGCAGACCCTCCTGATGCAGAACGCGGATACAGAATCTTCCCACAGGAACTCGTCAGGCAGAGTCAGGATACGGCGCAGAGCGTTTTGAGAATCTATCTCGGCCCCGCAAACCGCATCCAACAGAAAAACACCTACGTTTTTCGACAGACCATCATCTATTGCATCATGTGCAACTACGGCATTGAAGCAAACATGCAGGTAATGGGAAATTCAAGGTCTTACGCCATAGTACAGGCGATTCTTGAAGCCACTGAAGGTGTGAACTTCGGCGGGGTCGGCTCGCTGAACACCTACCAGATCACGAAGTTCGACGATGAGCGTGTGAACACCGGCTACAAGATTTATCAGTACATCGACTGGAACGGCGATGACAACATCTAAAGGCATACACGCCGAGGAGAAAATATGCAAGGCGTTAATAAATATGCAAATGAAGTCCGAGAAAACAAAGAAATCGAGTTTAACGGACTGACATTTTACCCGCTGACGGTGCGCGACTTCCCCCTGTATCGAAGCGCAGCCGCCGCATTTGAACTTATGCAATCCTCATTGCCACCGAAGTTTGCCCGCCTGTCATGGTGTCAGTGCCTTGACGAAATGGACAAGCTCGGCAACGGCAGTCCTTTTTTGGAACCCGTTCTCAATGTTGTGGCAAAAGCATTGAGGCTCGAAAGGATCAAACTGCCTGATGGCGCATATGGGTACCAGCTTTCCACCCTGCGGAAAGAGGACACTCTTATGGGCATTTACATCAGGGAGCACGAAACTGTTCTGACCATCCAAATGATGGATGAGGTACGGCAGATAATTGCCGCCCAAAACGACTACCAGCTTCCGGACGAAAAATGGAACCCGGAACTTGTAGCGGCAGAGCAGTACCTAAACAGCCAAAACATGCCAAAGCTCGATATTGAGATCGAAGCGTGGGTCTATTCCGTAGCTGCGAATGTGGGAAAAGATGCGGACGAGCTATGGGATTGGCCGATACGCAAATTCAGAGGATTTGACAGAGCAATCGACAGAACCCTCGGTTACCAAATCTACACGTTGGCTCAAGCGGTCGGGCTCACGAAGTTTGAGAAAGGCGCGCCTTATCCGACGTGGAAATTCGACAGGATTTCGGAGCTGCCTGCCGGATTCAAGACACTGACACAGCTCGAAGCCAAGGCAAAGGGGCAACTCCCTGAGCCGATGTCACAATAACAAGGAGTGATACATAATGTATTCTTTCAACCCTCAGTATGAGTTTTCCAAGGGAATCGTGTACTTTGAGGCGTTCGATGTCGCTACCGACGATCTTGTCGGCTTCTCCAAGTACGTAACCGACTTTTCTCCCGCGGGCAGCATGAATGACGGCGCAGTTGAAGGCGGCCCCGGCAACATGCTTATCATCAACATTCCCGACACCTCCCGTCTGACCTTCACGGCCAAGACCGCCGACTCCGCGCTGAACAACATGGCGCTGACTATCGGCCAGAGCCTGACCGGTAACGGCGTCGTTGAGACCTCGAAGCCCGTTGTAGCAGGCGGTGCGGCGCTGACCATAACCGGTGCTGTGGCTCCCCTTGGCGGTCAGAACGGCGCTGTGGCCTACATTCTCGGCTCTACCGGCAATGACAAGGACACGGTGGCAGCAAACAGCGGCAAGGCTTACAAGGTCGGCAGCGATGGAACTATTCAGGGCTTCACCGCTGTTTCCGGCAACACCTACTGCGTGAAGTATTTCGTGCAGAACAGCTCTGCCCTGCAGCTCGCAGTTCCCGCGCTGTTCCAGCCGAAGGTCGTCCGCGTCCACTTTGCGGTCAACATCTACGCCAAGAATGGCGGCGGTGATGCGAAGAACTCTTCTCTCTTCAAGATTCGCCACTACTACATCCCCTACTACTTCTTCACCGGCGCACTGTCCGACACCATCAACCAGACCACTCCCGGTTCTGTTGACCTGTCCGGCAACTGCCTGACCGCTGACGAAGTCGGCACCGATGTCTGCGCAAGCAACGCCATGCCGAACTACTGCTACATCGTTGATGAGTTTGTTTCCGGCACTTCCACCGGTTCCGTCGAGGGTGTCTACTTTGTCGGCGCTGGCGCAGGTGTTTCCGTAGTACACGGCGAGACCACCGAGCTTGTCGCCAAGTATGACGTTGCCGGTAATCTCACCAACATCTCCGACATGAGTGAGGTCACTTTCTCCACTGGCGCAGAAGAGACTGCGAAGTTCAACGACCCGCACTCCCCTGTGCTGACCGGTGTAGCTGCTGGTACTACCACGGCCACTGTCACCGTGACCAACAGCATTTCCAAGGTGACCTACACCGACACAATCCCCGTAACCGTCACCTAAATCAAAATAAAGCCCCCGGCGCAAGTCGGGGGCTTATCCAAGACAGATGAATGATTCTTTCAACAAGGGATTATTCCTGTGTTTTGGAGGGCAATATGAGCGTTTTACAAGATTATTTGCAGATTCGCGGATTACTGGATGCCGCCATTGAAAACGCACTAAGAGACAATGTTGCGGACGGGCTGAAAAAAGCCATACAGGAAGAGGCAGAAAAGCGGGTCTATGATGCCTATCCTGTGTCGAGCAAACGACGCAAAGAGGACGGCGGTCTCATTGATGACGCGACCATGATAACCACTGTCGAGGGCTTGACGCTGACACTGGAAAACGCAGCAGAGCCGCAGCATGCCAACGGCATTGATCTCACCCCGATCGTCGAGGAGGGCGACCCCGATTGGCATCAGCCGTTCGCTCGACCTTTTATGGATGAAGCGCGAGACGAATACGTGGACGATGGAAAGGCCGACAGCGACATTGCAAAAGAACTAAAAGCTATGGGATTTACGGTTTCTTAGGCGGATTTGCAGGCTTTGGAGAGGACTTTTTCTTGGTATTCGAGGGCTTATCAGTCCGCAGCATAGCAGCAAGCGCCCACTGCTGGCCGAGAGACATACCTCCTTGACCTTGCGCGAAAGCTTGAGAGGCCATTTGGGATTCATCCCACTTCATGATATCAACTCCCTTCTATATAGATTATACACTATGCGCCGTTATGTTGCAAGCGGAGGTTAACGCCGAATGAGCACAATAGTACAGATACAAGTAAATGTAAATGACGCAAAAGCGATAGCCTCGCTGACCAACATAGAGAACATCGGCAAAAGACTAAGCAGTACACCGATAGAGATAAAGGTCGACACCAGTTACACGGGTAAGGCCACTAAGAACGTAGTCCAGTACGCCAAAGCGTTAGCTAACAAAACGAAGCAAGAAGCAAAGAGTGCTTCGGCGGCAGCAAAAGTTCTGGTTGAGCAAGAGAAAAGCGCACGGCAGACCGAAAGACTCGCTGCGAAGCAGGATAAAGGTGCGCAATCAGCCAATAAATATGCCACTGGGCAGACCAAAGCCGCATCCGCAACGCAAAAAGCGGGCACCGAGGCGCAGAAAACTTCGGCGCTGACCGACCTGCTGGGAGACAGCCTTGGTCGTATCGTTGCCAAGCAGGCGGCGTGGCAGCTGATAGGCAACGGCATTGCCGCCGTGAAGAACTCTTTTGTTGAAGCTCTTTCCACCATGAAAGAGGTCGACAGTGAGCTTGCGACCGTGCGCAAGGTCACCGGCATGACCAAGGACGAGATGGATGCTCTTGGCGAATCGGCGTACTCCACCGCATCTAAGTACGGCGTTGCAGCAAACGAGTACCTCCAGAACGTTTCTACTTTCGCCCGTGCAGGTTACAAAGAAGCCGCACAGGGGCTTGGCGAACTGGCAATAAAGACACAGCTCGTCGGCGACACGGATCAGGAGACAGCATCGCAGTTTCTCCTTTCGGCAGACGCAGCATGGAAATATCACGGCAATGTTGAAAAGCTTTCCCTCGCACTGGATGAAGCAAACACTATAGATAACAACTATGCGACCTCCATTCAGAAAATAGCCGAAGGCTTGCCCATCGTTGCCAATGTGGCCTCAATGGCTGGAATGTCCATGGAAGAAACCATGGCCATGCTCGGCACGATCACCGCCACTACGCAGGAGAGCGGTACAAAGGCGGCAACTGCGGCCAGAGCGCTTATTCTCAACATTCTAGGCGATACTACTACCGAAATTTCGGATGGCGTGACAGCAACCGAGGAATCCGTACAGTCTCTTAGCGGCATACTCCAGAAGTACGCCCCCGATGTTGTCGCGGCGGCAGAGGCCACAGGGAAGCTTATAAACCCGATGGAAGCCATCGAAGCACTGTCAAAGGCGGCCAAGGATGGACTTATCTCCGAAGCAGATTTGATGCAGATGGTCTCTGCCCTCGGCGGAAAACTCCGCACGAACCAGCTCCTTGCGCTCCTTGAGAACTTCGATATGTACAAAAGCATGTTGGCTGATATGGGCGTCGCTGCGGGCAGCGCCGATCAGGAAGTCAGCGTCATGCTCGATACTTGGGACGCGAAGGCAAATATTCTCAAGAATACATGGACTGAGTTCGTCTCCAACATGGCCGATACCAGCCTTATAAAAGGTGGACTTGATGTTATCACTGGACTTGTCAAGGTTCTTGATAGCGACTTTGGGCACTTGGTAATAACTGCAACTGCGGCGGCAACAGCAGCAGCGCTGTTGGGCAAAGCTTTTTCGGCCATAAACGGTTCAGCGCTCATCTCCACATTGAAAGGTATGACGAAGAGCGCTGCGGACTTCAAGGCGGGGTGGTCGCTGCTTACAGAGGGGTTACGAGCAAACCCATTCACTGTTGTGACGGCGGCTATTACGACGCTGATAGCAGGGATAAACTTAGCCGTTGATGCCACAGAACGTGCCTATGACAAGATTATAGACCGTGGGAAAGAGGCAAAAAGCGAAGCTGAGAATATTTCCGGACTTTACTCTGAATACACAGCGGCGGCAAGTGCCGTAGATGGCACTGCGGAAGCTGACAAGCGCCTGGCACAAGCATCCAAAGCCCTCGCCGAAGCCCTTGGAGCGGAACAGGGAGAAGTAGACGGCCTTGCCAACAGTTACAAAAACCTAACTCAGGATAAGCTAGAATCCCTTTCGGCAGACGCAGCCGCGTCCGTAAAGGCTGCGGAAAATAAGCTTACGGATCCAGCACTTAATATGGGTGGCATATTCGGTGAAATGCCCTCGGGGCTGCTGATGGCGTTGGGAAAAGAGACCGGCGAGATTACGAAGACGGCGGAACAGTATTCCGCGGCCTATGAAAAGCTTCTCTCTATACGGTCTCAAATGCTAAAAGATGACGAGAAGACCACCAAAATTAATGGCAAAACTTTCCGGTATGACCAAATTGAAAAAGCAATCGAAAGCCTTAAGCCGCGGGTAGAAGCTTACAATGACGCCTTAGCCGATCAGCAGGATATATTAGACATCATTGAAGGAAAGAATAACGCTGCTGCCGGTTCGACGGAGAACACGGCGAGTTCGCTGGAGGAGGCAGCGGACGCAGCGGATGCGGCGGCACAGGCCGTGGAGCGTTACAACAACGCACTGAGCGGACTGAGTGACCGCGAGGAAGCCGCGAATGACATACAGAGCAAATTTAATAAGGCGCTTAAGGATTTTCAGGACGGCAAGCTTGGCTCAATAGAGCTTGGCAAATTCATTGATACTTACATTCCCGACGATGTGAAGCGCGAGCTCAAATACAACATTGAGGACATGATGGAGTGGGTGTTGAACGGCAATGTCGGGAGAATTCTGAACAGCGACAACATGTTCGGAGAGTTTTACGATGTAATCAAGGAAAATGTAGACTCCGGCGCGCTGGACGGCATCGTGACGATGGACGACCAAGGCGTCATCCGGACTATCACATCATACAAGGAACTTGCAGAGGCGCTGCAAATAACGGAAGCGCAGGCAGAAGCGTTTGGTCACGGACTGAGCAACTACATGGACGGTGTTTTCTACACCGGAGAAGAGGCACAGCAAATCGTGGGCGATGTCGGAAAAGTCCTATCCACGAGTTTCAGCGACGGAACCGCTTCACTGAGCGACTTTACACAAGCGCTGTCAGAGATAACCGGAGCGAACACGAGCACGGAGCTTTCCGGCGTGTTCGAGGGGCTTATGCGCGCGGGGGCACTCGACTGGAAAACCATGCTGGGCGCAGGAAGCATGGAAGAGGCCATGCAGATAATAAACAGCTATCTGCACAGCATAGATGAGGGGGTAGACGAACTCTCCGAAAACCCCGCGGATGTAAAAATAAACTTCGACGCGGACGAAGCGATGGCGGGGCTGAATGACCTGGAGAGCAAGAAAAAGCAGGTCGAGGGACCTGCCGAGGTACAGGCCACCGTGACGGGCGCGGCAGAGGCCGAGCAACAGCTTGGCGATGTTAAGCAAGCGAAGGATGACGCAAGCGGAGATGTGGAGTCTGGCGTGGATGCGTCAGGAGCAGCAGAAGCGGCGAGCGAACTGCGTGACGTTGGCGATGCCGCAAACGAAATCCCCGATTCCAAGCAGATACACGTTTCCGTTAGAGACAACGCAAGCGGCGTACTCAATGCAATCTATTCACGCCTTGCCTCGATTCGGAGCAAAACCGTCACGATCACCACAATAGAGAAAAAATACAAGCAAACAGCAAGCGGTGCCCTCATCCCAACTAATGCGGGCGGCACTCAAAATTCTCCCGGTGGTCGCGCGGTGGTCAACGACGGTGCGCCGGTTAATGGCAGTTCGGCAGAACTTATTGTGGACAACGGCGATGCCTATATTGCCAACGGCGGCAAAATGGCCATTGTCGACCTGTCCCCCGGTGCCAAAGTCTACACCGCAAAGCAAACCCAAGATATGCTTACCGGCGAAAAAGAAGAAATTCCGATGCACGCAGGCGGCACAGGGCTTGTAAGACCCGGCGGCAATGGTGGTGTCTACGGCGGCGACCACAGCGGCGGAACTGGCGTCGGCGGCAGCACAGCCAGCAACACCGAAGAGGATGATCCGCTTAAAAAGGAAGTCAGTGAAAAGCTCGACAACATAGACAAGCAGATTGAGCTTGCCCGGAACCGGAATGACCGAGCCAAAGAACAGGCTTTGCAGGAGCAGGCCGCGAAGATGGTTCGAGATTTCGTGCAACAGTACCTCAACAAGGGATACAGCAACACATCAAACGAAGTTCTTGATCTTCTGAACCGCGGTTACGGCTACTCTGATGACCTTATGGGCGAGTTGGTCGACTCCTTGGAAGCCCTCACCGATTCGACTAATGCGGCCAACAAGCTTGCGGAGAAGCAGCAGGCCGTTGATAAGGCACGGCAGGAGCTTGAGAACGCAAAAAAACAGCGCACGGTCAGAATCTATAACCCCGCCACTGGACAGTGGGAATGGGCGGCCAAGGCTGACGATATCCTCAAAGCTCAAGAAAATCTGGAAAAGGCCGAGAAAGACTATCAGGACACCAAAATTGAGCAGGAGCTTGAGGCACTCAAGAACGGCAATATCGGCGATATAGGCGATCTTACTATGAGTCCGGCGCTGCGAGAGCTGATAGCGAACGCGAGCGATGAGGAGCAGAAACGCATTGCCGATATTCTGCACGCCATTTCAGGCGGTGCAAAGAACACCACCGATACCACCGGCGAGAGCATCTTCCGCAGCACCGACAGTCACGACGTATACTACCAGTTCGGTGATTTGAAGCTCTCTGAAGCCGAGGCGAAAAACATGACCGTCAAGGAGCTTGCCGAAAAGCTCAAGACTTTGAAGCTCACTTAAACGGGAGGCGGAAATATGCTCGAAGGAATCATAGAATTTTGGAACGCACTAAAACCCAAGGTAGATCAGGCAGTAAACGAGAAAACCGGGAACTGCCTGCGCGTGGATAGGTTCGATGTTGTAGCCGCGCCGAGCGATGGGAAGATATCTGTGCGTCAGCCATACGGGCGCACGATATCTATCCCGTACTGCGAAGAGGTCGCAGCCGCCCAAGCAGGAGACACCGTGCTTGTCATCTGGTGGGGCAGCCTGTCAACTGGTAAAGCATGGTGTTTCGGCGACGGGCCGAAGTGATGGGAGGTGAGAAACTTTGCTTTTTCAGCCGTCAAATATAAGCCCTGATGAAATAAACAGCAGCGGGACAGTAGACCTGACGCAGCCGCTGGACATAAACTGGCAAGTCAATGGAGATTCCCCCATGCTGGCGTACCAAATCGTTTTCTACTCGAATAATTCTGCTTCTACTAAGAAGTATGACACAGGCAAAGTCTTGCTTACGACCCCATTTTGGGGTGTGAACTACGCAGGAGAGACTCAATTCTATACCGTAACAATACCCAAAGCCACGCTGAGTGCAAACGGCATCACGAACGGCAACGAATACAAGTTCGTGATTACTCAATGGTGGAGCGGCACGGATTCGGTAACCCAGTCGACAGCGTCGCTGCTTCTAGGCAGGAGTTCCCCGACTGTGGCTATATCTGCAATAAGCGATCCCCTGACCGGCTATTCGGCCACTTTTACCGGAACATATTCTCAGGCACAGGACGATGCTCTTGCATGGGTACGGTGGCGCATATGCGAAGTTGACAGCGAAGGCAACCGTGGAGACGCGTTTGTGGACACCGGCAAAATATATGGAACCGGTGAGTTAAGGGTAGACTATTCCGGATTCCTCAACGACACCAGTTACAGCATCATCCTTGATGTTCAGACGGTAAACGGCGTTGATGCGTCAAGCGGCTGGGTAGACTTCCATGTTAAATACGAGGTATCCGAAGATTCGGTCGGCAGTTCAAGCGCCTGTCAGACCTCGGACGGAAGCGTACTGGTAACTTGGGCGCAGATAGAAACGACTCAAGGTTACGACATCTATCGCAGAACGACCGGACAGAGCAATCTTGAAAAGATCGTGACCGTCGGGCGGGCAGTCGGGGAGATTCGAGATTGGAGTGCGTGTTCCGGGCAGGAATATACATATTATGTTTTCCCCACAGGTCCATTGGCATACCTCACTGCTGCAATCGTCACCAACGCCGTGAAAGTGCAGTTCTGGATGTGGAATATCATAGAAGCTACTCCCAATGTAGACGGCACATATACCGCTGTGGCAAGCTACTTCTTCCGCTTTGGCAGCGGCGGTGTGGCTGAGGGACAGTTCTCCAACAACAACTCCCCTACCCTGCAGAAGAACTTCACCCGATACCCAACGCGGCAGCCAGAAACGCCTAATTACCTTACCGGCAGCGTCGGCGGTTATATTGGCAAGATAGGCAAGGATGCAACATACTCGGACACCTTGGCTCAGGCGCGGGCACTGAGGAATCTCTCGACATCTGAAAACACCTTATTCCTGCGTGACCCCAAGGGGCATTTCCTCAACATCCATACCAATCAGCCAGTCACGGTGAGCGTAGACCATAAGAGCGTGGCCATGCCGCAGACCGTGACGGTAAGTTGGGTAGAAGTCGGAGATGCGACCGGGCTTAAGATAATCAACTCGCCCGAAGCAACGTTCTGGCCGAGTGACGCCATCATATTCACTAGCATAAAGGTCGACCCGTCGACGGGGCGCCTTATATGGACTACCGAAGATGATTATGAGCTTGGCTCCGTACTTAGTCTCAAAAACGGAAGACTCATTCAGACAACGACTGACGGCTTTACCGTTGCTGGACTCGAAATCATTGACGGCAACACCCTTCAGGCGACTTCGAACGTGGGAGGGTGAGCGCAGAATGTATAGCAAAAACTGGCAGCAATACCTTTCCACGTTAAAGACCGACTTCACAAAACTGGCAAAGCTTGAGTTCCTGCAGCCAAACGGAAGCGTTGCCTTCGCTCTGGATAATCAGGTGGCGAACAAACGTTCCAAAGCCTTTATTCAAGAAGGTGACATTACTGTGAACTTACAGAATGGCAGCCGCAGGCAGGTAAACATCTCCCTTGCAAACCTCGATGGAGCTTATGATTATGCGCTTAACAAGATATGGTTCGGGCAGCAGATCAGACTCTCCGAGGGGCTGATACTTCCGGACGGTACAGACTTCTATATCCCACAGGGAGTGTTCCTTGTGGAGAATCCGGAAGAGGCTTTCGAGCCGGGACTTCGGCAGGCCTCATATCAGCTGACCGACAAATGGGCAGCAATCGACGGAACACTTGGCGGCAACCTTGAGGGGGCTTACGGCATAAATGCAGGAACCAACATCTTTGCCGCCATAGCTTCCCTGCTCAGGCTCAACCGCTTTGATATGTCCGGAACGACGGGCGCGCCTATAGATGCAGTCGCACCGCTCTTTACCAGCTATTACAACGACAAGAAGCAGAAACTGACAGACGGCACAAGTGTGAGTTTGATAACCGCGCCTTACGACTATCTCAGTTCTGAGACAGGAAATATCGGTGAGGTCATTCTTGGACTTGTAGAGATGCTGGCCGCTTGGGTCGGCTATAACCCGACCGGAAGGCTGGCCGTCGACCCGTCACAGGATGACATTCTCGATACGTCCAAGCCTGTTTTGTGGGACTTCTCGATGGGCAAGCAGCTGATTGGCATCCGGTACGCGCCGAAGCCCGCCGAGGTCTACAACGACGTCATTGTAGTTGGCGCGACGAACAACGAAAGCCTTACCGCCCGTGGCAGAGCGCAGAACCGCGACATTTCCTCTGACACCTGCATTAGCCGCATAGGGCTGAAAACCACGCGACTTTCAATGAAGGACTATTACTCAGATGAAATGTGTCAGGCGTATGCCGAATGGCAGCTCAAGCGTTATGCCGTGCTGGGCAAGACTGTGACCTTGACCACGACGCAGATGTTCCACATTGTGGAAAACCAGATCATAACCATACGGCGAGAGGACAAGCCCGGAGCGCCCACGGAGAGGCATCTTGTACAGGGCTTCACGAGGCCGATAGGGCAGACGGGAACCATGACCATAAACGCAGTTTCAGTCAACGACTTCCCCATTGCTACAGCTGTCACAGACGATGAAAGAATAGGAGCGTGATAAGAGATGGCACAATACGACCTCGGTAAAGTATCAATCAGACCACGCGGCGCATATGCCGCAAATACCAACTACGAGTTTCTTGACAGTGTGCAGAACCTTGGCGGCTCGTGGCTGGCGCTTGCTGCAAGTAAGGATGTTCAGCCCGGTGTCACCGCAGGGTGGCAAAATTACTGGATGATGATAACACGGGGCATCAAAACAATTGTCGGCAGTAGCCCGGCGGATGGCCAGACTAAAATCACAATAACATTCACTGATGGCGCGACTGCCACGTACACCTATAATAATGAGGTGCTTGCCGACGGCTCAGTTACTCAATCAAAATTGTCTGTAAGCGGACGGTGCGGCTCCGTCATAAGCGCGTCAGCTGGGAAGAATCTTGAAAACTCAGATGCAGGCAACACGTATTATGCGACCTGGACATCTACCGGTTCAGTAAGAACATGGACGCTAAACGCTGAATTGAGCGCTGCAATATCAAACGGCTTTGCCATAGCCTTCACTGAGCTTTGGCCGTCCGACAAAACAAGGATAAGTATCAGCGGAGTGAGACTGTTGCACCGTGGGGAAGGTCAACTTTTAGGAAAGAGCCAGAGCGCAGTTCTCGGTCTAGTTGAGAGATGTAACATGATCGCATTGCAGAAGATGAGCACAGATGCCGCCAATGGCGACGTATGGCTTCTCACCGGAGATGTGGAGGTTGTGTCGTGATTTACGTATTATCAGGTAACCCCAAACCTGCTGGTGTTATCCGCATCAGCTACCCTGCAAACAGTACCTTGGTGGTCAAGGGAACAGGCAGCGGAAAGCAGTTCGCGAAAGACACCAACACCACCTCAAGCGCCAAGGCCTACATATTCCTTGCGCCCATCGGCGACGCATCCTATACGCTGACCGCGACGAATACAGCAGGGGAAACCGTATCAAAACAGGTCTACGTCGCCAAGGATCAGGTTCAGAGCGTGACGCTGGCCTATTTCTCCGCGACCATTAAGGTCACCTACCCGGCAAAGAGCACTTGTGTCATAAAGAACAGCTCCGGAACGCAGGTCGGCAGCGATACCAACACCGGGACTGCGGCCAAGACTTGGACGGCCACAGTAGGCGCGACAGGCACTTATACCATCACGGCGACGGATGGAAGTGGAAAGACAAAGTCCACGACCGTCTCCATCACCACAGACGGGCAGGCCGCGAGTGCGACGCTGACGTATGAGCTGATACTGTTTGACGGCACGGATAACACCGCTGTGACAGGCGGATGGACGTTTGGCAACAATCCGGGTAGCGCCGTCACGTTCAGCGACGCAACAATTTCCAATAACCAGATCGTCTATTCAGAGTCCTATTACGGCGGTATCTTCACTAAGAAGCAAATAGATGTAACGGACTACAAAACCCTGTACTGTGAGTGCACCATCACAGGATATCTTGAATACGCCAATTCTTTCGGCGTGTCAAAGTCAACCAACCAAGCGATTATGGATAGCGGCATGGATATGAACAGTAAATTTGTCGCAAAGAAAGCACTCGCAGCGGGAACCTATACGGGCAGTAACGCTTTGAGCGTCGATATCTCAAAAATAACAGGTAACTGTTCTCTGGGCTTCGGAGTCTTTTGCAGCAATACTCTTACGATAAAGATAAACAAGGTTTGGCTGGTATAAGGAGGATGCAGCATGACGATCTACATAGACAATGATTATAAATGCTATGTCTCCGCAGCTGACGGGCGCAGAGCAGTTGAGACCGATTTCTTCAACGGCAAGTGCGCAGAGTGGATAGAAAGCTTCCGCTTTGTCCCGGCGGGTGAAACATGGACACGCGAGGACGGCGAGGTGTTCACGAATATGACAGCCCCGTGGAAAGATTTAAGCGAAGCATACGCAGCGCAGGAGGCTTACGTCTCCGCTCAGAACAGACAGTATGAAGCGGCACTGACAGCCATTGAGGCAGCATTGGAGGTAGAGGCATGACCATAGAAGAGAGGGCACAGAGATGCCTGACCCGCATCGCGGAGATCAAGCAGGGCGGTAGCTCCGCAGAAATCGAAGACATGAAAGCGGCGCTTGAACTGCTTGGGGTTAAAGATGAGGAGGACGAGCCATGAGTTATCTTAACGGTGCAAAGAAAATACGTCCCGTAATTGAAAAGGCTATGTCCACCACGGATGACGCGACTGCTCTTGAAGCACCTCAGCTGTCCAAACCCTGGGTGATCAACGAGGATGTTGTACCCGGTGATCGGCGATACCATGCCCCTACCGAAAAGCTTTATAAAGTGCGTCCGGGCAAAGGCCACAGAACTCAAGAGAATTGGGCTCCTGACAGAGCACCTGATTTGTGGGCGGTCGTATCAAACGGTCAGGCTGGCACTATCGACGATCCGATAGACGCAGCTCGTGGCATGGAATACGAGTATGGCCTCTATTATCGCGATCCGGAGGACAGCAAGCTTTATCTTTGTGAACGTGTCGGTGAGCAATCCGGTGTAAAAATAACCTTACAGTATCTGCCGCATGAGCTTATCGGACATTATTTCACGGAGGTAACGACCGATGGATGACGATGATAAAGCTTACAGCGGGCTTTTAACGGAGGATTAGGAAAATGTCTATAATAGAAAAAGCCATTGCTCAGATGGAAGCATGGGCACAGGATGATTCGCATGGCTACGATCAGGCTAAACGTTGGGGGCCTGATTACGACTGCTCATCTGCGGTCATACAGGCTTGGCAGAATGTCGGCGTCCCGGTCAAGTCTAAGGGCGCGACGTACACTGGGAATATGTATTCCGTATTTAAGTCTTGTGGATTTGAGGACGTGACCGCATCAGTTGACATTACTGCCGGAACAGGATTGCAGCGTGGCGATGTGCTTCTCAATCACGTTAATCACACAGCAATGTATTGCGGAAATGGCAAGCTTGTGCAGGCGTCTATCAACGAATTTGGAAAAACAACTGGCGGACAGACTGGCGATCAGACCAGCAGAGAGTTCTATATCAGGAACTACTACAATTATCCGTGGAACGCAGTTCTTCGGTATACGGGCAGCGCTGAAACTATACCGGATATCTCCCCCGTAATCTCTCAGCTCGACAGGAACATAACCGTTTCCCTGCCGGAGCTGAAGAGCGGCGACATAGATGTTTCTGTTGCTATGCTTCAGGCGGCGTTAAAGTACAAGGGCTACAATCCAAGATGGGTTGATGGTGAGTTCGGCGCTCAGACCGGAGCCGCACTCAAAGCTTTTCAGGCCGACCACGGCTTAGACGCTGACACGATCTGCGGAAAAGCGACATGGAACGAGATAATCAAAGCGTAAGCATATACAAGAAGCCCTCAGAGCGTCCACGTGGCGTTCTGAGGGCTTCGTCATATCAAACCATCACCGCAATCAAACGGCTGCCGTAGGGCTTGCCACGGCGTTTTCAAGCACATTGCCGATGCTGGTCGCGAGTTTTGCAGGGTGTAGGCGCTGGGCGTATATCGCCGTTACCTTGGTGTCAGCGTGGCCGAGAACGCCGCTTATATCATCGACCGCAACACCGGCTTCAAGCGCGGCGGATGCAAAGCCGTGACGCAGCGCATGGGAGCGGCAGGCACTTTCTTCACCTATCACGGACTTGGTATACCCGTTTATAAGTTCGGAGAGCTGGGTACGCTCCAACGGCTTCCACTCCCCTGTTTTGCGGCTGACGCAGCCGAACAGCGGCGCGTTATCATCGGCGGAGTCCGGACGTATACCGGACGCGAGGTAGTTCTTCACAGCCGCTTGAGCCGCGGCGGAGAACGGCACCATGCGGGGCTTATCGCCCTTGGTGACACGGAGCATGATGCAGCCGTTCGCCCAATCGAGGTCAGCGGGAGTGAGGGAACGAAGCTCAGAGTTGCGCGCGCCGGAGAGAAGCATAAGCGTGACCTCTGCCTGTTCCCTTGCCCATGTCGCCATTTTCTTGCCGTATATAGGGCGTTCAGCGGAGATAAGGGAATGTATCTGCTCAACGCTCAAAACGTGCTCATACGGCTTTTTCTTGGCTCTGGTGACCTTCCCCTTTGGCGGCATGGCATCGTCGAACACAAACGCCTCGGTATAGCCGTATCTGGCCGCGAACTCGGAGAGCTGACGGAGCTGCCCCATGTAGAGACTTGCTGTGGTGATAGCATCATGCGCGATGTCCGAACGGAACTTCATCACCGCGGCGGCGGTCACGTCCGCAAAACCGTGGCGCGCCATGCTCTCGCGGAAGAGTCGGAACGTCCGGGCATAACCGGTGACTGTCTGCGCCGACAACTCGTTATTGCGCATATTCTCTATATAGGCCGCACATGCGGCGTCGTATTTCTCAAACATGGGGCGGATCTCCTTTCCCGTTTAATCAGTAATCCTCGTCGTCGAGGTCAACAGGGTCGATTTTGAATGTGTTGAGGACGTTCACCAGACTGTCCAGCTTCGCTTTCTGGGATGAGAGCCTTGAGTATTTGTCCTCGACCTCCCACGCCATGCTGCTCTCTTCGTCGAACCTCTCGCCGAGAATATTGAGCAACTGAACAACGATGTGGCAATCGCAGTATAGGAATTTCTTCTTTTCCGCTTCTGTAGCGGTGCATAATGTTATCGGCTCGATATACATACGGATGGCGTCGAGCAGCCCCTGTGTATTTATCATGTGTTTTGCAACAGCATTTGTCATTGTTCAGTTCCTCCCGTCCCATTTGCGCGACGCAAGATGCGCCGCATAACGCTGTACGATGCCCTCAAACACGCCCGTGAGCGCCGGGTCTTTAGCTATGACCGTGAGTTTGGAAACGCTCTGACGCTCCTTGTACGTCGCTCCTGCGGCCTTGAGACGCTTGCGCATATTGCTCTGCCGCCGGTCGAGGTCACAGCCGACCTTGCGCTCTAATGCGCTGTACAGGTCATCGTACATAACGGGATAGCTCATGCCGTATTCTTCGCACAGCCCGGAAAGGTACTTCTTCATATTCTCCTGCCACTCGTCGCGCCCTACGGCGGGGACGGAACAGGCTTCAATGACTTTCTGCTGATTGGCTTCAATCGCGGCAAGTCTGCGCTCCTGCTCAACGTTTATCTGAGCTTGGAGCTGGAACATCTCTGCTGTGGTCATGGGCTTGGTGGCCTGTTCGGCGAGTGTCTTTTCCATCTTATTAAAGGCATCTATGTACTTGAGTTTCCATTCAAGAGCCTTCGCACCGGTAAAGCCCATGCAGAGAAGTGAGAACCCGTCTCGGTTCATAAGATACATTGGGTACTGCTTGCCTCGGTTTTCATAGGTGGTTTCAAAGAATAGAGATTTGGCAGCTGAATTTTCAGCCACGAGATTTTGAATCGACTGAGTAACGTTCTTATGATCTCTGCCAAAGTGCTCTGCTATGTCGAGGCTGCTTACGACAGCCTGACCATCGTTGACAGTTATGAGTTCTTTCAACATGTTTGTATTTCTCACTTTCTTCTTGATTTTTTCCGAAAGTAAGATTACAATAAATTTAATCTCACAGTTCGGCTTGTTCTTTTGCTGTTCGGTGTGATTATAAAGAAGCAGTCCGATACTTTTGCACGGTGGCGGACTGTTTCTATTTTTTTAAGCCCTTGTCCACAAGATCAATGCCTCTTTCAATGACCTCAGTTCTTGAAATTCCGAGTGTATCTGCGCATTTCTGTAATTTGTCAGATGTCTCTTTGGAAATTCTAAGACCAAGTGAAACATTTTTAGTGACTTCCTTGGGTGGGCGTCCCATTCTTGGAGCCATAATCCCCCTCCTTTTTTGCTCCTGCAATAAGTATAATATTGCTCAGGCAAAAAGTCAATACCCTTTTTGACTTTTTCTTTCGTTGTTGACCTTTCAGCTTGTGAATGATAGACTGTAAATATCTTCACCGGAAACTAAATATAGGAGGGTATAAAATGACAGAGGATGAATACAATGCTGAGATAAAACGCCTTGCCGCAAAATACAACCAATTCGGTGTTGACGAAACGCTGGTTAGAAATCTCATCAAGATAACGCATGACCCCAATTTTGACTTGGAGTATACGCTGCTCATTGCGAAAATCGCTCTTGCTAAAGAACACCCAGAGGCGGGGGACGAATTTGTCTCTCTACGCGAAATGAGTCGCGCACTAACGATAGATGAGGAGCTGCTTGCGGAGTTATTTACGTCCGCAGGCATACCACCAGTGGAAATAAACTTTGGAATACAGTTTAAGGAAGATAACGCTTAATCGAACACTATTGCAAAACCGCCCCGTGAGAACGGGGCGGTTTGATTTAATACCCTACTTGGGTGACACCGTATTCAGCTTCTTCCTGAGTGTAGCCCTCATATATAAGCTGGTCTATTAAAACTGAGCGGGAAAAAGATGTAATATCAAGGTACTGCTTTGCGGCTCTCGCAGCTTGCTCTTTCCAGTTTGCGCCGCAATTATCTGCACCATACTTTGCCTCAGAGTCCGAATACCCGTCGTACTTCAACTGATTTATTAAGCCTGTGTATGAGAAAGCAGTTATGTCGAGATAATCTTTTGCTGCCCTGAGAGCATTATTTTCACCCGTTGTAACTGCAGTAGTAGTGGGGGTTGGGCTTGGATTACCACTTGGTGTGCTCTCTGGAGCTGACGCGGCAGGAGAATTGCCCTCAGAATCACTAATCAGTTCCCCACAGAAGTATGCAAATGTATTATAATTGTCTTCGTACTTCGCGTTATCATATCTCCACCTTACCCCGTTTGAGCGAAGCGGACGTCCCTCATCCATCAACTGAGTCATAAGACGAGTTGCGTCATCGTTGGTATAAGTTTCATCAAATGACGTAATCGTCATTATTGATAAGCTTAATACGGCATATATGCGAGTTGTTTCGTCGATGGCGTTCGATGGAATCTGGATACCCACGCCAAGTAGCTGCGAGTCAATGTCATCCGTTTTCGTGTGCAGAGTCAAAAAATATGTAAGAGATTTCACTGTGGCTGATCCCCGCCATGTGCCGTTGCCAGAGTTCTTGAAATCCTCTTTTGCGGGGATCGTTAGCGCTTCTCCCCATTCTCTGTAGTCCTCTGAATCCTCAGACGCTGCTCGCATCTCCTCAATATTCGCCCAGAAGTTCATCAAATATTCATCCACTGTGGCGGGATGGTCTATATCTGAACTCTGTGCTTTGCTCTCTGCTTTTTGAGGAGCAGTGAGTGCTTGTACGGTTCTATCGCGCTCGTTTTTATCAAGTCCAATATAATCGTACTGCACATTACGTGTTGCCAAATCATAGGAAAAACACACATATACTGTGTCTGTGCTTTCTACCTCTGCACCGAAGCTGTTTTTTGCGCCGTACTCAAATTCCAAATCTACCGCGCAACAGGAGCTCTCCCTATACTCGACAGGTACAGTAACGGTTCCCGAATATCTATTATATGAGTGTGGATTTTTGAGTCTGTCTTTCAGAAAATCCTCCACAAACTCAACTGATGCCCACCGTCCGCACATAATCATACAGTCGGTTAATTGATCGTCGTTCATACATTCGCTATACTCACGAACTATCCGCTTAATTTCTTCAATCTCGGCATTTTTCAGGGTTGAGACATAATCGACGAGATACACAGGGAACGTTCGCTCGAAGTCCTCGCAATAGGACATTTCTGCCTTTATTTCATCCGAAAGATTCTTGTAATCAGTATATAGCGCCTCGGCATCGGAGATATTCCCTGTCCAATCATTTACGAACGCCTTGATTTTCTCGTCGTAGATAGCCGCTTGGGACTTGTTGTAAAACGCCTGAGACTCCTTGTAGTCCCCCAAGGTTTCAAACATTGTGCTGGCGTTTTCGTAATCGCCATTCTCATACGCGTTCTGAGCTTTTTTGTAGTCGGACATATTGCATCCGCATAAGGAGAACGCCATGACCAACGCAAGGACAAGCGAGATAAGTTTCTTCATTTCATTGCCTCCTGTATTTATTTTCGGTTAGGATATCCACAGTGTATCATAGCAGCGTGAGCAATTCAAGGGTGAAAGAAAATAGCAGGGGTGTACGTTTGCGTCGTCCCCTTCCGCGTAGTATGGCAGTTGACATGCGAGGAGATAATAAGTATAATAAAAGCGGCAGAACGTAAGGAGGTGGAACCATGGATAAAATTACAAGTGTTGCCGACTATATCATTAAGCGTTACCGTGAGCTGACGGGTGAGTTCCTGGACGAAATGAAACTCCATAAGCTTCTGTATTTCACGCAAAGGGAGGCATTTGCAATTTTAGGCGAGCCTGCTTTTGACGGTGAATTTGAAGGGTGGAAATATGGCCCCGTTTCGCGCGAAGTACGAAATAACTTTATGAACGGCGAGATCGTAGTTCCTACGCAGCCAATTTCCGATAGCGTACAATACATTGCCAGCAATGTAATAATGGAGTATGGCTCGTTAGCTTCATGGAAACTAAGCGAGCTATCTCACAGAGAGATTTCATGGAACAATGCCCGAAAAGGACTTGCGCCGAGTGAAAACGGGAACCGCGTTATTGACCTTAATGACATTAAGGAAGATGCGAAAAAGGTTCGTCCGTATGACCATCTGTGGGATATGTACTATGATGAGTTTGATGATGCTGGTGCTTTATGATAGGGAAAATATATAAGGCACGGACACCATTTTACGATCAGGCGACAAATCAAATGTCATACAAGGCGCGACCGGCATTAGTTTTAGCAAAAGCCGATGCCGACGATTATGTCATTTTGCCGGTTTCCTCTATCTCAATCAGAGCCAATATTGACCCTGTGTATGACATAGAGATTGACCCTGTCCTATATCCGAAACTTAATTTAACAAAAACTTCATACGTCCGGACTCATAAGCAAACCATAGTACATCGTGCAAGTTTACGCGATGTAATCGGAGATATGAAATCAGACTACGAAGAGTTGTATCTTGAAATACTCGAAAAGCGCGAAGCATTTAGCAGTTCCATAACGCAACAAGCGCTTTAAGTAAGAAAATAGCAGGGCAAATAGCCCCGCCTTTGTTCTATTCCCTTTGTCGCGTTTCCTTTGTTTTAGTTGTTGACTTTCGCCGCAGAAAATGATATATTCTCACTAAGGACGGTTCCCGCTGGTGTCACAGCAAGAAACGGCCAACTCTACAAGTTTATAGCTTGAAATTGCCGCTTCTTGCTGGGGTTAGGGGGCGGCTATTTCTTTAGGTTTGCACCCAAACCAATAGCCGCGAGTACAAGCATAAATAGTGCTATTGTATCTGTTATACTCATGGCGATACCTCCGTAGTATGTAACTTGCAGAAGTTCGCCTCCGTCCTTAGCTTGTAGGGATAATATCATATTATGCAGGATAATTCAACCAGAGAAGCTCCACGGATGACCGTGGAGCTTTTTGATCATCTGGGCATCGCTGCGTCCTCAGCGCATTTGCGGAGGAATGAGTAAGCATCGGGAGCGACAAGCGTGTTTGCGTACAGTTCCTCGTCAGGATCGTCCGCAAGGCGCACTGAAACATCATAGGTGCCAAGGAAGCAGAGGCCGGTCTGCCGCTCTGCGGCCTCCCTGAGCGCCGCAGAAACAGATTCTGCGAATATGGTAGAATCCCGGCAACTATAACGTCCTGCCTCATAAGAAAGAGGTAATGCGCTGACACACTTAAGTGCCACAATGTACCTGTTTTTAACCGTCTGCGTTTTCAAGTTCTCCATGTTCAATCAAACCCTCCTCGTCAAATCCTTCGTAATAAAATTCCTCACTGCCCGCTTCGCCTTTCTTCGGCACTTTAACAAGCGGGTCGCGGAGCCGGTCAAAGCGCACCCTCGTGACTGTGGGGCGCGTCTGGGTAACTTTGCGCCCATCGAAACTATAGGAGACTGACTTGAGCTGATACTCCACAATGACAGTCTGCCCCTTTTTGAGATACTGCGTGACGACTTCGCTCATACGCCCGTAGGCCACGAATGATGGAAAATCATAGGTAGATTTGCCGTGCGGACGAAAGTCACGCTCACAGGCAAGAGTGAACTGCGCATAGGGCTTGCCGTCCACCGTGCCGTACTTCTGGACAGGGTCGCCGGTGAGATAGCCCATTATGCGCCCATCGTTCAGCATACCTCCACCACCAGTTTCAGTTTATTCTCATAATAGACGGCGCACTCGCGGCTTGCACCGCCGCCGAAGATACTGACGGGTATCATCCTGCCGCCGATATTGCCGAAGCTGAAAGCGCAGCCATGCGCGCCCTCAGTAAAGGCGACAGGCTCTTTGAAGTCCATGTCCTTGATATTGGGCACGAGCGAAAGCGACGTGGTGTCGATGCGCATAGACTGCGGCGCTATCTTGATGGCCGTACCGTTATTGAAACGGATGTGATGTTCGGATATCTTTTCGATTTTCATTACTTGTCTGCTCCCCTTTCTCTTCTGTCTCTATACGGTTTACACAGCGTGTACTTCCAGCCGTGCGGTACTTTTTCGAGTTTGCACCAGCCGTCGTAGAAATACCTCATGTCTCCGAAATACTTACCGCCGGGTGCGATGTTATTATACCATGTATCATAGTCCGGGTAAATGCTGGGATTGATATTTGCGCGGCAGTATATCAGAACTTTTTCAGGGTCACGCTCCTGAGTATAGATTTTCACTATCTTGTAGTGATCGCCGCCGTGCTCACGCTGACCGGCGAATAGTTTCTTATGGTACATTTCTTTTTCCTTTCCTCCTATCTGAATTTTACAGTCACGTCGTATTCCTGCTTGAGCGCGTTCTTGACATCCGCAAATGAAATGTCTCCGGAATTGAGCTGGGCGCAGTAGAAGTCCACCTCTTTTGCAAGGCGCTCGATCTCATCATCCGGGAAGCCGTGCTTGTCCTTGAGAATGAACAGGATCATGGTAGATATAAAGTTTGCACCCTCTGCGCGTCCGGAAGTAAGCGCCCGGTCGACATCCTGCTGTGTGCGCGGAATACTGCGGGGAGATTTCTTTCTCGCCATTATTCTCTCCTGTCCTCAGTCGTGAATATTATCTTGCTGCCATTGGGGAACTCGAAATTGAGCCTGCATCCGAAGAAGTCCGCCGCACCGATAAGATCGGACACGGAGAAACTGTCCTTCTGAAACTTATTACTCAAGGCTTGTGGGGAAATACTCAAGGCTTCGGCCAGCTCTCTATGCGTCGTGCCGGTGAGCGCAAGCAAAGCCTTGACCTTTGTACCGATCAAATCTGCATCACTCCTCGAATTAAATCAAATGAAATTGCGCATTAAAGAAACGGCAAAGTGGATTAAAGCGTTTATCATTTTCGTGAGGCCGCGAAAATGGTCGTTTCGTCTGCCTTTTTTGCACGGTCTGCACAGTCAGCCCAGAACGTGGCGGCGGACTGCGGAGTGGCGAAAGCGACAGGCGAGCGGTGCTTCAAACTGCCGCAGGCCACGCCGAAGAGCGTCTTTGCGATGCCCCGCGCCGGGAAGGTCAGGGAGGTTATATGCGCCTCTGCGCCGCACCAAGGGCAGGGGCAGAGAGATACGCCCTCCGGCGTCGGGATGGTCTCAGGGGCGGGTCTATTCCTCATGGCCGCCTCCTTTTTCCTCCCACCGGCTGCCATTATCGCAGTCGATGCAGGGCTCCACATTGTCTAAGTCGAAATCGTACTTACACGTACCACAGCGAAATCCTGTATGAGGGAGTTGCAACTGCTCAAAATAGAACACTATCGGCTTTTCCATCTCTATGACGTTTCTGTAGGCAATGCCGACCTTGTAGATGTAGTTCTCTCGGAGCTTCTTCGGAATCTCCTGTATGTATCGTCTGAAAGTCTCTAAGGTATTTGCGCGCTTGTAGTGGTTACACATCCTGCAGGACGGCATGAGGTTTGATATATCGTCGGTTCCCTCGCCCTCCGCGTTGTATGCACGCCGAGGGCGCAAGTGGTCGACCTGCATATCCTTGTAGGCGATTGCCCTGCCGCAGTATGCACAGTGCCCGTTGTATTTGTGATATACGGTCTCACGGGTCTTTTTACTTATTGCCATTACAGCACCTCCACCGGTTCTTTAAGCCACTCCAGACGACACTCGGCGCACGTCGGTTTAAGGCAGGCTTCGCCTTTAAGAACCGGACAAATTATGGCGAATTCCGCCAGCTCTTCATCAGTCATATTTCTGATCTTGTCCGCGCGAGTGAATACCACGTCTGGGCACTCCCGCTTTCTTGCGTCTTGGCAAGCTTTCCCGCCGTAGTTGAGCAGACAGCCAGACACTCGGCATCTATCACAAAGTTTCATTCAAAGTCCCCTCTCCCAAATTTCCCGGTAGATTCGGAAATATTCTCGAAGTGGTGAGGGAAACAATCTCCGCTCCATCTCCGCCATGAGTAATTGATTCGCTTGGCGTTTGGAGATACGATTTTTCTCCTTCGGCGGGAGCCTGCCCTCTTTGGCCGCAATCGCAACTGGATTTGTTTTATGTTGACCCATTGTCACACCTCCTGTTCCATGCTTCACGTGCTTTTTCAGGCAGATATGTAAGCCCGGATGTTGCGCAACACCTATTGCATACTACGGTGTACGCCCAGCGTCGTCCTTCCGTATCTACGACCGCTTCAGGATCGATGCTTATATCTGCCTGTCCGCCGCAAAACGGGCACGGTCTAAGTTTGTCCATTAGCTTCGGCATCCTTTCTCGGTCTGAGTTTCCAACCAATGAAACCGCTTTCTCTAGTCATATAAAGTTCGTACTTTTTCAGCGTCTCGTAGGCTTTATCGGTGCAGCAACAGTCATCTGCAGTGCACTCGCGATTTTCTCTGTCCCAATGCTCACAATGAGGACAGACAAAGTGAAAGCAGAAATCCTGGCATGCCTCCTGAAAATCGTCAGCCGTCATCCCGCTATCATCCGGATCAACGTATCCCCAAAGTTCGTTAGCGAGGAAGTCGCACTTCTCATGTGAAAACCAGTCGTACACGCTTCCTTCGTAGACGAGGGTGTCATATTTGTACCTTTCCCCCGGCTCTATGTACTGATTGCAGAATGAGCACACATGGCGCTTCCGAGCTTTTCTCCACTGCGATTTCAGTATGTCAGGCATCGTCCTCCCCTCCCTCCATTCTCGCGCCGCAGTTGGGGCAGTAATGTCCAAGCGTAAATTCGGAAAACACGGTTCTGCAAGCGGAACACCTTTTGTTTTCGTACTCTGGTATCGGAATCCATCGTCCATGCGCCACATCCTCGAACTGTTTGAGGTGTTCGCGCAGTTCCGCGCATACCCATGCCGCCTGGTAGAGAAGCGCTAAAACGCCCTCTATGCTGTCGGTTCCATCGACCAGCCACTCTGCCATAGTAAACGAAATATCGCTATCAGACATAGTTTCTGGAAATGCGGCGTATTTCGTATGTCTACGCACAAGCTTTCGTATCAAATCAAACAGGGTTATGTCCGCACCGTTCTCTCCGTATCCACGCACCCACGTTTCCTTGTCTTTGACGTAGAACAGATTTAGTGCCGTTTGGGTATTGTTTTTCGGGGTATCAGTTGTAAGCCTCATTTAGTTCTCCTTTCTCACTCCACCGCTGCAAAAGAAATCGTCCTCCACAGGGATGCAACCGTAGAACGCGCCCATCGGCTCCGAGCAGAATCTCTTTCCGAACTCTGTAAGTCCGCTCCTCTTACAGTCTTTGCAATGCACCACTGTTACAGCGTAGCCTTTCAGCCGCTCTAACGCTCTTTCGCAGGTAGGGCACAAATCTTGCGGCGTGACAGACCCGAACCACGCTCCGCACGCTTTACAATCAGGCATTGTCATCACCTCCGCCCATTCTCGCACCACACATTGGACAAAAAGGCGTTTCTTCCCACGGTTCGGTCTCGTAATCATACTCGACTTCGTCCGGTTCCTCCCATCCACAACGGGTACACCGTCCATCCAGCCAGCGCGCAGGTGCCACTTGTACATATCCCTTCTGAATCGCCATGCGCTTAAACTCGCTCTCAGTAGGTTCGTGAATCACCTCGACCTCGGCAGCGGGAATATTATCCAGCACGCACATTGCGTCGTCCTTTACCAAGAATCGCGGATCATGCAAATTTGTTGCCCACTCACACAACTCGCGCTTTGCATCCTCTCGCTTGATGCAGTCAGACATTTTTCAAAACCTCCATATCATATCCGCTTCGGATAAACTCAAGTGTTTTCTGGTGGTGAACAGCGTTACCAAGCCGTTGATAGATAATCGCCATATCCTCTGGGGTGAACGACGTTCCGAGAAATGAGTTGATGCCTTGCCGGTGGTATTCGTGTACCTCTCCGTTCCTTTTTTCGGTGAAATAGTGCATGCTTTTGTATGCGTCTCGTGACAGCCACTCCAAAACCTTGGCTTTCACATCTTCCTCCGATGCGCAGTCCGCTAACCGGAAATAGGAGTTTACCCGCGGATTGCGGTCAGCTACAAACTCAAAATGAATGTTTATCAAGGAATTGGGAAATGCTCTCAGAAGTCTAATCAAAACAGACAGGTCAATCATTTGCATGTTTCCTCCACACTAACAGGCCAATTACAGCGCGTAACTATATACCAGCAGGAACCGTAGTCCTCTATGCGGTCGCCGGTTCGCGTAAGACTATTGTCGTGCGCGACAGCAAGTATCGCTTGAAGCAGCGCAGTTTTCCGGTCGAAATAATCTTTTGCCGCTGCGGGTATATTCCACGTTGGCAGGAAAATCACATACGGGATATCGCTCCAAAACGGAGTGAGATCATATTCGACATCTTTGATATCCGGCAATGCCATCAACTCCGCATGAAGCTTTTTCATCTGTGCCTCTATGCCAAAAGCCTTCATCGTCTTTATATCACGTTCACAGAATCCCACTGTTGTCAGCTCCTTCCTCATGTTGCAGCGCTCAAAAGCGGCTGGGTCAGTTGCGCGGCCTCAATAATATATTTTGACGGATTGACCATCACTTTTTCATACTCCTCCGCGCCCTGAAATTCGTCTATTACGGTCTTTTCCTCGGCGGACATATCTGCATAGTGCTTGCGCCCGTAGCTTGGAGGGAGCCAACTGCGCTCTCTGGCGGCGTAGATATTCAGCCTATCAATGAGCGGCGCGGCCTCTGGCTTGAACTTGATGTGGCACGTCCCTTTCTTGTAGAACTGCGCCGTGAACCATGTCAGGTCAACGACCGTCTCACCTGCTGCGATAGCGTTCTTTACCCATGTGGAAACATTGCGCTTCTCTGTAGTCTCGCCTCGGTCGAGGTAATTCAGCGCTCGTTCCAGGTCACTCAGTTCTCCATAGACCGTATACTCGTTCAATTCCCTCTCGTTTTTCCAGCCGCCGTAACTGCAAAATCCGTTTATTGGGAGGATGACTTTCGTGCCGACCTTGTGGGCTTTATTCGTCGCCCAGCCGTTATAGTAGTGAATATTCTTCTGGCACTCCGGGAACCATGAATACTGCGCGGAGAATTTTTCAAAGAGAGCGTCTATACTCTCCTTCACACCGTCCACGAGCTGCGCGTTGAGGTCATAGTAGACCTGCTGAAGGTTGAAGAGGTTGAAATCATAGCCGCAGAGCTTATCGACCATTGCGGTGTAGTCCTTCTGCATCTTCGAGGTCATACGGGATGTAAACTCCGGCTTGTTGAGCAGACCGCGCCAATACTTCATGCGCAGGGCTTTCATGTACCGCTCTATACCGGACGTGCCAACAGTCTGGAACTCACTGCCGTTTATATTGATGGATATGAGCGGCTTCGGGTATTTGCTGGTGGCGTCGAGATCGTCCATCATGTAGGGAGTGAGGGCGTTGTACTCTTCTATGAGCTTCTTACCAAGCTGCGCTTCAAAGTCAAAGGACTGTATCATCTGCTCCGCCCAAGTACCGTATACCATAGCGTCGGGTTCTGCTTCATCGTTGTGCAGTTCTTCCGACTGTGCTTTCTTGAGGTTTTCAAAGATGGTTGAGCTCTTGCGCAGCGTGGGGATATTCACATAGACCACGGCCACTTCGACATCGGTTCTGCGCTGTGCGTGCTTAAATGCGTCACGGACAAACTCTATCTTTGCGCCATACTCCGCGAGTTTCTGCTTGAGGACTTTACGGCGGTTGGTGTACGGGTTTCTTATTGTCTCGGCATTTAGCAGGCACACGATCTGGCCGCCGTCAGCCTGAAGTTCCAAGGCTTTCAAAAGATGCTCGTCACCGTTGGAAAACGGCGGGTTCATTATGATGAGGTCATAGTGCTTATGAGAATGGAAAGTAAGGAAGTCGTCGCCGATGACTCTGTAGTTCTTCCCGCGGAGCAGGGCAATGAGGTTTGCGTCGTGCTCGATCATGTCCATAGACTCTATATCGAAATCGCCATTGTAGCGGCGGTTGCTCTTCAGAAACTTTATGTACAGTTCGGCAAGATCACCTTTTCCCGCTGACGGCTCCAAGACTGTACAGATTTCGTCGGGCTCCTTTATATTTCCGAACATCTTTCCAGCAAGCGCGCTGGGTGTGGGGAAAAATTCAGCGTTCGGATCGGCAAGGTACGAAACGATGTCTGTACCGGTTTCGGGGACTTCTTTATATTTCTCGGCAATTAACTGTTTTGCCTCAAAGAGAGTGGCCGCATCTCCACGGTAGCCGCCCTCCACTGATATGACCGTGTAATATAGCTTGTGTCTGCCATAGTTATCGCGGTGCTGATTTATCTCCCCAATCTTTCCACAGTTTGTGTACACCTCCCAACGCAGTTGACCTTTGGGGTAACGCTCCATGAAATCCTTATAAGGTGACGTTACAAGTCTCTGCTCAAAGTGAAAATGCAATGTGCTGTAATACTTCTTCATGTGTTCCTCCCTGTTTCTGTGTAGTTCTCTATATCCCTTTTCCGAACATGTTCGCGATCTTCTTTCTGCCCTTGACAGTCACAAGCGTCTGTGCGCCGGTTTTCTCGCCGTTGACGTATTCCTTGAGAGTGAAATAGCCGTTATTGGTCTCGGCGTATGGTCTGAGCTGCTGTTTCTTGTCTCTGTAAAGATAGCCCGCGGCAATTAGTGAACGTATCATTTCGCGCTCCCCAATGTGCAGTTCTTTGGCGGTCTCTCGGAACGAGAGATCGTTCCCGCGATCAATAAGGGCATCGAAGTAGCTGACTTTCGGCGTATCAGCCTTGACTTTTTCGTTGAGCCGCTTGACCGTCTCAAGGGTAGAACGGAAAAGGAGCTTTGTCTGCTCGTCCGCGTAAGACAGATATGCGTCGATGAACGCATCTTCGTTTGCCACGTAGCCGCCGGTGCGTCTTATAGTCGGAATGATTTCATCAGCAACAAGCGCCTGAAACTTCTCAGCAGTTTCGTTCTTGGCTTTCATTGCGAGCCGGTAGAAGATATTTTCGGGGATGAAGTCGGGTAAGCTTCCATCGCAACTTGTTGCGACGCTCAAATCAGTCAGATATTTTCTTACAGTTCTCCACCTAACGCACTCATTGCCACTTGCAGCAATCTCCGTAAAGCCCAGCCCACGGGCAACAGCCTCAAGATTGAGGTACGCAGTTCCGTCCTTTTCGTAGCAGTCCACACCGCTGATGTTCATAATTTCGTTTGACATTTGCTATCTTCCTTTCTGATTCTTTGTAGTTCTTCTGAGGTGTTGGGATGGTAGCATAGCTGTCAAGCGCAAAATCGGTGTTTCTCTCGGTTTTGATGTCAAATACGCAGATTTTTGTATTGTATTCATAATGCTTTGCCAATCTACGCGGCAAAGTTTGTGCAGTTCTCCCCACGTAGTCGGGTGATTCTCTGTGGTTCTCCTCGACCTTGTGGGGTGATTCTGTACAGATCCCCCGACGTAGTGACCTAATGTTGTACAGCCCTCCCGGAGGACGTTTTGGGAACGTAGTGACCTGTTTCTGTGCAGTTCCCCTAACAAGCTTTTGGCGGTGATTTTGGTTGTGATATGGTGTAGAAATAAAGCAACTGAACATCCATATTAAATGTGGCAGCGGTGAAGTCGCGCCAGTTGTCAAACTCACCTTTGTGCAACTCGCCCTCACACAGCCATTCGGCATAAATCTTCATCTCTGTGTCTTACATCTCCTTTATCAGTTTTATAAAGCCCTGCTGCTTGAGGTTCTTGAGCCAAATATGCAGGAACTTGTCAAGGTTCACGCGCAGACGCTGAGAGTACATCATCTGGCCGTCCACTTCCTTGTAAACCTCGTCGTAGCTCCCGGTATAGTCATTGCGGAAAAGAACGGGTTCAATAGTCTGTTCGGCCTCATCGACCGCAAACTCAATCTCAGGATCAGCCATAAGATCGCCGTTCTGCTCGGAGTAGTGCGCGATGTAGTACACGGGGCGACCTTTATAGTCCGAGAAATAAAGGAACTCGGCGGCAAGGCGCGTGTACGGTTCATTCTCCACGCTGATATGAAAGTCGTGTCGAGAAAGCGCCTCCAAGATGGGGCGCAAGTCCTGATAGTTCTGCTTTGCGTGTTTCAGTTCGGTCATGTTCGTAAATCCTCCCAAGTATTTTACGGGCGCGTGTTCACACAAACCCCCGCAGTTTTTCTATTGGCCGTGTTCAGGGGCGCGGAAACTTCCCAGTAAAATCCCGCGGGCGTGTTCAGCACCCCCAAGACTTCCGCGCGCCCTGTTCACATTCCGGGACGTGGTCGCTCAACTCTGCCCCGTTCGGTGATCCTGCCGGACACGTCCGGCGGCGGGTGCAATCTGTTTTCTTCGGGGAGATGCACCAGCTCCCCACGGCCTTACATCAGCACCCCGGCAGGCTGACCGCCGTTTATAGCGATGGGCGCGCGTCCTCGTATCTCGCGCCGGGTTTAATCCTGTTTTTTTGCCCATGAGCGCCCGCCATATAGGCGGCTGGACTTGCACCAGCGGCGGCGGATGCCGTCGGCCTTGCGGGCTTTACGTGGCGATTATGGCCGCGCGTATTTGCTCGATGATCTCATATATTTTAGTACTGCCGGTGCCGCTGTTGCGCTTGTAATAGCGCACGGAGTACCGCGGCGCACCCTCGATAATGGTAATACTGCATTGTGCAAAGCTATTTAGAATCCAGCCGCGAGTGCGCAAGGGAATTTTCACGCCGTGCGCGTCGGCTATCTCTATCAATAAAGCGCCGTCTTTTATCAAACCGCCGCGGGTGAAAATCTCCTCGGCCTTCTTTATCTCTTGCCGGTGCTGCTCTTCCTGCTCTGCTCTTTCCTTTGCTTCCTGCTCTTCACGTTCACGGCGGGCGGCTTCTTCTCTCGCTTCTCCATCGGCGCGCAGTTTTGCGGACAGCTCCGCGCACTTGCCAAGCTCCCCGAGTACAGCCGCGCCGACGAAGTCGGCGAACGTGCCGCCGTTGTCGCGGGCGTTGATGTAATTACGAACGCGAACGCGCAGACGATCCCGGATATAATCCGCTTGCCGTGCAGGGTCTGAGCCGTACCGAAGTATTACGGGCTCTTCCAGCTCTCGCAGCCTGTTAACCTCGTCGCCGCTGCTCCTTTGCCAGACTCGCGCGCGTTCTTCCCGCGTGCCGTACAACTCCACGCAAGCCGGGAAAAAGCCCAGAACATCGGTAAATTTATAATCTGTCATCCGCAGCGGCACTAAATAGTTGTTGATCTCGACATAAATAAAATACATGTCGCGCTCGTTGGCGGGGTATTGGTTTTTCTCTGTACATGTCCAAAGCTTGTACGACTCCGCGCCGTTGCTGACCTCGCGCACAAAATCCGCGCGGCAGTTTTTGCCCTCGCGGTTATACATGCCGTTAATAAAAAGGGGCTTTTTTAATGTGCTCATGTGGTAATACCTCCGTATTTTTTAGGCTTAAAGCCTGTAAAAACGTCTTGCGTTCAAGACGCTTTTACAGACTGCCGGGAAAGCCCCGGCAAACTGTTAATAGAGATAGTACCAGACAATAAATTTTGATTCTTTGCCGTCTGCGCTGCTCCATGGGGTGTACCAGGCTTTCCGCCGCTGCTTGCGGCGCTGTTCAACGAAATTTTTTGCCTGCTCTTCCGTGTCGACAAAATGGAATGTTGATTGATGCAACATTATCAAATCCTCCTCAAATAAAATACATAGTCCCGTCCAGCTCGACGGCTACGGCCTCTTGTTTCAGCTCGTCCCGCATGCGGACGGCAAAATTAACAACGTCGTCCAGATGCTCGTCAAGTGCAGACTGCGCAGCATAAGCGAACACGGCGTTATTATCTTCGGCAATAAGCCCGTGCGCCTCGCTCATCCAGTAACCGCGGACGGGCGTTGACGTTGCGCCGCCGAAGCACTCAGACAGCAGCGCGGCGGCCTCGGTCACGTATGCGCTTGTATCTCCTGCCGTGCTCGCGTCCACAGTTCCGGGAACGTACACCGTTATTTTATGGCTGAGGCTGAAAGAGTTTTTTAAGATATTGTTATTCATGTTCTGACCTCCTGCGCCCGTCTGGGCTTGTCTGACTGTATGTATTATACAGTACGGTTAACAGTATTGCAATATGCTATCTTGCACAAGGTTAACCGTACTTTTTTGTGCGAATTGTATATTGTTAACCGTGCGCGCGTTGGTTATAATAAATATGGGGAGGTGATATTTTGCCCGTACCAAAAGGGGATAAAAAAAGCGACGCACGGCGCGCATCGCAAAACAAATATGATCTCAAAAATTTAGCCGTGCTTGCCTGCAAAGTGCGAAAACCCGAAGCCGAAGCGTTTCGGGCACTATGCGAGGCGCACGGACTGACAGTTAACGCGGCCTTGTCTGACTATGTACACAACAGTTTAGACGGGTGCGCGCTGCTGGAAAGTTTGGCAACAGCGGAACAATAAAAGGGGGGTACAATAATGCCGACTGAGAAAGAAATGAAAGAAGCCCGGAAAGCTATAGCGTATGATTTGATAAACATCATAGACGAGAAGCCCGAGCAAGAAACCTATACCGCCGAGGAGATAAAGAAGATAATTAAAATCTATGTCAGCACAGCAAACCAAGATTAACGCAGACCGCGCGGAAATCAACAGGCTTTTTAATGCAATTTTGCGCTTTGTGATCGATGCGCTCAAAGAAGCGATAGACGAACCAGACGAGGAAAAGTGCATTGAAAAACTAAATAAGATTTATGCAAATCTGCAAAAATCGATTAAAGATTAAGCAAAACAGCAAAAGAGTAGACCGAAATTTTTCGGCCTGCTCTTTTTGTACATTCTGCACGGTTTACCGTGCTTATTTTCGTGCATTATTGCAGCTTGCAATACTGTTAACCGTACTGTATAATAACACACGTAAACAAGAAAAAACATCTGACAGAAAAGAGCTCGACCAATTTTTGACGATGATCGATGACGACAACAACTTGACCGGCCGGCAGTATTACAATCTGCGTCATGAGGCTATCAGCAAATTTTACGAGGAGGATTAAAAAATGAAATACTTCGCACAGTGCAAAAACCTTGAGGAACTCAAGAAGGAATTTAGACGGCTGGCCATGATCCACCACCCCGACCGCGGCGGCGACGTCGAGACCATGAAAGAGATCAATAATGAGTATGACATGATGTTTCCCGTGCTCAAGCTCAAGCACAATCAGAGCGCAGCCGAACCAACACACGAGACCGCCGAAAGCACGCGCAACGAGTTTTACACGCAGTACGGTTTTAAGGGCAGGAACTACGATAGCAATTTGAGCACTAAGGACATCGCGCAGCGGATCCGCGAATATGTCAAAACCTCTTACCCTGACTGCAAGTTTAGCATCACGACCCATTACGCGAGCATGTGCAGCGAAATCCGTGTGGCTCTAATGTCTGGCCCCTATGCCGCATTGGCAAACGGCAAAGATCATGAAGGCGTTAATCAGTATTATGTCGAGCGCGATAAAGAGTTGACAGACTGGGCGCGTGCTGTTCTGCTTGACGTTAATGACTGCATCCGCAGTTATCATTATGACGACTGTGACGGCATGATCGATTATTTCAACGTTAATTTCTACTACGATTTAGCAGTAGGAAAGTGGGACAAGCCCTACACCGTCACCAACAAACCGCGCAAGATCAGCGCACCCAAGGCCGAGAGCAAAGCCCCGGCCCAGGCAGACAAGGCCGAGAAGCCCGAACAGACCGCCCCGGCGAAACTCGCAGCGCTCCGCGTGGAGTTTAATACAGAGCATGACGGGATCGAGGTTTATTTCACTTCCAAGCCCTCACAGGAGACGCGCGATGCGCTCAAGGCCGCGGGGTATCGCTGGCACTCTGTAAAAAAATGTTGGTTCGCGAAGCGCACCGAGGCGCGTTTACAGGCACTCAAAAAGATAGAAGACGCAGCATAAAAGCCGGGCATTTGCCCGGCTTATTTTTTGAGAAAATGTAAAGTTATGCTTGACAATCAGTATATACTGATGTAAAATAGAATCATCCCGAAAGGGAAATCTAAAAAGGAGGTTAGGCAATGGCAAACAGGCGAAAGAAAGCCCCTGACAAGCTGGAGACCGTCCGCGTGGTTCTGGAGATGCTGGCATACATCGCGACCATAGCGGCGGCAGTCTGGCAGATAGTCAAGAGCTAACCGGACAAGGGGCGCGGCGGCTTGAGCCGCCCGCCCTGCCTGATGCCATTATAAGCCGAAATAAAAAAATGTGCAAGCGAAAGTTTAGAAACTCGGCATTATATCTACTGTTTGCGCTCAACTGTGTAAATGCGATTAAGCAGGGCGCAAACTGGGCCTTTTGGGTCTCCGCGGCGCTTGTCACAACTGTCGCAGTCCTCGACATTATGGAGGCCGTGAAGAAATGAGCGAGCGACCACAAGACCGATACAACAAGGCCAAGACAACAACGGTATTGCTTCGGCTCAACAAGTCCACAGACACGGATGTTATTAACGCATTAGAACAGCAGCCGAACAAGTCCGGCTATATAAAAGCCTTAATTAGGGCAGATATCGAAAGGAGACAGGAAAATGAAAAAAATAATTAGTGATTGTTTCAACCTCAACGGCGAGCGCCTTTACAACGGCGAGGAGCTTTTACAGGACGTCCGGGAATATGGCGATTATATCGACCTGGAGAACGGCGTGACGATCAAGGGCACGGGCGACGGTAGATATTATAACGATGCGGACGATCTCGACAGATACGCGGCGGTCTTTAATTGGGACGAGGAAACCGACCAAGGCGACGTGATCGGATTTGTCCAGCTGTAAAATAACGCAATATAAAGCCCCTGAGACGGTCAGAAATGGCCGTCTTTTTTTATTGCCTTTATATAGATGTCGACCGGGGACACGATCCGCGCCCATGCCCTTTAATTATATATTATTTATATTATATCCAAGATGTTATATATACTGTGTGTATAGGTATATATTAATAACCTATGTAATATTAGAATATACAGCCGTACCCGCCCAGAACACCGAGCACCAGGAGCAGCGCCCACACGGTCACCAAAGCCCGAACCGGACGCAAGGACGCGCCCAGAAGCCCCCGTAATAAGCGCCATATATCGTGCCCTATCTTTATATGCCTCAGCCCACAAGCCCAGCAACACGCACGACGAAGCTTTACACAGCCGCACAGCCCCCCACCCTTTATATATAAATATCTAAGATATATATTATATATACTTAAGATTTATAATATATGTGTGTAT
>ERZ1034917.105-NODE-105-length-80430-cov-125.271826_pt1 | contig 80430 bp, 69 predicted proteins | sample MGYA00520605_ERZ1034917 | MGnify/ENA primary metagenome ERZ1034917 (study PRJEB33766, sample SAMN09781784) | gut metagenome | biome: gut microbiome | host: Homo sapiens | place: Madagascar | study: EMG produced TPA metagenomics assembly of the PRJNA485056 data... | reverse complement strand
TTTATATACAAAAAAATGAATTTATTTAGTAAATTAAAAGTCGTAATAAATTACAAGTTGTTGCCAGCTTTAAACTAAAAAAAACACCTAAAAACTCATCAATTAAGTCTAGTTTTCTGCAGAGATATGTCTTAGTGACTTATCCGACCTACCTCCAAAAAAGATATTTACACAATAAAAATACTAAAACACACAAGGTATACCTATGAATATCATTCCATTAAGTTCACCTGAAATTGATTATTGAGGAAGAATAGATGACAGAGAACCTCTACATCCACAATTTATCTTTCCAGCTACTTATCTAAAGTTCCGCTTTATTGGAAGTTTTGCCTCTTTAAAGATTAAAAATCAGCATCTAGACTGGAACAACTGGCATAACTTGTAGATGCCAGAGTTGATGGTGTACAAAAGTGTTATCTGTTAAATGATGATGAAAAGAGTACTGTCATTACCTTATTAGACAGTGAAGATACAGACAAAGAGCATGAGATTCTGTTATTCAAGCGCATGGACTGTCATGAGATCACACTTGAAGAGTTAGTTCTCTCAGATAATGCCAAGCCCATTCCCTATGAGAAAAAGCCATGTCTTAAGATGTAAGTTTATGGTGACTCAGTATCAGCAGGTGAGGTCAGTGAAGCTGATGCAATTAGTGATGAGTTAGCTTTCTTTATAAGTACTTTGCATATTGATGTAACCAAAGAAGTTTAATCAAAGACAACATTCATACAGCGTTATCTTTAAACTCATCATAAAGATCATCAAATTTGACTTTTTTGAGATAATTTTGATGATCTTTTATCTAACACCATTGTGAAAACTGTTTTTATATCAGCCTATTGTCTATAATTAACTCATCTATGAGACAACACTAAAAAGGAAAGAGCATGTCTGAAATTTACTGTATCAGTTATTCTGATTTTGGATATCTTCTTACAGAAAAAGACTGGTCAATTAAAATTCAAAAATTAAAAGACTATGACTTTGAAGTTTACGAGGATCTGTTAACTGCAGATGACATTACTCTCAAACGTCGCTTTTTAGGCAGTGTGCCTGACCTTTTTGAAAACAGTTCCGATTTTAAGTCTGAGCCTGAACTTCCATACGATGTTGAAAGATTTCTCATGACCTACCACGGGGTAGAGGTTATGGTTCTAGGTTCTTATGACTTTGACAGATTGTTTAAAGATAAAGAAAAAGACAGTTTTGGCTTTGTTAAGGTAGACAAAGAGCTTGTTACCTGCAATCAATACTCATTAGAGGATCTAGCAGAGGATGTGGTTCTATTAGCCTCAAACGGTATGGATTTGAACAGTACAGAGCATCTTTCCAAATTTTAAAAGGTAGCTTAAAAAAGCACCCAAGAAGTAGAGAACAGAGTTTATAAGCAGTTAAAAGCAGTCTTAACTAGACTGACTTTAGAACAGAATAAAATAGCAGTGATGGAGTATATATGGATCAGCTCCCATTAGAAGTTTATAGCAGTGATGAGGTTAAATTCATCGAAGCAGAGCATGCTAAAGAGCATAACGGCCACTGTTTTGATTTGATGCAGCAGGCAGGTAAAGCTGTTTTTGACTTTATTGTCAGAGAATGTGCTCAAGCTAAAGATGTGTGGATCTTTTGCGGTAAGGGCAATAATGGTGGCGATGGCTATATTGTTGCAAACTTGCTCTTAGAAAACTCCATTAATCATAGAGTCTTTGCAACTGGTGTTCCTCATGAGGGCACTGAGGCTAGCATTGCCTATGAGTACTATGTAAGACAGGGCGGTATTGTTGAATATGAACTGCCAAATCATGGGCAGCTTCCAGATGACGGTGTCATCGCTTACAGCGCACCTGATGTCATTGTCGATGCTCTTTTAGGTACTGGTACAAACTCTTCACCTAAAGGCGACATGGCAAAATGGATTGCCTATATCAATCAGTTAAATACATACGTAGTAAGTATTGATATTCCATCAGGTGTAATTGCAGATACTGGTAGTGTCCCTGGCATGTGCGTAAGTGCAGATGCTACTGTTTGTATGCTGGCTCTAAAGCCTGGCTTATTAACATCTGATGCTGTCGACTTTGTAGGAAAACTTGAATTTGCTCCATTAGGTGTTCAATCTTACTGTTATTATGATGTTTTTGATTATTCAAAGACTACCTATCCTGTACCAATCATGAGAATGTCTTATAAAGACATTAAGCCTCAACTGCCAGTGCGTTTACCATCATTTAATAAAGGCGATAATGGAAAAGTTTTAATTATCGCAGGTGCATCAGGTTTTGGAGGCGCTGCTATCTTGTGTGGTACCGGTGCCTTAAGATCAGGGGCAGGCTTAGTGAAAGTAGCACTTGAAAAGGATAACTATCAGGCTCTGTTAAGTGTAAGACCTGAACTGATGACTGTGGATTTAAATTCAGCTGAAGCTTTGCAAAAGGCAATCGATTGGGCTGATGTGATTGCAGTAGGTCCTGGTCTTGGAGTAAATGAGAGAACTCAAAGAATATTAGATACCCTAGATGATGTCATCGACAAATACGTAGTCTATGATGCTGATGCATTAAATGTCTTATCTAAATATGAGGATAAGTTCTATAACGAGAATCGTGTGATTACACCCCATCCTGGCGAGGCAGCTAGACTCTTAGGTTGCACAGTTGAAGCTATCAATGCCGATAGGTTAGGCAGTTGCTATAAACTCTGGCAAAAGTTCGGCGGTGTAGTGCTTTTAAAGGGGGCTGGTACTATTGTTTGTGATGGCAACAGACTGTCTATCATCAATGAAGGCTCACCAGCTCTTGCAATCGGAGGCTCTGGTGATCTTTTAACCGGCATCATAGCCTCTTTAATCGCTCAGGGCTTAGGTCTTGAGATGGGCGTGATAGTAGGCGCCTGTATCCATGCAAGAGCAGGTGCTATTTGCGGTCAAAAAGAAGGTGTAATTGGTACACTGCCACTTGATGTAAGCAAATATGTAAGAGAACTTGTAAACGGCAGAGACTAGATTTTTAAGTTTACAAACTCTAATCAAAAGTGCTAATCGGAAAAGCTAATAGAAAAGAATAAAAAATATGGCAGAAATTAAATTTAAGATAAATGGTGAACAGGAGACTGTAAAACTAGGTGCTCTGATGTCATCTGTTTGCATTCCTCTATGCAAAAAATTAAAAAAGAGTGTGCTTATAAATCTTGAAGGAGATTTAGGTGCAGGTAAAACCACTTTCTCACGTGGTTTTATTGAAGCTTGTGGCTATAAGGATATCGTCCGCTCTCCTACCTATACTCTAGTTGAGCCTTATGACTTTGATGACTTTAGTGTTTACCACTTTGATCTTTACAGACTTTTAGATCCTGAAGAACTTGAATATATGGGCATTCGTGACTATTTTGAGAAGACCTCAGTATGTCTTATTGAATGGCCTGATAAAGCACAGGGCGTTTTACCTGAAGCGGATATCACAATTGAGCTTAGTTATTCAGTTGATTCAAGGGATGTTGTGATAAAATCAGTTCTTATAGAACCAGAAGATCTTAATAAAATAAGCTCAAATTTCAGATAACGTGAAACACCTTTTGAATAACTTCTGTAAATTGATCCAGAGTAAATCAATTCAAAAAATCAGAACAATTTGCAGACAGTTCTTATTATTTTTTGCAGTAGCTCTAGTGGTATGTTGCACTTTTACCGAAGTGGCTTCAGCATCTGCTATTAAGTCCGTACGCTCATTTCATAATGCACAGAAAACCAGAGTAGTACTTGATCTTGATTCAAAACCTAATTATGCAACTTCATTAAGTCAAAACAGAGCTGTATTCTCGATTAGAGTTCGCAATTTATCAAAAGCAGCTCTTTCTCCTTCAAATGTACCACTGTCCTCTCAGAGCTGTGTGAGGGGCGTTCAAAGACGCATTGAGAAAAATGATGTCAGATATCTGTTCTCTTTAAATAGATGTGCTGTACCTAAGATTTTTGTCTTAGCTCCAAAAGGTGGTAACAATGACTATAGACTGGTCATTGATTTTGAAAATAGCTCAGAAGCTACTTTCTCTGCAAATGCAACTGTAAAAAATACTGTAACCAAGACTGCTTCAAATGGCACTGTAATTAAAGATACAGTCGTCTCAACAAGTAAAACCGTAAATGGCAAATTAGATACTACCGTTCCTCTGTCTACTTATGAAAGAGATCTCTTTATTAAGTATACAACAGTCTCAAAAGACGGTTTTCGCTCAATGTCTACTGCTAATGCTGCTAAATATCAGCAGGAGCTTGCTAAGTTAAGAAGTGACTACAAGAAAGCTCAAGCACAAAAGACATCTGAACAGGGGCGTGTAAAGACTACTATCACCAAAAATACCAAGACTAATACTAAAACAAAAATTCAATCTCATGATGTTGAGGAGTTAGTGTCTGACGCTTCAGCGCCTCCTGTACCAGTACAGGCAACACCAGTGTCTCGTCCATTCATTATCGCAATTGATGCAGGCCATGGCGGTAAAGATCCTGGTGCTATTGGAAAACGTGGTGTAAGAGAGAAGAATGTAACTTTAGCTATTTCAAAAGCACTTTATAGATACATCAACTCTAATAAACAATTTAGAGGAACTCTTACAAGATCACGTGATGTTTTTGTTGATCTGGATAGGCGTTCTGAAATTGCAAGATTAAGAAAAGCTGATCTTTTAATCTCAATTCATGCTGATTCTGTAGCCTCAGGCAGTTCAACAGCTCGTGGCGCAAGTGTGCTCGTGTTATCAGAGAACAGAGCAGTACGTGAAAACGGTAAAATTCTGCGTAACAACAAGCAAAAGAAACTCATAGGTGGCGCAGGTGAGGTGATGGATCAGAGTGTTGGTAATCCATATTTGGCAACTGCAATCCTTGATATGTCATCTACAAACTCCCGCTCAGAGGGTAACCTTTTAGCTCAGGAAATCTTACATCAGTTGTCAGCCTTTACCCATGTAAGAAAAAGTCAGCCTATTAAGGCTTCTTTAGCTGTATTAAAAGCACCTGATATCCCATCTCTCTTAATTGAGACAGGCTACCTTTCAAACCGTTATGAAGAAATTCAGTTAAATCAGCCTAATTACCAAAAGCAAATCGCTTACAGAATTTATTTAGGTATTAAGTCATATTACGAGAAGTATCCTGCTCAGAAAATAAGATCACGCCAGGAGTCTTATGCAAGAACTAAGAATATGACTAAAAACGGTGGTACTGCCAAAAGTGTTACTGTTAAAAAAGGCGAGTCTTTAGGTCTTATTGCTAAACGATATGGCACCACTATAGCTCAATTAAAGAAATTAAATTCCTTAAAGAGCGATACTGTTCATGTAGGTCAGGTTCTATATCTGCCATAGGAAATATATGTCTACAATTCGACGTCTGTCAAAGCAACTAGCAAGTCAAATTGCAGCAGGTGAGGTTGTAGAAAGACCTGCATCTGTGGTCAAAGAGCTTTTAGAAAACGCTGTTGATGCTCATGGAACTCATATCCTCTGTGAGATTAAAGAGGCTGGTAAGCTTTTAATCAGAGTAAGAGATAATGGTACTGGTATTGTAAAAGACGAATTGCCGTTAGCTCTAGCACCTCATGCTACTTCCAAAATCTATTCATCAGATGATTTAAATTCCATCACTACCTTAGGCTTTAGAGGAGAGGCTTTAGCATCTATTGCCTCTGTCTCAAAATTAACTTTAACCTCCAAAACTAAAGATGAGGATAATGCCTATTGTGTTAAAGTAGAAGGTCCTGAACAGGAACCTTTGATTGCGCCTGCAGCGCACCCAGATGGTACTACCGTTGATGTCTGTGAATTATTTTTTAATACTCCAGCACGTCGTCGCTTTTTAAAGTCAGATAGAACTGAATTTTTAAGAATTAAAGATACCTTTATAAGAATTGCACTTGCTCATCCTGATACTGGTTTTGAGTTAGTAAATGAAGGCAAGACTGTCTTTAAAGTTTCAAAGTCGTCCTTAAATGAAGGTATTGATTTAAAAAGAACAGCCATTCTTTTAGGCAGTGATTTCTCTCAAGAGGGAATTAAAGTCCTTTGTGAAGATCCAAATCTTAAGATGGAAGGAATGCTCTTACCACCACCTAGTGTAGAGCAGAGCGTTTCAGAACAGGTATATCTGTTTTTAAACGGCAGGCCTATTGCTGATAAAGTTGTAACTCATGCGCTAAAAGAAGCTTTTTTTGAAGTATTAGGCAGAACCCTGCCCATAAGATGTGTACTTTATCTTGAGGTAAAGCCTGATGAGGTTGATGTTAATGTGCATCCTCGTAAAGATGAAGTGCGTTTCCATGAACCTTCTTTAATCCATGATTTAATTACAGATGCTTTAGTTTTAGCCTTGAGAAAAGCTAATATTGGTCCACACAGTGTCGGTCAGTCTGAGCTTGATTTTGCTACTGACAAAGCTCCAATCGTAGGTTATGTTAATGCAAACAAAACAGAGTCTCCTCATGCAGCCTCTTTTGATATTAACAATGAAGCTCTGCCAGCATTCCCTACAGGTGTAAGCTCATTTTTCAATGGAGCATCTGTTAATACTCCTAAAGGCTCTGGCTCTACAAGTTCTTCATCAGGATCTTTAGGTGGATCTGTATCTTCAAATCGAGTAAGCGCTGGTAATTACCATTCAACCTTTTCAAATCAGGATACGCTACAGCGCAACATCAATGTTTATAAATCAGCAGTGAATGCTTCAAATGTTGGTGTCAATGCTAATGTAAATCTTAATGAGCCTGGAATTGAGCAAAGGGTGTATTCTAATCCTATAGGAAGTGCTGTAAGAGGATTCGCACCTACATCTTTTGTAAATGCTCCTAACTCTAATCTAGAAAATGGTTTTGTGCCAAATGGAAGCGAAAATACAGAAAACAATATTGCCTCAAATCTACTTCCTAATGGCATCCTGTTTTTAGATTTGACTGACAGAAATGTAGCTTTAATTAAACTTTCAAAGAAGTACTACTTAATCTCTTTGAAAAAGTTAAAGTCTATAAAAGTAGCTTTAGAGTATCAAAATTCGGTTAAGAATGCCTCAGTCTTGAAACAAAGACTCTTAATGCCATTTTCTTTTACTGTCGATCCAGCTTTGGCAAAATCCTTAAAATACTGCACTATTGCTTTAGGCAGACTTGGTTTTGGTGTCAAAATCTTTAGAAACAGAATTGAATTAACGGAGATCCCTGCCTTATTAAAAGGCATTGATTTAGCAAGTGTAAGTAAAAAGATCTTTTTAATTGTCTGTGCTGAATTTAGAACCATTGAAGAAGGTAACTGCCCTCAAAAACTATCTTCAATTGTGGGATATGAAAGTCCTAAATCATCAGAGATTTTAGAGAATGAGGCTAAAGGATTACTTTCAATCTTAGATAAAGATAATCCTTTAAAAGATCTTGAAGGTTCTTATTTAGAATTGAATTTAAAAAAATTAAGTGAAAAGCTCGGAGCTGAACTTGAAGAATAAAGCAGTTGTAATATTAGGTCCTACCGCCTCTGGTAAGAGTGCTCTATCTTTAAAAATTGCTAAAAAGGTCAAGGTTGAGATCATAAGTTTAGACTCAGCTTTAATCTACAAAGATATGGATATTGGAACTGCTAAACCAACAAGAGAAGAGTTAGCATCAGTGCCTCATCATTTAATTGATATTTGTGATCCTAAAGACAGCTACAGTGCAGCTTCCTTTAGAGAAGACTGTATAAGACTTGTAGATGAGATCACTAATCGAGGTGCTATTCCAGTAATTTGCGGTGGCACCATGATGTACTACAAAGCTCTAGTCGATGGCTTGTCTCCACTTCCAGTAACCGAGCCTGAGGTAAGAGAAAAGATAGCTCTTGAGGCTTCAGAGTGTGGCTGGCCAGCCATGCACGAGAAATTAAAGAATGTGGATCCTGTCTCTTATCAAAAATTAAATCCAAACGATAAGCAGCGAGTTTCAAGAGCCTTAGAAGTTTATTACATGACAGGGCGTGCTATGAGCTCATTTTTTGTTGAACATCAGGACAAGTGTCCATTTGACAGATTAGAGTACATCCTTTTGCCCGAAACTGATGACAGAACTGAGTTACGAAAACTTATCAGAGCTCGCTTTTTAAAGATGGTCGATGATGGTCTTATTGATGAGGTTGCCTGTTTAAAGGAAAGAGGAGATCTTAACTTAAACATGCCATCCATGCGATGCGTAGGTTACAGACAGGTTTGGGAATATATTGATAAGGTATACGACTTTGATACCATGATTGAGAAATGTGTAATCGCTACAGCACAGCTTGCCAAACATCAGATGACCTGGCTTCGAGGCTCATTATCAAAAGATGACAGCGCTTTAGTAAAGGAAAGGCTGCTTATTGGCGATAAGAATAATGAGAACATTGTTTTAGACGGCATTAAGAAATATTTTGAGACAAAATAATGAAAAGGCTATTTCACACTCTGTTTATAACCTTACTTTTCACCTTTGCAGTAAATTGCTCATATGCTAATTCAGAACCTTTAGTGATCACTGATATAGGTGCTATTGAAGGTGTCAGTGAACATGGAGTAGAACACTTTTATGGTATTCCTTATGCTAAAGCTCCAGTGCATGACCTGCGTTTTGCGCCAACAGTTGCTGCTGATCCTTTTGCTGATACTTTCAAGGCTGATTCATTCTGCCCTGTAGTGCCTCAGTCTAGCTTTATTGTTAAACGTAAAGGCTTTAGAACAGGTGATAACTCTTTATGTCTTAATATTTATCGCCCTAAAAATGCTAAAAAAGGCGATAAGTTACCGGTATTTGTGTGGATACACGGTGGCGCTTATATGATGGGGGCTTCAAATAATCCCTATTATGATGGTACTGCCTTTGCTAAGGATGGTGTGATCTTAGTAAGCATTAATTACAGATTACATGCTTTAGGCTTTTATTCTTCAAAATACACCTACAAAAAGTACGGTACCACAGGTAACTGGGGACACCTTGATATGATTGAAGCTTTAAAGTGGGTAAGAATTTATATTGAGTCTTTTGGAGGTGATCCTGACAAAGTCACTATAGGTGGTGAGTCAGCTGGCAGCATGGCAGTGTCATCTTTAGTTTTAAGTCCTTTAGCAAAAGGTCTGTTTAAAAGAGCTGTCTTAGAGAGTGGCACTATCTTAAGTTATCCCTTTGTAAGTTTATATAAAAGCGAGAACAGTAAGTCTGCTTTTACTAATAGTGCTGCTATTGCTACTTTATTCGGGGCAGATGATTCTGAGTCCGGTCTTGAGGCACTAAGAACTATTGATCCTCTGCTCTTATCCTATAACTGCGGTTATGACTTTGATATGGTCAAAAACACCTTCTCTTTCTTTAAGCCTTACTTTGATGGCGTAGTTCTGCCACAAGATCCTTATAAAGAACTGCAACAGAAAAAGAAGGTAGAGGTGTCTAATCCTAAAGATAACATAGAAATTTTAATTGGCTACAATACCGATGAAGGCTCACTTTTTACAGATAACCTAAATGTCTTAGAGTTAAAAGCTGCCATAAAAAACACCTTTGGTGAGAGTAAAGTCCAGAGTATAGCTGCTTTATATCTAAAGGATAAAGAGCCTACAGATTCTGCTTTTAAAGAAGCAAGTAGCTATAACGCTGACATCATGTTCAATCTTGGTATGAAGATTTTTGCTGATGCTATGAGCAAAAATCATAAGGTTTATATGTATCACTTTGACTATGCTCCTTTTGAATATAAGAAGTCTCATAAAGGAGTTAGCCATTCAAGTGAGATTGCTTATGTCTTTTCAACCTTGCCAGAAGGTGCGCAAAAAGATATGAAAAAAGTAAGCGACAACATGCACCAAAGATTTGTTAACTTTATTAAGACAGGCGATCCTAATTTTAATGGTAAGTCCATGACTCCAATCAGATGGCCTTTATATAATGAAAGAGCACCTAAGGTTTATAAGATAGATAAATTGCCTTATGTAGAGAACTTTAAGTTAAAGGACAGATTAGACAAGTTAGAAGAGCTTTTATATTCAGACTATGATAATGAATAGGGGATGATTTAGCTTTTAAGGATCTTGTCTTCAATTAAACTTTTCTTAACTGCCAGCAAGATTTTCCTTACTGGCAGTAAACTTTTACAAAGCTGTATTACTTCAAGAGTTTTCTTACACCACCCTGACCATTTACAGCGTTCATCAGGTTTACCTTTTCACCCTGCTCACAACCGTCATTATAAGCATCAGCATGAATGCGACGAGTTCTAGTCATATGAATTTTAAGATCCTGATGATTTCCTGACTTGAATTTCTCAATAGCTTCTTTGGTTTCATCGTCTTGAACAAATTCAGCTACTTTTCCATAAATGGCTTTGAAATAGCCAAACATGAAACTCTCAGGCAGTTCTCGTTTTAGTTTATTAAAAACGTAATTAAATTGAGGATCTAAAATACAGAGCGAATCAACAATTGCTTTAAAACCTTTAAATCCATAGGGATCGTTAAAACAAAAATCCTTACTCTTTTCAAAGTGATCAAAACTTTCTTTTGTTCGTTTGTTTTGACACAATCCTTCTCTAAGATTAGGAGATCCCAAGATATAGTCTACAATATGACAATAGATCTTCTCGCTATAGAGTTTTTTAGCTGCCATCACTGAGCGCGTTAGGATCACAAAAATATATTCACAAGACTCTAGGCTGTCTTTAGGTCCAATCATATTAACTTTATTTACAGTACCGTACTGATTGGTATGGTAGATAAATTCAACACCTAAGACCTTTGTTAAAATATGGCCTATTTGTGAAATATGTTTGATGTTTTTCATGCCCCTTACAGTTTCAATCACACGTTCTGAAATAACTGAATCCTCAAGTTCACTCATTTCAATGTGGTACTGTTGCATGAGCTTTTGAGCTCTGGACAGGGCAATGGCAGCTTCATTAGGATTAGAACTATCTGATAGAGCTAATAGTTTTTTAATCCTGGTAATTAGTTCTTCTTTTGTCATATTCTTATTTTTATCTTTTTTTACTTAATCTTTTTACAAGATATAAAACAGTTTTTACCAGAAAAAGCTATGCCCACGGCATTAACAGAAGTTATGTTCTCATCTTCAAAAATAGCATCTGCATAGTGCTTTTCAAGAATTTGTTCTATAGCTTCAGTAGCCTTTTTAGCTCTGCTTTCTTTTTCTTTGCAGACTTTAATTTCAATAACAAAAGCTTTGGTGCCACCTAGATTATTAAAGGTAATATCAGCATAGCCACCACCTGATTCATAGTTAGGGTGGTATTCACCTAGATTATCTTTACAGTTAGTAAAAATATCGTTTAAGAAGCCATTGTAGTAATTCTCGTAAGGAGCTTTAGTTGCAGTATCTCTTACAGATACAAATGAACGTAATAAAGGACTTAACTTGTTCTGTACAAAATCAACATTACCTTCTAATAGAGCATTAGATATGTTTAAAGCAAGGTTATCTCTCTTTACAACGTTTCCAAATCTTTCTTTTATATTATTGTTAAAGCAACCTAAGATTTCTAAATTAGGAATTCTTGCAAAGACCTCTTTATTGGTTTTACCGTCTTTAGAAAACTCTGCTTCATCTGTCTTTTCCCAATCTACAGTCAGATAACCTGTATGTAAGAGTAGTGACCAGAAATCATTTGAATTATGTTCTGATAAAGTATCATAGTTCATGGATTCATTTAGCTTGAAGCTAATTGACTTACCATCAACTAAGTCCTGCATTTTTTTGTTGTCGCTGTCAGTTAAATATCCTAAGTAATCATATAGGGATTTATCTGAGGTAGTTCCTAACCAGTAGTTATTGGTTCTAATTGAATCTGTTTCACCATTTAAGTTGTATTTATAGTTCTCATCAATGAAATTGACTACATCCCATGGGCAGAACATCTCTTTATCACAGAATTTATAACCGTCATAATGCTCTTTGACTTTTTCAGAGAAGTTTTCTAGTTCATAGTCTTTTAAGAACTTTAAGGTTTCATCTTTAGTAAAACCAATGATGCCTGTGTATTTCTGTTCTCTATCAACTACAGAACAGACATTAAAGTTATTTACGCCAGTAAATAAGCTGTTCTTTGCTACCTTTAAACATCCTGTAATCACTGCTTTACTAATAGCACCTTCATCACCAGGAGTGGTTTTTAACAAGTCAAAAAAGCCTTTCATTAAGGCAACCATCTTTTCATGGCAGTCTGCCACAAAGTCAGGTCTGTTCTTATATAGAACTTTGTTTACTCTATCGCGGTATGAAGCTGCGGCTAGTGGTACATCGTACTCATCTATTAAAAGAATGGCACGTCTTCCATATTCTTTATATAAGAGTCTTGATAAGGTCCTTAAAGCATCTTTTACAGTTTGCTGATTTTCGATTTTAAGTAAGTAACTTTTGGTGGTTAAGTGTTCTAACTCTTCTTTATCGGATTTATCTAATTTATTACTATTCTTTAGATAGCTGTATCTTAAAGCAACATCATATACAGCTGAGGCAAAACTCTCATAAAACTCTTTAAAATTAGTACCGTCTACTTTTTTTAAAGTAATGGTAATAACAGGACACTGTCCCATGAACTTATCACAGAACTCTTTGTCTTCTAAGATTTTGGTACCTTTAAAGAGCTCTAGTTGTTTTGAGTTATCAAATGGTTTTTCAGGATTGATTTTCAAAAATGAGTCAAACATGCTTATGAGCAGAGTCTTACCAAAACGTCTTGGACGGGTAAATAACATTACAGCAGATTGATCTGTAAATACTGTCTTAAGATAAGGAGTCTTGTCGACGAAGTAACAGTTTCCTTCTCTTAATAGAGGAAAATCATCCTTTCCGTAAGGTAATGCTAAGAATTGTTTGTTGCTCATTTATGAATGTATTCTGAATCGTTATTTACTTTTGATTATACATTATTTAGATAAGGTAAATTCTTAACAAAGACTCTTAAAAGAGTAAAGAAATGCCTGATTTTAAACAAGAATTGAGTGTTTTCAAAATTGACTCTTTTATCCTAGATTTGATAATTAAGAGTAACTCTATTTGTTACAAATTCATCTTTCAAAATAAAAAAAGCAGGATCTTAAGATCCTGCTAAATTTACAGAGATAACAACTTACTCTTTATGTCTATAAGCTTAAATCTATTATTTTGAAGATAGAGCCTTAGCAATTTCCTCTAAGCTTCTGCCTTTAGTTTCAGGCATCATGCCTAAGCACCAGATTAACTGTAGGATCATCATGAAGCAGAAGAATCCGAACATGTAACCTGCATCAAAGTGTGCAATAGCAATTGGGAATACTAAGGTTAAGCCTGCAGCAAAGATCCAGTGAGTAAAGCTACCTAAAGACTGACCTTTAGCTCGCTGATCGTTAGGGAAGATTTCTGAGATGAATACCCAGATGATAGTGCCTGAACCAATAGCATGAGCTGCGATGAATACAACCATACAGATTAGAACGGTCATACTTACATTACCTAATGATCCTGAAGCTTCATGCTTTAGACCTAAAGCAATATCACGAACCTGTTGTACGCTCTCACCATCGAATACTACGTTAGTTCCAGAGTACTTTGAAGGTGCTGTAGCTTCTGTTAAAGCTTGTTTTGCTGCATCATAGGCTGTAACAGCTTTTCCATGATCTTCAGTTGTGAAGTATACTTCACCATTATTCATTCTGATTAACTGTTCAGCACTTGATACAGTATCAACCGCTGATGAAACAACCTTTAACTCGTCGTAGTGGAAGAAAGCATAGGTACATACTGAAAGACTTACGATATAGCCCACACAACCGATGATAAGTAAGGTCTTTCTACCTAAGATATCGATAAGTCTGATACCGATAAAGGTTGCAATTAAGTTTGTAAAGCCTAAAGCAATAGATGCTGCTACTGGATCTTCCATACCAGCTAGACCTAACAGTCTTGGAGCAAAGTACAGAATGATGTTAATACCTGATAACTGGTTAAATGCTGCAATTAAGAAAGCAAATAAGATTGGATAGCGAAGACGCTTGGTAAAGAACCTAGTGGTGCTCTTCTTTGACTTATCCTCTGACGCTGCACTCTCTTTTACAGACTGAACAAGATCATCTAACTGAGCATCTGACATCTTTGGATTGATTAAAGAGAATACATGTCTGCCTTCATCGTCATCCTTGGCATTAACAATTAACCAGCGTGGTGACTCAGGCAGTGAGAAACACATTAAGGTGTAGATTAAAGCTGGTAATAACTGAATACCCAACATCCATCTCCATGCAGTCTCTTCTGGAGCTAAGTGCACAATGATGTAGTTAGAGAAGAATGCCATTAAAATACCGAAAACAATATTGAACTGGAATAAACCGGTTAACTTACCTCTGTCGCCAGCAGGTGAGATCTCAGAGATAAATAGAGGAGCTGCAATAGTAGAAATACCAATGCCGATACCTCCAATAAATCTGAAAATAAAGAATGAAGATACGTTCCAGGCAATAGCAGAACCTATAGCACCTACAACGAATAGCACTCCGTTTGCAACTAAGGTTTTCTTTCTGCCGTATTTAGCAGCAGGGATACTACCGATTAGAGAACCTAATACAGTACCCCAAAGAGCAGCTGAGATTGCAAGACCATGCATTGAGCCACTTAATGACCACAATTGCTGAATTTTGCTTTCAGCACCTGAAATAACTACGGTATCAAAACCGAAGAGAAATCCTGCTAGAGCTGAGGTGATAGCCCAGAGTAATAATTTCTTATTCATAACAATAATCCCTTAATACATTGTTAGATTTCCAGAAGATCTGAATTTATGTATAGAAAAACTACGATAAGTAAATTCAGAAAAATCTGATTTTTGTCTGGCGCAAATAATGTCACAACGGTCCTAAATATAAAATGCAAGGATTTCACAAAATCTTATGCAAATTTTTGCATAAACTTAAACAAAAGGTCATTTGTATGCTTTTTGTATAAAATCAGAATGAAAATTGTGCAAATTTTTGTAAATTTTGAATAGCAATTTGTTATGAATAATAGCTTATAAATCAAATAAATATTATGAAAATGTCCATATATTTCAAATGAAAACTCTAAATTTGAAAATTGAAATTTTTATAGTTTTCTTTAGAGTGGTGCAAAATTTTGCATTAAAAAATTTGAAAACAGCCAAAAAGCAAAAAATTTAATTCCACAACAAATTTTTTCATTTGTATAATTCGCCAAAGTTAAGTTCGTGAAAAATTCAAAAGAAGTACTTGTAAAGAAATTTGAGTGAAAGTTTTTAAAGAGTAATTGTGAATTTTGTTATTACTATTTTTGAATGTGATGTGTATTTATTGTTATGGCTAATATTACTGATATTGCAAAAGAGCTTGGTATTGCTCCATCAACTGTATCTCGAGCTTTAAAGAAACCTGATTTAGTTTCATTAGATACTCGACATAAAGTTTTGCAAATGGCAGAAAAACTAGGCTATCTACAAAAATTAAGAGACGATGCAACTGCTGCTACTGCGACCAATCTTATTGGTGTTATCGTAGCTGATCTTACAAATTCGTTTTCAAATCAGATTGTAAAAGCAGTTCATGACTCATTAGAGAACAGTGGCTACTCAGCAATTGTCGGCTGTAATTATGAGCAGAGCAGTATTGAGAACCGCCTTTTAAAGCAGTGGGCATCTTTGAATTTAAAAGGTCTCATTATCATGCCAACAGCTAAGTTCTCAAAAACGATTAACTCTGTTGATGCTAACTACCCTATTGTCTTAGTAGACAGAAACAGTGAAGATCTTTCATTTGACAGTGTCATTGAAGATAACCGCTATGGCGCAAGTCAGGCTATTGAGCATTTACGTGAATTAGGTCATGAAAGAATTGTCTTTATCACTGGTGCAAGACGTGTTTATACCTTTAATGAGCGTTGTTTAGGAGTTGAGAGTACCAACTCAAAAATCACAGCCAATGTGCAAATTGAAGAAGTCGATGCCGAGTCTTATGACGAGTTGTTTATAGGTGCCTTTGAAAAGACAAACATCCTTATGATGAAGAATAAGGCCTTAAGCCCTACAGCGATTGTAGGCGCTAACAATGCTATCACTGCAGGTATCTTGTATGCCTTAAATTTGAAGGATTTTAAGATACCTAATGATGTGTCTGTAGTGTCTTATGGAGACAGTGACTGGTGTAGATTCTATCCAACACCAATTACATCAATGTGTCAGCCTGTAGATGAGATGGGGCGAGAGGCAGCTTCCATCTTGCTAGAAAGAATTAAAGGTAAAAAAGGTGATCCTGAAAAGATCTGCCTTAAATCTATGTTGTTAAGAAGAGCATCTAGCTCAGAACTTCAGATGTAAACATTCAGTCAATTCAAACTTTGTGAGAGTTATCATGTTAGATTTTTCAAAATACCAGGGAAAGAGAATTAAGTGCGCCGGTTTAGGCGAGGTTTTATTTGATGTCTTACCTACAGGCGCAAAAATTGGTGGTGCTCCTGCAAACTTTGCATTCCACTGTAAACAGCAAGGCCTAGAAGCTATGGCTATCAGTTCTGTAGGCAAAGATGCTTTAGGTTTTAAGGCTCGCGATTTGTTAGCTTGCAAATTCTTACCTGCATTGCTTTTAGAAAATGATAAGCAAACAGGTGCTGTACATGTTGATTTAAGTGCTGACGGTGTTCCTACCTATACTTTCTTAGAAGATACAGCCTATGACAACATTCCTTTAACTCCAATGCTTTTAGAAACTGCAAAAAGTTTAGATATGGTGTGCTTTGGTTCATTAGCTCAGAGAAATAGGTCTTCTCATGGTACTATCATGGCATTTTTAGATGTGATGAAAGAAGATGCCTTAAAGGTATTTGACGTAAATTTACGTCGTGAATACTATTCTAAAGAAGTAATTGAAGATTCTTTAAAGCGTTCTGATGTCTTTAAATGCAATGAAGATGAGTTACCAATTTTAAGCGAGATTGCTGGCTTAAAAGATAGCAATGCAGACCGATTCTTTGAGTACTTGCAAAACAGAGGTATTGACTGCTTTATCTTTACTGAAGGCGCTAAAGAAAGCACCGTTTATCTAAATGATGAAAAGTCATTGTTGCCTACTCCAAAAGTTGAGAATGTAGTAGATACAGTAGGTGCAGGAGACTCATTTACAGCTACTATCATCAGCTCTCTGATGAAAGGAGATCCTCTTGTTAAGGCTCATGAAAAGGCAGTAAATATTGCAGCTTATGTGTGTACACAAAAAGGAGCGATGCCAGAGATCCCTTATAACTTTATAAAGTAAGTTATAAGTTCATTACTTTGTAATCTTAAATTTACTTTACAAACTAATCTAACAACAAACATTTCCTCATTTTCTTAGTGTTTCCATCTTTGGCCTCAGTCAAAGGTGGATTTTTTTTGATCTCTTGGGCATTTTTATCACTTTCATTATAAATCCTGCAAATTTATCGTAAAATCAAAGATAAATATGGGATTGAGTGGTTATAACAGCCATTAATAAATAATTACAAAAATAATAAGAAGACGAAAAAAACAGCTCTTCCTAATAAAACGGAGTTCAAAATGTCGCTTAAGACAAGACTTGCAGTTGTGTTTACTGTGATGTGCTGTTCTGTAAGCTCTGCTAATGCTCTAGAGCTTACAGTATGGGAAGACTACACTAAAGGCGTAGGTTTAGCTCAGGCTATTAGTGCCTTTACTAATGAGACCGGCATCGATGTAAAAGTTGAAGAAAATAATTACATTTATGCTCTGCAAAAGATGAGGTTAGATGGACCAGTAGGAAGAGGTCCTGATTTAATCTTGTTGCCAAACGATCAATTAGGCATGGCAGCAAAAGAAGGCATGATCGATCCTGTATATCTTTCAGATGAGGAAAAGTCAAAGTATCCTGATAACGTTATTGACGCAGTATCTATCGATCAGAGCCAATATGCAATACCAAAGAGTATTGAAACCCTTGCTATTTTTTATAACAAAAAATACCTTTCAAAACCATTTGACTCTATTGATTCTTACATAAAATTCTCTAAATTAGAAAAAGAAAACGGCAGAAACGGCTTTGTAGCAAAGTTTGACGACTTATTTTATTTAATGCCAATATTATCATCCTATGGTACTTATGTCTTTGGTAGGAATAAAGTAGGTGCTGTAAACGTCAATGATGTAGGCCTTGATGGAGCAGAAGCAGTCAAAGCGATTACCAAAATAAAGGAATACTATGACGCAAAACTGGTACCACCTGTTATCGACGGTTTGAATGGTGGTACTAATCTTGTTGAAATGTTCTGTCAGGGTAGAGCTGCAGCTACTATCCTAGGGTCATGGGATGTAGGTACTGCTAAAAAGTGCAGTATCGATTTTGCTACAGCTCCACTTCCTGTAAACAGTGAAGGTAAACAGATGGCAGGCTTTTTAGGTGTAAGAGGCTTTGCAATTTCTCACTGGGCAAAAGACTACGATGCAGCTGTAAAGTTAGCTAAGTTTTTAACTCAAGATAAATACTCAAAATCAAGGTTTAAGCTAACAGGTGAAATTCCTGCTTCATTAAAACTCTTAGACGATCCAGATATTTTTAATGATGAATATGCCAATGCATTTATTCAACAGGCTAAGTTAGCAGAGGCAATGCCTTCTGTTAGTGAAATGCATGAATTCTGGTTACCTTTTTCAAATCAGTTACAGCGTATCTTTAAAGGCAAGATCCCTGTAGCAGAAGGTTTGCAAGAGGTCGTTTATGATGTTAAGAGTAGTTATCAAAAATAAGCTAAACACTCTCATTTTGAGATCAAACGCTCTTTTTTGATGCTTGAATGAAAAAAATAGATTTTTTTCATTCATTTATGGTAAAAATGACAGTGAAAGTTTTCCTTTTACTGTTAGACTACCAGTGTTTCAGTTTTATGGAAACATATTTTTTAAGATCGATTTTTTTTAAGCTATGACGATAGCAAAACAAACAGCTAAGAGAGCTCGTTAGAAGTATCAGCTGTTGTAGTTAGCTTCCCGTTCAGAATAACGATAATTAAGGGACATAATAATATGGCTAAAGTACAGTCACTTCAGGATCCATTCTTAAATGCATTACGTAAGGATCGCATTGCTGTTTCAATTTATCTTGTAAATGGCATCAAATTACAGGGACAGGTTGAGTCTTTCGATCAGTTCGTTATCCTGTTAAAGAATCAAGTAAGCCAGATGGTATACAAGCATGCAATTTCTACAATTGTTCCTGCTCGTGCAGTAACCATCAGCCCAGCTGAAGACAAGGAAGAAGAAGCTCCTGTAGCTGAAGAATAATTTAGAGTTTGAGATAATATTCTAATGCCTCAATCAGAGTTTGAGTCTTTAGGCTCAACACTACTTGTGCATGTCGAGTTACCTCAGGCCCAATCACAAGAAGATTTAAAAGAACTACAACTCCTAGCTGAGTCTGGCGGAGGAGATGTAGTTTTTTGCGTTTCTTGTAAGCGCGAAGCGCCTGATCCAAGTACTTTTATCGGTTCAGGTAAAGTGGTCGAAGTATCCGATGCAGTCAAAGCTTATGAAGTTCAGACTGTAATCTTTAATAACAAACTTACTCCTGCCCAAGAAAGAAATTTAGAGAAAGCTTTTGGTGTAAGAGTTATGGATAGAGTTGCTCTCATCCTGACTATCTTTGCGCAAAGAGCTAGAACCTATGAAGGTAAATTGCAAGTTGAGTTAGCTCAGTTGCAGTATGAACAGGCCAGACTTGTAAGAGGCTGGACTCACCTTGAAAGACAGAAAGGTGGTTTCGGTTTAAGAGGCGGTCCTGGTGAAACTCAGATCGAGTTAGACAGACGTGCATTAAGAGAAAGAATTGCTGCCATTAAAAAAGATCTTGATGTGGTAGCTTTAAGACGTGAACAGAACAGAAGTCTTAGAAAAAAGAATGCAGTTCCTGTAGTGTCTTTTGTAGGTTATACCAATGCAGGCAAATCAACACTGTTTAATAGACTTACAAATTCAGATGTCTATGCTGCTAATCAGTTGTTTGCAACATTAGATCCTACATTGAGAACTGTAGAATTACCTGTAATTGGTAAAGCTGTATTTGCTGATACTGTAGGTTTTATTCGTCATTTACCTCATGATTTAGTTGCAGCTTTTAGAGGTACTCTAGAAGAGACTGCTCAGGCTGATTTACTGTTACATGTTGTGGATGCCTCAGATGAGCACAAAGAAGCTAATATCGAAGCTGTAAATGCTGTTTTAAAACAAGTAGGAGCAGAGGATATTAAAACTTTGGTTGTCTACAATAAGGCCGATCTTATTGAAGACAGTGCCGATGAGATTATCCGAGATGATAATGGCGCTCCTCACCGTGTATATGTGAGTGCTCTTACAGGTTTTGGTATTGATAAATTATTATCAGCCGTAAGTGAGCTTTTATCTGATAATTTGTGCGAATTTACTGTTAAGATAGACGGGCGTCACGGCAAATTAAGAAGCTTACTGTATGCATCAAATGCTGTTGATTCAGAACAATATGATGAAAATGGTAACTGTCTTTTGGATGTAAAAATTACAGCAGTAGATGCTGCAATTATCGACAGTAAAACCAATGGTGCCTTATCTGATACCTGTATGCAAGAGAAAAAGCCTTGGATACAGAGCAATGAATTTGATTTTGACTCAGTGAACTAGAAATATGGAAAATAATAAAGATCTTATGGGCTGGAATGCTCCTGGCTCAAATAATTCTTCAGATGAAGAAAAGAAGAGAGAACAATCTTCTCAAGATCCTTGGGGTCGTGAGAGAAGAAGTTCCTCTACAGACGATTTACTGTCAGGTCTTTTAAAAGCTTTAAAAGATCTTTTAGGTTTAAATGGAAAACGTTCTTCTTCAAGAAGCGGTAAAGCTCCAGCTTCTGGATTGAACGTCTTTACGCTAGTTGCTGTAATTGCGCTAGGCTTCTATATCTTTACAGGGTTTTATACTGTGAGGGAAGCTGAAAAGGGCGTAGTTTTAAGATTCGGTAAAATCTACGATGTTGTAGATTCAGGTCTGCGCTGGAAATTTTCAGGCATTGATACTGTAAATGTAGTAGATATTGAGCAGGTTCGCTCAATACAGTCATCTGGTACCATGCTTACAGAAGATGAAAACGTAGTTATCGTAGAGATGGATGTTCAGTACAGAATTTCTGATCCTGTTAAATATCTATACTCTGTAGTAAATCCTGATAACACCTTATTAGAAGCAACAGACAGCGCCTTGCGTTATGTGGTAGGTCATACCTTAATGGATGATATTCTAACCTCAGGTCGTGAGATGGTGCGTCAGAACACTAGAGAACTTCTAACCTCTATTATTCAACCTTATAACACAGGTCTTACCATTGTTGATGTTAACTTCTTACCAGCAAGAGCACCAGATCAGGTAAAAGAAGCTTTCGATGATGCTATTGCAGCTCAGGAAGATGAGCAGCGTTACAAGAGAGAAGCTGAAGCTTATGCTAATGAGGTCTTACCAAAAGCAGAAGGTCAGGTTCAGAGAATTAAACAAGAATCTGAAGCTTACCGCTCTCAGGTAGTGCTAAAGGCAGAAGGTGAGGTTGCTCGCTTTGAAAAGGTATTACCTGAATACAATGCAGCACCTGATATTACCAAGACTAGAATTTATCTTGAGACCATGCAGGAAGTTCTAGGCAAGAGCCAGAAGATCTTCTTAGATGTACCTAAAGGTTCATCACCAGTTTTATATCTGCCAATGCCTCAGTCAAATGCAAACACTGAGAGTGTAAAAACTGAGAATACACAAAGCCAAAGCTCTACACCTGCAAGTACTTCACAGAGTTCAAATACACAGCAGGTTCCTTTAAGAACAGAGGATCAGTATCCACCTCTGTCAGAGAGCACTCAAAATAGCTACGGTACTTCAAGCAGGAGGGTAAGATAATGAATAAGGGATTGCTTAATCTGCTGCTGATTGTAGTAGTGGTTTTAGGTTTTATTGGCTTTAACAGTCTTTATGTAGTAAACGAAGGCTCAAAGGGCATCGTTACAAGATTCGGTAAAGTTTTAAGAAATTCAGATGGTAAGCTTAATATCGTCGATCCTGGTCTGCATATTAAAGCTCCATTTATTGATCATGTAAAAGATCTTGATGTACGTATTCAGACTATCAGCTCATCAGCTGACAGATTCGTAACCTCAGAGAAAAAAGATGTGATTATTGACTCTTATGTTAAGTGGCAGATTTTAGATGCTGCAACTTATTACTTAACCACCGCAGGTGGTAACAAGTTACAGGCAGAAGAGTTATTACGCAGACGCATTAACAACTCTTTAAGAAGTCAGATTGGTCGTTTGACTATTCATGAGATCGTGTCAGGTCAGAACAATGGTCAGGATGCAGCTCTAGAAGAGAGTGATTTTGATACAGTTGTTGATAATTCTCAAAATGAGGCTGCAACCGACAACACTACTGAGATTGCTACTAATACCCAGGAGACAACTCCTGAGGCTACTGTAAGTCAGTCAAAGCGCGATGAAGTGATGCAGAATGCTCTAAAAGACATCGGTGCATCTGCTAAAGCTTTAGGTATCAAGATTGTTGATGTGCGTATCAAACAGATTAACTTACCTCCAGAGGTTTCAAATTCTATTTATCAGCGTATGAGAGCTGAGCGTGATGCTGTAGCTAAATTGCACAGATCACAGGGTCGCAAAGAAGCTGAGGCAATTAAGGCTCATGCTGATAGAGAAGTTGTAGTGAAGATTGCAGAAGCTGAAAGACAGGCTCGCTCACTACGCGGTGAAGGTGATGCTGAAGCTACCAGAATTTATGCTGAAGCCTACAAACAGAATCCAAAACTCTTTGAATTCTTACGTTCAATGGACGCTTATAAGAATTCAATGAAGGGTAAAGATACACTTGTATTACAGCCAGATAGTGAATTTTTCAAATTCTTTAATGATGCAAATGGTACAAGTAAACCATAATTATGTATAATCTTAAGTTCGGTGAATATTTTTTACAACTAGGGTTCTTCAACGAGGAATAAATAATGCCTAACAATGTGATTGTGCTTGGTACACAATGGGGCGACGAAGGTAAAGGTAAAGTCGCTGATTTATTAACTTCAAAGGCTAACATAGTAGTTCGCAGCCAGGGTGGCAACAATGCAGGTCACACCTTAGTTGTAGGCAATAAGAAGGTAGTGGTTCGTTTAGTTCCATCAGGAATTTTACACAAATCATGCTTATGCCTTATCGGTTCTGGTGTCGTAGTGAACCCAGGTGCTCTTTTCGAGGAAATCGAGGAGTTAAATAAGGCTGGCGTTGAAGATGTAGAAAAGAGAATTAAGGTATCAGGCGCTAGTGCTTTATTGTTACCAATTCATCCTGCTATCGATAAAGGTGCTGAGAAACTACGTGGTAAGAATGCTATCGGTACTACAGGTCGTGGTATCGGCCCATGTTATGAGGATAAGGTTGCTCGTAGAGGCGTTCGTGTAGGTGATCTTTATGATATGGAGAACTTTAAGTCTCGCCTAAAAAGCTTATTAGATTACAGAAACTTCATGCTAAAGAATTACTACAATGAGCCTGAAGTTTCATATGAGTCTGTTTTAGCTTATGTAGAAGGTATCCGTGATCGTTTATTAGCGATGGTAGCTGATGTTTCAGAGATCTTAGCTGAAGGTCGTAAGGCAAATAAGAAGATCTTATTTGAGGGCGCTCAGGGTACATTCTTAGATATTGATTATGGTACCTACCCATTTGTTACCTCATCAAATACTGTAGCAGGTGGCTGTGTAACAGGTTCTGGTGCAGGTCCTTTAGATATTGATTATGTTTTAGGTATCGCTAAAGTTTACACCACTCGTGTAGGTGGCGGTCCATACCCTACAGAGTTAAATGATGAAGTAGGTGAAGGTATCCGTAAGCGCGGTGCTGAGTTCGGTGCTGTAACTGGTCGTCCTCGTCGTACTGGCTGGTATGATGCTGTTGCAATGCGTCGTGCTGTAACCATCAATTCATTAACAGGTTTAGCTTTAATGAAGATGGACGTATTAGACGGTATGGATGAAGTTAAGATCTGTACTGCTTACAAGATGAAGGACGGTTCAATTCGTCAGTTACCTCCTTTATCAGCTCATGAGTATGAAGGTATAACTCCTGTATATGAGTCAATGCCTGGTTGGAAGGAGTCAACCTTTGGTGTAACCAAGTGGGAAGACTTACCTGTAAATGCTCAGAAGTACATCAGGCGTCTAGAAGAGTTATCAGGTGCTAAGGTTGCAATTTTATCAACCGGACCTGAAAGAGATCAGACCATTTACTTAGATGATCCATTTGCTGATTAATCTTTAGTAAACAACTTAAAACTAAAAGGCCTTCTCAGTGATGACTAGGCCTTTTTTGCAAGTAAAAAACTAAAACCGTAAAGAATTTAAAGCGCAAAACATGATTAGAGATATTGTCAAAGACGAAGAGTTCTTAAAGATCCCAAGTGTTAACGCTACCATTAAAGACAAACAGGTAGCTGTAGATTTATTAGATACTCTAGAGCATAACAGTGAAAACTGTGTAGGACTTGCTGCTAACATGATTGGTCATTCACTCAATATCATTGCAGTTAACATTCATCAGACTTTGGTGATTATGTACAATCCTGTGATTGTAGAAAAACATGATCCTTATGAAACTGAAGAAGGTTGTTTATCTTTAGAAGGGGTAAGAAAGACTACTCGTTACAAGAGCATCGTAGTTGAGTATGAAGATCATAAGTTCAAAAAGAAGTCTAAGAAGTTATCAGGCTTTTCTGCACAAATCGTACAGCACGAAGTTGACCATCTGCAAGGCATTATTATTTAGTTCTAAGGTGTAGGTTAGAATTCGCTGAGTTAATACCAGATAAATAAGAAAATAAAAAACACAGCGGTGGCTTTAAAAGAATAACTAGAGCACAGCCTCTAGTTATTTTGATCTGTTAGCCGCTTTTTTAGCAAGTTCAACTAACATCTCTTTATAAGGTGAATCCTCTAAAACCTCTAAAGCTTTTTTAGCTTTTTCGACAGCTCCAAAAGCAAAATCACGACATTTAGATAATGAGTCAGACTCTTTGATAAAGGTTAATACCTTTTCTAAATCACAATCTTTAATGGCTTTTTCAAGAGCCCTTTTATCAGAGGTGTTCTTTAAAGCTAAAATTAAAGGTAAGGTAATTCTGCCATCTTCAAGATCTTCACCTATAGACTTGCCTAAAGTTTGAGTACTAGAAGAATAATCTAGCATGTCATCTGCTACCTGAAAAGCAATACCCAACTGCTTGCCATACTCTTTTAAAGCATTAACAATGTTCTCAGGAGCTTTTTCTAAAACTGCAATACCTGAGGTGGTAAGTTCAAAGAGAGCACCTGTTTTGCAATAGATAGTCTGTTCATAATCTTGAATTGAGATATTTAAATCTCCTTGATTATGAAGCTGATTGATTTCACCCATTACTAAGGCAGCTAGAGTCTCATTAACAAGAGAGAAGAGCTTTGGCTCTTGAACATCATGCAAGCAGAAGAAACAACGGGTAAATAAGTAGTCACCTGCTAATACAGCAGCATGATTGCCCTCTGTATCATTTAAAGTGCTTACACCACGTCTTATAGTTGCTTTATCGATGACATCATCATGAACTAGCGTTGCTGTATGAAGAAGCTCGGTTGCAGAGGCAAACTTAAGCATTCTTTCATAATTTTGAGAATCGTTATGTGAGTTTAAGGCATGCCATGATAAGATTGATAATTTAGGTCTAATTCTTTTGCCACCAGCTTTTACTACATGCTGGCACATTGCATTTACATTTGCTTCATAGGCAGATCCTGACAGGAGTGTAGATAGGATCTCTTCGACTTTATCTAAGTCGTTTTTTATTTCATTATCAACTGTATACATGCTATAACTCTCATAAGATAGTGTAATTGTAACATCGAATAATGAGTGATTAGTGCATGAATTAATAAAAATCTTGAAATTGCACTGAATAAGCTATAAAATTCATACCGCTTTTTGTAGGTCGATTAATGCATTAAACTACATGTATTAATGAAAAAGCGTAATCCAGAGATAATTAATAAGTGCAAGTCTTGTCAGAAGACTTGCAATTTACTTATTTTGTCTGTAAAATAATGACCCATTATCGCCCCAAGTGGGCACAGTTTTAATTGATTGCGGGAGCAGAACTCCTGCATTTACCCGGAGTTTGAGCATGTACGCAGTTATTTTTTGCGGCGGCAAGCAGCACAAGGTTTCCGAGGGCGACGTGCTAAGCGTTGAGCTACTCGATGCCCAGGCTGGCAGCGATATCGAACTAGATAAAGTTCTATTAGTATCAGATGGCACCAATATCAAAGTTGGCGCTCCATACTTAGATGGTGCAAAGGTTACCGCTAAGGTTTTAGGCGCACACGGTGGCGAGAAAGTTAAGATTGTTAAGTTCCGTCGTCGTAAGCACCACCAGAAGGTTACTGGCCATCGTCAGTGGTTTACCGATTTACAGATTACTGGTATTCAGCAGTAATTTAGTTAGGAGAAAGGAATAAATGGCACACAAGAAAGCTGGTGGTTCCGTTCGTAACGGCCGCGATTCCAATGCTCAGCGTTTAGGCGTTAAAGCTTACGCTGGTGAGACTGTATCAGCTGGTAGCATCATCGTTCGTCAGCGCGGTACACACTTCCACGCAGGTGCAAACGTTGGTTTAGCAAAGGATGATTCATTATTTGCTAAGGCAAACGGTAAAGTTACCTTCGTAACTCGTGGCGCTAAGGGCCGCAAGTTCGTTGAGATCGTTGAGACTCAGCAGTAATACCGAATTTGGTTTACAATGAAAGGGCTCGCAGATGCGGGCCTTTTTAGTCTGTATTGACTTTTTATCAGTATCAAATAAGTAAAGTGGCGCATACCTGCTGCCATCTTGTAATCTGGAGGATCATAAGGTGAAATTCGTTGATGAAGCCATAATCCGCGTAGAAGCTGGTGATGGTGGTAACGGTATTGTTAGCTTTAGACGTGAAAAGTACGTACCTCGTGGTGGCCCTAATGGTGGTGACGGAGGTGACGGTGGCGACGTTTACATGAAAGCTGACGTAAATCTCAATACTTTAGTTGATTATAGATTTACTAAATTCTATCAGGCAGGTCGTGGTGAAAACGGCGGTACTGCAGATTGTACTGGCGCTCGCGGAGAGGACAAGATCCTTTTAGTTCCTGTAGGAACACGAGTAACCGATGTAGCAACTGGTGAGGTTATTGGTGATCTTAGAAAAGAAGGGGATGTATTATGCGTAGCTCGTGGCGGTCGTCATGGCTTTGGTAATACTCACTTCAAGTCAGCTACTAATCAGGCTCCAAGACAGAAGACTAACGGTACTCCAGGTGAGCGTCGTCAGTTAAAGCTTGAGATGTTACTAGTATCAGACGTAGGTTTAGTTGGTCTGCCAAATGCTGGTAAATCTACCTTTGTAAGAGCAGTATCAGCTGCAAAACCAAAGGTTGCTGATTATCCTTTTACTACTTTAGTTCCATCATTAGGTGTAGTCAAAACTTCACAGGGACGTTCTTTTGTAATTGAGGATATTCCTGGCCTTATTGAAGGCGCATCAGAAGGCGCAGGACTTGGTCACCGCTTCTTAAAGCACCTAGAGCGTTGCCGTGTTTTAGTTCACTTAGTAGATATCCATCCTATTGATGGTTCTGATCCTGTAGAAAACGCTAATATCATCGAAAATGAGATTAAGCAGTACGCTCATGAGCTTTACAACAAGCCTCGCTGGTTAGTTGCCAATAAAGTTGATTTAGGTACTGAAGAAGAAGCTCAGGAAATTTTAGAGAAGATCGCATCATCTGTTGAAGTAAAGCCTGAGAGAACCTTCATCATTTCAGGTCTAGCTAAGACCGGTGTAAATGATCTTATCTATGCACTGCAAGATCTTGTGGATGAGGTTAAGCAAAAAGAGCTTGAAGAGCCTGAGAAGCCAAAAGCTGAAGAATTCATCTGGACTGAGCCTGAAGTTCGTGAAAATAATCGCGATGATGACGATTTTGACGATGATGAAGGTCCTGAGTTTATCTATAGGAACTAACCATGGCCGATATTCAAATTATTGTAGCGATTGCAAAGAACTTTGTTATTGGCAATGAAGGTCAGATCCCTTGGCATTTGTCCGAAGATCTTAAGCACTTTAAAGAAATAACTACAGGGCACCCTGTAGTTATGGGCAGAAGAACCTTTGAGTCTATTGGTCGTGTTCTTCCAAACAGAATGAACATCATGGTAAGTTCAACCTTCACAAAAGAGGTTGAAGGTCTTACTGTAGTAAAGTCACTAGCAGAGGCAATAGATCTTGTAGGAGATAAGACTCTGATGGTAATAGGTGGTGCTCGTATGTATGCTGAGGCTTTACCATTAGCATCAACTCTGCATCTGACTACTATCGACAAGGAATTTGCAGGCGACACTAAATTCCCTGATTTTACTAAATATCCATTTAAACTACATGATGATGTAGCTTTCCATTCAGACAAGTGTGGATTTGACTACCACTTCCAAACTTGGATTAAATAAAAAAAATAGGGAGCATTGAAGCTCCCTAAAAACTGCCTCACTTATAATCTGTTATTCTTTTTCTACCTGTTCTACTTTTAGATCTTGAGCATCATGAGGCTTTGCATTGTGGATCTGACTGTTACCAATACTCTGTGAATATGAAACAGGTTCTGGCATCTGATCTGGTGGATTGCCCTTCATAGGATCCCATCCTAAAACTAGAAGGTAAACACCAAAGCCTACCATGAAGGCAAATGGTATATGCCAACCATAACGTAACCAGTTAACGAAGCTGCGAGCTTTGTGGAACATATCGCAGACTGCAACACCTGCTGATGAGCCAAACCAAATCATAGAGCCACCAAAGCCTACAGCATAGGAAATAAGTGCCCAGTCATAACCACCCTTGATTAGGCACAGCTGCGTTAATGGGATGTTGTTAAATACAGCTGAAACATAACCTATAGCCATGGTAGATAGAATAGAAGCATCAGGAACTGATTCAATAGGCACTAATTCTGCACAGAATACTAAAGCAACCAGGAAGACAGTACTCTCGTAGGATGACTTTACAACTCTAAGATCAACTCTTGTAATGATCTCTCCTAAGATAATTGCAATCCAGATACCTAAAGCCGGGAACTCAAAGAAATAATTAAAGCTGATAGCACCAATTAAGATTAAGCCTACAACCGAGAGTTTCTTTTTATCGACAGTGATGTTGCTCTCTATTTCTGTAGTAATAGGATGGTATTTTTCCTGCTGTTTTGAAGCAAAGTAAGCTACTACTAGTATAGCTACAGTTGCAGGTAAGAAAGCATGTGCTAAAACCAAAGGATCTTTACCAAAGATCCAGATTAAAGTAGTTGTGGTATCTCCTACGACGGAGCCTGCACCACCTGCGTTTGAGGCTGCACAAATTGCAGCGACAAAGCCAATATGTACCTTACCTTTAAAGACGATCATGGCAATTGAACCACCAATCATGGCTGCTGCAATATTATCTAAGAAGGTACTTAGTACAAATATACACAGTAAGAGTGCAAAGCCACCCCAGTGACCTTTAGGCAGAAAACGGGGAATTATTGAAGGTAACTTTGAGTCTTCGAATACTTTTGCTAATACTGAGAATCCAGGCAGCATTAAAGCTAGGTTTAGATAAGTATTCCAAGAGCCACTTACAAATTGACCATCAGTATTTACATAGCCAATTAGTTTTTTTATTACAGAAAAGCCGTCAGTAAATTCGTATTTATAAAAGCACAATGAGAGTAGCCCGATGATAGCTACCTTCATGGTCTTGGTGTAAAAGACTGCAACGCCTACTAACATTAACGCAAAGATAATCATCTCATAGCGAATGCCATAGAAAGTGTATCTTGTAAATAAAGGTTCTTCTGCAAGGGCATATGGCGATGCTAGTAACAGTACAGATAGCATTAGGAGTTTATAAACGTTTTTCATTTGTTATCCTTTAGTTATTCTGAGATTTGTCTGTCACATTAGACTCTGTTTGGGCTGTCTTATCTGAAGGATTACAAGAAGAGACCTTTACCTTTTCATTACTGTCCACAGAAGTATCTTTATTGTCCTTTGCAGTAGCATCATGACTCTTATTGCCTTCTTGTATGTAAGCTTTGTCAGTTGAAGTCTCTTTATTAGTAATATCAGCAGTTGTTTCCACATTAGTTGATGCATCTTCTTGCAGATGAGCTAAAAGAGCAGTAGGTGCATCTTCAAATGCTTCATGAACACCTAAACGCTGTATCCATAACCAAAAAGAGAGCACGATAAAGTGGGCAAAGAGAATTCTTAAAGTAAGAACACCAATTAGGTTTGAAAAAATAGAGATAGCAAGTACTGCAATGATAGGTCCTAGTGCCCAGCCTGAAAGGTAAAAGACTTTATAATTGCATTGTTTACGCTGATTAAGCTTTGAGTGATTGAGCTCTTTTACAAAGTTTAACTGTCTTGTAAAGTTCTCATAGAAGAACACTGCTAAAGCACCAGTGCAGACTATGACGCCTACAAAGAGCATGGCAATGTTAATTGCAAGTGCAATAAAGAGCATTCCAATCATGGCAACTAAGATATCCTGTTCATAAACAGTCTTAGCGCCAATCTTTGGTACCAGATAACGAATTAGCACAATACCTGCAATTGCAGAGAGTATGAAAATTAGGACCACTGCAAGTGAAAACACAGTTTCATCGGTTTCTAAAAATTGAGACCAGAGGTTAATACCTGCAAAAAGAGAAACTGCAATTCCAGCACATAGATATCCTACAGACGAGAATATAGCTGTGCGGATGATTTTTTCTGTCTTTTCCATAATGAACACCATAGTTATTTACGTATATCTGTACACCTTAAGTGCACTTACTCATGCTTGTACGATTGTTATGATTTAACTAACTTATATGTTTAAATGTATGTAAAAGGTGAATTATTTACTAGAATGATCCTAGCTTGTTATAGTAAAACTAAAATGTTAGATTATTATTAAAACAAATTTATTAAATTTCAAATTTGTGTAAAAAATTAAAATTATGCACAAAAATGATCAGCAAAATGATAAGTCTTTAGAAGTGATAAAGATGATAATGAAATAAAATTTCAAAAAATTTTATTTAATTTATTGAAAATAAATAAAAAAGCAGTATTAAAACAAAATACTGCTTTAGAAGATGAGATGTTAACTAAGTAAAATGTTAGTAGAAAAATCTAACTATTTAGATTCTCTTTTCTTTTGAAGTGATAAAACTGAAATTTTTTCTTGTTTTTCGAGTGCGTAGCAGGAAAGTCTGTCGCCCCAAACACAGCCGGTATCTAAAGCTACAACATGTTCTCTATCACATTGAGCATTTAAAGCAGCCCAGTGACCAAAGAACAGCGTAAAGTTCTCCCTTTTGTATTCAAAAGGGGAACCAAAGTTAAACCAAGGATAGATATTGTCCTTTTGAGCATCAATTACAGTGCAGTCTGAATGACCGTAATCGAGTACAAGGTCTTTTGAGCATAATCTCATTCTTGTAAAGGCGCTTACGATAAATCTCCAGTAGTTAAGATCTGATGACAGCATTTGCTCTTCAAAATGATCAGGATGATCTGCATACATATTTGCTAATAAGACTTTTGTATGCAGAGGATCTTTTAATACTTTTGAAATGACATTGGTGTGTTTTTGCGCTTCATCAATTGTCCATTTAGGATAGATACCAGCATGAGCTACAGCTATTTTTTTCTCAGGATCAACATATAAAAGGGGGGTGCTTTTAAAAAACTCAATATAGTCATTGAGCTTTGGAGCGTTTAGGAGCACATCTAAATTATCTTTAGCTTTGGCTTTGTGATAGCCATAGAAAACAGCTAAAAAGTTTAAGTCATGATTGCCTAAAACAGAGTGAATTCGTCCTGGGTGTTTTGCCTTTAACGCAGTGATTAAATTTAAAGTATCAACAGGCTTTGGACCTCTTCCAATTAAATCACCAGTAAAGATTAGTTCATCTTCGTTTTCGTTGTAGTTGATATTTTTCAAAAGAGCTGTAAATTCATCATAACAGCCGTGAAGATCACCAAAGATGTATGTAGACATTTGTTTTCCGTAAAAGTGCAATTATCGTAGCTTTAAAACAGCTTAAATTTGGGAAATATTAAAAAAAGTTCTTAAAATTCGTATTTTTTGACACTATTCTACCATTTTTGTATTAATTGTCGGTTATATTAGTCGCTATCAAGACAGCCTGAATGTTCATATAATACACAGTAATCGTTAACTTTATGTTAAGTAAAATGCTGTTAAAAATCAGAGATGTAAGACAGTATTAAGAGATACCTTAAAGAGTTTGCCATGCCGTTTATCAAGAAAAGTTTTATTACCGAAAAGTTACTGCCAAATGTTCCTATTGAAAAGGTCATAGGTCAGTATGTAACTTTAAAAAAGTCAGGCGCAAACTATACCTGCTGCTGTCCATTTCATCATGAGAAGACTCCCTCATTTAGTGTCACACCAGCAAAGCAGATGTTTTACTGTTTTGGCTGTAAAGAGCATGGCAACGTCATTGATTTCATCATGAAATTAAAGAACCTGAGTTTTCCTGAGGCAGTTGAAGAAATTGCTCAAAATGCAGGTTTAACCGTTGAATATGACACAACTAATATCCGTTCCAAAGAAGAAGTCGATCTGCAAAAAGAGTATTACGACCTCATGGACAGATGTGCGACCTTATATACTCAGGTATTAAACTCACCTGAAGGCGCTCCTGGTCTTGAGTATTTTTCAAAAAATCGTGGTTTGACACGAGATACTATCTTAAAGTGTCGCTTAGGTTTTGCTCCTAAAAATCCTCATTTTTTGCAAGAAAGGTTATGTCAGGATCCTAAAACAGAGCAGAAGTTAATTGATTTAGGTATGTTAGTGCGCAACGACTACGGTGTGCACTCTATGTACCGTAACCGTGTCATGATCCCTATCTTTGACAGACGAGGCAGGATCATCAGTTTTGGTGGCAGAACCATGGGCGATGACAAGCCTAAGTACATGAACACCAAAGAAACTCCCATTTACCGTAAGCGTAATGAGTTATTTGGTCTATATGAGGTCTTAAAAGCAAATAACAACCGTCCACCACGTATTGTGGTTGTTGAAGGATATATGGATGTGATCTCAGTGCGACAGGCAGGTTGTACCTATGCCGTAGCTTCATTAGGTACAGCAACTACACCTGAGCAGATTAAAGAGATGTTCCGTTACACTGACAAAGTTGTGTGCTGTTATGACGGAGATAGCGCAGGTCGTCATGCTGCTTGGCATGCCTTAGAAACAGTAACTCCAATTTTGCAGGATGGTAAAGAAATTCGTTTTGCATTCTTGCCTCCAGAGCATGATCCTGATTCTTTAGTAAGAGAGCAAGGCTTAGGTGCTTTTGTAAAATTCTTAGATGAAGCTATGAGCTATCCAGAGTTTTTGATAGTACATAAGTCTCAAAGCTATGATTTAAAAGATCCTAATTCTTTATCAAACTTTATCTCAGACACCATAAAGCTGATTAAAGCTATTCCTTTAGTTTCATTACAGTCGGTAGCTTTAAAGTTGCTCTCAAAGCCATCAGGCATTTCTGAAAATCAGCTTTATGACATGCTAAAGCAAACTCATGTTGAACAGCCTCGAGCTTATGTAGCTCAAGAGAAAAAAGAACAGGAACAGATTGCTAAAAAAGAGGTCTCAAGGGATTTCTTTAAAACTCCTATGAGAAAACTCATGGCCTTTATTATTCAGCAGCCTACTGTGGTCTCTAATGTACAAAGAGAGTTTGCACTAGATGAGTTTGTAGCTTTGTGCAAACGATTAGGCGTAAAGGGTGCAGATGAGTTAGAAGGTTTATTAAAGATCATTGCAAAAACTCCTGATATAACTCCAGCTAAATTCATTGAACAGACTCGTCAGACAGCTTATGAAAAGATTGTAAGGCTGTTAATCAGTGCTCCACTGAATCTTACCTTTGAATCAGGTGGTGAGATTAGGGAGATCCCTTATGTGGACAGAATAGAGTATTTTGCAGATATCTTAAGTGAAGTTATAACAAAGCCTCTAAAAGACAGAGCCAAAATCCTTAGTGTGGAGATGAGCCAAGGTAAGATGGATGCTTTATCTGAGTACACTCAGATCCAGAAGGAGATTTTGAGTAAAGATTTAAAATCTTGACGGGAGAGAGGGTAACCTGTAAAATAACCCCTCGAACAATGGCCCATTAGCTCAGTTGGTTAGAGCAGACGACTCATAATCGTTTGGTCTCCTGTTCAAGTCAGGAATGGGCCACCACTTAATTCTTCCAAAAAAGACTAATTGTTTTTAATTGCATTGTAAACAGCAGGGCACTTAGTATAGCTGTCTTCAGTTGCTGTTACATAACGTCCGTTCTGTTTAACCATTACAGATCCTTGTGAGCTACCTGAGATTAAACGTACCTTTTTGCCTACAGCATATTTGCATGAGAAAGGCATATCGACAATCAATGGACCATTATCTGAATCAATAGTTAATCTTACACCGTCATGTCTGTCCATGTATTTTGATGCGGAACCTGCTGCTAAGGCTCCTAATCCCGCGCCTACGGCAGTGCCGGTGCTGTTTTTGCTTATAAGATTTCCTAAAAGAGCTCCGCCTACGGCACCTAAAATAGTATTTGAGGTGTTGTCATTCTTTTTATTGTTGATATCAATAGCTTCAATACCGGTAATGGTACCTTCATAATAAGTGTTAACCGTACCAGCTTCTGAAACTGGATTGGTGCAGGCATTTAAAGTAGCTGCACACAACATTCCAAGACAAGTATATCCAATTAGAATTAAATTCTTACTCATAGGATGATCCTTTTTGTTTAAAACTTTGTATATGTTAATCTTATGCATTCAATCTTAGTGTAAACTTAGAAAAAATTCAGTGACAACGCAAAAAATAATCACGAAACGCTTTTAATCATGTCTAAAAATATAAAACAGATCGCTTTTAAAGAGTACAGAGATCCAGTTGAACTTTATGTTGAAAAGTTAAACGACAAAGGTCAGGGTATAGCTTATTTTGAAAACAGTGAAATCTACCTTGAAGGAGTGATCGACGGAGAAACTGTTCTTGCAAAAATAGGTGATCCTTTTGCAAACGGCTCTAAAAGACGACCAGGTACAGTAATCAGTATCACTGAAGAATCCACTGACAGAGTCGACTATAAGGACAAATCGCTACAGTCTGTGATGTCTTTTGGACCTATAAGCTATGAAGGCACTTTAAAACGCAAACAGGAAATGATTGCTCAGGCCCTAAAGAGAGCCGGCATTGACAGTTGTAATTTAAAAACAGTTCAGAGAGCAGATCTTTCGGTTCCATCACGCTATAAGAGCATACGTTATTTTGCGTTTTTGAATGAAAAGGTCGTAAACGGCTTTTATAAGGTTCATTCCCACGAGGTTGTAGCAGTGGAATGCTGTTCATTAGAACCTTTGTGGTTCTCTTCATTTGCAAATGATCTCTGTTCCTTTTTTACTGGTGAGAACATATCTGTATATGATGAAAAGTCACAGAAAGGCCTTTTGCGCTCTTTACTTCTGCGTGACACCATAAAAGAAAAAATGGCTGTTTTAGTGGTGTCAGAAGAGCCTTCAGAGATTTTTATAGACAGACTGAGATCTCAGTTTAAAGACAGGGTTGATTCACTGTATCTTAATGTGAATGAGAGTGATTCAAACAAGATCCTGTCAGAAAAAATGATACTGATATCGGGTAAGGAAGAGATCACTCTTGAGCTTTGCGGCTTTAACTATAAGGCAGGTCCGTTTACTTTTCTGCAGGTGAATTACCCTGTGGCTGAAAGAATGTACAAGAAGGTAGTGTCTTTCTGTGGTAGAGACAGTAATAAAACAGCTCTTGATCTCTGCTGCGGAGTAGGAACCATGACTTTACCTCTGTCTGAGAACTTTAAAAAAGTTACAGGTGTTGAGATTGTACCTGAATCAATAAAAGCTGCCGAAGATAATGCAAAGTTGAATAATATCAGCAATGCGGAATTTATTGTCGGGGACATCAGAGATGTTATCGGTTCTCTTATAAAGAAAAAGGACATCGCCTCGATCATCTGTGATCCTTCAAGAGTAGGTATCGGCGAGGATGCCTGCAGAGCTCTGGCAAAATTAAAGTCTCCGCTAAAACTTGCCTATATATTCTGCTCATTAAAGGCTTTAGAGCGCGATTTGAAGACACTTCATGACAACGGTTTTGAAATAGAGGAAGTACAGGGATTTGACATGTTCCCATATTCATCTCACGTTGAGACGGTAGTATTGATGTCAAGGAAAGATACATGATAGCCGAGGAAGCCCTTGAAATAAAGGCATTTGCGGGTTTCGGCATCCAAGGAGAAGTCACGAGAGCAGCCTGTTATCGGTAACTTATCCAAGGGCAAAAGTGTGAGGGTTGAGTTGCCACTTTAGATGTCAGAGGGGTGAGGCACATGGGCTACAGAGAAGATGTTAAAAGAATAAAAGCGCTGACGGATGAGAACCGTCTGGCTATTATGATAGCGCTCCAGCACGGAGAGAAATGCGGATGCGATTTGCTGGAAGAGCTCAATATTACACAGTCCACACTTTCACACCACATGAAGATCCTCGCGGACAGCTGGCTTGTCGATTATTACAAGGACGGCAGATGGATGCATTACTCGATATCTGCAGAGGGCGTACGATCCTTCCGAGATATGATAGCAACCTATGCGCGATGTGACTGTGAGGATAATCCGGAAATCAGCTGTGGCTGCAAGAAGTAAGATTTAATAGGCAGTCCTTCGGGATTGCCTAATATAAAAGCCTTACACTTCGATACTTCTGAATATATCAAACTAAAGGAGATGCAAACCTTATGGGCATAGGAGATTTCATTCAAAACCAGCTCATTGTCGTTTTCCTCCATAAAATCATTTTTTGCTGTATTCATGGCCGGGCGTTTATCGGACTCCGGCACAAGAGTGGGTTTGCCCTGCGGCTTTTCGATGTAGGCCGTCAGGAGTTCATCAAAGCGGGACTTGCCGAGGAGCTTCTGCATGGCGGTGATGCCGAGCAGCTTCTTCTCATACGGGTCAAAGCCCGCTTTCTCGACCGCATCAATAACTGCGGCCTCGTTGCTGTACCTGCGGTTGGCTCTGCCTTCGACGAGCTTGAAGCCAGACCATTCCTTCCCGGAGAGTGCTTGCTGGAGAGCATATTCCTTGATGTCGGAAGCCCAGCTGACCAGCTCGTCCACTTTTCCGAGAATGGCCTCGATCTCCGTATCTGTGAGCAGAGGCGGAAGCTTGAAGTCATGCTGTGTGAGCTTTAAGTTCGCTTCGGCTCTGGCGCGGCACTCGTTCTTGGCCTTGCAGAAGCCGCACCACTCGCCGCACAGGAAGTTTCCGTCACCAGCAAAGGCCAGTTCTGCGGTGGGCTTTAAGACTTCATCCGCCCAGCGGTACAAATCTTCCTTGCTGATCTCGTAGCTGCTGACGTTCTGGCGTCTTGGCTGGTAGATGGTCATGGAAACCTTATCGATGTCGTAAATGTCATCGAAAAGCTCCAGAGCGCCGAGCGCGTAGCATTGCATCTGCGGATTCTCCTCTGCGGAGACTAAGACGCCAAGTCCGTGCTTGTAGTCGATTACCCGGAGCGTGCCGTCCGCGATGATGATGCAGTCGGCGGTACCGAAGCCCTGTTCTACCCAGCGGGAGAAGTCTACGCGCTGCTCAATCAGGACGACTGGATCGGCGCAGTTTTCCTTGGCGGCCTCGACCTGCTCCAGCACATATTCGGCATGGCCGCTGGTGCAGTCCTCCATCTCCTCGGAATACCATTTGAGGCTTTCGGTTGGGTCTTCTGCAGGCAGTCCCAACGCGGTCTTTAGCTTGAACTCGCCAAGCGCATGAGCGTTGGTGCCTTCTGCAGCGTAGTCGCTTCCTTTATCTTCATAGGACTCACAGAGCCTTGCCGATGGCGGACAGTGGAGCCAGCGGTCAGAGCTTGAAGCCGACAGGATCGCGTGTTCTTTAGCTGCCATTGCCGATCACCTTCGCGTCCTTCATCAGGGCTTCGTAGTTCGCCGGGTCAACAGCCGAGAGCTTTTCGGCATCTTACTTCTGGAGCAGGGCGCGTACCTCTGCGGTATGACCGGCGCGTGACTTCTCGGCAAGGATGGCTCTTACGTCCTCCAGCTTGATCTCAGGCTTTGGCTTTTCCTTCTTGGCCTTGGCGGGAGCTTCGGGAGCCGTCGCCTCGTCACCGGAAAACTGCTGGTAGAGCCAGTCAGCTGTGTCGTTAATAGCAGCAGCGGCGCTTCTGAGTTCTTCGATGGTCTCTTGCATTTCTGCCATCTTTGACATGTTCTTTTCCTCCTTCCTTGGATTTGCTGGTTGCGGCAAGAATTGAGAGATTTCTTGCCAGTCGGGCGGATACGTGACTGATGGAGTTCAGAAGCTTGATCTCATCATTCACATTGCCGCCGGTGTCTGTGTAACTGCGGTACATCTTGTTCACCTCGCTTTCTGAAGGCGGTGTTCTCTTGCCTTCACCTTCCACTGGAGATGAACTGCCGATTTGAGCGGAGAATTTTATAAAAAAGTTTTCCGGCCACCATCCGAAAGAGGGACAGTGACCGGAAAGGGTATGGTTCGTGGTCTGGGTATTACTTGTCGCCGGTGATCCTGCGAAGGTCGGTGCGGTACTTCTTCATCTGATCCGCGAAGGTTTTCTGCGGGCGACCAAGCTCTCTTGCGATGGCTCGGTCGGAGATGCCTTCCGGATGATCCTGCCAAAGCTGAATGATGGTATCGGCTTCCGGGTCGAGCTCATGCAGTCTGACAAAGAGCTGCTCCAGAAGCATGCGGTCAGCGATGACCTCGTCCATAGGCTTGCGGGTATCCGGGATGTAGTCGCCAAGGGTGCCGTTGCCGTCAGGGAGAGGCTGATCCAGAGAAGATGTGTCACCCGTAGCGTGGTACTCGCAGCCGATGCAGTCGCCGTCGCACTTCCATATATAACGGTAGGGATACATGCAGCAACCGTGGTTCTGTTCCTTGTCACGGATTCGGGAGGCTTCTCTATAGAAGAAATCGTGCTGCGCCTTGCTGACCGGCACCTTCTCGCCGGTGCTGCGGATGTAGATGAAATACTGTTTTGCTTCTTTTGACATGTTTTGCCTCCGTTGTTTTTCTGAAACGGAGCCAGCGCATGTCCTGAAAAAGGCGCAAAATGGCCTACCGGAATAGAGCATTGAGCTCCGTTTCGATTGGCCAGCAAGTTCGCGCCGCTGGTTTGTGATATTTGGTTTTGCGTCATGTCCACTGCGAACAGCTCTTGATCAGGGAGCCAGCTTCAATGACGGTGATAAGCAAGTGTCGGTTTAAGTGAGTTTGTGTGAGTTAAGGTTGGTTTGCTATTGATATTTGTCGGATTATCCTGTATTATTGATAGAATAAAGTTGCCCTTTGTCGGTTTCGCCCTTCCGCTTGCCTATCTGTTTATAGGATACTTTCTGCAGAAGGGACTTACATCGGGCTACGAAGGGACTAATGGGACTTATGAAGGGACTTTTGAAAGCAGAGGATGTTAGATGGATTTTGCACAATGCGGTTCAAAGATATATCCCTACTGCAAAGGGATTCAGAATCAGGAAATCTTTGTGGCTAAACTCTTCCGGACAGGAGGAAGCAATCAATTTTCTGATTCGCCATACGACAGCCATGAATATGAAAAGAAATTTATTAGCGGGCAAAAGCCTAAGCCGCTAACGGATAAGCTCAAGCGCACATTTCCATCACCGATAAATACTGATGGAATTGCTAAATTTCTTGAAGACCATATCGATGATGATCGTATTCCTGAAGCAATGAATGCATATGGGATACCGGATACCATAGATTCGGATAAAAAGGCTCTGGCTGGAGCAATCGCAAGACAGTATCAGTTGATATTCGAAAGCCCGGATGTTGATGTTGAAGATATAGTTTCCGCTGAGTACAGGCGAATCCTTAACGAGAAACCGGCAGAGGATTTACAAAAGTTCAAACCTCTATACCAAGGTGATAGCATCGCAGTGTATGGTGGAGAACAGGGGTATCAAAAGCAGACCGATGAGTCATTTCGTCACACTTGGGAATTGCGTAATAGCGGTCTTGTTACATGGAAACACCGAAAACTGGTTTTTATTAAGACATATAAAGTCGGGCCACTTGCGGAAGAAACAGAAATAGAAATTCCGAAAGTAGAGCCCGGAGCAAATAAAAAAATTGCCGTGGTCATGCAGACACGCGGCAAGGAAGGCAGATTCGATTGTCATTTTGAAATGCATGATGCTGACGGCAGGAACTGTTTCCCAAATCATAAAAGCATATTTGATATAAAAGTTAAGGTCGATTTTGTACCAAAGGGAACAACGGAGGTGTAGAACGTGGCAGAGAATATCGAAAAATGGACAAATCTAAAAGACGTACAGGATTATTTAGGTGTAGGCCGTGAGACCATTCTTCAGTGGATTTCAAAAAGAGACATGCCCGCTTACAAAGTCGGCAGGATGTGGAAATTTAAATTATCTGAAGTTGACGATTGGATTCGGTCAGGCGGAGCATCGGATGATGCGGAAAAGAAAGAAACAGAAAAAGCAGAATAGAATCGCAAGTCCAGATTAGTGGACAGCTACAAGACTAAAATTAAAATGCACCTCCATAGCTAATGGAGGTTGAAAGCGGGGATTTAATAATGGCAAGAGCAGCGAAAGCTAAAGATACACAGGTTTCTCTTGAAACCGTTTTGTGGAATTGCCGCGTGGCTTTACGCGGTGTAGGCAGCACAGAGAAAAACAGAGATGCAGTCATCGGTCTGGTCTTCCTTAAGTTCGCCGGAGATAAATTTGAAAAGCGTCGTGCTCAGATCGCGGAGGAGCATAAGAATGATGATCCCAAACTGGTGGAGATTCTCCAAAACAAAGTATCTTCGTACAATGCGGAGAACGTGTTCTTTCTGAAAGAAACGGCTCGCTGGTCTTATATTGTAAAGCATGCATCCGCTGATGATATTGCAGTTATCATTGATCAGGCAATGGCTGACATCGAAGACAGCAATCCGGCACTTAAGGGTGCGGTCTCGAAGAATTTGTATGCCACGCTCGGAGCTGACAAGTCTAAGCTCAAAAGCCTCATTGATGAGGTGAACAAAATCGATGAGAAACGATTCCAAGAAGAAGACCTCATCGGACGCGTTTATGAATATTTCCTTCAGGTCTACGCTGCTTCGGGCACGAAGGAAGACGGCGAATTCTATACACCGGCCTGCGTGGTAAAACTGATTGCTGAGATAATCGAGCCGAACAGCGGGACGGTATATGATCCCTGCTGTGGTTCTGGGGGCATGTTCGTACAGTCTCTGAAATTTGTCGACAGACATAACGGGAGCAGAAAAAAAGTCTCCATCATCGGTCAGGAAAGTAATCCGGACACATGGAGACTTTGCAAGATGAATCTTGCTATTCGTGGTATTGCTCATAACCTTGGCGAAAAGAATGCTTCTACCTTTACTGAAGATCTGCACAAAGATAAGAAGGTAGATTTTGTCATGGCCAATCCGCCCTTTAATCTCAAAGGTTGGAGAACTGAGGATGAGCTGACCGATGATTACAGATGGCATGGATATACGGTTCCGCGTGTGGCAAATGCAAACTATGCGTGGATTCTTCATATGATTTCCAAATTAGATGTGTCACACGGTATTGCAGGGTTCTTGCTTGCTAATGGAGCTTTAAACGATCCAGACGAGTATGAAAACCGGAAGCGTCTTATTGAAAACGATAAAGTGGAAGCGATTATTGTACTTCCACGCGATATGTTCTATACCACAAATATTTCAGTTACTCTCTGGATTATTAATATGAACAAGAAGACTGGAGAATGGCACGGAAGGCAACTTAGAGACCGTTCAGGGGAAATTTTATTTATTGACCTGCGCAGTTGGGATCAGAACATTGAAGAAATAGTTATTGATAAAGGGAAAAGAAAGAAAAAGACGATTTTGACTGATGAACAGATAGCTAATGTCAGAACAATTTATAATAACTGGCAAAGCACCGACCGTACCCTTTATAAAGATGTTCCTGAGCTCTGCAAGTCTGTGAGATTATCAGAACCAGATGGAATCAGGGACAAAGATTATGCGTTAATGCCCAGCAAATATATTAGATTCATAAACCACGACGAGTTGATTGATACAAAAAAAGAAATGGAATCGCTTTCAAAAGAAATACATGCTGCGTTACTGGAAGAACAGGAAACGGTTAGGCTTTTAAAGTTAGCCGCTGAGGAGGTACGACAATGTTGATCAAAAAAAGTGTTGCAGATTTAATCGACTATGTTGATGAAAGAAATACTGATGGTAGTATCAACGACTTTTACGGGATTAACATTCAAAAAGAATTCATGCCGACTCTTGCAAGTACCGATAGTGTTGATCCCACTAAGTATAAAGTGGTTCGCAATAACAGATTTGTCTTTAGCGGTATGCAGACTGGCCGCGATAAATGCATCAGGATAGGTTTATATAAGGGTGATCCCATAGTCGTATCTCCCGCGTATCAGACCTTTGAAATCAAAGATACAGCCGTCATATTGCCGGAATATTTCTTCATGCAGTTTCTTAGCGATGAGATGGATAGATACGGCTGGTTTATAAGTGATAGTAGTATCCGTGCAAACCTTGACTTAGATAGGTTTGGGGAGATTGCTTTTGAAATTCCAGATATTCATATTCAGCAAAAGTATGTTGACATATATAACGCCATAAAAAGAGTCAAAAGCATAAATGCAAGAATAAAGCAGATTTGTCCCGTTCTTGTTAGGAGTGCGATCAAAGAAGCGGAGCAATAACGATGGAGGTGCAGAATGATTTTCTCCCAGCGCTATAAAGAGCTCATCTCATTCGGCGACGGCGAGTCTAAGGATGAAATCTGCGGAGACATAGATTTCACTGTAAAGCAGAAAATAGTCGGTGCCTTGGAGAATTTCAGAGAGCCCGTGAAGTATCATCCGAACCGCTACGATGACTATGAAGAAACGACAGATGCTCTTGAGATTGCAGCAAACAAGCTAAATTCGATAGTCGGATATCCGGTCGCTAATACCGCAGCGGCAGACTTTATGTCCTATGGTGGTGAGAGTGTTGCACTTGACTCTATGTTTACACCGTTTCTCTTCGATCTGATTGAGCTTCAGTATGAGGCGCTTTCTGAAAGTGAGAAGGAACCATTCCGGGTGGCTGTAAACGTGGTCTTCAGAGACAACGATATTCCTTGGATCATTGCGGATGGCGTGATGGTCAAGATTGATGCAAAGCAATTTGAACAGGATCTGAAGCGTAAAGCATTAGATCTGCTACATGAGTTGACGGATTCGGCTCCGGTTTTTCAGTCGGCTTATGATGAATTGATAAAGGCAGTAGAGTTCCTTGAGAAGGATAACTACGCTGAGGCCATCACGAATGCCGGTAAAAGCTATGAGAGCGTTATGAAAATTATCTGTGGAGCAGATCGGGGAAATGCAGATGCGCTCACACAGAAGCTGATAAGTGATAATCACATTTCACTTCCTGCGGCTATGAACGCGAATGGATTTAGAGAAAAAGTCCTAATGTCCTTGCCATTCATACGAAATAATTCTGCTGCTCATGGAGCTGGCATGAATTCTGAAGACCTTACAAGTCCGCTTGCTAATCTCGCCGTAAATTTTGCAGCGGCGCTTGATACATACCTTATCGAGGAATACGGCGAGGAGAACTAAATGGGAGGAGGCGTCCCGGATGGATTATATTTTTGAAAAAGGAAAATTTACAGAGGGCGAACTTGAGCAGGCAATCATAGAACTGTTCGAACAGCAGGGTTACACATATGTGCCCGGTGAGAGCATTCACAGAAGGTATGAGGATATTCTTCTGACAGATGATCTGCGTTCATACCTTGTATCGCGTTATAACAATGACCTGAGTGATGTGGAAATCCAGAAGGTCATTAATAAACTGCGCCTTATCAACTCGACGCCTCTGTACATTGGAAATCGTGAATCCTTTAGACTTGTCACGGAGGGGTTCGACCTTGGGCGTGATGACATTACCCAAGTAGCGCTGCATGTCGATTATATTGATTTTGAACATCCCGAGAACAATATCTTCAAAGTGATAAATCAGTATTCTGTGCAAGACAAGCGTCTACGCAGGCCGGATCTTCTTGCTTTTATTAACGGCATCCCTGTGACCATTTTGGAGTTCAAATCTGCCATTGAAGACGACACTACGGTTCATGACGCATGGGAACAGATTACTATTCGATATTGCAGGGATATTCCGAAGCTGATGAAGTACTGTTTCTTGTCGGTTATCAGCGATGGCGCGAATAATCGCATGGGCAGTATCTTCACTCCGTATGAATATTATTACGCTTGGAACAAAGCTAACGATCAGGACAAGGTTTCTAACGGAATCAGCTCTCTTTATACGATGATAGAGGGTGCCTTTGCCAAGGATCGGGGGCTTCAAATTCTGCGTGATTTTGTATTCTATCCTGATGATAGCAAGAAGGATGAAGCTATTGTCTGCCGCTATCCGCAGTACTTTGGTGCAAATAAAATGCTCGCAAACATCAAGGAACATATGCGCCCTGAAGGCGATGGTAAAGGCGGCACTTATTTCGGCGCAACAGGCTGCGGCAAGACCTATACCATGCTGTTCCTGTCGAGGCTTATTGTTCTTAGGGATCATGAGGCTTTTCATAATCCGACAATTATTATAATTACTGACCGTGAAGATCTGGACACGCAGACATCAGAACTGTTTGTAACGGCTAAGAAGTATCTCCATGAAGATGATGTTCGAAGCATCGAGAGCCGTCAGGATTTACACGATACTCTGAATGACCGCCCAAGTGGTGGTGTCTATATTACTACAATTCAAAAATTTTGCGAGAGCACCGGTTTGCTATCAGATCGAAGCAATATCATATGTATCTCGGATGAGGCACATCGTACTCAAACCGGAGTAGGTGCAAAGCTGAAAAAGACGGATAAAGGTGTCTTTACAACGTATGGATTCGGGCATTATCTTCGCACCAGCTTCCCAAATGCTACATACTGTGGCTTCACCGGAACTCCAATTGATGAAACGATAGCTGTTTTCGGCGACGTGGTTGACAGCTACACCATGAAGGAATCAAGCGATGATGGCATTACTGTCAGAATTGCTTACGAGCCACGCCTTGCTCGTGTCATTCTTTCTGATGAGCAGGCAAAAGAAATTGAGAAATATTACGAGCGGTGTGCGCAGGAGGGATCAACCGAGGAGCAGATCGAGGAAAGTAAGCGTGCAATGAGCAAGATGAATGCCATCCTCGGTCATCCAGATAGAATAAAGAAACTGGCCGCAGATATTGTAAGCCACTATGAATCTCTTTGTGCGGAAAAGCCGGAGATCGTTCAGAAGGCGATGATAGTATGCGCCGATAGAAAGATTGCGTTTCGCGTTCTGAAAGCTATTGAAGCACTGCGCCCAAACTGGACGGTTAAGCGAAAGGCTGAAAATGAGGATGAGTTGACACAGGAGCAGCTGGATAAATTGGAGGCTCTTCCGAAAATAAATCTTGTTGCGACGCAGGGGCAGAACGATGAAAAAGAACTGTATGACCTCTGTGGCTCCAAAGAGTATCGAAAGATGCTCGACAAGCAGTTTAAGAATACAGACTCCAATTTCAAAATTGCCATAGTCGTGGATATGTGGATCACTGGCTTCGATGTTCCTTCTCTGGCTGTTATGTATATAGACAAGCCGCTTCAGAAGCACACTCTCATCCAGACAATATCCCGTGTAAACCGAGTCTTTGATGGTAAAGACAAGGGTCTCGTTGTCGACTATATTGGGATCAAAAACGACATGCTGGAGGCGGTCAAAAAATACGGAAGCCCGCAGGAAAGCCCTATTGATGAGCTGAATATTTCGCTTTCCATTTTCCGCAATCATCTGTCCTTGATTGATGAAGTAATGAGCGGGTTTGATGCTCGAAGGTTTTATACCGGTTCTCCGCTCGAAAGATTAAACTGCCTGAATGATGCTGCCGAGTTTGTGCAGATAAAGAAAGACACACAGACTCGTTTCATGGGGCTTTCACGCAGGCTTAAAGGAGCCTATTCAATCTGCTTCCCTTCCGGAGAGCTTACTGATGAGGAAACATCTAAGGCGCAATTCTATCTGGCTATTCGGTCTATCATATACAAGCAAACTAAAGGGGATGCACCGGATGCGGAAATAATGAACCGCGTTGTTGAAGATATGGTAAGAGAGGCCATTACCTGCACCGGAATCGAGAATATTGTCGATGAGCATAAATCTGTGGATTTATTTAGCGATGATTTTCTCAAAGAACTGGAGACGGTAAAGCTCCCTATTACAAAATTCAATGCGTTGTTAAAGCTGCTGAAAAAGGCAATTACTGCTTATGGAAAAACGAACAAGGTAAAGGCTGTCGAATTTGACGAGCGTTTGCGTCAGGTGGTTGATGCCTATAACAGTAGAGACAAGTTAGTGTTCACCAGTGAGGTCGTGGCAAACTTTGTAAACGACCTGTCTGACCAACTTATTAAGATCATGAATGACCTGAATGCTGATAAAGAGTCGTTCGAAAAAATGGGTATCACTTATGAAGAGAAGTCTTTTTTCGACATTCTGGTTAAAGTGCGAGATGATCACGGATTCCCTTATGCGGATGAGAAGTGTATCGTTCTTGCAAAGAAAATCAAGGAGCTTGTAGATGACAAGTCTCAATATGCCGATTGGTCTACTCGTGAAGACATCAAGAATCAGCTAAATATGGATCTGACAGTACTTCTTTACAAGAATGGGTATCCGCCTGAGTGGGATGAAGAGGTATTTGAAAAGGTCATGGAGCAGACTGAGAATTTTAAGAGATACAGTCCTGATGGCGATGAACCGGCTGCAGTAAAAGATAATACCACACCATATCACTATGACACCCGCAATTTTGAGATGCCGATATCTATGGTCGCAGAAGACACTGTCCCATACGGCAAGAAGGATGAATAGATGTAACATGCTGGGAGGAGTGAGCATATGCTGAAAAAATCAATCAACGACAAAAGGTTTAAAGAAATATTTGTCGAGGTTCCCCATTCGGAGAGCCTTGGTCAGCATGCAAACGAACAGCTGAAGCTTTTTAAGCTGAAAGAGGTTATAAGCAACAGATTTTCGAAGGCCAAACTTCAGCAGTTCCTTGGTTGGAATATTGGCCAGTATGTTTTCTCAAGATCGCAAATTGAGCAGTTTGTAGTTGATGGTAATGCATTCAGTGTCGGTGTTGAAGCACTTGATATCATGCATAAAAACGGTTCCGCAGATGAAAAAGGTACAGGAAACGAGGTGGGAGAAATCTTGCTTTATGCCTTTTTGGAATCTGTCCTTGGTGCTCCGAAAATATACAGCAAGGTCGAACTGAATGTTACAGCAAAATCTGATAAGAGCGTATCCGATGGAATGCATCTGCTTTCTCTTGGCGGAAATGGCGATGTCTTATCGTATGAGATGGTATTTGGTGCCTCCAGCGTTGTAGGTGATATTGGCATAGCAATTGATGAAGCGTTCGAGCACATTTCCCGGATAGAGAGGAACTCTGCTGCAGAGATTCAGATTGTAGATAACACCATCTTTGAACTGCCAGAAAAAGATCCGGTAGCGATGCAGCTCAAGGAAATTATTACGCCTGATCCAAATAAGACAATTAACAGGGATACCGCCTATGGAGTCTTTCTTGGCTACACTCTTGGTCTGGATGGTGAAAAATACAGCAGCAGTGAATATCGAGAGCTCATTGATAAGAAGATGACTTCCGACATAAATCATGCCTTGCCAGCTATCAAGGATAAAATTAAAGACCTTGGACTGACGAATAGATCCTTTTATGTGTATATTCTGCCGTTTGATGATGCAGAGGATGACAAAAAGTCTATTATGCAGAACATTATGAGAGAAGGTGAAGAACATGCCTGATGAGCGAAATTTTGGGTATGGATACTTCTCCGACCTTAATAATAATCAATATCTCCGGACAATTTACCAAGATATTCTCTTTAATTATGCCATTCACTTATTTGGACTCGATAGAGGAAGAATGCGTGTGTTTTCACTTGCAGACGCGCTTTCCTTTGCTGATCTTTTATCCAAGTCAAATCATCCTGAACTTTCGGATTCGCAAAAGGGATGGGCACAAGAGATCATAACGATGCTGGCGGAGTTGTATCCGAATGACAGTAGAGTTTCTTATGTGGGAGGCTCTGTTTTAACTACGATCAATAATTATCGTGGTAAGAAGATATTGAACTCCTCTTTTAATGGCGTAGACATACGCGAAAAAATTTTTTCGAGTTATAAGCGCGAAAAGCTGTCAATTCCCACAGATCCTTCAAACGCTTTTATGAGCGCACAGAAAAAAATATACGATCATTTGACAGATGGGTACTACAGCTTTTCAGCACCGACATCGACCGGAAAGTCCTTCATAATGAGAATATTTATGAAGCAGCAGATTCTGGCGGGCGCGAAACAGAATTTTGCGCTAATAGTTCCTACGAAAGCTCTTATTAACGAAGTCCGAGCCAAGGTCACAGATGATCTTGGAGATAATCTAAAAGCTTTCGGATACCACATAGTCACAGCAGCTGGAGATGCTGCTTTGCAAGTAAAGCCAAAGTCTTCAGAAGAACGTCGAAATTATATTCTGATAATGACTCCTGAAAGGCTTTTGTATCTTTTGATTAATGAGAAGGAGCTTCATATAGATTATTTGTTTATTGATGAAGCACATAAGGTTTCAAGCGATGATAACCGGAGTCCTTTCTATTATCAGGTTACTCAGATGCTATCAGAGGACTCTCCGGATACACACATTGTTTTTGCATCACCTAATGTGCCAAACCCGGAAATATACCTGAATCTGATAGGACAGCTTGACGAGGAAAGCCGCAAGAAACAGAAAATGCAAACGTCATTGTCACCTGTCACGCAGATAAAGTTCCTCGTTGACTTGGTGGGAAATGAGGTCAGCGTTTATGATGAACACGCTGAGGAGCTTATACCGGTAACCTTTGTGCCGCTCCCGGATGCAGAGCTGACAGATGTGTTGCTTCGCTTTGAGCGAGACAGCGAAGGAAACAAGACACAGTCCATTATTTATTTCCCATCTACTCGTAAAACGGTTACGGCAGCAAGAGACTTTGCGGCTAATAGAATAGATCAGACGGACAATAAAAAGCTCATGGAGCTTTCAAAGGATATAAGCAACGAAGTGCATGGCGATTATTATCTTGCCGAGCTTGTTAAGAAGGGTGTTGCCTATCACATAGGCTATTTACCGTCGTCTATTCGTCAGCGCATTGAGAAACTCTTTAAGGATGGAGATATAACTGCGCTATTCTGCACAAGTACACTGTTAGAAGGTGTTAATCTCCCTGCGGATAATTTGTTTGTGACAGATTTCAAAAACGGCTTAAAGCACATGAAGGCGGTAGATTTTAGGAATCTGATAGGACGAGTTGGAAGACTTGATTACAGTCTGTACGGAAATGTATTTCTTGTGGCTTCTAATGAAAAAGCCAACGAGAAATATATAAGTCTGCTGAAAGAAAAGATCCCTGCTCAAACGCTATCAGTAGAGAAACAGCTAACAAAGGCGCAGAAGAAGCACGTCATTGCGACTCTTCTTTCCGGTACGGTTGAACTGGAGAAACATCCAGCAAACCAGAGCGCTGACTCATATGATATGATGCGAAAATTTGCCATTATCCTACTGAATGACATATTGAAGGATCGTAACAGTAGGGTAAGACGTGAGTTCACGGCATTGATGCAGCCTGGCGATGAAGACAAAATCAGAGAGCTGTTTTCAAATCAAGAGTTCCAGCAGGATGACGATATTACAGTTTCGGTTGATCAGTCAGAGTCTCTATATCAGGCCATTGCGTACAATGGACTGGAATTCCCGAAAATTGATGCTGATGGGAAATACGATAAAGATGAACTTATTGACTTTTTGGAGCGGCTTTGCAAGATATTCAAATGGGAAGTCTATGAGTTTGACACGATTGGGCATGTCGGTAAAACCTCCCATAAGCATGGAAAGCTGAGCTGGTATGCGGTTATTCTTGGCCAGTGGGTACAGGGATATGGATTAAGCCAAATTATGAATCAGGCATTGCAGCATAAAAGGAATTATCCCAAGAATGCACTGTATATCGACAGAAATTACATAGACTATAACGATTCCCGCGAGCATCGAAATTACGTGATTTCTGACGTCCTCTCCGTAATTGAGGATGTTATCTTGTTCCGGCTTTCAAACTACTTCCTGAAGGTGTCGAGAGCATACAAAGAGATCAAGGGTGTCGATAAAGTCGAAAATGACTGGTACGAGTTTGTGGAATACGGATCTACTAACCGAGCAGCAATAAATATTGAAAAACATGGTTTTACGAGAGAATCTGCAATTTATATTTTGAAACATCCGCAGTATATTGCTGCCACGGAGCCAGAGCTGAAAATCAGAAAAAATATAGAGACCTGTGGCAATAGAGGTGTCCGCGATGATGTGGAACTTGTCAAATATAATCTGCCAGATTTATTTGTAGAGTAAGTTGATGCAGAAGGAGAAATGGTAAATGAAAGGTTCAGAATGCAAATTCGTTAAGTATATGGAGGGCTCTGACAAGCGCTTTGTCATCCCGGTCTACCAGAGGAATTATGACTGGAAGACCGAGAACTGCAAGCAACTGTACGACGACCTTGTAAAGATCATCAAAGGACACCGGAAGAGTCACTTCTTTGGGAGCCTCGTTTCCGTTTACAATCCGGACGGCCACAATGAGGAGTTCTTGATCATCGACGGTCAGCAGCGCCTCACGACGGTATCGCTGCTGTTCCTTGCCATGTATAACCTGATCGATAAGGGCATTATTGTGCCGGAGACCGCTAACCTGAAGCAGAGAATTTTCGAGGAATACCTCGTGGACAAGTGGAAGCCGGAGGATACCCGCATCAAGCTCAAACCGGTCAAGAATGACCAGACGGCTTTCGGGAAGCTGTTCTCTGATCCGACGGAGCACATCCGTGAGTCCAATCTGACCGTGAACTACGACTATTTCTATGACCGGATTCAGAAGCAGGAAATCACCATCGACCAGCTTTACGATGCGATCTGTTGTCTGGAGATCATAAACATCCGGCTGGATATGGACGACAATCCACAGCTCATTTTTGAAAGCCTGAACTCGACCGGCCTTGACCTCAGCGAGGGTGATAAGATCAGGAATTTCATCCTGATGGGCTTGCCGTCCAAGGAGCAGGAAGACTACTACGAAAAATACTGGAATAAGATCGAGGTCTGTACGAAATATGATGTGAGCACCTTCATCCGGGATTACCTGAGCGTGAAGCAACAGGCCATTCCGCAGCAGAAGAAAATCTATGTCAATTTTAAGGATTTCGTGGAACTCAGCAAGATCGACACCGAACCACTGCTCGCCGAGATGCTGGCCTACGCCAAGAGGTATCAGATTCTCCTTGATGGCAATTCTGGCAGTGCTGCACTGGATGCCTGCATCGACCGCCTGAACCGTCTGGAGACGACGGTAACAAGACCGTACTTTCTTGAAGTGCTGCGACTGTACAACGAGAACAAACTGACGCTGGCACAGGTCACAGAGATTTTCCTGACGACAGAGAACTATCTGTTCCGCAGGACGATGTGCGACTTGCCGACGAATGCCCTGAATAAAATCTTCCTCATGCTGCACCGGGAGATCATCCGCTATGACGGCACCGAGGACAATTATGTCGAGAAGCTCAAGTATGCGCTCCTGTCAAAGAAAGAGCGTGCTCGCTTTCCGGACGATACGGAGTTTAAGGCGGCATTTGAAGAACGTCCGGTTTACCTGATGAACAGCAAGAATAAGATTTACATCCTTGAGCGCTTCGAGAATTTTGGCACCTCGGAGGATAAGGATGTATATCGTCACTGCGATGATGGCACCTATTCAATTGAGCACATCATGCCGCAGCACCTGACGCCGGTGTGGCAGAAGGAGCTGGGCGATGACTATGAACAGATACATGAGTTGTGGCTTCATCGCATGGCAAACCTTACGCTGACGGCTTATAACTCGAAGTACAGCAATAGCTCCTTCACGGAAAAGAAAACCATGCAGAATGGCTTCGATGACAGCGGTATCCGCATGAATACTTGGATTGCCAAGAAGGATAAGTGGACGCTGGCCGAGCTGGAAGAACGCAGCGAATATCTCATGGGTCGGGCTCTTTCAATCTGGGCAGCGCCTGTCACAGAATACAAACCTGAAGAAAAGCAGCTCGATACCTATACTCTTGAGGATGAAGGAGAGCTGACCGGACGACTGATTGCAAAGTTCACCTTTAAGAACACTGAACAGCCGGTAACGAGCTGGGTTGAGATGTTCCAAAAGGTTATTCAGATTCTGTATGCCGAGGACAAGGCTATTATCACAAAGCTGGCCATGTCGGAGGAGGAGAATATTGCTCTTCACTTTAACACGAATCCGGATGCATTCACGAAGTCAGTGGAAATCGGTGACGGCATCTATGTGTGGACTAACACCAGCACACAGAGCAAGCTGTCCGTTCTGAGCCGTCTGTTCAAGCTGCACGATGAAGATCCGGCAGACTTGGTATTCTACCTGCGCGATGAGAACGAGGCCAATGCAGATGAGCCGGGTAGCCGTCACGAGCTCCGGAGAAAATACTGGACTTACGCACTTCCAATCATACAGAAGGCACACGGCGAGGACGGTTCCTTCTCCAATGTGAATCCGTCGAGGGATAACTGGATCAATGGCTTCTTTGGCATCGTAGGATTCTATCTGTGCTGCGTAGCAAACTACGATGCAGCGCGGGCAGAGGTTGTATTTGGCAGAGGCAATAAACAGGAAAACAAGGACGCCTTCGACAGCCTTTATACACATAAAGCGGAGATTGAATCCGCACTTGGTACGTCGCTCCAATGGAATCGTGGCGATGACATCAAGTCGTCCAAGGTGTTCATTCAGCTGAGTAATGTCAGCATCGAAAATGAGACCGACTGGCTCCAGATGGCAAACTTCCACGCCGACTGGACTAAGAAGTTCTACGATGTGATTGTGCCGTATATCAAGGATTAAACCTTTTAAGGTTTCCTCGCACAATTTAAGGATACCCGTACTTTTTAAGGATTGCCATTTAGGGGTTTCGGAAAGGAGGCGCAGCCGGAATGAGCATAGCTACAGCAAGAGCATATCGGAGCAATTTCGCAGGCAGGTATATGACCTTTGAAACGCGAAAAAGCCCGCAGAATAGGGCTTTCTACGGGCATCGGGATGCATATTCGAGAGAAGCACATTGTATCAAAGATTGCGTCTTGATAGACGAGACCTGCGGAAGCGGTGGATTGTATTCGAGTGGGTTTAATAAATTCGCAAAAATTACAAGGCCTCTTATGAAACATCAAAAAAAAGGAAAGGTCGTGAATAAATGAGCAGAATACTATTCCCGGAGTGCGGGACAAAAATATCAGATAAAGCTACGAAGTGTCCGCATTGTGGATTTCAAAGTGCCGATCCGAAGAGGCCAATCAGTGAGCAAGACAAATACGAGATGGTTCCGATCTTCGAATATGATATTGAAGAGTGGCAGCCGAATCGCGGAGACCTAAGCATTATTTCATATGAAGATAATAGAAGTCTTATTCAGTATTTTGGTAAGTGGGAAAATATCAAGGTAAAGCTTCCTGCAATTGCAGAAGTAATAGGAGCTATGGCAGGCAAAGATCACATCATGGTTGCTAAGATGGATTCCTATGTGAAGGATTTAATAGATAAGGGAATCTATCGATTCACCATTGATAAGCAGGGAGAAATACTACCAACAATTCGTGATGCAGATGGATTCGTTAAACAGGTGAGACTTGAGGACATGACTTTGACGCCTAATCTCACACAGTCATTAAATAATTTATCGACGCACGCGGTAATGGCTCAGATTCTTGATGAAATAGAATATGTTGGTGATGCAATAAGAGAGATCCATGTAGAGCTTCAGAATGATCGTCTTGCTATGGCAGAAGGGGCAAGAGATAAACTAATGCAAGCAAGGCTGATTCAGGATGCAAAACTGAGAGAAGCGGCAATGCTGGATGTTATACATAGTGCGACAGATGCAAAGCGAGTATTGATGCGGAACTTTGCTCAGAATATGTATCATATCACCGAACATTCCCAGAAGTCGGATTTTCAAATGATGCTTGATTTCAAAGGAGAAAAAGACGTCAGCAGGAAGGCAATTGACGCATTTCAGGCACTTGTTTACATTACTAACTCTGTGCAGACCGAGTGTGAAGGATACGCTATGCTGGGAGAATATGAACCGTGCAAGGAATGCTTGGAGGAATTTAAATCCTTCATTGTGGAAAATAAACTTAATAAGCGCGATACATTATTGTTGCTTAATGAGAATTCTTCTCAGAAGCGGATCGAAGTTGTTGATCAGTTTACTGATATTGCAGCGAGGATTACAGCCTTTGATCCGAAGGCACAAATTGACTATTCAGTACATAACCAGCTGACCGCAGAAACAGAATATACCGGAGGTGATTCTGATGAGCAATAATAAAGATCCAGAAATTCGTTACTGCAAGAAGTGCGGGTGCGAACTCGTAAGCACGAATAAGCACAAGCTATGTGATAATTGCAGACGCGAAAGGAATGCAAATATTAGAAATGGCATATTAGGTGCAGTGGGTACGGTTGGCAGTGTCGCACTATTTATTGTTACCAAGGGAAAGCATGGTGGCGGAGGAAATAAAGCCTGAGTCGAGTGGATGGAAATCGGCGGTCTTTTGGACTTATTCCCTCAGACTGAAGTCTTGAGACGATTGGGAAATCTGTGCGTTTGCATATATTAAGTAGGATCAAGGGTGTTGACCTGTTTCCGAGAACGAGCGAAGTCGTAAAAATGGCGATTTTGAGGTCAAAAACACTGTGGATCAATTCCACCGAACGAACGTACTGAATGGTATGTAGAGAACAGCGATACACGGACGCTCGCTCATCTCCAGGTACTTCAGTCAAAGCTCAATCATCCTAGGCAGTAGCTTTCATTGAAGAGTTTTCATAAACAAACTTTTCGGAGCCATTCCCATGAAGGCAGCCAGATTCACAGCAGATGAAATTGAGCGTGTTGCTTATCTTACCTCAAAAGGATATCTGCCTGTTGCAGTTGATGTAGCCTCAAGAGTCTTTCAGGTATGCTACTACGATTTAGGAGCAAAGCATATCAAAAACTATCAGCTTTCCAGAGTAAAATTCTTTGAATTCATCGATGATACCCAGACGCCAAGAAAGCTGATTGGCATTGAAGCCTGTGGTTCATGCAATTATCTTTGCAGATACATTGAGGAGCATAACCATAAGTGTCATATTCTGCTAGCTCAAAAGGTAAAAGCCTTTTTACATCTTGATAAAACAGACAGAATTGATGCCTTAGGTATCTTAAAGGCACTAATCACACCATCAATGCAGCATATTCCTTCAAGAACACAGGAAAACCAGTATCTGCTGAATCTTATAACCGTACGAGAGCAACTTAACAAGCAGTTTGTTCAGACGGTCAATGCAGCTCATGCCTTTCTTTATGAATCAGGTGTAGTGGCAGGTACAGCTTCTGTAGCATCAGCAACCAAGGTAACAGAAGCCTTAAAAGCTCTCTGTAATGCTGAAACTAAAAAAGAGCATTCAGAGGATGACTGCAGTTACAGTCACTTAAACTGCATCAGTGAAAGTCTGCTCAGTAACATTGAGTCTCTGCAGACAAAGATAAAAGAGATTAACTCTCATCTCTTATCCTACGCTTCAAACAATGAAATCTGCTCTAACCTTCAGACAGTTCCTGGTATAGGTAAGCTTTCAGCTGTAGCACTTTATGCTGCTATGGGTGAACCAGAGAGATTCTCCTCATCAAGAGCTTTTGCAGCTTTCATCGGAGTGGCTCCGGTAACTACAGGTACAGGAGGTAAAACCACTGTCCTTGGTATTCGCAAGTCTGGTATTCAGAGCATTAAAAAGATGCTCTACATGTGCGCAATGGTTTATTTAAGACAGGCCATGAAAAATGGTACTGAATCATCATGGCTAAAACTGAGACTTAATCAGAACCGTTCTAAAAAAATCATTATATGCGCCATTATGAACAGACTTGCCCGTATTGCCTATGCAATAGCCAAATCAGGACAACCTTTTGATGAAAACAAATGCAATATGATTAAAAAGCTGAGGTAACGTAAAGTTGCCTTAAACAGTCAGTATTCCATCAAACGTGAAAAAGCACCTTAACTTCAGGGCGTCCGCTGAGGTTAATGCTCCAAGGCAGGTTGTTTCTTACTGTACTCTCACACTGGAGGTAAGAGGATCCACATTGATCTCAAACTCAATTAAAGAGTTTATTTTACTTGCTGAATTGTCCCTTTCTCCAGTCTGAGAGTGCAGTTGAAAACACGCCTTCTCAGACCTCCATTGTGGGACACCTGCTGTATATGGTGATTGTTTATGAGCTTACTTAATTTGACTGTACTCTCACGCTGGAGGTAAGAGGATCCCGAAATTTCTCAAAACTCAGTTAAAGAGTTTATTTTATGGTATGAATTGTCCCTCTCTCCAGTCTGAGAGTGCAGTTTGAGGTTCAGAAACAAAACATCATATACGCATGTGATCTTGAATATAGTTCAGGTCACCATTGAATGGACAAATTAAAAGGCGAAGACATCTGAAAAACAGAGCTTCGCCTTCGTTTTCTCTGTTACACTTTATATAGAGATTCATAAGTGTATAAGGAGAGAAAACACATGAATACTAACAGTACACAGACATCAAATTCAATCCTTTCTGAAAAATATTTTTGCGGAATTGATTTGGCAAGCAAAGTTATTCAGGTAAGTGTCACCAGACCCAATGTGGAAAGTTATGATCTTTCATTGAAGATAAAAGATTTTGATGAATTCATTAAAAAACACTATTCTGATAATTATATCTTTGCCATGGAGGCCTGCGGTAACTCCAATTACTGGGCTGATAAGATTGCAAAACAAGGTGGAGCTGTTTATATCTTTCCTGCACAAAAGTGCCGTTCATACAATCATGGCTGTAAGGATGACAGAGGAGACGCCAGAGGAGTAAGAGACTTACTGCTTACCTATATTGCAAGTCCTGAAGCGGCAACTGTTCATCCTTGTGTGATACGAGACAGACAGAGCAGAGTCTATATGGAAATGGTTAAAGCCTATGGTGATATACAGTCAGATTTAACCATGTATCTAAGACGTCTGATTGCATTTTTTAAAGAGCAGGATGCCACTCTGTGCTATAGCTATTCCATGTCACCTGAAGAGACCATCAGAAAAGCAAATGAATATACAGCAAAACTGCAATTTGAAGATGCTGACGCTAACTTTTCACTGATTACCGACATACAGGATCAGTGTGCAATCATCACTCTAATTCTCAAAAGAAGACAAAATATCTATGTTGCCTTTTCAAGATATTTGGATAAACATCCTGAATGCAGATATCTTTTGGCTGTTCCCGGTTCTGGTCTGTTACTTGCTGCTACCTCACATATCGTTACTCAGGGAGATTTTAAACGATTTAAAAATCCCAGAGCTTTTGCTGCCTATACAGGTTTTGTTCCAGAACACAGCGGTACTGGTGGCAAAAACAGAATAAAAGGTCTATCTGAGAAAGGTAACCCTGTATTAAAAGCATTACTTTATGAAGGTGCCAATGCATGTATCAGTCATAACGGCAAACAGAATAAAAAGGATAAAAGAGAAAAGATAAAACTTGCAGGTGAAATTGCCAAAAGTCTCAGGAAGATAGGCATTAACCTAAACAGTCCTGATGAAATAAAAGAAATCCTACAGCACTACGATCCAGACCTTGCTTCTAAAATCACTGAAAAGAACTTCAACTCAAAACTTAGCAAATTCAAAAACAAATGCAATAAACTCGCTCTACTTCTAGAACGTCTTACCTCATCTCCTGTAATTACAGACTGGCTTAAGAGTAATTTCCCTGAAAATGAAAATAACTCTTTCAGTCCTGACCTTGAAAAATTTAAAGACTGTCCCATTGATTTATCCTCTGAGGACAGTCCTTTCAGAAGGTCTGCTGCAAGGCTCAAGGCTTACTTTAAAGGATTTAATGATATCCCAGAACAGAAACTATCTGATGGAGAGCTTTTAGATGATGTTCCTGTGAGTTTTCAGATGAATTAACTTTTACAGCTCCAGTTTAAATCAGAACAAAGAACCGTAAACCATAACTGACTAATTCAGTATATTGATAAAAATCTCTCCAGGGAAATTCTCTGGAAGCAAATCTGACAAAAATTAAAGCAGAGACAGCTAACTTTGGGATTTATTTCCCTGAGCTGAACTCTATAAACTGAAGCTTTCAGGTTTATACATTTAATTCACATGCTTGTTGTCTTTTAACCTGTCATTACAGGCAAAAGACGTTAAAAACATTATATAGAAATCCCTACCAGGGATCATAAAGAAGATTTGATCAAGACTACTGAACTGAACATTAGGATGATTGAATAGCGATTTAGTAACAGAACCAGAAGAGCAACAATTAACAGTAAAACATCAAAGGAACACTTTAACCACAACAGCGTAACAAAGTGCTATCGTTATTCTTTTGTCTTAAAAAACAGCCTTACTTATAAACAAACTTACGTAAATTCATAGAGTTATCTGTTTGCATGAAGAGCAAAAATATTTTGTGTGTTTTTTTATTATTTGCTTGACAGATCGCCGTTATCTACGTAGATCAATGTCGGTTGTCGTTCTAAAAGGATCGGAAATTAACGAGAATACGTCTGGGAAATCCCTGTCAAAAGGCATGAAGGCTATTCGTGAAAAACATATAGCATCAGAACTTGTCAACGAAGAGCACATTACGACTGAGGATATATTATTTTCAAGTTCTTCTGCAGCTGCTGATTTCGTAACCGGATACAGTGTCAGCGGACCTGCAGTATGGAAAAATATAAAAGGAAAATCATTAAGAGAGATAGAATCTGAATAGCAATGTGCTAAGTTTACTGATGATTTAATAATTTGAGCTGATATGTACAATCCTCAAATGAAAAAATTTATAAAAGAGGCCGATTCTGGATGTTTTAACGGAACATATGAGATTACAGGTACTACACATTCAGCCATTATTAAACAGAATAATCATAATTAGTTATTTCTTACTAATTACATCTTTTTGTTTCTGAGTTCACACTTATCATGTCAGTCAGTGCTTAATATTCTAATTTTTCCTAAAGATCATGCATAATAATGGGCTGTTTTTGATAAGTGTTTACCACTCCTTTTTGTATTAGTAAAATAGCACACAGAAACAGCCTCTTATTTAAGATCTGGTTAAGTCGTATTCAAAGTTGAATTCAACTTTCAAAAGAATAAATAAACGGAGATTATTGTGAAAAAGATTATTTTGACAGGTGACAGACCAACTGGCCGCCTACATGTAGGTCATTATGTAGGTTCATTAAAAGAGCGCGTTAGTCTGCAAAATTCAGGCGAGTACGATGAAGTTTATATCATGGTCGCAGATGCTCAGGCTTTAACTGACAATGCTGATAATCCTGAAAAAGTTCGCCAGAATGTAATGCAGGTAGCTTTAGATTATTTAAGCTGCGGTATTGACCCTACCAAGTCAAATATCTTTATTCAGTCAATGATCCCTGAGTTAGCTGAGCTTACTGTTTACTACATGAACTTAGTAACTGTATCTCGTGTTCAGCGTAACCCAACTGTAAAAGCAGAGATTAAGCAAAAGAATTTTGAAACAAGCCTGCCATTAGGCTTTTTCTGCTATCCAGTAAGCCAGGCATCAGATATCACCGCCTTTAAGGCAACTACAGTTCCTGCAGGTGAAGATCAGATGCCAATGATTGAGCAGTGCTGTGAAATTGTAAGAAAGTTCAACGAAGTTTACGGTGAGACCCTAGTTGAGCCAAAGATTGTATTACCTACTAATAAATCATGCTTAAGATTACCTGGTATCGATGGTAAAGCTAAGATGAGTAAGTCATTAGGTAACTGCATCTACTTATCAGACACTGAAGAAGACACCAAAAAGAAAGTTATGTCTATGTTCACAGATCCTACTCACCTGCGTAGAGAAGATCCTGGTCATGTTGAAGGTAACCCTGTATTTACTTATCTTGATGCATTCTGCAAGGATGAGTATTTTGCTGAGTACTTACCTGACTACAAGAACCTAGATGAGTTAAAAGCTCATTATCATCGTGGCGGTTTAGGTGACATGGTAGTTAAGAAGTTCTTAAACAATGTTATCCAGACAGAACTTCGCCCAATTCGTGAAAGACGCAGTGATTGGGAAAAGAGACTTCCTGATGTTTATGAGATCTTAAAGCAGGGTACAGCTAAAGCACGTGAAACTGCAGCTCAGACTTTAAGTGAAGTAAAGCACGCAATGCGTATTGATTACTTTACAGATGACAATCTTTTAAAGTAAAAGATTTCTCAATTAAAGTAATTTAATCACAAGGTCAGGCTATATTGCTTGGCCTTGTAGTAATTATCAGTTCTTATTAAAACTTTCCTTTAAGCTCTACTGTTTTATTCTCCTTTGCTCCTATCTCTTTTTACTTAGATAAAAGCTGATACATGCTGTAAGAATCTGCGGTAACACCATACACCACCATACACCTGTAAGTGAGTAGAATCTTGGAATCATCAAAAGTAAAACGATTAGCATGATAGGTTCGGCATAAATGCAGACGTAAGATAGTGTTTCACGCTCAGTTGAATAAAAGGCACTTGAGCAGATCCTGCTGTAAGCATAAAAGAACATACCTACTAAGAACACTGGAGTTGCAATTGCAATCTCAAGTGCTGCCTCATCAGAAGTACCAAATAAATTGCCTAAATTATCTCTTGCAACAAAAATGATGACGATACTTACAGCTGCTAAAAACAGCGCTGTGAACAAGGACAGGCGTCTTGTAATTGCGTAGTCAGTAAATCTCCTTTCTCCATAGAATCTACTCATCAAAGGCTGAGCACCTGCGCCTACGCCTTGAAGAACGCAGTATACAAAGAAGAGTATGAATTCAATACAAGAAATGGTTGATACCGCTAAAGCTCCGCCATAATAAAGTGAATAGCGTTCATAAAAAAGATAGAGACCATAGGTGACATATTGATACCAAACTGCGCAATACCAATTTTCATGATCTTAAGTGAGGTTTTCTGTACATTTACAGGCTTTGAAAGCTTTAGCATCTGGTGTTTTTTAACGTAATAGATGCAACCAACTATAGTAACTGCCTGGCTTAATAAAGTTGCGATGGCAGCACCATGAATCCAAAAGGAAAGATCATGATGAGTACATAGTCTAGAACAATGTTCATGACAAAACCAATGACCATGAAGTAAGTTGCATAGGTTACATTGCCATTGTTTCTCATATAGGGTACAAAGACTGAGCCTGATAACTGAATAATGGTAGCACCAAACATGTACCATAAGTAAATCTTGCCATAAGATGCAACATCACCTCTAGCTCCTAATACATCAAGAATTTCGTCCATCCATACAAAAGACACGATGGTGATAATTAAAGAGACAAGAGCCAGTAAGATTAAGGCAACTTTTAAACTGTTATAGGCAATTTTTCTAAATTGCCTCGTCCTGCTTCAATAGACCAAATTACAGCACCACCTAAACCAATACCTGAGCCTAGAGCAAAGGTTAATGCTACAGCAGGGAAGACAATGTTAATAGCAGAAACACCAGCATCACCTAGAGCATTGCCCACGAAGAATCCATCAACAACGGAGTAAACGCCTAAAATGATAAAGGCAAGAATTGATGGAATGATGAATTTAAAGAAGTGTTTTAAATCGTAACCTTGTAAGATTATTGATCCTTCTTGTTAAGTCTCTTCTCAAACAGCATGTTGTACATTTCAAGTCCATCTATGATGGCTTTGTTCTTATCTCATAAAATAGCAGTGACTTCATCCTCAATTTTCATCATTTTGTCTAAAACAGAGTGTGCGTACTTTTCACCTGAAGACGTAAGTTTTAAATACTTTTGTCTTTTATCTTTTTCATCCTGAACAGTAAGGATGAAGCCTTCTGTTTTGTATTTTTTTTACAGCAGAGTTTATGCTTTGCTTAGAGATGACTTAGTAAGCCCCCAGTTCTATTTGAGTAAGAGGAGCATCTGTATTTAAGAGGGCATAAAGTACCATCATCTCTACATATGAGATTCTGTTCTCTTGCGCATATTGCGCATAAAGATAGGTGCTCTGATTTAAAAGGGAATTTATCTCATTGACGATTTTACGAGTGCGCATACGATTACCTGTAATAGTAAAATATTTTACTAAATCAATATGCGCTTAAGATTAGAGTTTCTTTGCTATAACCTTATAAGCAATGGTACAGATAATTGCAGAGAGCAAGGAGCCACTAGCTGTAGCAAGCCCCATTGGCAGCAGGGTTGTAGGGTACATGATTGATGCTACATAAGCACCGGGAGCTCTTAAAGTTACAATCGAAATTAAGTTATGCAAGAAAGAAATTTCTGATTTACCTAAAGCACAGAAGAAACCACTGAAGCTAAAAGCAATACCTGCGAACATACAGTCCCAAATATAACCCTGTAAGTACTTACCACCTGAGACGATTACAGAATGATCTTCAGTGAACAGTTCAAGGGCGTTTTCAGCGATAAACTGGAAGAGAATTCCTACAATCACACCAAAGATAAAGGTAATGTAGATAGCATAGCGTAAGGTCTGTTTAGCTCTGTCAATTTTACCTGCACCAATATTCTGAGCACCCATAGCTGATACTGTAGAGAGCATAGAAGATGGTACCAGGAAGATAAAGCTTATGATCTTTTCAACAATACCTACAGCTGCTGCATCTGTTAAACCACGCATATTGGCAATTACGGTAATCACCATGAAGGCTACCTGAATAAATCCGTCCTGAGCGCAGATAGGAATACCAATGCGTAATAATCTTTTTGCAATGTTGTCTTTTAATTTTAAATAGCTAAAAGAGAAAGAGTCACTTGAATTTTGTTTTTTGATATAGGTAAGAGCGCAGATAACACTAATACCCTGAGATAAGGTGGTACCTAAGGCTGCGCCTACTGCACCTAACTTAAAATAGCCAATAAATACATAGTCTAAAATGATATTGGCAACACAAGCTATAGCAATAAAGTACATAGGTGATTTTGAATCACCCATGCCTCTTAGAATAGAACTTACGATGTTATAAGCTGTAATTAAAGGAATACCTATAAAGCAGATGATAAGGTAATCTTTGGTACCTGATACAGCTTCTGCTGGTGTTTTTACTACATCTACAATAAAGTCTGTAAAGAACAGCAACAAGCAAGTTAGGAGTAATGAAACAATAAAAAATACGGTGACAGTATTACCAATGCAGTACCTTAACTTTTCTTTATCTTTAGCTCCTACAGCCTGAGCAATACATACAGTAGCCCCCATAGATAAACCTACAATCATGACGGTTATCATATGCATGATCTGTGAACCAATGGATACAGCTGTAATGCTATCTACTCCATCGAACTGACCTATGATGAAAAGATCAGCTAAACCATAAAGAGTTTGTAAGAAATAAGATAAAAAGAAAGGTAAAGAGAACAAGGCAATGTTCTTTAAAACACTTCCATTGGTTAAATCTGTCTGCATGGTAATTTCTTAGCTTTTAGGTTGTATTTTGTGCCGTAATTATTTCACGGAGAAGATAAATGTCAACTTTTAAAGAATTTATACAATTTGTGCCTTCTACATAGTTACAGTATATTCATAAAATGAAATCTTGATGAAATTGAAAAGTTAACAGCCTGATTAAGTGCTATGGTCGATGATGAGGAGAAATTTAAGCAATCTTCTAATGAAATATTAGAACATCTCTCTCAAGATAATACTGAAAACATTTCAAACTAACCTCACTCAATACATGTTGTCTCAAGTCTAATCCTTGATCATTAGTGCCCTACTAGTGACTATTTTGCAAATTGGCATACAATAAGCAAAAAAAGATTATTTAAGACTATGACTGACAAGCAAAAAAGCAAAATCACACTCATGACAGAAGGCAATATCTTTAAGATCTTGCTTTTCTTTTCTATTCCTCTGATATTAGGCAATTTCCTGCAACAGATGTATTCAACTGTTGATTCAATTATCGTAGGTAACTACGTAGGATCACAGGCATTAGCAGCAGTATCTTCAACCTCCATGATAGTGACAGTAATTATTTCAGGTTGTCAGGGTATAGCAGTTGGCGCAGGTGTTGTTATTGCTCAATGTTTAGGTGCTAAAAACAGACGTAATGTCTTCAGATCAGTGCATACCTCTTTAGCTTTTTCACTTGTTGTGGGTGTGGTTTTAACCGTGCTGTGTGCGCTGTTAACAAGGCCTATGGTAGAGGCAATGAATACTCCAAAAGATATTTTAGATGACTCTGTTACCTACTTATTTATCTACTCTTTTGGTCTTATTTTCACCATCTTCTACAACATGATTGCAGGCATTTTAAATGCCTCTGGTAATTCCAAAAGATCTTTACTCTATTTAGCTTATGCTTCAGTTATCAATGTAGTTTTAGATTTACTGTTTATTGTTGTCTTTGACATGGGAGTAGCAGGAGCTGCTATAGCCACTAACATCAGTCAGCTTTTAGCCTGTATCTTCTCATTACGCTACGTCATGACTACAAAAAATGAATGCAGAGTCTATTTAAAAGCAATCCGTTTCCATAGGCAGATGTTAGTGAGAATTCTTCGTATGGGCATTCCTGCTGGAATGCAGAACACCGTGATCTGTTTTTCAAATGTGCTAATTCAGTCAAGCGTTAATGTCTTTGGCTACGAGACCATCGCAGGCTATGGTATCTATCTTAAGATAGACGGTTTTGATATTCTGCCTTTGTTGAGTATTTCTCTTGCAATGGCAACCTTTGTAGGACAAAACTATGGCGCTGGCTGTATTGAGCGCGTTAAAAAAGGTGTCATTTGTGGTCTTATCATAGGAGTTACCTATACAGCAGGTATCGGCATTATCATGCTTGTCTTCCACAATCCAATTCTAAGCTTGTTTACCTCAGATAGAGAAGCTATCCACTATGCATATCTTGCAATGGTGTATTTCTGCCCATTCTATGGCATGTTAGGCTTTACTCAGGTCTTTGCAGGAGCAATAAGGGGTGCGGGCAAGAGTTTAGTTCCAATGGTGGTATTGCTGTTCTCATTCTGTATCTTCAGAATTTTATGGATCCTATTTGTGCTACCTGTACTCAATAATTTTGAAGGTGTGCTTTTAGTTTATCCTGTGTCGTGGGCTGTAAGTGTAGTCTTAATGACTCTGTGCTATATAAATCTTAGGAAAAAGGTGTTACGTACAGCATAGCAAAGAGAGTAACTCCTATTTTCAACATAACCTCATTTAACCACTCACCAAAATCTGTTACCACATGCATTTTGTAAATTGAAGTGTACAAAATGCATGAACAAAAACGGCGCAGTTCATATCTCTCTTTGTAAAAAAAGGCTTTTTGTGGGACAATAACCTGATTTTTACAATCTTTGACTAGAAATTTAATGAAAAATTAAGTTCCTGCGTCTTAAAAAGCGCAACAACATAAAATGTCACTGAAAATAGATAGTCACTGAATTTTTTACTTAACTGGATATAACTCAAATGCTAGACACTTTAGATTCTGCCATTAATGCTGTTAATGGCGTTCTGTGGTCTTATGTCTTAATCGTTGTTTTGATTGGTTTAGGCATATATTTCACTATCAAAACCAAGTTCGTTCAGATCTTCTACGTTGGTGAAATGGTTCGTGTTTTAAGACACGGTATCGTTGGTCATAAAACCAAGGGTAAGGAGATCAGCTCTTTCCAGGCATTCTGTATCAGTACAGCTTCACGTGTAGGTGTAGGTAACATTGCAGGTATTGCAATTGCAGTAACCTTAGGTGGTCCAGGTGCAATCTTCTGGATGTGGGTCATCGCTTTAATCGGTTCAGCTACAGGCTTCGTTGAGAGTACCTTAGCTCAGATCTACAAGGTTCCATTCCGTGAGGGTGGTTACCACGGTGGTCCTGCTTACTACATCCGCAATGCTTTAAAACAGCCTGCTGTTGCTGCTTTATTTGCTGTTTTAATTACCATTACTTTTGCTCTAAGCTATAACTCAGTACAGTCAAATACCATTGCTATGGCATTAAATGACAGTATGGGCTTTGACACCATCATCACCGGTTTAGTTCTATGTATCTTAACCTCAATGGTGATCTTTGGTGGTGCTCACCGTATTGCAAAAGTAACTGAGTTCTTAGTTCCAATCATGGCAACTTTATACCTGATTGTAGCTTTAGTTATCTTCTTCAAGAACTTATCAGCAGTACCTGAGATGTTCTACTTAATCTTCCATGACGCTTTTGCTCCTCAGTCAGCTGTAGCTGGCGGTTTTGCTGCAGTGATCATGACTGGTATTAAGCGTGGTCTGTTCTCTAACGAAGCTGGTGAAGGTTCTGTTCCAAATGCAGCTGCTTGTGCTACCACATCTCATCCTGTAAAGCAGGGCTTAATCCAGGCTTTCGGTGTATTCGTTGATACCTTATTTATCTGCTCAGCTTCAGCAGTGATTGTTTTACTATCAGGTAAATATGAAATCGGCGGTGATGTAACTGGTATTGCTCTAGTTCAGGAATCTCTATCATCTCAGTTAGGTGAGTGGTGCAGATACTTCATGTCATTTACCATTACCTTATTTGCCTTCAGCTCAATCATTGGTAACTACTACTATGGTGAAGTTAACATCATGTACTTAACTAAGAACACCTATGTAATGACTGTCTTCAGAATCTTAGTTGTTGCAATGGTATTCTTCGGTTCATATGCTTCACTGTCAGTAGTATGGGATTTAGCTGACTTATGTATGGCTCTATTAGCATTAACCAACCTTTATGCTATTGTTCGCCTAGGTAAGTACGCATTCTATGCATTTGATAACTACATTTCTCAGAAGAAACAGGGCATCAAAGAGCCTGTATTTACAGCTTCTTTAATGAAAGATCAAAGTGGTGTTGCTTCATGGGGTAATGAAGAAAAATACTTTGAAGATAAGAATGCTAGATAATCTTTAAAATTAACTGTAAGCTTTTTTGCTGTTAGGGTTATTAACAGCGCTTTCAAGCAGTTAGATATAAAGATCCTCAGTGGAGAAAATTCATGCAATAACATGTTCCACTGAGGATTTTTTATACAAAATTCGCTTAATTATCAAAATTTTTGTGATAGCCTCGATTTAAATTTGCACTGCTAGTGTTAAAAATTTTTCCATATTGTAGAATGAGTTAGAACAATAGATTATCGGAGAAAACTATGGATTATGGCACACAACTAGTTGCCTTATGCGTAGTACTAGTAGTTACAATAGAATTTTTTCAATATAGAAGAGTAAAGTTACTTTCAACCGAATTATTTGAAGGTTTCTTAGGCTTATCTATTTTCTGCATTGTATGCGACATTGGTTGTATATATGCCTCATTTCATCCTCAATATTTTTCAATTCTGATAAATAGAATTATTCATCAATTCTTTTTTGCTTCTTTGTCTTTGGTGGCCTTTTATGTATTTATCTATATTGATTTACGCGGAAGAAAGGTCAAAAACTATTCAACACTAGAACTTCTATTAAGAGCCATTCCTCTGATAATTGCAATTTTAGGTATTCTGTTTGGTGATATTAACTACAGTGTTTCTGTAAAGGGTTCATACTCATACGGCACCTTAGTAAACATTGTTTATGTCATGTCGGCTACCTACTGCGTAATGGCAATTGCTGCTTTAGCTTATGCTGTAAAAAACAGACACTTAGTAATTAAATATGACTTTATTTTCTGCTTTGCTGCATGGCTGTTCATTGCTATTTATCAGTATTTGGTCCCAACAGCATCATTAATAAGTTTAGCTATTACTCTTATCGTGATGTTTGTATACATCTCCTTTGAGAACTCAAAAGAGAATGAGGATAAGGATATTCACTCTTTATTATCTCGCAATGCTTTTGAGATGGTAATCGATGAGCTCTTTGGTGAGAATAAGAACTTCTATGTGATCTGTTTTTCAATGCAGAACACCACTTCACTACGTTCAACCTACAGCTTATCAACCTGTTTAGATTGTATTGCTAAATCAGTAAAATCAATTCCTGATTTTAGTAACCGTAATATCTTTAGAATTTCAGAATTCAGCTTTGGTTTCATCCTCTTCTCAAAAGAAGAGTTAACCGATTGGAGTGCTCGATATAAAGTATCAGATAAGGCTCTCTTAATTGAGGATAGTTCGATTCAGCCTACTTATATTGTAAGTGCAGTAGAATGCCCTACCAGTGCTGATAATGCTGAGTCTTTATTCTCACTTATTTCATTCTGTCAGTCTCATTATGAAGCGCAGAATGACCACTCAGTTTTAATCGTTGATAAAGAAATTGCTGATAAGAGAAACTATATTCTTTCTGTTGAAAGACTGATTCAAAGAGCAGTAGATGAAGATGGTTTCTATGTTGTATATCAGCCTATTATCAATACCAAGACTAATCGCTGTGAGTCAGCTGAAGCTTTAGTAAGATTAAAAGATACCAAGTCATTTGGTTTTATCTCACCAGAGGTCTTCATTCCTGTAGCAGAAAGACGTGGACTAATCAGTATGATTGGTGATCAAGTCTTCTCAAAGGTATGTCAGTTTATTAAAGATAATGAAGTTGAAAAACTTGGTATCAAGTATATCGAGGTCAACCTCTCAGGTATTCAGATAGCAGATCCTACCATCCCTTTTAGATTACATCAGACCGTAAAGAGCTATGGTCTTGATCCTAAGATGATCAATCTTGAGGTGACAGAAACAGCTTTAGTACGCAGCGGTATGGTTGCTTTAGACAATATGGAGAAGTTAAAGTCATTTGGCTATAAGTTTTCTATGGATGACTTCGGTACTGGTTATTCTAATCTGTCTCAGGTGGCTGCTGTTAAGTATGATCTTGTGAAGATGGATAAGTCTTTAATTTGGCCTGCATTTGAGCCTAATAATGAGCAGGCAAGAACCATCATGATAGCTTGTATTAAGATGTTCCATACCTTAGGTATTTCTGTTGTAGCCGAAGGTGTAGAAACAGCTGAACAGGCTGAAGTTCTGGCAAAAAATGGTGTTGAGTTCTTACAGGGCTATCATTACTCTAAACCTGTAAAAGAAGACAAGTTCCTAGAATTCGTTCAAGAGTTCAATAAAACAAGAATTGAAGCTGAAATAGCTCCGGAGTTTGATTCAAACAGCGCAGTTTACGCTGATCTTTAATTAACTTACTGCTTTGAATTTCATTTAGAGCAGTAATGTTTAACTTTTCAAATCCAATTTCCTGAAATCCTAAATGCCTTTAGGCCCTTCATAAACTATCACACAGATAGTTCTTATTTCCTTTAAACTTTGACCGTATATTCTCATCATCTGACCGTGCCTTCCATGGCAAGTTCCTCTGTCAGCTTATTTCTGTTTCTCTAAAGATGATATTTAACACTCGCATCAGAGATTATGAAAAATTAGATGCAGCTTCTAAAGATGGTCTTAAGTTCTCAAACAAGTCTCTATCAAGAATACTCGAAGATCTAGATACCATTATGCTTTCTGTATACAAAGGTGGTTATTACTTTGATGAAATAGCTGTCATCTATAAAACAATGTATAAAGCTATTGATATTCCTTTACCTGAAGCTAAGCATAAATACGAGCCAGATCAGGATGACATGATCACAGATGAAGAGTTAAATGCTGAGTATGAAAAGATGGATGAAGATCTTGTAGAGATTGAAAAACAGCTGTAACAAAAAGTCCGACTTTTTAAATCGGACTTTTGATGTTCGCAGATTGCTATGTCATAAAAAACTTACAAAATCTGCGCTCTCCTTGTAGATTCAGAAATTAACTGAAGCTAATTATTTAACCTCAAGTCCGTTGTACTCTAATACAACTTCACGCTCAAATACTCTTTCACAGTATCTGCATTTCATGAACACCTTGCCGTTTTCAGTTGAGATCTTAAAACGAGCATTAGCATCTCTTTCATCATTAGTAATGCAGTTGCTGTTAGGGCACTTGAAGACACCTACAGTCTCTAAAGGTAATCTTAGCTTGTATTTATCTACAACCTTAAAGTCTTTAATCTGGTTGATAGTTGCATTAGGCGCTAATACAGCAATCTGCTCGGTCTGAGCTGGTGAGAAGACAACATCAGAAATCTTGATGATGTCTTTCTTGCCTAAGTTACCAGAACGTAAGTTAAAGCCTACGGTTAACTGATTGTTCTTGCTTAAGAACTTGAACATACGAATGATGTTGATTGCCTGACCTGGAGCAATATGATCGATCACAGTACCGTTAGCAATAGCCTCAACAAGGAGCTTTGATTTGTTGTTTTCTACATGAGCGTCTGACATCTTAAATCTCCTTGTTTAATACTAATGAAAGAATAGCTTCACGTGCATATACACCGTTTGCAGCCTGCTTGAAGTAGTAAGCATATGGGGTATTGTCAACCTCAGGTGTGATCTCATCGATTCTTGGGAGAGGGTGTAAGATCTTCATATTCTCTTTAGCATCAGCTAAAACTTCAGGGGTTAAGATGAACTTTGACTTTAAGTGCTGATACTCAGTTTCATCAAAACGTTCTTTCTGTACACGAGTCATGTACAGGATATCGATCTTAGGCATAATCTCTTCTAATGAATTGTGAATTGAGAAGGTGATACCACGCTTGGTTAAATCATCAAGAATGTACTGAGGCATTGCTAATGACTCAGGAGAAACTAAGTAAATTCTTGCGTTATACAGTGATAAAGCTTCAGCTAGTGAGTGAACGGTACGACCGTACTTTAAGTCACCTACAAAGGCAATTGAGATATCCTCTAAACGGCCTTGAGTCTCTTTAATGGTGAATAAATCTAACATGGTCTGTGAAGGGTGCTGATTTGAACCGTCACCTGCGTTAATTACAGGTACAGGTGAAATATCAGCTGCTAATCTTGCAGCACCTTCTTTGTTGTGGCGGATTACCAGGGCATCAGTATATGAGGTGATGATCCTCATTGAGTCCATAAAGGTCTCGCCTTTCTTGCCTAAAGAGGTGTTAGTAGCATCAGAGAAACCGATAACTCTACCACCTAAGCGCTGAATAGCAGTTTCAAAAGATAGTCTGGTACGGGTTGAACCTTCAAAGAAAGTTACACCGATTAACTTGTCTTTTAATAAATCATTACGAGGATGTGCTTTTAATTCAAATGCAGTTTTCAGAATTAGTTCAATGTGATCTTTTGAAAACTCTGAGATTGAGATGATATCTTTTTGGAAAAGTGGATTGGTCATTTTTTGTCCCTTACACTGAGTGAAATCCAGTAAGAACGGGGACGCATTCGCTTTCAGGAGCGGTTGCGTTTTTTCGCTGTTCCTGAAAGCTACATTATACACTAATTAACAGGGATTTTTAGGTATGGATAAAATTAAATTTTTTTACTCAAGCTTATGCCTAAATAGATATGAAGCCATTGATAGAGTAACAATACCCACCATGATTAAAGGTATGATTTTATCTGTCAAATCAAAGATAGAGCGACCCTGTAAATAGATTTGCCACATGGAGTTAATTCCATAGTACACAGGGTTACAGTAAGCTACAGCTTTAAACCAATAAGGCATTCCGTCAACTGCGGTAATAAGACCTGATGCCATGATTAATACAAGACATAGTGAGAATCCTGCGACGAGTGACTGCATAGTGGTTTTACTCAAGGTAGAGATAGCAAGTCCAATTCCTACAATAGCAAAAGCAAATATGGTAATTAAAGTAAAGATTGCAAAGATATTTCCTCGCATTGGTATTTCAAAGTAAAAGCGACAGATAGCAATCAGGATAAATGATTGGATAAAAGCAATCACAATAGGAGGTATGGCTTTACCAATTAGCATTTCAAAATGTCTTGCTGGTGTCATGATCATCATGTCATAAGAGCCTTCTTCTTTCTCTCTTGAAACACTCAATGAGGAGAGTAATAACACCTGAATTACAGATAAAGCTAAAGTCATACCAATTAAGATGGTATAGCGAGTGTAGTTATTCTCATTAAATAAAAAGCGTGAGTTGATGTTAAGTGCACTTTTACCATAGAGGCGATTGTTAATATTCTCTATAATAGAGGTGACATAGCCAGAAGCGGTATTTGCAGAGGCTGTATTTCGTGCATCAAGAATGATATTAGCCTGAAGGGTATTCTTAAAGTTTGAGTCTATAAAGATACCGATAAGACTCTTTTGAGAATCCACACTCTCTCTTAAACAGCCCATGGTGTGGCACTTTTCAATTAGCTTGAACTTTGGTGTTTTTAAAAGCTCCTGCTCAATCTCATAGCTTACACTGTCATTACTCTGATTATAGATAGCATAAGGCACACTCTCTAAATGGTAGGAAGCACCATAACCAAAGATAATACACTGCACGATGATTGGGGCAAAAAGTACGGCTCGTGACTTTTTGTCCATTAAAATGGTTAAGATTTCTTTTTTGATTAAAGCTAAAATTCTTAGCAAAGATCTTCTGATTAGAGTTCTCATCATTTGCTGTCCTTTTTAACCTGTCTTACTGTAAGGATGAAAAACAGCGCACACCAAAAAAGTTGAATAAAGAAGTTTGCTACTAAGAATAACTCACTGCCACCTGATAGCATGTTAATTCTCATAGCTTTAACTTCATAGGTAGGAGGAATAATCGTACCTATAACACGAATAAAAGGCTGTACGGCGCGTAAATCAAAAATTAGACCTGACAACATCACGGTAGGTAGGAAACCTATGATCACAGCAATTTGAGCTGCGGTGAACTGATTCTTCATGAAAGAGGAGATAAGTACACCTAAGCATATCATCTCTAATACATATACAGATAAACTGAAAACTAAACCTATGATACTGCCTCGAATAGGAATGTCATATAAAAGCTCACCCAACCCTAGGATGATAAACATCGACCAGATAGCCATAATGTAATAGACAATGACTTTAGAGAATACAATCTCAAAAGCTGAAGCATTAGTAGCAGCTAATGACTCAATCGTTTTTCTGTCCCATTCACGAGCAATTACAAAGCCACCTAAAAAGATACTGATTAAAGTAATGATACTTACGTATTGCCCTGACATTAAGAACCATACAGATTCATTTGACTCATTAAACCAGTTGCGGGTGTTAACCGTAATTCTTGAGCTTTTGGTATTACTTAATTTTGAAACAGCACTTTGGATGGTAGATTTTATGTAAAGTTCAGAGATGGATGAGAGCTGAGCTTCCACACCATTTAAATATAGCATAAGCTCACCATTGCCTTTTTGCACTCTGTTTGGAAGATCATTTGGTAAGTACAAAAGGGCTTTTACTTTGTTGTCATCAAATAACTCCTGAGCCTTAGCAAAGCTTTTCTCAACAGTTACCTCATAGTAAGGGGAGCCAATAAACTCATCTGTAATCGCTCTTTCTAAAGCACTTTCATAATAAGTGCTGATGCACAGCTTTACAGGCTTTACTTCCATTCTTACAGCACTACCGTAGATGACTACTAAGAGCATTGGCAGTAAAAAGGCTAAGACAAAGACAGATTTGTCTTTTAAAATCTGTTTGAACTCTTTTTCTAGAAGAATTGGTAGATATCTGAACATACTCATTCTCCTTTATGTCTTTTGAGCTCTAAACTTATGAACGAGCTCCACAAAGGCCTGCTCAACACTGATTCTGTGACCGTCTTTAATGCAGATCTTGTCAGGGGCTCCTAAAACTAAGATCTTTCCCTGATCCTGAATTAAAAAGTTATCGCAATACTCAGACTCTTCCATAAAGTGGGTAGTTACAATCACACAGGTTCCACTTGAAGCTAAAGCACTCACCCTGTCCCAAAAGACACGTCTTGCTACAGGATCTGCTCCCGAGGTTGCCTCATCTAAAAACAGGATCTTAGGTTTATGAATTAAAGCACAGGCCATGGAGAGCTGACGTTGCAAACCAAAGGGCAGATCCTCGCTTTGAATATCTTTGTATTTACGTAATGAAAACTCATCTAATAACTCTTCAATACGAGTTTTTAGAGGTTTTATTTCAAGTCCGTAACTAAGACCAAAGTACTCTAAATTCTGATAGACATTTAACTTTCTGTACAAAGAGAATTTTTGAGATACATAGCCTATGGTAGCTCTGGCATCATCTTTTGCATGTTTAAGATCAAAGCCGTTTACCGTAACATTGCCAGAGGTAGGCTTTAACAAAGCACAGATCATTCTAAAGGTTGTGGTTTTACCAGCTCCATTTGGACCTAATAATCCAAAGATCTCGCCTTTATGTACTTTAAAGCTTGATTGATGAACAGCAGTAAAGTTACCAAAATTCTTTTTGATTTTATCGACCATGACTACAGGCTCTCCTGTGTCATAAGGTGTTACTTTAAGCGGTGTACAGAAAGATTTATTTTTTTGAGTAGTACTCTTCTCTGATGACTTGTAAGTATCAGCAGTTGTACTGCTACAGCTTGTATCATCGCTTTCTTTTGGTAATCTGTTTAAATAGCTCTGATAGATATAGGCATCCTCAAGAATTGGTTTTCTTTTCTCTACAGTAACCTCAATGCCTAGATTGTCTTTTAAAAAGTCATAAACAGTTTTTTTACTGTCTTTATCTTTGGTAACTATATCGATTTTGCTCAAGCGAGGGCAGACATCGATAAGAGGGGATCCTTTGCAACAACGCTCTGAGATAGACATAACCTCGCGTACGGTTTTTTGGTAGTTGAGCTCTCCTAACTCAACACTGTAGGTCCTGCCTTCCATCTTTTTTGAGATATCGGAAGGTTTGCCTTGCAGTACCACCTTAGCATCATTCATCATTAAGGTGATATCAGCTTTTGCAGCCTCTTCAAGATAAGCTGTAGAAAAGATACAGTAAGCTTGTGACTTATTGATATAGTCATAGATAATGTCCCATAACTCTTGACGAGATACAGGATCAACACCTACGGTAGGTTCATCTAGAATTAAAATTCTAGGCTTTGATGCTATAGCACAGGTAAGACCTAGCTTTTGTTTCATACCACCAGAGAGGGCGTCAGCTTCACGATCTTTAAACTGCAAGAGATTTACTTTATCTAATAAATCTAAAAGATAATCTTGGTTTTCTTTTAAATTAAGACCTTTTAATCCTGAGAAGATCCTCAAATTATCAAAAACACTTAACTCTCCATATAAGCCTAGTGTTTGTGACATGTAGCCTACAACTTTTGTGAAATTCTCACTGTTATTGTCAGGCTTTAATCCATCTAATAACACTTCACCGCCATCAGGTCTTATAACGCCTGAGAGTAATTTTAAAAGCGTAGATTTACCAGCACCGTCTGGTCCTGTAAGGCAAATAAAATGATTAGATGCAGCAATGTTTAGTGAAAAATCACTATAGACATTTACATCTTTCTTGCCTTGTACCTTATAGGATTTATAAAGAGAGCTAATCTCAATAATGCCGTTCATCTTTTTGCTCTTTAATCTGCGCTTTTACTACAGTTACTTATTTTTCTGAAAATTCTACAGTTACACTCTGACCTAAACGCAGTCTGTTCTCAGGATCATTAGTATCAACTCTTACCTCATACACAAGATCAGGTCTTAAGTCTTCTGTTTGTACAGTCTTAGGTGTGAACATTGCAGTATCACTGATGTAAGCTACATTTCCTTCAACCTTATTGTCGTCAACACCACTGATATAAGCTTTAGCGCCTACCTTTACTAAATGTAACTGCTTTTCTGTCAAATAGACACGTACTCTCTTTTTATCTATTACTGATAACTCATAAACAGTGCTTTGAGGAGAAGCCATATCACCTAGCTCACTCTTTCTTGTGCGAATGACACCATCAAATGGGGCTTTAATAACACTCTGCTCATTCTTTTGGTAATTTAAGTAATTAACCTCTGCTACAGCGCCATCATATTGAGCCTGAGCCTTTTCAATATCCTCAACTCGATAGCCTTTTAGCATCTGCTTGTATTTAGCTGAAGCTTCATCTAGTTGAGCTTTAATCTGTGTCATAGAGTAAAAAGCATTGTCTTTTTCCTGAGCAGAAACACTTCTTGCTCTATACAGTTTCTGGTAACGCTCGTTGGTAACGGTTGCAAGCTTTAAGTTATCCTCAAGCCTTTTTACATTGGCTCCAGCCTGTTTAATATCCTCTGTTCTATAGCCTCGAACCATTTCATCTAATGAGGCTTTAGCTTGGCGCATATTAGCTTCATTGATCTGTATCTGATAGTTAAGAGCCTCTGTATCAAGAACAGCTAAGATCTCATCTTTTTTAACCTTTTGTCCTTCATCAAAGTTTAATTTGACAATACGACCTGATCTTTCAAAAGCTAGTGAGCTCTGTCTGATATCAACATTGCCATAAGCTTTTGAAAGTGCTTCTGAACCATCATATTTTGAGTACATAATGCCTGCGCAGATAGCAGCAGTGATTACGAAAAGGACAGCAATTAACTTCTTATTCATGATTTAGCATCCAATCATACTTAGCCTGTTGAACATCAGTCTTAGTAATTTCTGCAAATGAAGCAAAATCCATAAAAGGGTTATCTTCACAAAAGCAGACAGACGAAATACAGGACATAAAAAAGACAGAATAGAGAACATTAAAGATATATTCTCTGTATTTTGGATCAAGGTTGAACTTTTCACACATGGAAGCCCAGATCTCTTTTAATTTGTCAAAAATCTCTTCTTTCCAAATCATGGCAATTTCAGGATCTTTAGCTGATAGTTCAGCCATCATGATGCAAAAACGCTTAAAGAACTCGTCTTGGGTAATTTTTTGCATCCTAGTTAAGAGCTTTGCCATTCTTTCATGGAAAGTATCTTTCTCATCCTGATTCAAATCGATTAAGTTGTTTTTATTCTCTTCAAATTTCTTTTTTAGAGCAGCCTTTAAGATTGATTTCTTATCTTTAAAGTACAGATAGATTGTTGAGCGCGCCAGATGTCCTTCATTGGCAATATCCTGAAAGTTAGTCTCAAAATAGCCATTTTCAACAAACAGTTTCATCGCGCACATGACGATTTCAGCAGGACGTGTATCTTTGCGTCTTATTCTGTTTTTAGTATCCATTTTTATTAGCTCTTAATGACACTTGTGTCATTAAGTATAGATCGATTTTAGAAATTCTCAATAAGATAATGACAAAATTGTCATTATCTTATTGAGCAGAAGGGGGTAAATTTTGTGTGATATATGAATAACTTTTTGAAAGATGTAGCTTTTGTATTGCACAACTTTTTTAATTTTGTAACGTACAAAATTTTTCAATTTTTCCATACTGTAAGTTACAGGTACCAGTAAGAACGCGTACCGCCACAGAATTTTGGTATGTAAAAGTGAAGTTAAATTCAATTATGAGTAGAGGCGCTCTAAGGACTCTGCTTACCATGTTTTCATTACTCATCATTAGTTCTACTCTTATTTATTTTGGTTCAAGAGGTGATGCCACCACTATTGCTAAAAGCATTAAGTCAGGAGTCTTAACTGCGGATACAGTGGATGTCTCTTTTGAAAATGTAGGTGGCGTGCTGTTAAAGCGTGACATTGAAGAATCTCAAATTGTAAGAAAAGGTGAAGTGCTGATGGTCTTAGATGACACTGATACTGCCATCAGCATTGAAAGGACCAAAGCTTCAATTGAAGCTCAAAAGGCTTTAATCAGTTCCAAGCAAAACGAAATTGAGATTAAAAAGGCTAATGTTGATTTAGAGGAGTTAACCAAATGGAAAGAGATTGAACAGTTAAAGCAGTCTCTTACGGCATCAGAGTCAGCTAATATTTTAGCTCAGAAGCAATATAAAAGAGCAAACTCACTGGTATCTACAAGAAGCATTTCTGCTTCAGATTATGACAGCGCCAATTCACAGAATATCCAGGCAGGTGCAGCAAAAACTCAGGCTTTGCGTAAGTTACAGGCAGCAATTTACGGCGCCACAGATGAGCAGATTGAAAGGTTAAAGAGAACAGGTTCAGCAAAGGGTATGACCTTGTTATCAATTAAGAATGAAAGACTTGAGATTGATAACATGCAAAACGCTTTAGACAACCTTAAATCTCAATTAAAGCAGACTGAGGTTCAATTAAAACAAGAAGAGGTCAACTACAGTCGTCTTACTTTAATTGCTCCATGTGATGGCAAGATCTTAAAGATCCTGTATCAGCAAGGGGGAGCTGGTATCTCCTAACTCTTCAGGTCTTACACTCGAGACTGACAGAAAGTACTTTGATATCTATGTAAGTGAAGAGCAGGTACTAAAGTATAAAAAAGGCAATAAAGTAAAAGTTCATTGTGTAGCTACAGATGAAGATCTTACAGGTACGGTAAGGTATGCAACAGTAGCTCCTACATTTGCAGATCTTAGAATGACCCGCGAGCGCGGTTTAGGTGATCTGACCTCATTTCAGGTAAGAATATATGTAGACTCACCTGAGGAATTAACCGGTATGACAATGGAGGTACGTGATGAATAAAATCATCTCCTCCATTGATGAGGAGTTTCAGGCCATGCTTTCAGGCAGGTTCATACCTTACCATATCGCAGCATTCATGATGGCGATTATGATCACGCTTATAGTTTCAGTCTGTATGCGTCATGGTGAGGTCTTTGAAGGTAAGATTGCGGTTATCGATCTTGATAGTTCACATCTGTCTACCACTTTGATTGAGAAACTTAATACCTCAGCCTATGTTGAGATCACTGAGGTTTACCATTCACCTGTATCTGTTCGTGATCTTACAGCTCATGATAAAAATATCGGTGTGCTTTATTTCCCAAAAGGCTTGGAGAAAGAACTTAAAAGACGTGATAAGACCTTTAACATAGGCTACTTTGCCGACTATTCAAATTTAGGTCAAAATGGTCAGGCTATTGCTAATTTAAGTGAGATGATTGCTACATTAGGTGCAGAGAACTCAGCTCCAGAAGTGGTAGCACTTGCTAAAGCTTCAAGTGAAAAGGTACAGGCTCTGTTGCAACCTATGGATATGGTAAAAAGAGAGCTCTATAATCCTACAACCTCAGCATCTATTACCTTTTGTAGTGCCTTTATCTACTTTTTCTCATCCATTATCTTAGGACTTACCTCAGTAATGCTAGTAGGACGGTTTAAGATCTCAATGCGTTGGCAGGCAATTTTAGAAGATGGCTTTGCCTGTCTTTTAGCAAGATTGTTGCCTTATTCTCTTATCTACACTACAGCTATCTCACTTGTTACAGCTCCACTTATCATCTTTGGACAAATGAGATTTGAAGGCAACTATTTCTTTCACTTACCTAGTATGTTGATGACAGGCTTTTCAATCAGTGTACTGGCTCTTATTGTTACATGGAAAACTACTCAACCAAGTGAAGGCGGCAGTAAGATGATCTTGATTGTGCCACCTGGCTTTATCTTAGGAGGATCTCTTTTAGCATCTGGTTATATGCCAGCTTGGGTAAATACAGTTAAGTTTGCCTTCCCTTTAACCTGGGAATATGAATTCTGGCGTGACTTTGCTATGAGAGGTTTACCTTTGTCTGACATGATAAAGAGTTATGGCCAATATGCTCTTTATATGACCGTGATTACCTCAATTCTTGCGGTGGTTTACTATAAAACTCGTCAAAATTTCTTTGAAATGAAGAAATTAGAACAGAGTGAAGGCGAAAAAGCTCAAAGTGAAGCTTAACAAAAGCCTTATATAAGCCATTGTTAAAAAAATATTAAATTTATTTTGATATGCCCCTTTACAAAGAGGGTCAATTTGTTGATAATACTACGGCAATTCCACAGGGGCATAGTTCTAATGGTAGAACAGCGGTCTCCAAAACCGACGGTTGAGAGTTCGAGTCTTTCTGCCCCTGCCACTTCCTCAAAAAATCTCTATAAATTATCCAAAATTTATCCAAAATTTAATCAAATTTTTTACTAAATAACCTTTTGAAATACAAGTAAAT